>Ga0194112_10011084_pt1 | contig 11220 bp, 11 predicted proteins | sample TA2MahC400mmetaG_FD_146191 | JGI IMG/M metagenome (GOLD analysis project Ga0194112, IMG submission 146191) | Freshwater microbial communities from Lake Tanganyika, Tanzania - TA2015016 Mahale Deep Cast 400m | ecosystem: Environmental > Aquatic > Freshwater > Lake | place: Tanzania: Lake...
GAACTCAAAATCTAAACTGCCTAGATATATTATTCTTGTTCTTCTTATTCTTATTGTTTTTACTTTCTTAGCTTTGAATATTGCATTGTTTGAAAAAAAATTCGAGAAAATTCCAACTTGCGGAGATGGAACTTTTTATAATACCTGCTCTTTAGACAAACCTTATTATTGCGAAAATGGAATTTTAATTGAAAAAGCCTCTCTTTGTGGATGTCCCCAATTTTTATCTAAAAAAGAAGCAAATCTTTGTATTTCAGAATATAGTAAAAATCCAGGAATTCTGCATTTAAATTATTCTTTAAGAGAAAAGGAATATCAAATTCCTTTTGTTGTTTATGAGGGAGCTTATAATTATGTTACAAATCTTTCGAGGTTTGTGACTAGTTATGGAGAAGAGTTGACTTTTAGGTCTGATTTTAAGCAGAAAGCAATTAAGAATGAAATTCAAAGAGAATATATTCTGCCTTTAGTTAAACGAATTCAAAATCTAGCACCGAATGATAAAACTGAACAGGCAAGAATCGCAATTAGTTTAGTTCAAAACATTCCTTACAGCTCTCCGCAAAAAAAGATATTTTTTGGAGGAATTGAAGTTGATTATTCTAAATATCCTTATGAAGTTTTATATGATAACGAAGGAATCTGCGGAGAAAAATCTCAGCTTCTTGCATTTATGTTAAAAGAGCTTGGATACGGAGTTTCAATATTTTATTTCTCAGAAGAAAATCACGAAGCAGCCGGAATAGCTTGTCCCTTGCGCGAGAGCTTCTACGGTAGTGGCTATTGTTTTATTGAAACAAGCGGACCTGCTCTAATCACGGATTTTTCCATGGAATTTAACAATGGAGTAAAATTAAAAAGTCAGCCAGAAATAATTTTAATCTCAGAAGGAATTTCTTTACCAGAAAGAATCTATGAATATAAAGACGCTGAACTTCTTAATAACATACGAAAAAGAACTGTTATAGGAATTCTTAATTTATGGAGATTTAAGCATTTAAAAGAAAAATATAATCTCCTTGAAGTTTATAATCAGAATAACAACTAGATTATTCAATAACTCCTTTTATTCTTCTAATGCCCGCAGCAATCGCTTCTTCTTTTTTTATTCTAAATTTTCCAATTTCTCCAATATTTTTGACATGCGGGCCATTGCAAATCTCTTTTGATATTTCTTTTCCCTTGTGGCCAATAAAATAAACTTTTATTTTTTCCGCATATTTATCTTCAAAAACTCCCTGAGCACCCTTTTGTTTCGCTTGTTTTAATGACATCTCTTCAAAAGTGACCGGAAGATTTTCTTTTATTTTTTCATTAATCCAATTTTCAATTTTTTTCTTTTCTTCTTCTGTAAGTTTTCTGTCAAAATTAAAATCAAATCTTAATCTTTCTGAATTAATATTGCTCCCCTTTTGGAAAATTTTTGGATTATTAAGAACAATCCTCAGAGCCTCATTAAGCAAATGCGTTACCGTGTGAAGTTTGATTGTTTTCTCTCCGAAATCTGACAGACCAGATTTAAACTTTCCAATTGAAGCTGTCCTTGAGATTTCCTGATGTTTTTTCAATTCTTTTTCAAAACCTTTTTCATCTACTTTAATATGAAATCTTTCTGCAGTTTCTTTCGTTAGTTCTAAAGGAAAGCCGTAACTTTGATAAAGAAGAAACGCAATTTTTCCCTCTAAAATTTTTTTTCCAGAGTGAATAATCTTTTTCAAGATTTTTTCACCTTGCTCTAATTTTTTTAAAAAAATCTCTTCTTCTTTATCTAACTCCCGAATAATTTTATTTCGATTTTCCTTAAGAATTTTATAATCACTATACATGTCAAAAACTGGTTTGGTTATCTCTGAAAGATTTTCTTTAATATCTAATTCTTTTGCATGCCTTACTGTTCTTCTAATTAATCTCCTTAAAACATATCCCTGTTTAGTGTTGCTTGGAATAATTCCTTCTGCCAATATAAAAACAGATGCTTTTATGTGATCTGCAATAATTCTGAAACTTCTTGTATATTCTGAATTTTCGTAATTTTTTTTAGAAATTTTCTCAATTTTCTCAATAATCGGTTTCCATATATCTGTTAGATAATTATCTTCAAATCCATTTAATATTGTTATAATTCTTTCAACTCCTCCGCCAAAATCAATGTTTTTTTGTTTAGCTTCTTCATAAATTCCTTTTTCATTTTTAGAATACTGCAATAAAACATTATTTCCAATTTCTACCCATCTTTTATCTGAAAAATCAAATTTTTCTGGTGCAGGCATTTCTTCTGAATTCCAATAAAAAATTTCTGTATCTGGTCCGCAGATTCCGGTTTTTTCTACAGGGCCCCACCAATTTTCTTCTTTGTTGAGAAAAGCGATTCTTTTTTCAGAAATTCCCAGAGATTTCCAAATTTTTGCAGATTCAATATCCCTTGATGCAGAAGAATCTCCTTCAAAAACCGAAACAGCAATCTTTTCTTTTTCTAATTTTAAAATTCTTGTTAAAAATTCAAGACTCCATTCAATCGCTTCTTTTTTCCAATAATTTCCAAGGCTCCAATTTCCAAGCATCTCAAAAAAAGTATGGTGATAGTTGTTTCCAACTTTTTCAATGTCTGTTGTTCTAATGCATTTTTGCACATTTACAAGTCTTTTTCCTGAAGGATGTTTCTTTCCTAATAAATATGGAATCAAAGGATGCATTCCTGCTGTTGTAAATAAAACAGAAGAATCTCCTTTTGGTAAAAGCGGCACAGCCGGAATAATCTTATGATTTTTAGATTCAAAAAATTTCAAATATTTTTTAATAAGCTCTTTTCGACTCAAACTTTTCTTTATCATATCTTTTTATTAGAATCAAACTTTTAAAAATTATTTGCTCGGCTTTAATCACATCACTTTAAGTTCATTAAGTCGATTTTCTATTTCTTTTATCTGCTCTTCTAAGCTTGCGTCAAAAGAAATCTTCTTAGCTTTAGGAGACTCTTTCTCTTCTTCACTTTTTTTTAGAATCTCTGGCAATCTTGGTTTTGGAAGTTCTCTTTGCAATTTTCCTATATTTGTCTTTATTTCTTTAATTTTTTTAGCAAAATCTCTTTTTAATTCAGCTTCTCTTATTCTATACTCTCCATATCTTTTTATTGCCTGAGCAAGTTTTAATAATCTCATCTCTGAAGAAAGAACATCTTTTTTAGCTCCCATAGATTCTCCATATTCTAATTTTATGTGTATTGCAGTATCTTTAGACATCTTAATTGTTTTATAAACAGCTTATTTGATTAATTTTTAAACTTTAGAGAAAACATCTCTATCCACTTTTTCTATATGCCCTTTCATTAATCTGATTTCATTTTCCCATTCACGAAGCTCTGCCTCCTCTTTTTCTCTGATTTTTCTCATTTCATCAAGTGTTTTCTCAATTTCTGAAAGCTTCTTTTTTGTATTACTAAAAATCTTTAGAGAATCTTCGAATTTGTCTATTCTTACAAATATAGGTTCTTGTGAGGGAATTCCCTCTTCAATTGTTCTTTTTACATTTTTTTCATAATGCTTCTTTGGAAATTCTTTTTCAAATCTTTTCAATGGCTGGTCTTCTATCTCTCGAGTCATTGGCTTTTTCATTGGAATTTGTGACATTTCATATTCATCATCAAATTCCTCTTCATCAAAAGACTCATCCTCATCCCCTGAAACAGCCCCTTTAATTGTATCTCGAGAAAATTTTGTTCCAAAAGAACTAGAAGGAAAACTAGGCAAGTTGTATTTGATCTTCTCTTCTTTTTCAAAAGGAGGAAAATCAGGCAATTTTGGCAATTCTGGCAATGAAGAAATTGCCTCTTTTCTTACCTCTTTTTTGTTTTTACCAAATAATCCCATTTGTTATTTAAATATAGATTTTCTGATATATATAAAATATCCTACAGGTTTAAAAACCTTTACTCTTATGAATGAATATTTAAAACTAAAGATTATTAAATTGTCTTTTATTAATCTGAAAAGAATAAACGAAAAATATCTGTTTAAAAATCTTTTAAATTTCAAATGCTAAATAAATTTATCAAAGATGCTATGTCTCTTGTTGCTGGAAAACCAGCCGAAGATATTACGGATCTTTTAGATACACCTAAGTATGTTAATGAATTTATAATAGCAAAGAAACTTAATCTTACAGTAAATCAGATACGAAATATTCTATATAAGGCGTCTGATTACGGACTTGTTTCTTCAACCCGAAAAAAAGATAAAAGAAAAGGATGGTATACTTATTTCTGGAAAATTGAACCGATAAAATGCCTTGAATTTTTGAGAAATGAATATTTGAAAAGACTGGAACAATTGGAACATCAAGCAAAAAGCAGAGAAACAAAAAGATTTTATTTTTGTGATAGATGCAATATAGAGCTTAATGAAGAAAATGCACTTATTCATAATTTTACCTGCAATGAATGCGGTTCTATTTTTACTTTGAAGGATAATACAAAATCAATAAAAGAAATGCGAAAAATATTTGATAAATTGAAAAAAGATTTGATTGTTATAGAGGAGGAAATTCGTAAAGAAAATGAAAAAAATCAAAAAAAGAAATCTCGAGAGAGAAACAAAGAAGAAAAAAAGAAAAAAGCAATTTCTAAATCTAAGAGACTTTTAAAGAAGAAGACTGCAGAAAAAAACATTAAAATCCAAAAAAAGAAAAAAACTGCTAAAAAGAAAAAGGCAGTAAAAAAGAAATTCTCTAAGAAAATTTATTCTAAAAAATCTGTCAAGAAAAAAATTAGTAAAAAATTCAAAAATAAAAGAAAAACTAGGAAATCTAAATAATTTCAATGAAAAGGCAGTATACTTTTTATCCAAAAAAAAGAAAATTATTTAGTCGCTTTAATGTTACACTTACTTTAATTTTGATTAATATTGTAGCTTTTATTCTTTTTTTGATTCTTCTCGGATTGAATGTTCCTTTAGATTATATCGCGATAAAACCTTCGAATATTCTACAGGGAAAATATTTGTGGACCTTTGTCACTAGCATGTTTATGCACGGAGGAATTTTTCATATTTTTGCAAATATGTTCTCTCTGCTATTTGTTGGAAATCTTATTGAGAAAATATTGGGGGCAAAAAGATATTTTTACTTTTATATGGCCTCTGGTCTTTTTGCAGGATTATTTTTCGTCCTCGCGTCTTTGATATTTCCAATTGATTTTGAAACCTTTGCAGTTGGCGCATCAGGAGCTTTATTTGGACTTGTGGGTTTACTGATTCTTCTAACACCAAATTTACCTGTTTTTATTATGTTTATTCCTATACCTATAAAGATAAAATATGCTGGTCCCGGAATTTTAATTGTTCTTTGGCTGATTTCTATTGCAGGAGATATTCCCATAGGAAATACAGCACACTTGGGAGGATTAATTATCGGGATAATTTATGGATTATATCTGAGAAAAAAATATAAAAGAAAAACAGAATATCTGCGAAAGATATTCAGATAATAAAAATGAAAGAAAAAAAGAGAAAAAATTCTAAGAGCTTTCTTGAAAAAAATTATATCAAAAGCTGGAATTATCTTTTAGAATCTAGAAATTATATCCTGATCATTTTAGGATTTTTTATGCTTTCTGTTCTGATTGGAGCATTGATTCCTGCTCCAGAAATCCTTGAGCAACAAATTTTAAAATTTATTGAGAATCTATTAAGTAAAACAGAGGGAATGTCTCATTTAGAGCTAATTAATTTTATTTTTATTAACAATCTTCAAAGCAGTTTTCTCGGAATGATTTTTGGAATATTTCTTGGGATTTTTTCAGCGATAGTTTGCGGAGTTAATGGCTATATCCTTGGTTTTGTTATTGCGCGTTCTGTTCAAATTAGCAGTATTTTTGTTATTTGGAGACTTTTTCCGCATGGAATTTTTGAGTTACCTGCATTATTTCTTTCTTTAGGTCTTGGACTTAAACTTGGAACATTTATATTTCAGAAAAATAAATTGCTCTCATTGAGAAATTATCTGCGCGAATCTCTGAGAGTTTTTCTTTTCATAGTAATTCCTCTTTTAATTCTCGCAGCACTTATAGAAGGGAGTTTTATCTTTTTTCTTAGATAATTTCTCTAATTTCTTAAATCATTTATGCCTAATATAATCAGAAAAAGAGCCACCATTGCCGCAAACCAAAAAATTCCGCCTTTTAGAAATATCCATGCTGCATGCAGAAAATTAAAATCTTTGCCAAATAGAGTCCAGGAATATACTGAAGAAGCCCATCCCACTAAAATAACTCCCGTAAGCAGAATCAAACCCAATAAAAGTTCAAACCATTTATTCATGAAAATTCATAGATATTTTGATTTAAAAAGATTCTTGTCTGGCAGTACATATATCCTTTAAATTCAGCGAATAGTTTTATAAACAGCTTTTTTTTAAAGAAACTAAGGAACTGAATATGGATAGAATAAAGCCAATAAAAATCACTAAAGATATGAAAATTTCTGAATTAGTTAGTGAAATGGAAGAAGCTGGTTTTGGAGCTAGGAAAATCGGACAAGCTTCAGAAATAATGAAAAAAATGTTTTCTGATAGTGCTTGTACTGTTTTTTTGGGTGTTGCTGGAGCAATGGTGCCTGCTGGAATGAAAGAAATTCTTATTGATATGATAAAAGAAGATAAAATATCTGTTTTTGTGACTACAGGCGCAAATCTAACACATGATTTAGCAGAAGCCTTAGGAGAGTCTCACTATGCCTGTGATGTTTGGGATGATGTTGATTTTTCTAAAAAAGGATTTGATAGAATCCATAATGTTTTTATGAAAAACACAACTTATGAAAAAATTGAAAGATTCTTTGAAGAGAATTGGGAAAAATTTCAGAATTGTAAGAATATAACTTCTTTTCTTAGAAAAATTGGAGAACTTTTACTGAAAGAAGAAAATAGTCTTTTAAGAATTTGCTATGAAAAGAATATTCCTATTTTTTGTCCAAGTATTGCTGATTCTGGAATAGGACTCATGGTTTGGGGAAGACTTGCAGCGGGAAAGAAATTATCAATAGATGCTTTTGAAGATATGAAATCCCTTATAGATATAGCATGGAATTCAAAGAAAAAAGGAGTTATTTATTTGGGAGGTGGAGTGCCAAAGAACTTTATTCAGCAAAGTTTACAGTTTTCTACAGGAGCAGATTATGGAATTCAAATAACAGTGGATAGGCCAGAGCCAGGAGGAAGCTCAGGAGCCCCACTTGAAGAAGGAATTTCTTGGGGGAAATTAAAGCCTACTGCTAAAAGAAACTCTGATTATGCAGATGTCTTTTGTGATGCAACAATAGCTCTTCCTTTACTTTGGGCATCTGTAAAATAAAAATCTGTCCTGAGAAAATTTAGATAAAAATTTATATAGGGATAATATATTTTGATATTTATGGGTGAAAAATTGATTTCTGGTACAGAATTAATTTCTTTGGAAAATATAAATAAGGAAACAAAAGAAGAGATAAAAGAAGAAGTTAAAAAAGAAATTTCTAAAGCAATAATCAAAAAAGAATATACAGAAGAAAAAAAAGATATAATTGATGTCTTGAAAATCTTTTCTCCGGGAACATCTATAAGAACAGCTTTGGACGACATTCTTCATGCAGGCATGGGTGCTTTAATTGTTTTTGAAAAAGAAGGACTTTATAGTGTTGTAGATGGCGGATTTAAAATTAATTGCAAATTTAGTCCATCTAAACTTGTAGAACTTTCAAAAATGGATGGAGCAATAATTGTTTCAACTGATTTAAAAAAAATTCTATATGCGAACACTCTTCTAAGCCCAAGTGTTAAAATTTCAACAAAAGAAACAGGTACAAGACATAAGGCAGCAGAAAGAACAGCTAAGCAATTTCAGACAATTGTTATTGCTGTGTCTGAAAGAAGAAAAAAAATATCTTTATATTTTGGAGATGAAAGCCATTATCTTGAAGAAACATCTGAGATTCTTAGAAGAGCAGCTGAAACTTTACAAATTTTAGAAAAACAAAAAGATATTTTTGATGAACTTCTTTCTCATCTTAATGTTCTTGAGATTACAAATCTAACTACAATGAGTGATGTTTGCGGTGTTTTGCAGACAGCTGAAATAATACGAAGAATTTCAGAGAATGTTAAAAGATATCTTGTTGAATTAGGAAAAGAAGGAATTATTGTCAGCATGAGATTAAAAGAATTAGTAAAAAATCTCAGCAAAGAAAGAGAAAGCATAATCAAAGATTATTTCTCTTCTGGAAGAACTAAAAAAGATGAAATGCTGAAAAACATGAATTTTGATTTTTTACTTGAAACTTCAAATATTCTTAGATTTCTTTTTGGAGAACTCCATGATAAATCAATTTCTTCTAAAGGTATGAGAATACTTTCCAAAACAAATTTGCTTAGAAAAGACATAAAGATTCTGCTTAATTTGTTTAAGACTCCTGATAAATTATTCAATGCCGAAAAAGAATCCTTGGTTGCCGCACTTAAAAATGAAAATCTAGCTGATTCTCTTTTTGATGAAATCAAGAATTTAAAAGAAAAAATTCTTATGGGTAAGAGAATTTAGATTTTTCATATTTCCAGACGTAACTTAGGAAAAAGAAAAAATTCTTATGGGCAAGAGAATTTAGATTTTTCAAAATTAAATGAAGAAATTTAAAAACGAGCTTTTCTTTTAGAATTAATGCTTACTAAAAAACAAGTTGAAGAGATAAGAGAGCATTTATCTAAGGCCCAAAATCCAATATTTTTCTTTGATAATGATCCAGATGGATTTTGCTCTTTTCTGTTGCTTCAAAGATATATTGAAAGAGGAAGAGGTGTTCCGATACGCTCTTTTCCTGGATTAGACAAAGATTATCTTAGAAAAGCTAATGAATTTAGAGCAGATTATATTTTTATTTTAGATAAACCTGTTGTTTCTGAAGAATTTTTTAGAGAGGTAGAAAAAATAAATATTCCGGTTGTTTGGATAGATCATCATGCTATTGAAAAAGAATTAATTCCTCATTTTGTTTTTTATTACAATCCTTTATTTAACAAATCTAAAAAAAATGAACCTGTAACTGCTTTATGTTATCAAATAACAAATAAAAAAGATAATTTGTGGATTGCTATGACTGGATGTGTTGCAGATCAATTTATACCTAAATTTTATGAAGATTTTAGAAAAAAATATCCTGATTTAGCTGTTTCTTCAAATTTTCCTCCTGACCTTTATTATCGTTCTCAAATAGGAAGAATTGCGCGGCTTTTGGATTTTGGACTTAAAGACAGAACAACAAATGTGATGAATATGATAAGATTTATGATAAAAGTTAAAACACCATATGAAGTTCTTGAAGAAAATAATAAAAATTACACAATGCATAAAAGATTTAGGCAAATAGAAATAAAATATCGTGACTTATTAAAAAAAGCGAGCTGTATTGGAAGAAATAAAGATAAAATGCTTTTTTTTCAGTATGGTGGAGATTTAAGCATAAGTGGAAATCTTTCAAATGAATTATATTATCTTTTTCCAGAAAAAATAATTGTTGTTGCTTATATCAAGGGAGCAAAAGCAAATGTTTCTATGCGAGGAAAGAAAGTTCGAGAAATTATAATTGAAGCACTAAAGGGTTTTGAAAATGCAAGTGGCGGAGGACATGAAAATGCTGTTGGCGGACAACTTAATATAGATGATTTAGAGAAATTTAGAGAAAATCTTAGAAAACTTATACAATAATTTCTAATAACTTCTTCCAATATAAACAATTTCTTTTGCAGGCTTATTACATATAACACAATTTCCAGAAGAAATTTCTTTTTTAGTTGCAAGAATTCCCCTAATATCTGCATTTATTTCTTTTTCAACATATTCTGCGCATTTTATTCCTTCTTTTTCTATTGAGCAGAAATTTGTTTTTGCGATTTTGCCTTCTTTGATGACTTTTTTAATCTCTTCTTTTGTTTTGCAATTTATTATGCTGTTTTTCAATATTTTTTCAGCATTTTTCTTTAATCGATTATCAAATTCTTCGAAATATTTATCTAATTTGTTAATATTTCTTAAAGAAAGAAGTTCTTTTTTTCTATCATCTCTTAGAAATAAAGTTAGATTATCTTTTTTCAATTCTTTTTCTCCAATTTCAATTCTAAAAGGAACTCCTTTTAATTCCCATTCATTAAATTTCCAGCCAGGTGTGTAGAAATCTCTTTCGTCAATTTCAACCCTATATTTTTTAAATTTGTTTTTTATTCTTTTTGCATAAGCTATTATTTTTTCTTTATTTTCTTTTGTGTAGATTGGAACAATTATTATTTGTATAGGGGAAATGCAGAAGGGAAGCACTAATCCTTTGTCATCTCCATGAGTTGAAATCACTGAAACTAAAATTCTTGAAATTGCAGGACCATATGCTGTTGTCCATAAATAATCCTCATTTCCTTTTTCATCTTTGAATTTTGCATCAAATGCTTTTGAAAATTTCTGTCCCATTAAATGTGTTGATGGTTGTTGAATTAGTTTGCCATCAGGCATAATTACATCAGAGCCAATTGTGTATTCTGCTCCTGCAAATTTGTCCCACGTAGGTCTTTTTAATGGAAGAAATGGAATTCCAAATTTCTGATGCATAATTGTTTCTGTTATTCCAATATCTTCTTGAACTTGATTCTCTGCTTGCTTTTTAGTTGCAAAAGCGTTATGAGATTCTATCCATTGAAATTCACGTCCCCTAATCAAGGGGCGAGTTGCTTTTGTATCTAATCTAAATACAGAACCTCTTTGATAGAGTTTTAAAGGCAAATCTCTATGGCTTCTTATCCAAAGTTTAAACATAGGAGTGAAAAGTGTTTCACTTGTTGGACGAAGCGCGAGTTTATCTTCTCCTTTTTCTGTTTTAAGCCAAAAAACCTCTGGTGTAAATCCCTGGACATGATCTGATTCTTTTTTTAGATTTGCTTCTGAAATTACAGAGGGCATTATCACTGGCTTGTGATTTTTTTTCTGAAGCTCTTCTTCATAAAAATCATACATTTTTTCAATGATTAGAGTTCCCCATGGCCTTACTACAATGAATCCCTTCATCTCCAAACGAGTGTCAACTATTTCAGCTCTCTCAATAATTTGAGAATACCATTCACTAAAATTTTCTTTTTTTTCACTTAATCCTTTTTCTGTTGATTTTTCTTTTTTTTCTGCCATATTTATATCTGGTTCTTTATCTTTTTTATTTTACC
>Ga0194112_10011087_pt1:0-7500 | contig 11218 bp, 9 predicted proteins | sample TA2MahC400mmetaG_FD_146191 | JGI IMG/M metagenome (GOLD analysis project Ga0194112, IMG submission 146191) | Freshwater microbial communities from Lake Tanganyika, Tanzania - TA2015016 Mahale Deep Cast 400m | ecosystem: Environmental > Aquatic > Freshwater > Lake | place: Tanzania: Lake...
TTTAAAAACAGATGGATTTTTTTTGTAATCTTTATAGAAAAATTTGAACAAAGCATGATTTGAAAGGATATTTACGTCCGATAAATTAAGCGATTCCACAAATTCAGCCGATTTTTGTACTGTTTGATTTTCTGCCGAGAGTTCCTTCGGCTTATAATCGATAATTAGATAAAGTACTGCCAGTATCAAAATAAATACGGCTAATCTGTTCAGATAATAAACTGCAGACTTTGAAGGAACAGAAATAAACAGCAATAGCATAACAGCGATAATTGCTGCTTTTAAATAGTTTGGTTCGTCGAGCAATCTAAAGCCATCTGTTTCTTTCGAAAGAAATATTAATGTAATGAAAATGAGAAATCCCAGCATCACATACGAATATTTTCTGAATTTTTCATCTTTCAATTGATTTAAAGAAAGAGTTGCAAAAAATATTGCAACGGGTGAAATATGAAGAAGGTATCTCCAGTTACCGGGATTAGGTCCGTCATTTATCATAGTCAACAGCTGCACGGCAAATATCGTAACAAAGAGTATATAAAAAATTATATATTTTTTAATATAATCTTTCGAGTTTTTTAAATCGGCAAAGAACCCAAAGAATCCCATTAAAAATAACGAAAAAGAAACAGGACCAATAATGAAAATATAAACTTTAAAATAATGCAATAATCCCTGTGACTGATAATTAAGTCCTGCCACAGATTTCATTTCTGATATAATGAACAGTATATCGCCTGTTTTTAAAAATCCCAATAAATTATAAATAACGGGAAAAACCGCAACAGAAATTACGGATATAAATTGTTTCTTATAAATAAATATGACAGCAAGAAAAACACAAAAAATAGCTATCTCCTGTCTGACAGTATATATATAACCGCAGATTAATCCGCTGAGAAAATATTTTTCTTTCTTATAGAGAATCAGGAAAAATACAACAAGCAGAGCAGTAAATATTTCCGAATATGAACGGAAAGATAAATCAAAAAATGTAGGCTGAACAGCGAGTAAAAATGCACCGGCAAAAGCATATTTCAGATTATGCAGTTTCAGCAATCTGTAGGTAAAATAAACCGCAAGGGCAGAGAATGTCGAATTAACGATTAAAACAGCATCGTAACTAATCAAAGCGGGCAAAACCATAAATATTTTGTATCCGGGTTTGGGATTATTTCCCAGTATTGCGAACGGATTTCCCCAAAAATCTATCATATTAAGGTATTGAGCAATTTCATCATCCTGATAAAAACCGATGGAATATTTACTCAATAAATAATACACAATAATCAGCAAAGGGATAATAAAAATAAAAATTTTATCTGTTAACAGACTAATATCCTTTTCCTGATTAATTTTTGCAGCTTTTGTTTTTATAACTTTTTTCGCCATTGAATTATAACCTAAACATATTATTTAAAAATTTCAATTTACTAAAATATTCATTTTTTAAAACTAAAAAGACAACTTGTGATAAAATTAATTTACATGCTGACACCCGACTATCCTTTTAACTTTATAAAAGAAAGCAAATAAGTTATATTTGTATGTTTATATTAACAAAGAGATGGAATATATACTACTTGGAAATTCATATCAGATAAGAGAACTGAATGACACAATTAAACAGGTTGCCCCTGCGAATGTCAGCGTATTAATAACGGGTGAAAGCGGAACCGGCAAGGAGCTTGTTGCAAACGCATTACACTATTACAGCAAGAGAAAAAACAGACCTTTAATAAAAGTAAATTGCGGAGCAATTCCGGAAGGGATAATCGAAAGTGAATTATTCGGACACAAAAAAGGAGCATTCACGGGTGCAATTGAAACAAGACAGGGATATTTCGAACTGGCAGACAAGGGCACCATATTCCTTGATGAAATCGGCGAAATGCCTCCAACTACACAGGTAAAAATACTGAGAGTAATTGAAACAGGAGAATTTATGAAAGTAGGAGGAGAGAAGTATATTAAAGTTGATGTAAGAATAATAGCCGCAACAAACAGAGATTTGTCAAAAGAAGTGCAAAACAAAAACTTCAGAGAAGACTTATATTTCCGTTTAAAATCTATTAATTTAAACATTCCTCCTCTCAGAGAACGAAAAGAAGACATTATAATACTATTCGAACATTTCGTAAATGTTTTCTGCGAAGAAAACAATATAAAATTTCATGGTATTGAACCCGAGGCAATCGAATATATCCGAAATTATGTATGGAAGGGAAATGCAAGGGAACTGAAGAATTTCAGCGAAAGTTTAATAGTACTGAATCCGGACAAAGTAATAACAACGGAAGAAGTAAAAAGGCAGTTAAAACCCGAGACAACCCTGAACACACAACTTCAGGTACTGCAGAATCAACCAAGTGAACAATTAAAAATTGATTTACTGATGAGAGGACTTTATGAGATAAAAAACGACTTATTGGATATTAAGAAACTGTTATACAATACAAACATCTATGATAATAATTACCCTGCGGAAAATGAAGATTTTATAATTACAAAGGAAACAATGATGAAAATGTCTGCAGAGGAAATAGACAGGGAAATTTTAAAATATCTTTTGCGGAAAAACAACTGGAATATAAACAAAACGTCATTATCACTCAACCAGAGTCCCAGAAACATATACAGAAAAATAAAGTTATATAATTTAAAAAAAGATGAAACTTAGAAATGAGTAAACAAAGAGAAAAAAACATATTTTTATTATTATCGGCAATAATAGCAGTTAATTTATTTTTTTCAGGCTGCGGTGTTTACGGATTCCGCGGAAATAATCCTCCCGAAGGCATAAGAACGTTAGCAATACCTTTATTTGAAGATAACAGCGGTTTTTCTCAGGCAAATATAAAAGAAAATTTTACCGAGACTCTCAAAAATAATATTATTAACGACAATACTTTCAGGATAGCCGATAAAAGTTTTGCAGACGGTATAGTAAAATGCACAATCAGAGAGATAAGGGATGAAGCACTGGTAGTGTCGGGAAATGAAAATGTTACTCAGAGAAAAATTACGATATTAGTGGACGTGGAATTCGACAATCTAAAAAAACAAAAAACAGTCTGGAGAAGAACGTATTCAAACTACGGTGAATACAATTCTTCTTCTGCCACATTTTCGGAAAGGGAAGCAGGTATTAATACTGCCGTTAACAAAATTTGTGAAGACATAGTAAACGATTTAACATCTAACTGGTAAAAGAAAATGACAATCGAGAATATAATTTTAGCAGTATATATTTTTTCGCTTTCAATATTATTCATTTTCGGTTCACACGGTTTTGTAATGACGTATTATTATTTCAAGACTTTCAAAAAAAGAAACGATGACATAGATATATTAAATTTTTCTTTCCCTTATTATCCAGAAGTAACAATACAACTGCCTTTATACAACGAAAAATACGTAATATGCCGTTTAATAGACGCAACCTTAAAATCAGATTATCCCAAAGACAAACTTGAAATCCAGATACTTGATGATTCTACGGATGAGACAACGGAAATTGTAAGAGGACACATCAAACAATACATTGAGCAGGGATACAATATAAGGCATATACATCGTAAAAACAGGCAGGGTTTCAAGGCAGGGGCATTAAAAGAAGGCTTAAACACGGCAACGGGAGAGTTTGTTGCAATATTTGACGCTGACTTTATTCCGAGAAAGAAATTCCTTAAAAGAACACTTCCCTACTTTTTTCACGACGATAAAATCGGCTTGGTGCAAACAAGATGGGAACATATAAACAGAGATTATTCTTTCATCACAAAAACGCAGGCAATAGCATTAGACGGTCATTTTGTAATAGAGCAGGCTGTAAGGAACAGAGCCGGATTTTTTGTTAATTTCAACGGAACCGGAGGTGTATGGAAAAAGGAAGTAATATTCGACGCAGGCAACTGGCAGGCAGATACACTGACGGAGGACCTGGACTTGTCTTATCGTGCACAAATGAAAGGATGGAAAGTAAAATATCTTGTTAATTTTACATCGCCTGCTGAAGTGCCCACTGAAATTGCTTCTTTTAAGACTCAGCAGTACAGATGGACAAAGGGAGCAATTGAGACAGCAAAAAAAATATATCCGAAAGTAATAAAATCAAAACTTCCGTTAAGGATAAAACTGCAGTCTTTTATTCATTTATGGAGTAATTTTGCTTATCCTTTCATTCTGATTGCGGGTATACTGAATCTGCCGATTGTACTGGTAAAAATTACCGGGAATTACGACAGTGTTTTTAATCTGATGTCGTTTTTTATTTTTGCATTCGTCAGTACATTTTTGTTTTACCTGTATTCGCAAAAAGATGTTTATCCGGACTGGCAGCAAAGGATTATATATTTTCCGCTATTTATGTCGGGCAGCATGGGACTTTCCGTAAATAACACAAAAGCAGTATTTGAAGGTTTATTTAACAAAAAAACAGAATTTGTAAGAACCCCGAAATTCAATATTGTTAACAGCAGTGATAAAATTAAAGATGTTAAATATTTACATAAAAAAATCCCGTTCACTGCCTATATAGAGGCACTGCTTTCCGTATACTGCTTTGCCGGCGTATTTCTGTCCATCTATTATGTCCAGATTGCAGCTATACCTTTTCAACTTATGTTTGCAACGGGATTCGGAATGATTTCATATCTTTCATTTAAACAAGTAATAACATATAACAGAAACATACATTAAAATAATATGACATCTACCCTTGAAGTATATATTAATGATTTAAAGAATAATCTGAATAAAAATATTTTTTCTCCGTCATTCATAAGACTTGCAAATCTGTACTTTATGAATGAACAGTACGAAGAATGTTACAATATCTGCAGGATAGGTTCGGAATTATATCCCGACTACATCACCTGCAAAATTATGATTATAAGAACATTGTTAAAATTATTATACATTACGGAAGCAGAAAATATACTTTCGGAACTTGAGAATAAATTGCCCGAATTAGAAACGCTAAAAAAACTCAGAGCTGATTTAAACGATTTAAAAAATTCTCCGATACAGGAAAGACTGCTTTATACAACAAAAACCGAAAAAATAATAGAATTCGAGACTTATTATAAAGAAATTAAGAAAATAAATAAACTAAAGCCATCAATAGATTTAAAAGAAATAGAAGACATATTCGAAAATCCGAAATACGATGAATTAATACGGGAAGAAGATTTTCAGATATTTTTGGAAAATTATAAAAATTTTAATTTTGAAACAAAGGATGCCGATTTAAATTCAGATGATAAAGCCAAAACACTAAAGGATATTATGTTTGATTCCGACACTTTTCTCGGTCAGGTAAAGATAGTAACTGAAACACTGGCAGATTTACTTGCAAAGCAAAAGAATTATAAAGAGGCATTTGATGCTTATAATATATTACTGAACAGAGAAAGTACTAACAAGGCGAGAATCCTGCAAAAATTATATGATATTGAAAAATATGTAATTTAATATTATATCTCTGTTTCGGGAGGTAATTGAGGTTTTACATAAATTATTTTTTCTCTTTCCATTATTACGCTTCCTTCTTTAAATCCCTTTTTCTTTTTTACATACTTCCTCAGGCAATAAGCCACCGGAACAGATGAGGCGTTTCTTGCTTTGCTGTAATACGCAGCAATAGAAGCAGCGGATTCGATTATATTTTTTGGAATTGACTCCTGTTTTTTAGGTGACTTTAAAACAGTATGGGAACCGCTTGTTCCTCTTACGTGAAACCAATAATCATCAGGAGAAGAATAATGCTTTGTCAATAAATCGTTTGAAGCGGAACTTTTACCGACCCAGATCTGGAATTCACCGCTCAACTTAAATTTCCTGAACATCTTTAATTCGTTCTCTTCATTTGATTTGGTTTTCAATTCCTTTTCCATTTTTTTTATTTCCTTAATATCGCTTGTTTTATTGATATCATTAATTTGTTTCTGCAGTTTACTTAATTCCATTTCATATTTTTTGACTTTTTCATTCAAAACCGATACCGATGATTTCAGTTTTTTATACTTCTCAAAATAAATATTTGCGTTTTCTACAGCCGACAATTCCGGTTTCGTCCGGATTTTAAAAATCTTTCCGGTTGCTTCATCACAGACTTCCATTTCTTTCACACCTTTCTTATACAATTCAACATTACTCAATATCATATTACCGTAATACAGATATTTATCCGAAGTAATTGCTTCATCAATGTTTTTTTTCAGATTGTGAATCTTATTTTTTATCGGTTTTATTTTTTTTTCGTAATATTTTAATTTTTCGTTTATTATATCGTTAATTTTATTCTTTTTTAGCGTTTCTGTCAGGTAATTTTTTATTAATTCATTAACATTTTCAAACGACGTATAATCAATATCCTGAAGATGATTTAATTTAATAAGAGAAATCAAATATTCGTTTTTATAATTATATAATAAATATTTTGGTTTCTCCAGTTGTTCGTTTATACGTAAGAAACCGTCATCTATCAATTTAATACAATCATCATTCAGAAATTCATTTCTTTTCAGATTCACTGAATGCAGAACCTCATCCTGAAGTAAACTGCCGTATATTCCGTAATTAATTTTAAGATAGTCATTTATTATCCGGTATTTTTTTTCTCTGTTTTTTTGTTTTGTCTTAAGAAACTCTTCAGTGCTCAGATTATTTATTCTGTTATAATTCTTAAAGGCATTGACTATTGTATTTTTATCAACGCACAATAAATTCAATTTCACAGGAATAAATATAAAAAGCAGTTTTTTTGAGTTAATATTGAGCTCTATTATTCTTTCGTTTTCGTAAATCAATACACTGTCAATTTCCAGTTCATATAAATCGGAAAATAAAGTAGCAAAATTGCTTTTTCGCCTGCCGTATTTATTATAGAAAACAAGATAAGGAAATTCGGTTTTACAGCAAAACTCCAGAAATTTGACATTATCACCTTTATAAACCTGTAATACAAGTTTGTCTTTTTCCTGGGAAAATATTTCGTTAATCTTAAATCCTGCAAGGTTCTTACCAAGGAACAAAGACAATTCCCTGAGTAAAAAATAATTATTGAACATAAATCTATCCGCGGAATATTAATTTTTCATACTTACAGGTTGACCGGTTACTTCAAGTACATTCCACCACAGTTCGCTTTCGAGATTAATTTTCTGACGTTCTCTGACTGCAAGGGATATTGGCAGTAAAGTAAACTGTCCGTTCCAGTATCCAACGACAAATCCTGTTTTTCCCGCCATAGCAGCGTGAACGGCATTTTGAGATAACTGCAGACAGAATTTACTGTCATCTGCAATCGCCCTTGCACTCCTGATAATATAACTCGGGTCAATATATTTTATGCTTACTCTTATATCCAATGATTTGAAAAATTCATCAATAACACTTTTCAAATGAAGTCCGATATCTTTATTTAACAAATTACCTGATTCATCATATTTTTTCGGTTCGCCTTCAAATATATGCTGCCCGGCACCTTCAGCAACA
>Ga0194112_10011089_pt1 | contig 11215 bp, 10 predicted proteins | sample TA2MahC400mmetaG_FD_146191 | JGI IMG/M metagenome (GOLD analysis project Ga0194112, IMG submission 146191) | Freshwater microbial communities from Lake Tanganyika, Tanzania - TA2015016 Mahale Deep Cast 400m | ecosystem: Environmental > Aquatic > Freshwater > Lake | place: Tanzania: Lake...
CTTCAAAGAGGTGTCCTCCAACAAGAGGAGGGACGTCATCCATGCCTTCCAGCGCCCTGGTGAGATCAGTCACCCGCTCGACGCCGTGCTCCGTCAGGTACGCCCGCAGCCCCTCTGTGATCTCCTCTGCCGCGCGGGGATTGTCAATCAGCGCCGAGGCCACTGCCACCGCGTGCGCGCCGCAGAGCAGGAACTCCACCGCGTCCTCCCAGCTGGCGATCCCGCCCATGCCGATGATCGGCAGCCGGACCGCCCGGGCCACCTCCCACACCATGCGCAGCGCCACGGGCTTGATCGCCGGCCCGGAGAGCCCGCCGGTGCCCGCGCCCAGCCGCATCCGCCGCGAGCGCGCGTCCACAGCCAGGGCGTTCAGGGTGTTGATCAGGGCCAGGCCGTCCGCGCCCCCGTCCGCGGCCGCCCTTGCCACGACCGTGATGTCGGCCACGTTCGGGCTGAGCTTGACGAACAGCGGAAGCGGCGTGCGCGCGCGCACCGCGGCGACCAGCGCCTGCGTGCGTCGCGGATCGGTGCCGAAGTACAGCCCGTCCTCGACGTTCGGGCAGGAGACGTTGAGTTCAAGCGCGGCAATCCCGTCCTCTTCGCTCAGCAACCCGGCAAGGGCCGCGTACTCGTCCAAGCGATGGCCGGCGATGCTCACGATGATCGGGCGCCCCAGGGTACGGAGGAACGGCATGTCGCGCGCGATGAAACCGGCGACGCCGGGGTTGCGCAGCCCGATCGCGTTCAGCCACCCGCCGGTCACCGCGACGGTCTGCGGCCCAGGATGGCCCTCGCGCGGCTCAAGGGTCACCGACTTGGTGACGATGCCCCCAAACGCCCTGAGGTCGTATGCGGCCTGCACCTGCCGGCCGAACTCCAGCGGCCCGGGCGCGGCGAGAACCGGGCAGGGAAAGGCGATGCCGGCGAGGGTGACGGCCAGCGACTGTTCGGCGGCCACGCTACCCGGACGTCCGGCCAGCAGGAATCAACTCAAACCCGGCCGTGAGGAAACGCCGGTCGAAGCCAAACGCATGCTTGATGCCTCTACGCTTCATCGTAACAAGACTGACCGCGTCGGTGTACGCGAACTCTTGATCCCGGTACTGCCGCAGCAGCGACCGGGCATCGCCTTCCAGCTCTGCATCGGCATACACGAGAGCCAATCGAGGTGTGGCCTGCAGCCGGTCCAGCAAAGCCCAGGCCGGAGCAAACCCCACTTCCCTCCGAAGAAAGGTGTGGCTCTCAGCGATGACGAGGTTCGTGACCACCACTTGGTGGAAACGGCGCAGTATCCCGGGCCACGCCGCCGATGCGTGCGCGTGGTGACTATCGGCGTGCGATAGGAGGGCGATCCACCCCCCGGTGTCCACGAAGATCCTAGCGGCGGCGGCCAACTCCGGCAACTCCATCAGCGGATCGGCGTCGGGAGGCAGGGCCTCCTCAATCACCCGGTCGGCTCCTTCCCGCAGGAGACAGGCAAGAGAGACGTCGCGGCGGCGTGCAATCTCCCGCAGGACGCGGTGTTGGCGGTCCTCCAGGTAGATCTGAATGGGCCTCTTCTTGATGGCCATTTCTATCACCATATCAGTCATGCATCTCGAGGGGTCTGCGTGGCGGCATCGGCGGGGAAGATCACGACGCCGCCCGCGGTCATCCGGGCCAGGCGATCGCGCATCAATTCGGCCTCGCGCTCCGAATAGGCATGGGGCTCCAGCCCGGGGATGGCCAGGGTGGTCTTGACGATGCCGAACGCATCGTCGCGCGTGTCTCCTCGATACACGACCAGGAGGTCAACATCGCTGGCCGCCGTATGACGGCTGACCGCCCAGGACCCGAACAGGACCACGCGCACGAGGGGGAGTCGAGCGGCCAGGGCCGGCGTGCGCTCCCTCAGCGCGCCGACTAGGGCCTCCCGATCAAACCTTGGAAAGAAGACCCTGACAGAAGGCGAGGATCGCCTCGGCATGTGCGATGTGCCTCCTGGCCTCCTCCGCGGTGTACCGATTGGCCGGCGATCCGGCAGGGTGCGCGTTCGGATAGCGGCTTGCGATGTACGCCTTGTCCAGCTCCAGGGCGCCGTCAATCAGGGCTTGCGGCACGCCGTGGTGTGTCCCGAGCTGAGCAAGGAGGTCGGCCACGGAATGGCCCCAGGCCTCAGCCCCCATCCTCTGGAAGACGGCCTTGACGGCCTTCTCGGCCGCCTGCTGCGCGGAGAAGCACGCCCAGTTGTGAAACCCATGCGCGAGGTCGTTGCCGGCGTGCTCGAGATCGTCGAGGGCCGAATCCATCCAGTCTTTGCTGCGCTCCAACGGAATGGCCCCTGCCCTATCCCGACCAGTCCTCTAGCCCTTTGCCTTGCGCACGATCGTCCACTTCCCGCCGGCGAACTTCACCAGATCGCCGACCTCGACCGCCACCCAGAACTCGTAGGGGACGCCGTGCTCGATATGGTTGATCACGATCATGTAGGGGGTCGACTCCCAGACGCGCGAGCGCTTCTCCGCGACCCATCCGATGACATCCGCCTGGGGACCCACTCCCGGGGAGCCAGCGGGAGACGCCGGGCCTCCGCAGGAGGGCAGTATCTGCGCCACGGCCACCAGTGCGACGATCGCCATCACCTTGAGCATTGCCCGTCAACCTCCGTCAACGTAGCGGTGTCGCAATCATTCTACACGAAACCGACCCGAAAGTAAGATCCCCCGGGGAGGAGAGCCTCCCCGGGGGACGGTTGAAGGAGCCGCTACCCTGTTACCAGGAGTAGGTCAGCTCGGCCCGGTAGAACTTGACCCACTCAGCCGGGGGCAGGTATCCCAGAGCGCCGTCACGGATCGGCCCCTTGGTGAGGTAGTAGTTGAAGGAGATGGTGGTGCGCGGCGCCAGCGTGTGCGCCAGGCGGAACCACCACTCGCTGTAGGCGTTGTCCGTCGTGGGCCAGTAGGTGGTGCCGGCCTCGTACAGGATGCTCCCGGACCAGGCCGGGGAGAAGGTCATGTTCAGCCGCGCCAGGTAGCCCTTCATGTTCCAGGCGTACGCCTGGCCGACGATGGTCGTCGCGTAGGTGTTGATCGGCCAGCACGCGGCCCACGGAGGAGTGCCGAACGCGGTGCATGCGCCGGCGATCGGGCCGTAGTCGTGGTACTCGAGGTCCAGCGTCGGCTTCCAGGTCGTGGACCCGATCAGCCGGGCCAGGTCGAGGTTGCCGCCCGTGCGCCAGGCCTTTGCGCTAACAGCCGAGGCGTTGGACTTCCACGAGGTGTATTCGCCGTAGACGCGGATGCCCGGAACCAGGGTGCCTGCCGCGTCAAATCCCCAGCCAGAACCGCCGCCGTAGCCGGCAGGCGCAGTCGGCTGCACCAACTCCTGGAAGTAGGTCCCGCCAAGCGTCCAGCCCGGCAGGATCCGGCTGGAGGTCACGCGCACGATCCGGTTGTCGCGGACCGTCTGCGAGCCGCCCGTGCCGGCGCCGGTGCCGACCACCTGGTCGCGGAAGATGGCCAGGTCAACGTTCAGCGGACCCAGCACCCACCTGGACAGGATACCATCGGACGTCCCTGTGGTCGTGGTGCCCAGGGGAAGCGTGCTCATGCCGGCCGGCAGGTTCTGGCCGACGACGGCCGCACCAGCCGCGGAGCTGCTGGCCGGGTCGTAGAGCAGGCCCACGCCGTAGGGGCCCTGGGGGGCCAGGGAGTAGAACTGGCGGCCGATTCTCCAGAGGCTCGCGCCGTAGACGTTCCGGAGGTCGAGGTAGAGCATGTCGAAGGTCACGTTGTTGTAGGCGTAGTTGTGCCCGAAGCGCACATCGTAGCCGATGCCGGATACGTTGGCCTGGTTGTTCGCCGTCAGCCGGATCACGGCCGTCGCGTTCGGAGCCACGGTGCCGGTGAAGGTCAGGCGGGTGCGCATCCGCCCGTCGGGGTGCTTGTTCGCCGCTCCGCCTCCACTGGGACCTGCCGGGAACACGTTGTAGCGGAAGCGCGCGTCGCCGGTGACCCGGGTGTTGTCCATGCGCGCCCGCAGAGCCGCCAGTTCCTCCTCGACCGCGGTCACCCGCACGCCGAGGGCGGCCAGCTCAGCCCGGAACTCCGCCACCAGGCGGTTCAGGGTGGTGATGCTGGCGGTGAGGCGCTTGTCAGTCGCGGTAATGGTGGCGGTGAGTGCCGCCCGGGTAGCCGCGTCAGTCTTCGTAAGCTCAGGCCTCCGAACCAAGTCCGGGGGCATCGGCGGGATCTTGATGGCCTCGATGCGCGCCAGCACGCGCGCGACAACCATGGCCATCTCGTAGCGGGTCATCGCCCGGTCGCCGCGGAAAGCCCCATCGGGATAACCCTCGATGAGGCCCTTGGCCGCCAGCTCAGCGATCGCGTCGTATGCCCAGTGATCGGTGGGCACGTCCGCGAACGGCTGCGCCATGGCCGGGGCGACCAGCGTGAGAGACAGCAATGCTGCTAGAACGACAGCAATGTGCTTCATCGTTGGTTTCTTCCCCCTTCAGGTGTGTTGCGTGTCTTAGGCCTTCCGGGGCGCGGCGCGGGGGATAGAGTGAGCGTGTTTCCTCGCATCCTCCCTGCCTGTCCCTTCGGCCCTTCGTCCCGCTGCCTCGGTGCCCTGCCCTCTTCCCGGCCCTCCTCTACGGGCGGGCGCCGCTATGCCTCTTCGGCCGCGGCCGCGGATGACGCCCTGCGATCGATCACCCACAGACTACCAGCCGCCCGCCTAGGATGCAAGACTTCGCCCCCCGATGGCGTCCGGCGGCCTGGATGGTCCAACGGTCTTTGTCTTTCGCCGTCTGGAGCCGGAATCCTCCTCCCCTGCCCGCGGATCTTGGGGAGGGAGGATTGCCGCGGGAGAGCCCGAAAACAGATTCCCCGTGGCGGCCGGATGCAGCGGCCAAATCTGCCACAGCACAGGTGGATGTCCTTATGTCGTTGCGCAAGGCGCTGCGTGGCCTGCTCGTTGCGGTTCCTGTGATCATTGCATCCCCGGTCCTCGTCCTGGCCATCCAGGGAGGGATGTTCCTCCCGGTGGGCATGTTCGTCGCCATCTACTCGCCGTGGACGCCGTTCGTGCTGTTTCCCCAGACGAGGTGGCTTGTGACGCACACCATCTGGATGCCCCGCGACCTGCGCCTGATGCTCATGGATGCCGGGTGGGCGCTGATCGCGGCCGGTCTCGTGGTGTTCATCGGATCGTACGCCTACTTCTACGCCATCCGAAACCGGGCCGGCCTGGTGACCTCGGGACCCTACGCGGTGGTGCGGCATCCTCAGTACCTTGGGATATTCATGGGATTGACCGGATTCACGCTGCTGGGCGCACGCCCAATAGCGGTGATGGCGTGGGTGACCGCGGTCTGCACGTACATTGCCCTGATGATCTACGAGGAGGGGGAGAACGACCGCCGCTTCGGCGATGCCTACCGCGCCTACCGTGAGCGGGTCCCCTTCATCATACCCTTCTTCCCGAAGGCCCTGACGCGCCCGTGGGCCAGGATCGCGGCCATGTCGCGGCCTGCCCAGTACGCCTCGGTGGCCGCCCTGTACGTGGCGCTGGTGGCCGCGGCGATCGCGCTGATGCGCGACCGGGCCTTCCCCACCTAGCGCCCGGGCGGTCTCGACAGGCCGAACAGGCTCTCGTCGCTGTTGACAAGGACCTCGACCAGGCCATCGCCGTCGAGGTCCTCGGCCGTCACGCCCATGTAGGCCAGGCGGCCTTCGAGCCGGTGCTCCCACTTGAGGTCGCCGCGCGGCCCAAGCAGGTACACGAACCCGTTGTGGCTGCCGGCGAAGATCTCGAGCTGGCCGTCGCGGTCGAAATCGCCGGCGGCCACCGAGCCGCTTATGTGCCCGCGGCGCTGGAACTGCCAGAGCGTGCGCCCGGCAGGCGAGAGACAGAGCACCGAGCCATCTTGCACGCCTGCGACGATCTCCTTCGTCCCGTCGCGGTCCAGGTCTGCGACCGTCAGCCCGTTGTAGGCGGTGACCGGCCCTCTGGCGCGCACCGTCCAGCGCAGCCGGCCCTGCGGGGTCAGCGAGTGCACGGCCCCGGCCCAGTCGGCGGCGTAGATCTCGAGCGCGCCGTCCCCGTCGGCGTCGTCCACGGTGATGCCGTAGATGGAGCCACCAGTCTGATATGCCCAGCGCTGCCGGCCGTCGTGCCCCAGCGCATGTATCGCTCCGTTGCCGTGGTTGCCGATTATGACCTCTCGCCTGCCGTCGCGGTCGAGGTCCACGACGACCGGGGTGTTCATGTCGGCGGCCCCGCCCATGGTGAAGGTCCACCTGACACGCCCGTTGTCCGCGTCCAGGTTGTACACGTGTCCCTGGTTGTCGGCGAAGATGACCTCGAAGCGGCCGTCGCCGTCCAGGTCGGCCACGGCAGGGCTGGCGTAGCTGGTGTACGAGCGCGACCGGAAGGTCCATACCACCTGTCCCCGCGAGTCCAGGCGATGGAAGGTCGAGAAGCCGCCCGACTGATAGGGGGCGAAGAAGACCTCGGGTCGCCGGTCGCCGTCCACGTCCAAGACCGCGGGCGTCATCAGGACTATGCCGTTCAGTCCTCCCACCGAGAACTCCCACCGGCGCTTCGGAAACGGCCGCTCCAGCACGAGCAGCCGGATGCCCTCGCCGTAGATCAGCTCGACCTGCCCGTCGCCGTCAAGATCCGCAACAGCCGGGGGCGAGACCGAAGCCGGATGCGCGGTCGTCTCAAACGGCAGCCGCCACGCAACGTATGGCGTGGTCAACCCGCCGGGCCTGGGCGTGGCGTTGATGCGCTGGAGGTTGTATCCCCCAAATGCCCACAGCGCCGGGGCCTGCGCCCCCAGCGGAGAGCCGCCCGCCAGGAGGACGGCGAGGAGCGATGCCGCCACCGCCCAGGGAAGTCCGCGTGTCTTCGTCATGTCCTCGTTCCTCCGCATCGAGCCGTAACGCCCGGATCTTCTGCGCCGTGCGTCGGCGCACCGCATCAGTCTACACCATCGCCTGCGCCTCTTCCACACGCGCCTCTTGGTCCGGGGCCACGCTCCAGCGCGGCCTCGGCCAGCAGCACCGCCGCGTAGTCGTCGTAGGGCTCAGGTGGGGTCTGCAGGCCGCGAGGCACGAACCGCCGCCACCCACGCGGCGGATGCTCGGCGAAGTAGCGCGACCGGGCGCGCAGCGTCGTACCCTGCTCCTCGACCAACAGAACGCGCCTGGCCCCCGCGCGCGCGAGCGCCTCCATTACCTCCGCCGATGCGGTGCGGTTGCCCACGACCACCTCGGTTGCCGCGTACCGCTCCTGCCAGTCGCGTACTAGCGCGGGCAGGTCCTCGCGCGCGACCACGGCCCTGGCGTGCACGATCCCGGGCTCGCAGACGGCCACGCCGCACTTGTCCCTGCCCGGGTCAACGGCCAGCACCACACGCCGAGATGCGCTACTCACGGCGCCACCACAAACGCCACCCATACAAGCACGATGCTTGTGATGGGCGCGCCGTCCCGACGCGCCGGCAGGAAGCGCCATCCCGCGGCGGCCGCTGCTGCCGCGGCATCCATCTCGGGCCGTCCCGACGGCACCGCGACCTCTACGCGCCCAACCGTGCCGTCCTCGCGCACCAACAGACGCAGGCGCACCCGGGCGGCGAGCCGCTCGGCGCGCGCCTCGGCTGCGAGACCCGGGGCCTCCACGATGACGCGCCAGGCATCGGGATGCGCAGGCGGAGGCAGAGAGATGGGCACCGGGGGCGAGAGCACCGGCGCCGCTGCGGGCGGCGTAGGTGGCGGCGTGTGGACCGGAGGCTGCGCCGCCGCAGGAGGAAGGGCAGCCGCAGGTGGCTGCGGCGCGGCATCGCCGCCCTGCCCTCCGGTTCCCGGGCCTGCCTGTGACGCCGCGCCGGGCGAGGAGCCTAGCGCCGCGGATCCCTCGCTGGCAGAAGACGCAGGAGCACCACCGGCCTGGCCGCTGTGCGGCTGAGTGGCCTGGGCCGCCGCGCCTGCTCCATGAGGCCGCGCGGCCTGGGTCGGCTTCGAGACAGAGCGGCGGGCCGCGGGCGGAGCGGGCAGGGGCTTCTCCTCAGGCGGCTTCTTGTCAGGTGGCTTCTGATCCGCAGGCCTGGGCGGAGTTGAGACTTCTTCCCTGAACAGCCCGGATTCCTCTTCTGCCGAGGGGGGCGGCACCGCAGGCCCTAGGGGATCGAACGCGCGCCCGCTTCCCCCCACACCCGGTGCCGCTTCATCGGGCACTGCCCGGCCGCCCACGAGCAGGCCGGTAGCCATGGCCGCAACCGCGAAGAGCGCGGCCAGCAGGAGAACCGCAGGCAGTCGCTTCATCGCCTCAGGACGTACTCCAACGTAAGCGTTCGACCGGACGCCGGATAGCCCTGCACCGGCTCGTAGCGGGAATCCAGGAGGTTGCGGACCGCCAGGCGCAACGCGGACCCGCCTGCAAGCGGCACCTCCGCGGCCAGGCCGAGGTCGACGTACGCCGGCAGTGTGACTGTGTTGGCCGTATCGGCGAACCGCGCGCCGATGAGCGTGGCCGAAGCGGTCGCCGATGCGCCGCGCGGCAGCGCGGCGCTGAGCGCAAGCGCCGCGGAATGGCGCGCACGGTTGGGGAGGTCGAGCCCGGTCGCCGCGTCTGTTGCAGCCAGCCACGTGGAGGACGCGCGCAGCCACCAGATCGGGCCTAACGCGCCCTCGAACTCCACCGACGCTCCGCGGATCGTCGCCGCTCCCACGTTCTGCGGCGAGAAGACGAAGGAGTCATCGGGAACCCAGAGGATGAGATCGCGCACGTCGCTCCAGAACACGGTCACGCGCGCGGTGGCGCCGGGCCGCAGCGACGCCTCGATGCCGGCGTCCACCGACCAGGCATGCTCGGGACGCAGCGCCGGGTTGCCGACGGCGAAGCCGTCGAAGGGGTAGTACAGTTCGGCCATCGTCGGGCCGCGGAAGGTGCGGCCTGCGGCCAGGCGCAGGCGCAGGTCCGGGCGCGCGAAGTAGACCAGGCCCGCGCGCGGGCTGACCTGGACGCCGTAGGTCGAGTGCAGGTCGGCGCGCAGCCCTACCGAGAGCAGCAGGCGCGGTGTGAGTGCGCGGTCGTCCTGCAGGTACAGCGCGCCTGTGGTCGCGGATCGCTCTCCCACGCTGGTGCTTTGCAGGTGCTGGAGCGCAACATCCGCGCCCAACGTCACGGCGCGCGACGGAGAGAGCCGCGCTGCGCGCTGCCACTCGGCGGTCCAGGCTGTGCCGGTGTGCCTGTCGTCAATCCACCATCCGGGATCGCGGTAGGCGAGATGCTCGCGGTGCGCCGCGAAGCGCAGGCGGTTGGTTATGCCGCCCTGCTCCGACTCGAGCGTGAGCGCCGCGGCCAGACGGGCGTCTTCCTGCCGCGCAAGCGGCGACGGGAAGAACGTCGAGCCCGGGGATCCCCGCGAAGCGCTCGATCCGGTCAGGCTGAGGTCCCATCGACGGCCGGCGGCCGCATCGCCCAGGCGCAGCGAGAGATAACCGCCGCGCAGGTCGCTGTTTGGGCGGGAGCCGTCGGCCGCGTCGTAGCGCAGCGTCAGGCGGGCCGGGCCTCCGGCGGTGATTCCGAGGCTGCGCAGCCCGAACGAGCCGGCGGCCAGGGTGATCTCACCCGCCGCCCGGCGGCGAGTGACGATGGAGATCACGCCGCCCAGCGCGCCGCTGCCGTAGATGGCTGAGAACGGCCCGCGCAGCACCTCGATGCGCTCGATGTCGTCCACCGGGATCGTGCCGAGGTCCACGGTCCCCGCGAAGACGCTGTTCAGGGGAACGCCGTCCAGCAGCACCAGCACCTGTTCGGCGCTGCTCCCGCGTATGCTTGCGGTGATCAGGCCCCCTGCGCCACCGTAGGCGCGTGAGGCCACCTCGGGCAGGAACGCGATCGCCTCGCCCACGGTGCGCACGCCCAGCCGCCGCAGCTCCGCGGCGGTGAGCACCGACACGCTGGCCGGCGAGGCCGGCGCGGGCTGCGGCCGACGCGACGGAGAGACGACGTCGGGCAGCTCGAACTCGGGCGGGGGTTCCTGAGAGAACAGCGGGGAGCAGAGTCCCAGCGTGACAGAAACGCAGAGCGAAACCGCAATCAGACGAGCAAGCACCTGCCCACCTCCCTTGCCTCGAAGGCGTGTGGCATCGGTGCAGGCAGGTCTTCTGGCTCAGGATCATCGCAGGGCGCCGGCCTTCCCGGGAAACCTTCCCAGTGGCATGCCCCAAGGGGGGCGCCTGCTCTCCTTGACAGCGGCGGGACCGCGCCGGACTTGCACGGCCGCAACGCGCGACCGGGCGATACCGGACTTCCCTATTATGGCGCAGTGCCTGGTGCCCCTGCGCCGACCTGCACCGCTGTGATGCATGTTCTACGGCTGGGGCTGCTTTCCTCTACTTGAGGGCAAAGGTGACCGCCAGCGGGGAGTCGGTCATGACGTTGCCCAGTGCCAGGACCTGCACGCGCACCTCGCCTCGTCGCTCCGCGATCTGCATGACCGCCGCCCGGTGCTCGTCCACGTCAACCTGACCGCGGGGCAGTTCGGTGATGCGGGCAAACGGCGGGGAAAGGATCTTAGCCTGCGCCCGCTCCGCGGCCGCGTCAACCAGGGCAAAGAGGCCGAAGCTGATCTCGTCGCGCGTTCCCAAGCCGCTGACCGTCCCTTCGCCCAGAACCGTGCCCTTCGCATAGGCAAGACGGCGATCCACAAGCTGCACGAAGATCAGCAGGGACTCCCCCCGCAGTGAGTTCTCCTGCGCCACGATCCGTACCACGGTCTCCCTACCGCGGAGCGAGATCAGCCGCGCGAGCGCCTCCCACGTCAGGTTGGGAGGGTAGAGACTGAACACCGCGCCGGTGACCAGGTTGGGTGCGACACCGTTGCTCGCGGCCTCATCCACCGCCCGCAGCCGCAGCGCGTCTAGCCGGGCGAGGATCTCGGGCTGCGGCAGCTTGCCATCAATCACCTCCCGCAACACCTCCTGGTTGCGCATGTAGGCGATGTCCCCTCCCGCCACCTCGCGCAGCCGTGCTTCGGCATCCTCGATCTGTTGGCGCAGATCGTTGAGCCGGAACAGCCCGACCCGGGCGTCAGAGGATACCAGTACTACCGAGACCAGCGTGATAAGTGTGATCAGCATGCCCGTCGCCACGGCGATCACGTGGGCGGTGTGCCGCGGCCTGAGCCCCAGGACAGTAAGTCGGCGCCGGCCGATCGCCCTGC
>Ga0194112_10011095_pt1 | contig 11210 bp, 4 predicted proteins | sample TA2MahC400mmetaG_FD_146191 | JGI IMG/M metagenome (GOLD analysis project Ga0194112, IMG submission 146191) | Freshwater microbial communities from Lake Tanganyika, Tanzania - TA2015016 Mahale Deep Cast 400m | ecosystem: Environmental > Aquatic > Freshwater > Lake | place: Tanzania: Lake...
CCTCGTCGTCGCCTACTCCCTCGGCATCTTCGAGCGTGCCCTCGAGCCCTTCCCCGCCGCCCTCGAGCTCTACCGCGAAGCCGTCGCTGGCGCCAGCTAGCCCCGCGTCGCTTCCAACTCATGTTTGACAGTTGGCGTCGTAAGCCTATTCGCGAGGGATTCGGCCTGCCGCGGCACTAGCCGAGCCATGCGATGGCCGCGCACTGGCCAGCCCGGTTCTGTTCAGCATGGCTTGGTGCATCCGGTCCCCGGTTGGCTTGCGTTGCGGCACTGCCTGGTCTACCGGACCTCCTCCACGTTCCCGTCGGGGGCGCTTGCATGCGGCGGACGGGAGCGTACAATCGTCGCCATGGGAGGCGGCCGGGGCGCCCACGTGCGGATGGCACAGGAGAACCGCGTGAGCATCCGGAAGCCGTAGAGGGCCGAAGCGAGGAGCAAAGTCATGCCACGGCGATTGGCGATCACGGGGCCTCACAAGGTGGAGGTGCTCGACTACGAGGAGCCGCCCCTTCAGGCCCACCAGGTGCGGCTGAGGACCGAGTGGGCCTCGGGCAAGCACGGGACGACGCTGGCCGGCTTCGACGCCGTGAACTTCCAGGGGCAGCGGTTTGACCAGGAGATGCGACTCTTCGTCGAGGAACCCGCCGCACCGCCGGCCGTGCCTTGCGGGCCTTCGCCGACAGGCCGGGGGTCTTCTTCCAGCTCAATGACGACAATGTCTTCGACCCGAAGTACCGCCTGCTGCACGACTTGGTGGCCCAGGGCGCGGTCGGCAGGGTCCGGTCTGTGGCGCTGGCCCGCGGCTCCCGGCTCGACTCGACGAGCGTGCTCAAGTCGCAGGCGAGCGCGCTGGAGAACGGCGGCGGCGTGGGCGGCTGCTACGACTCCAAGCGCGACCGCATCTACATCAGCGGAGGCGGCGACGCCAAGGGCGGCGGCGGCGTCTACATTTACGACGTGAAGACCAATGCCTGGTCCAATCCGCCGGACAAGCCAGGCGCCACGCGCTGGCCCGGGGCCAACCGCGGCTGCGTTCACCACGATGCCGCGGCCGACCGCGTCCTGGCCTTCCACGGCTGGAACAGCCCGGACCCGGGCAAGGGCGGTGGCATCGCCATCTACGATCCTGAGACCGGTTCCTGGGAAGCCCCTCTGGTGATTCCGGCCAACGTGGTCTCCGGGTGTGTGCATGGCTTCTACTCCTCAGAGGTCAACGCGCACTTCATCTACACGGCCCACGACAGCGACGACCGGGGGACCATGTGGGTCTACCGCTACAAGCGGGCCTGGGGAGGAAGATAGAGGGCGTCCCACCAACCAACCAGGTTGGGCGACGCTATTGTTGCGTCGAAGGCGAGGACGGACACACGCCCCATGCGTACCACCTGGATATGGGCATTGTTCGCAGCGCTGGCTGGCACGGCCGCTCGGGCCGGAGGCGCCGCGCCCGAGGCCGTCCGCCTGTCGGGGGTTGACGCCGGCCTCTGCGTGGTGCTGGGCTGCGCGGACGCCGGCTCCCTGGCCGGTCTGGCCGAGGGCAGGAGTCTGCTGATCCACTGTATCATCCCGGACCGCGCGGCGGCAGCGGCGGCGCGGCGATCCATCGAAGCCCGCGGGCTCTACGGCCAGGTGGCGATTGACCAAGCGGGCCTGGACCCGCTCCCCTATGCCGACGACGCGGCGACCCTGGTGATCGTTGACGATCTCCCGAAGGCGCTCGCGGCCGGTCTTTCCCTCCGAGAGGTCATCCGTATCCTGTGCCCCGGCGGAGTGGCTTGCCTCAAGGGGGATGTTCCGGCGAGCGTCGAGCCTTTGGCGCGCGTGGAGCGGAAGAAGGGCTGGTGTTTGCTCCGCAAGCCCAGGCCCGTGGCAATGGACGAGTGGACCCATCGAGCCTACGACGCGAGCGGGAACTGCGTCTCGCGCGACGCTGCCCTCCGGCCCCTCGGCGGCCTGCGTTGGATCGCCGGCCCGGCGTGGCCGATGGGCACAGGCTACCAGGTGAGCAACGGCGGCCTGCTCTCCGCGGGCACGCGGGTGTTCAGCGTGACGCTGAACGAGGTGTCGAACGCGGCCCGCGTGCCCCAGACGCGGAACCAGACCTGGTTCCTCACGGCGCGCGACGCCTTCAACGGCCTGCTCCTCTGGAGCCGTCCCATCGAGCGGCGCATGCTCCACGACGGCCAGGAGCTGGGCAACGCCGTGGTCGCGACGGCGGACCGCCTCTATGCCGCGATCGGCACCGAACTCGTGGAGCTCGACCCGGCAACAGGCAGGACCCTGGCCACCGTGTTCCGCGATGTCCCCGCTGACGCGAGGCTGGCGCACGCGGGCGGCCTGCTGGTCCTGGCCGAGGCCAAGGGCCTGCGCGCCGCCGACGCCATCACGGGCCAGCCCCGCTGGAAGCACCCGTCCAATGCCCAGGAGCTTGTTGCAGACGGCGGGCGAGTGTTCTTCACCACCAACCGCCAGGCGGCACTCGTCTGCCTCGACCTGGCCAGCGGCACCCAGCAATGGCGGGCCGACCTCTCGGCCATCAGCGGCAAGAAGAGGGAGCTGCTCTTCGCCAAGGGCGGCATCGTGGTCTTCGTGTGGGAACGCGACTGGCAGGTTGGGGACAACGGCATCGCGGTGTTCGCGGCGGACGATGGCCGGCGCTTGTGGAGCCTCGACTACAAGTCGTCCCGTGCCACATGGCCCGACACCGTGTGGTTCGCCGATGGGCTCGTGTGGCACCGAACGGGCGCGACCGGCCTGGCGGGCCTGGACCCGCTGGCGGGTCAGGCGAAGAAACAGGTCTCGCTCGTGGGCGGCTACTGCGGGGGCTGCATGCGCAACATCGCCACCGAGCAGTACCTCATCGGCACGCGCCCGCTGAGCTTCTTCAACTGGAGCGACGGCGCCGCGCACACCTTCCGCGGGGGGCGCCACCCTTGCCGGGCGGGCGTCATCGTGGCCAACGGCCTTCTCTACACGCAGCCCCACGGCTGCAAGTGCGTGAAGGAGGCGCTCCGCGGCTTCATCGCCTTCGCGCCGGGAGGCGACACCTCGCCCCAGGCAGGGGAGCGCCTCGAGCGCGGCCCCGCGTTCGGGCTACGGGCTGAAGCCCGCACTACGAACGGCAGCGAGTGGCCCACTTTCCGCCACGACCCGATGCGCAGTGGAGCCACCCCCGTAGCCGTTCCCGTGGAGCTCAGCAAGCTGTGGGAGGTCCAGGTGGACGACCAGCGCCTGCCCCCGGCCCCGCTCGCCGACGAGTGGCGGGCCAATCCCCTGGGCGGGGACCGGCTGACGGCGCCCGTCGTAGCAGGCGGCACAGTGTTCGTTGCTCTGCCCGACGCTCACCGCGTGGTCGCCCTCGACGCCGCGACCGGGGCGCGCCGTTGGAGCTACACGGCAGGGGGACGGGTGGACGTGCCGCCGACGATTGACCAGGGGCTCTGCCTCTTCGGCTCCCACGATGGCTGGGTCCATTGCCTGAGGGCGGCCGACGGGCAACTGGTCTGGCGCTACCGCGCCGCTCCCCGCGAGCGGCGCATCGTGGCCTTCGGACAGGTCGAGTCCCTTTGGCCCATGACCGGCGGTGTGCTGGTTGAGAATGGCATGGCCTATTGCGTGGCCGGGCGCTCGGTCGCGGCCGACGGCGGCATCCACGGCCTCGCCCTGCGCCCGCAGACCGGCGAGGTCCTCTGGTCGAAGCCGCTGCCCGCGGCGCTCAGCGACCTGTTGGTCAGCGATGGCGATGCGCTTCGCATGGCAGGCGGCGCGTCCGGCGGGCTTCGCATCAGCCCGAAGACCGGCGAGCCGCTAAGGGACGGCGCGTCTCCCGGCTTCAACTGGGAGTTCGCCGGCAAACTCAAGACCCTCTGGGGCGGCTCGAACCCCGTGCTCGACCGCACGTGGCGCGTGCTGTCGGTGAATGACACGGCGTCGCACTGGATGCGCATCCGCCAGGGCTATGGGCCGCACTTCAGCCACCTGCTGGTCGCGGCGCCCGACGGGAAGCGGGTCTTCGGCTTCCGCTTCAGGTACGTCCACTGGTCAAAGGTGAACGACCCCACCACCGAGTTCGGTGGCGAACTCGTCGCGTGGGAGGGCGGCAAGGAGGCCTGGAGGGTCGAGGTCCCAGGCCCCTTCCAGGTCGAGGCCCTCGCCCTGGCGGGCGGTGTCCTCTTCGCCGCCGGGCCGAACGATCGGCTTCGCCGCGAGCCGGGCGGGAAGCTCTGGGCTCTCTCGGCAAAGGACGGCACGCGGCTCCGCGAATGGCCCCCCGCCGCCCCGCCCGCCGCGGATGGGCTTGCGGCCGCGGAAGGCAGACTCTACCTCGCCACCCACGATGGCAAGCTTGCCTGCTTCGGCCAACCCTGACTCACGAACGGAGGAGGCAACATGACGCTTCAGGAGCCGCACCTTGCCGCGAGCCTCGCCCTCATCCTGGCGTTCGTGCTGGCGGCCTGCTCGGCTGCGGCCGGGGAACGGCCGCGGGGGCGCCTGGAGGTGGCTGTCACCGAGGAAGGGGGAGCCCGCCTGCCCTGCCGTGTTCACTTGGCGGCGGAGGGGAAGCCCATCTACTCCCCAGGGCTGCCGCGGTTCGAGCGCGATCCGCATTTCTGCTGCCCAGGGCAGTTCGCGGCGGATGCGCCGGCAGGCAAGGTCTCGCTCCGCATCGAGCGTGGCCCCGAGTACGTGCCCTTCACGGCCGAGCTAGAGCTCGGTGAGGGTCAGACCGTGCAGCTTCCTGTCAAGCTCGCGCGCTGGATCGACATGAACGAGCGGGGCTGGTACAGCGGCGACCTCCACGTCCACCGCCCGCCGGGCGACATGCCCCTGCTCCTTCGCGCGGACGACCTCAACCTCGCGCCCGGCCTCACGCACTGGAACGAGAACCACTTGGCCGTCCGGCCGCCCTACCTGGTCGAGGTGGCGGACGACGGCGCGGCCTCGCCCAAGCCGCGCTGCTTCCACGCCCTCGCCCAGGAGGACGAGCGGGCCGGCGGCGCCATCCTGCTCTTCAACCTCGCCAAGCCCATCCTCCTCGAGGGCGTGACCCGCGACTGCCCCAGCGGCTTCGCCTACCACGAGCGCGCCGTCGAGCAGAAGGCGTTCATCGAGGTCGAGAAGCCTTTCTGGTGGGAGGCCCCCGTGCACGTGGCTCTGGGGCGGGTGGACACAATCGGCATCGCGTGCAACCACTTCAACCGCGCTGGGCTGCTTGAGGGCGAGGCGTGGGGGCGGCCCCGCGACCGCGCCCGCTACCCCGCCGGCCCGCTCGGCTTCGCCCTCAACGTGCTTGACCTCTACTACCGCTATCCGAACCTGGGCTACCAGATCCCCGCGTCGGCAGGCTCCGCCTCGGGCGTGCTGGCGAACCCGCTCGGCTACAACCGTGTCTACGTGCAGCTCGACCGCTTCGCCTACGACGCCTGGTTCGATGGCCTGCGCCAGGGGCGCAACTTCGTGACGAATGGCCCGATGCTCTTCGCCAAGGTGAACGGCAAGCTGGCGGGCGAGCGCTTCGAGGTGGCTCAGGGGGCGAAGTTCGAGGGCAGCGCGGACATCGAGGTACTCGGCCGCGACCCGCTGGAGAAGGCGGAGCTGATTGTCGGTGGGGAGGTGGTTGCGACGTTCCGGCCGGCGGCCGGGGAGCCGCGGCGCATCGTGGCCCGCCACACCCTGAGCCTCGACCGCAGCACGTGGATTGCCGTGCGGGCCTTCGAGCCCGTGCGCGGCGCGGTGCTCCGCTTCGCCCACACCAGCCCCTTCTACGTCACCGTGGGCGGGGAGAAGCCGCGCGACCCCGAGGCAGCGCGATTCTACACTGCCTGGCTCGACGAGCTCATCGCCGCCACGGAGAAGAAGCAGGCGGGAGCCAAAGACCCGAAGCCGTTCGAGCCCGTCCTGGCGACCTATCGCCGCGCCCGCGCGGTCTACGCAGGCGCCCTCGAACTCAAGAGCAAAGGGGAGTGAGGAACTCAGCGGCGCCGAAGCGACATCGTGCCGAAGCGCCGTTGCTGGGGGCGCTTGACCCGTTCGCGCCGATGGTGCATCATAGCGCCGTGCGTGACAAGGAGAAGCTACATGCGCAACAGTCTCGCAGGTATCTTCCTGCTGGTGACGGGGCTGCCCGCCACGGCACGCGCCGCCGTCGCTACGGACAGCTTCCCCGCAGGGGACCAGGGGCCGCACCCGAAGGCCATCCAGGTCGCCACCTCAGACGGTGGGAAGCTGATCACGGTCAAGCTCGACGGACTCGACAAGGCCGCGAAGGTCCACCGTGCCCGGCTCTACGCCTGGCGCGGGCCGGTGGCCGACGCCAGCGAGCTCCTCGTGGCCATCGAGGTCTACCCCGGCCGGAGCGCGGCCGGCAAGCCGCTGGCGCTGGTGGGGCCGTGGTTCGACTGCTTCGACGCCACGGAGGCTGTCAGCGCCGCCCTGCGGGCCGGCGGGGAGCTGAGCCTCTTCGTCAAAGCCTTCCCCGCCTGGCAGCCGGAGCGGACTAGGCTTGACGTGATGTACGAGGGCAAGCCCTCGACTTCGCTCGGGCCAGGGCCAGGCCAGGGGCCGCCGGCGGTCAAGGGCCTGAAGGCCCTCCACCGCGCGGGGCAGACCTTCCTCACCTGGAGCGAGGTGGAGCCTCTCATCGCGGCCGAGAAGGCCACCTGGGGCGAAATCCGCAAGAAGCTCGCCGAAACCAAGGACGCCTGCACCTATCGGGTCTACACTGACACCAAGCCCATCCAGGCCGAAAACCTCCCCGAGGCAGAGTTCCTGGCGGAGGTGGCGCCCCTATCGTGCTGGAACGTCAACGGGCGCAACATGGAGTACCTGATCGGCCAGGCGATGGTGAAGTCCGACGAGATCGGCGAGGTGGCTTTCAAAACCGGCGGCTTCATGTATACCTGGGGACCCGACAGCCCGCGGATGGACCGCTACCCGGTGTCGCGCTTCGTCGTGGACGAGAGGGCCGGCCCGCTGGCGCCCGGAACGGCGCTGTACGTCCACAGCCCGAAGGCCGGCGGCGGCCGCTTCTACGCCGTAGTCTCCTGCCGCAACGGCGTGGAGAACACCGCCGACTTCTCCCCCGCCAACGCCCTCGAGAAGGCCGTGGAGGAGACGCCCGGCGCGGGCGAGCCGGTCTGCCAGGGCAATGGCCTGTGGGGCCCCTTCTTCGACTACCCCGGACGCCGGAAGGTGTACGTTCAGTGGTGCGCCCCGCCGCTGGCGCCGCTGCCGAGCATGTGCTTCAACTGGTCGGTGCTGGTGCCGGCCGACCCCAAGGCCATCCGCCGCGTGCCCGGGGACCCCACGGAGGTGGACATCCCCGAGACGGCCTACCCCAAGGGCGACAGGAAGCTGCCCGCCGAGCTCTACTTCCACGACGGGAACTTCTCCTACGCCAAGCCGCGGAAGAAGTTCCTCCTTGAAAGCATCCAGCTCGCCCCCCACGACTTCCCCGCCAGCGGCTGGTACGGCTTCAACGACGCCTTCGGGACCCTCAAAAGCTACAGCCAGGGGATCGTGGGCAACCACACGCAGCGGCGGATCATGGCCTTCCTGGACTGGGCCAAGGCGAAGTTCCCGATTGACCCCGACCGCGTCGTGCTGCCGGGGAGCGACGGGGCCGCCCTGCTGGCGCTCAACTACCCGGACGCCTTCGCCTACGTCCTGATCAATGTCTTCGAGGGCGAGGTGCTCGATGAGAAGGCCCAGGCCAAGTACGCCGCCATCTGGGGCCCGAAGGACCCGGCCATAAAGGACGACCAGGGCCGCTCCGAGTGGTCCTGGGCGATGCTCGATGAGCTGGTCAAGGCCCGACCAGGGAAGGACCTGCCGCTCTTCGTCTGCAAGGGCTACAGTTGGGGACCCTTCATCAAGGGCTTCGCCAAGGGGTTGGGGCGCTTCTACGACAGCATGCTGAAGGCCCACCAGCCGCTGGTGGCCGACTGGACCTGGGCCAGCGGCCAGCTCGTCGTGCCCGACAAGCACACCGCCCTCTGGCGCGGGCTGGACATCGCCCGGACGACCCCGGTCCCCGCGTTCGCCAACTGCTCGACGGACAAGAACAGCGAGGGCGACGGCCAGCACAACCTCTTCCTCGGCTGGCGCGACCTCAAGGACGAGCCGGAGGGCGCCTCGGTCGTCCTCACCTGCCACCGCGACGCGAGCTTCGACCTCGCCTTCCGCCGGCTCCAGCGATTCAAGGCGAAGCCTGGCGACAAGCTCCTCTGGGAAGCCCGGAGCGACCCCATCCCTCGCCTGACGGTCCAGCCGGACCCCAGGAGTGGCGACATGACCGTGGACGCGGAGGGGCGGATCATCCTCAAGGGAATCGGGATCAGCGGTCGAGCCAATCTGACCGTCAAGGTCAGCCGGGCCAAGTGAACCGCAGGCAAAGCCCCTGGGGTGAATGGCGTGAAGTTACGGCGCCGAGGGCTTCTCAGCCCGCCGCACGGCGGGCGGCAGAGGGTAGCCACGGGCGTAAGCCCGTGGGAGGCAGGTCCCCCTCATCCTAGCCCCGTAAGGGGCGGCAGAACCTTGAGTTACGTCTGCGCCCCCAGAGCTTCTGCCGCCCCCTGCGGGGGCTGGGCCGTGGGGGCGCCCCCGATCCATGGGCTTACGCCCGTGGCTACCCTCTGACGCCCTTTCGGGCTTATCTTCACGCCATTCGCCCCTGGGGTCAGGTTTCTTTCAGCGCCGCCTGAATCGCCTCAAGCTCCGCCGCCGTGATCCCCCACAGCTCCGCCGCCGCCTGGTCAATCTCGGCCTCAAGGGCGCCTAGAGTGACCGTATCATTGGTGGCGCGCGCTGCATGGCACTGGCGAGACAGGTCCGCGAACCTGAGATGAACGGTGTCGCTGGGACGGAACGCGGGGACGGCGATGTGCTCGAGCACGTGAGCGCTGATGCCGGTCGTGAGCGTGTAGGAGGCCACCGCTAGCTTGACTGGCGAGGAACCCAAGGCGCCCGCTAGGTAGTAGGCCGAGCGCGCCTCGGTGAAGGGAACCATCATCACGTGGTGTTCGGGGACGATCGGGCGGCAATCCGGCTTGTCCATCGCCGCTGCCTGGATCGTGTCGCCCATGTCGCGCCACACGACCTTCCACGGCGCCAGCGTCCCCTCACTCACGTCGTACATCGAGTAGAAGGGGTCAGAGGGCTGGTAGTATTTCCTGTAGCCCGAACGTTCCCGCAGTTGGGTCTCGAAGTGCTTGAGGTAGGCGAATGCCTTGGGGTAGCGCCGTCTCATGAGCGCCTCCGGTATCCCGGAGCGCTTCTCGGGGTCTTGAACAAGGAGCACGTGGGCCACCGGCTGCGCGCACCACCTGACAACGTCTCTGCCCCGCAATAGTGGGTAGACCAGGGCCGACTCGACGGTCCAGCGAATATGTTCCACCCTGATCTTCCCCACGCGGTGCAGGTTCTGGATGAGCACGTGGCCGTCAGGAAGCTCCTGGAGGACTCTGACCCAGTACACTCCGTTGAGCCACGAGCAGCACCCTGCGATGGCCTGGTAGCCGCTCTTTCCCAGCACCTTCTTGATCCCGGAGAGAGCCTTGGGCGGGGCAGTCAGCCACGGCGATGTGCCGGCCTGCTGGTCCACGGGCACCGCGCGCATCTCTCGCCGGTCACATGCCGCGACCACTTCGTCCAACGTCGCGTCTCGGGCTACGGCGCGTCGCTTCCGCCATGCAACGTATCGCACAGGATAGCGGAAGGCCCTGCGATGGCGCTCGCAGAGGAAGACAGCCGTGCGGTTCGTTGCGGCCTCGAACGGCTGGAAGTCGCTCATGTCGTGCACAGATACGGGTCTCAACACCACCCTGCCCTTGCCCCTGCCGAACTGGAGCCGCCGGAAACCGTCGCCGGCGCCCTTAGTCTTGAACACCGTCTGGGTGATGACAAACCCCAGCCGCCCGCCATCCTCGAGGTAGTTGTCCACCGCGGAGTAGGTGAAGAGCATGGAGAGGTCTTTCTTACCCCCACCCAGCCGGGCCGCGGAGGGACCGAGCGTGAACAAGCCGTATCTCTCCCACAGTGGCTTGATGCTGTCTCGGTAGTCCTCGGGCAAATGCTCCCAGTTCACCCACGGAGGGTTGCCGGCAACGAAGTCCACCCGCCCGACGAACAGCGGGGCGAAGGCGTTCTTGATGATGCGCGCCCAGATGCCGTTCTGGTCCTTCGCTTCGAGGAGGCGGAGCTGTTCATACAGCTCTGTGTGCAGTTGGCGCTCAGCAACGGGCAGGCCCTGGTCCTGGCAACGAGCGAGGAAATCACTGACAGTGTACCCACTGCTGATGCACGCCTCTAGGGTGTCAGCGTACCGGGCCACGCGCTGACGGTCGGCAGCGATCTCGCCGGGGATGATGAACTCGCCTGCGGCGGTGCGGAGCTTGCGCGCGCCCCTCCCAGCAAAAAGCTCCCCGTGCTCCGCGGGGGTCATGATCGAGTCACAGAGGTAGACCGGAATTTCCAGCCGGGGGGCGAACTTCAACACGCTCCGCACAGCGAGCAGGTAGTTGGTCCTGGCGGCCATGACGGCGAGGGGGTTGAGGTCAAAGCCGATCACGTTTGTCTGGACCTTCGCGATCAGTTCCTTTTCGCCGAACCCGCACTCGTGGGCATGCTCCTCAAACCACCGCTTGACGCGATTGACAGCCATGACGAGGAAGGTGCCCGAGCCACACGCGGGGTCGAGGATGCGCTTGTCCGGGTCGCCGTTGTAGCCCACCTCATTGAGTACGTGCTCGGCGAGCCAGTCCGGGGTGTAGTACTCGCCGAGGTCGTGGCGCACGCTCTTGGGGAACAGGTGTTGGTAGAGTTGTTTCAGGAGATCGCGGCTCTCGGTTGGCTCCACGCTGAGGGTGGCGGGGTCGTAGTCATCAAGGGTGCGGGCGATCGAGCGGACGGCTTCTGCCACCTCATCGGTCCACGCGCCGAGATACCAAGAGAAGAGGTCGCCTTCGAGGAAGTTGGTGATACCCAGCTGGGTCCAGATGCCACCCTGTTCAAGTTGCGCCATGTCGCGGCGCAGTTGGGCGTTCGTGGCCGCGCCGGCGCACTTCTTGAGCACAGAGGTGCCCAGAGGGGAAAAGGTCGAGGCGATCTCTGCTGCGAGGAACTTCATCAGCACGGCATAGTACGTGTGGACGGCAAAAAGCAATGGCGCTGGTTCGCCGCCAGTGAGATGATAGTGTGCGGCGAGCTTGGCG
>Ga0194112_10011097_pt1 | contig 11210 bp, 8 predicted proteins | sample TA2MahC400mmetaG_FD_146191 | JGI IMG/M metagenome (GOLD analysis project Ga0194112, IMG submission 146191) | Freshwater microbial communities from Lake Tanganyika, Tanzania - TA2015016 Mahale Deep Cast 400m | ecosystem: Environmental > Aquatic > Freshwater > Lake | place: Tanzania: Lake...
GTGGTCATACTGCTGGGCTGATCCGGCGGCCACCAGCAGCGCAATACCCGAGTACAGGCGTCTCACGGGACAAGTCTACCGGAGAAGTATGACGCGCGCCAGCGGCCGGTCGTCTCGTCGCACGAGATACACCCCCGGCGCGAGGCGCGACACGTCGTTCAGGCCGGGGCGGAGGGCGAGCACCTTGCGCCCGCTGATGTCCAGCAGTTCCGCCCGCTGTAGGATGTTGACTGAAAGCTGTGGGCTCATATGCAGCACGCCGCGGACGATGGTGGCTCTGGGTTTGCAGCCCAAGGCCTGCGGCTTGGACGCTTCCTCGCCGACCCCGGTGGTAATGTCGTAGCCGGCGTTGAGGAAGCGCGGCGATATGAGCGAGTCGACCCAGCGCGTCCGAATCTCGGTGTTGATTTCGAGCCGCGCGTCGCCCCAGTCGCGGTAGGTCTGGTAGCGAGTCCAGTCGAGATTGATGTAGTTCCAGCCCTTGATCTCGGGGTGGTTGGCAACGAACTGGAAGAACGGCGCGAACCAGTAGGCCCAGTCGGCACGGCCGGAGTCGCCCTGGGGGTCAAGCGAGTCGTGGACCATGAAGACGTGGCGGGCGGACAGCTCGTTCAGGTAGACCGGTTTGCCGCGTTGCCCTGCGAAGCGCAGGAAGGCCTCGGTCCTGCCTTTCTTGGTCAGTTGGCCGCGTTCGGTATCGGGCAGCGCCGGGTTGAAGTGCTCCATGTCGAACGGGTCGAGCCCGAACCAGTCGACGATGTCATCACCGGGGTACCACTTCCAGCCCTGGCTGGTGGAGTCGGCGAAGTCGGCGGGCGCGTCCGGTTCGTAACACCAGACGGTGGCAAACTCGGGCACTGCCCGCGCCCGCAGCTCAACCGCCAGCTTACGGAACGCCTGCGGGAAGATGTAAGGGTGGTAGGGATTCCAGGCACCGTTGAACTCGAAGCCGATGCGCAGGAAGAACGGTCGGTTGACCGTTCGCAGGGCAATCGCGAGCGTGTCGATGTAGTGGTCCATCGTCGTGGTCAGGGCAAACACCGAGTCCAGCATCCACGAGTCGCGACCCTGGAAGTGCAGGCCGTACTCGATGTACTGGCTGTCCGGGTGCACGATGTGCTGTGTCAGCGACTGGACGATGTGTGACACATCGAACCAGCGAGTGCCGGGCATGCTGGCCACGACTTGCAGCACAAGCGGGTGGCGGTCAGGCGGGAACATCGCGTTGTAGTTGGCCTGGCTGGAGTACCCGTCCCAGCCGCAGCCGTGATAGATGAAGCCATCCGGCGGCTCGAAGCGCGCTCCATAGTGCGCCGCTGCCGTGGCAACCAAGATCGCGAGCATCACGAACATCAGTCTCTTCATTGTCATCCTCCTACTTTGTTACGACCATCTTGCGGACGTGCACCGTGTTCTGTGCACCGTCAACCGTACGAAGTACACGCCGGGCGCGAGGCCGGAGACGTCGTTGTCGCCCGCGTGCAGGTCCATCACCTTGCGGCTGGCAGCATCCAGCAGCGCCGGCCTTGGGACACGATCCGAATTGCCGGGCAATTCGGTCATGTCCCGCGGCAGCACGAGCACCCCGCGGACGATGGTCGGGCCGGGCATCGGCGGCCGGGACTGAGCGATTGGGCGCTCGTCCTGCACCCCGGGGAAGAACCCGCGCCTGCCCCAGACGCGCCGGGAGTTGTAGGTGCGGCCGCCGACGGTACGCGCCAGGTCGCCGAAGACAAGAAGGACCTGGTCGCCGCTTCCCCGGCAGAGCGCGGCGGACTGCTGGGCGCCGTCACCGCCGACGACAAGCGCGGCATCGCCGACGACGCCTGCGGGGCTGACCCGCGCGCCGTAGATGTCGCGGGAGCCGTTGCGGTCGTCCACCCACGTCACGAGGTAGTCGGCGCCGTCGAAGGCGATAGCCGGCATCGACTGGCCGCTGGCAGCGGGGCTCACGCGGATGCCGGCGGTGTCGAGCACGGTCCCGGCCGACGTCTCGCGGCTGGCGTAGATGCGACTCGCGCCGCCGCTCTCGTCCCACCACCACCACGCCACGAGGAAATCGGTGCCGTCGGAGCAGACCGCCGGGTACCACTGCGTGCGCGGGGCGGTTGGAATCGCGATGCCGACCGAGTCGAGCAGCACTCCGTCCGGCGTCACGCGACAGCCGTAGATGTCTGATTCGCCGCCGCGGCGGTCTACCCAGACGGCCAGGATGCAGGTGCCGTTGAAGGCGGCGACCGAGCTGTTCTGGTTCGGAAACGCAAGGCTCGAGACGAAGCCGGTATTGAGCAGGAACCGGCCGTGGTCGAGCCCGGGTTCTGCCCCAGTCGGCGACAGGGCCGCGGTCAGGCTGATGATCGCGACCAGCACAATGACAAGGGTCCTCTTCACAGGCACTTCCTGAATGGTCTGGGGATAACTGCCATCGTCCAATTCTCGGCCGGATAGGGCGCGTGTCAACTCGCTCCCCGTGCCCTGAATCCGGGAGTGAGGCACTAGAGAACACGGAGAGCACCGAAAGGACGAGATTGAGCCACGAAGGTCACGAAGGGAACTCCTCCGTCCTCATTCCTCACTCCTTCGACTCTGTGGTTGGCTTATGTCGGTTCCGGGGTAATGGTGTTGACTTTGCGTCTGATTCGGCTATCTTAGGGTAGAAAGATATCGGAGGAAAGCAGAAAAATGTCTCTGACGAAAGAAGCGAAAACCAAGTTGATCGGGAGTCACCGGCTGCACAGTGCCGACACCGGCTCGCCCGAGGTGCAGGTTGCCATCCTGACCGAACGGGTCATGATGCTGACCGAGCACCTGAAGGTCCACAAGAAGGACAAGCATTCGCGCCGCGGGCTGATTAAGCTCGTGAACGAGCGGCGTCGGCATCTGGACTATCTTGCCAAATACCACAAACCCCGCTACGAGAAAATCGTAGCCGACCTCGGCCTGCGCGGCTAGGCTGCTGGTTCGGGACAGAAGAGGATAACGAACATGAGTACAGGCGGTTTCTACCGCGTTGAGAAGGAAGTCTGCGGCCGGATGCTGTCGTTTGAGACCGGCCGTGTGGCAAAGCAGGCCGACGGTGGCGTGCTCGCCCGCTATGGCGACACCGTTGTGCTGGCCAGTGCGGTTTATACGAAAGAGCCAAAGAAGGATTACCAGGATTACTTCCCGCTGGTTGTTGACTACCGGGAGCTGGCCTATGCTGCCGGCAAGATTCCGGGCGGGTTCTTCAAGCGCGAGGGCCGGCCACGGGACAAAGAGACTCTGACCTGCCGGCTGATTGACCGGCCGATTCGGCCGCTGTTCCCGGCCAACTTCCGCAACGACACTCAGATTGTCGCCTACCTGATGTCCACCGACATGGAGAACGAGAGCGAATTCCTTGCGCTGGTGGCGTCTTCGACCGCGCTGACGATTTCCGGGATACCGTTTCTCGGGCCGCTTGGTGCGTGCCGGGTGGCGAAGATTGGCGGTGAGTTCGTGCTCAACCCGCCGATGACCAAAGAAGACGACGCCGAGATGTGGATGCTATACGTCGGCATCGGCGACCAGGTGATGACGATTGCCGGTCAGGCGCGCGAAGTGTCGGTGGAGGACATTGACAAAGGCTGGGAGCTGGCCGGGCCGGTTATCAGGCAGACGATTGACCTGCAGCTTGAACTGCAGGCCGCGGTCGGCAAACCCAGGCTCAAGGTCGAGAAGCCGACGGTCGCACCTGAGCTTGAGGCCGAAATCCGCCGCATCGTCGCATCCGAGGTCAAGGCTGCCAACGACATCCGCGACAAGCTTGCCCGGGGCAATGCCCGCGTCGAGCTGGTCCGCAAGGTCACGGAGCAGTTGGCTGACAGGTTCCCTGAGTCCGAGGGACCGATTAGAGAGACGATTGACAACATGACCGGCGAGGAGATGCGCGCCCGGGTGCTGGCCACGGGAATCAGGCTCGACGGTCGGACCGATGATGAGGTCCGGACGATTGAATGTGCGGTCGGCATCCTGCCCCGGGCGCACGGCTCGGCGCTGTTCACTCGCGGCCAGACTCAGTCCATGGCCGCAACCACGCTCGGCACCAAGTCGGATGAGCAGGTGATTGACGACGTCGAGCTGGAGATGGAGGAGCGCAAGTCGTTCATGCTCCACTACAACTTCCCACCGTTCTCGGTCGGCGAGGTGAAGTTCCTGCGCGGGCCGGGCCGCCGGGAAATCGGTCACGGCGACCTGGCGGAGCGCGGCCTCGCCGCGGTCATCCCGCGCGACGAGGGCTTCCCGTATACGGTTCGGGTCGTCTCCGACATCCTCGAATCAAACGGCAGTTCTTCGATGGCTTCGGTCTGCGCCGGCTCGCTGTCGCTGATGGATGCGGGCGTGCCGATCAAGGCCGCGGTCGCCGGCATGGCGATGGGCCTCATCACCGACGGTGAGATTGCCCGCGGCGCGCCCTACCGGATTGTCACCGACATCCTCGGGGATGAGGACCACTACGGCTACATGGACTTCAAGGTTGCCGGTACGCGCCAGGGTATCACCGCGATTCAGCTCGACCTGAAACTGCCGGGCGTGCCGTACTCGGTTCTGGCCGAGGCGATTCGCAAGGCAACGACGGCAAGGCTCCACGTACTCGACTGCATGGACGCCGTGCTCGACAAACCGCGGCCGGAGATCTCCAGGTACGCTCCGCGGATTGTCTCGATTGTCATTGACAAGGAGAAGATCGGCACGGTCATCGGGCCGGGCGGCAAGATGATCCGCAAGATCACCGAAGAGACCGGCACGACGATTGACATCGAGGACGACGGCACGGTGACGATTGCCGCGACCAATCCCGACGCCCTGAACGCGGCCAAGCAGTGGGTTGAGTCGCTGGTGGCCGAGGTCGAGGTCGGCAAGCTCTATGAAGGCATGGTTACCCGTCTGATGAACTTCGGCGCGTTTGTCGAAGTCCTGCCGGGCAAAGAGGGTCTGGTTCACATCTCCCAGCTCGGGCCCGAGCGGTACCAGCGGGTCGAGGACGCGGTCAGGGTCGGCGACAAGGTCTGGGTCAAGGTCGTGGAGATTGACGATCAGGACCGGGTCAACCTTTCCCGGCGCAAGGCGATGGAAGAGCGCGGCGAGATACCGCCGTCAGACGACTCGGGCGTGGCCCAGCGCCCGCCGCGACGGGGCGGGCCGCCGTACCGCGGTGACCGGCGCGACCGCGACCGGAGGAGACCGCGGCGGTAGGAGAACGGGCCCGGGAGTTCACTACCAGGGTCAGTGGTCAGCGGTCAGTCTCTGCGTTCTCAGTGGTCGGCTCTATCTCGCCGGGGTCCTGATGGCGAAGACTGAGGCCGGGATACAGACCTCGGTCCTGCCCGGCGGACTGGTCGTGGTCACCGAGCAGTTGCCCCACGTCCGCTCGGTCGCCCTGGGACTGTCGTTCAACGTCGGCAGCCGCGACGACCCGGACGGGAAGGCAGGTCTCGCACACCTGATTGAGCACATGGTGTTCAAGGGCACCCAGGACAAAGACGCGGTCGCCATCAACATCGCGGCCGAGTCGCTGGGGGCGGAGCTGAACGCCTTCACCGACAAGGAAACTACCTGTTTCTACGGCCGGTTTCCGGCTGACCAGCGCGGTCCGGTCACGGCTCTGCTCACCGAGGTCGTCTCTGCTCCGGCGTTCCGGGCCGAGGAACTGGCGCGTGAGAAAGAGGTCGTGGCCGAGGAGATAAGAACCGCGAGTGAAGACCCGGACACCTGCGCGGTCAACGGGATGTTCCGGGCGGTCTACGATACTCACCCGATGGGCAGCCAGATTGCCGGCACACATGAGTCGGTCGCCGGTCTGACCGTGTTCGAGCTTGGCCGGCGGTACGAAGAAGCCTACGGTGCGGGCTGTGCGGTTGCGGTTGCGGTCGGTCAGGTCGAACATGACGAGCTGGCCGAACGGCTGGGCGCCCTGCTCGACCGGCGCAACAACTGCCGGCCGATGGGTCGGGTTGGGCCCGGCCCGGCGAAGCCGGGCAGCAGGCTGAAGACCCGGTCAGACCTGTCCCAGGTCTACGTCTGCCTGGCGATGCCGACGTTTGCCTACGCTGACCCAAGGCGTCATGCTCTGGTTGTGCTCAACACCGCGCTCGGCGGCGGGGTTTCGTCCAGGCTGTTTCAGCGCCTGCGTGAGCGCGAGGCGCTGGTGTACTCGGTGGCCAGCTTCGCCGAGTCGTATGGCGACTCCGGGCTCCTCGGCATCTACTTTGTTACCGACCGGCGGAAGCTGGAGCGGTGCCTTGACGTGCTCGCCGAGGAGCTGGCCCGGCTGCGCCGGGAACGGCTGTCCGAGGAGGAGTTTGAGCGGGCACGGGTGATGACCAGGAGTTCGCTTCTGCTGGCCCTGGAGAGCCCGACCAGCCGGATGATGCGGCTGGCCCGGGCCTGGCAGATGCTCGGTCGGGTCGTGACCGTAGACGAGACGGTTGACGCCTTTGGCCGGCTTACCCGCGACGACGTCAGCAGGCTGGTTGACGAGGTGCTGGCCCGCGGTTTCGGCTACGCCGGCGTGGTCGGTCCGCTGAACGAAGAAGAGTGCACGCGGCTCTTCGCTCCCGACGCCGTGAAGTAGGCGGCATGCGGATGAGCGGGCGCCGGTCGCTCTTGAGAAAGGAGCAGCAGTGAGTGGTCGGGTGAAGTTGTCGCAGCGGGCGATTGAGATGCCGGCATCACCGATTCGCCGGCTTGTTCCTTACGCGGACCGGGCCCGGGCCCGCGGCATCAAAGTCTACAATCTGAACATCGGCCAGCCCGACATCGAGACTCCGAAGGAGATGATGGACGGGTACCGGAACGTTGACCTCAAGGTCCTCGCCTACGGTCCGTCCCAGGGTATCAAGGAGTACCTGAGTGCCCTGGTCGAGTACTACCGACGGGCCGAAATCACGGTGGCCACGGAGAACATCATCGTGACAATGGGCGGGAGCGAGGCGATATCTTTTGCCCTGGACGCGGTGACCGACGTAGGTGATGAGGTCATCGTGCCCGAGCCCTTCTACACGAACTATGCCGGGTTCGCCGCGACGGCGTGCGTCCGGCTGGTGCCGGTGACCTGCCGTGCCGAGACCGGCTTTGCCCTGCCGGAACGGGCCGAGTTCGAGCAGGTCATAACTCCGCGCACGCGGGCCGTCATCTACTCCAACCCGGGAAACCCGACCGGTGCGGTCTACTCCCGGCAGGAGATCGAGATGCTCCGTGACCTCGCGCTCGACCATGGGCTCTACCTGATTGCCGATGAGGTCTATCGTGAGTTCATCTACGACGACGCCGGCCACGTCCCGATTCTCAACGTGCCGGGCATCGAGGACCGGGCGATTATGGTGGATTCAGTATCCAAGCGCTACAGCGCATGCGGGGCCAGGGTCGGATGCGTGGTTAGTCGCAACGCCGAGCTGATGGCGGCAATGCTCAAGTTCGGTCAGGCCCGGCTCTGCCCGGCAACCGTGGACCAGCTTGCGGCAGCGGCTGCGCTCACCGTGCCGGCCGGCTACTTCGAAGCGGTGAAGCGCGAGTACATGTGCCGGCGGGACCTGGTCTGCTCGGCGATGCGGAGAGTCCCGGGCGTGGTCTGCCCGACCCCGCGCGGCGCGTTCTACGTTGTTGCCAGGCTGCCGATTGATGACGGCGAGCGGTTCGCCATCTTCATGCTCGACCAGTTCCACCTTGACAACGAGACGGTGCTGGTGGCGCCGGCCGACGGGTTCTACGCTACTTCCGGCAAGGGTCGGGACGAGATAAGGATCGCCTACGTACTCAACTGCCTTGACCTCGACCGGGCGATGAAGGTCCTGGCCGCTGGTCTGGAGGCGTACAACCAGAGGAAGACGCTCGAAGTCTGAAGGCCGATTGAACGTCATGCGCGTCTGCATGGTGACCGACAACTACTACCCGTACATTGGCGGGATTGCCGAACACGTGCATCATCTCGCGGTCGAGCTGCGCAAGCGCGGGCACGTGGTCAAGGTACTGACGTCCAAGTTCGAGGGCCGGACGATTGACTGCCTTGACTATGTCCCGGATGAGGAGCACATCAAGCGGATCGGCCGCGGGCTGGTCATCCGTTCGAACAAGTCGTTCTGCCGGATACCGGTGGCAGTCCGGCCCATTGCTCGAACCCGGCGCTTCTTTCGCGAGAACGGTTTTGACATCATCCACGTTCACGGCGCACTTGCGCCGACCTTGGTGCTGGTCGCGCTCAACGCCTCCCGGGCAGTCAATCTTGCAACGTTCCATGCCGGCCACAACGCCAGCCTCGGCTATGCTCTGTTCCGGACCACGCTCCGGCCCTACTTCGACGCCCTGCATGGTTTGATTGCCGTATCCGAGACGGCGAAGGCTTCCTGCTACAAGTATTTCCCCGGCAGTTACCGCATCATCCCGAATGGGATTGACCTGCGGTTCTTCCGGCCGGATGCCGAACCGGTGCCCGAGCTTTCCGACGGCCGCCCCCGGGTTCTGTTCATGGGCCGGTTCGAGCCCCGCAAAGGGCTCAAGTACCTGCTCATGGCCATGCCGGAAATCGTCGCGGCCGTGCCGGACGTCGAGCTGGTTGTTGTCGGCACCGGTCTGCTCGGTTACTCATACAAGGATTTCCTTGACAAGGACGCGCAGTCTCACGTGCGCTGGTGCGGGCTGATTCCGGGGGAAGACCGGCCCCGGTACTATGCGAGTTGTGACGTCTACTGCTCACCGGCAATCGGCAATGAGAGCTTCGGAATCGTCCTGCTTGAGGCGATGGCAACCGCCACGCCGGTCGTTGCGTCCGACATTCCCGGCTACCGTTCGGTCGTGACTCCGGACCGGGAGGCGCTGCTGGTTCAGCCCCGTGACGTCCACGGTCTGGCTCAGGCGATTGTGCGTCTGCTCAAGGACCGCGAGCTGGCCCGCTCCCTGGGGCAGAACGGTCTGAAGCGGGCACAGGAGTTCTCCTGGCCCGCGATTGCCGGGCGCGTCGAGGCGGTCTACAGGGAGTTGCTTGTTGCTCACCCGGTGCCGCGCTATGGCCGGCGAGATGCACGCCGATGACCGCGGTGCGCTGACCGCGGCCGGCAGCCGCGGCCAGAGTCAGTTGCTGCCGGTGGTCCGGAACCGCGAGTTCCTGGTCTTCTCGATCTCCCAGGCATTCTCCCTGTTTGGCGACAAGCTGGACTACATGGCGCTGCTCGCGATGATTGCCTTCTTCTCCGCGGCCCGCGGCTGGGAAAGCGCCAAGGCGATTTCTTGGCTGTCAGTGATTGCTGCTCTGCCGGCAGTGCTGTTCGGGCCTTTGGCGGGAATCCTGGTTGACCGATGGGACCGGCGCAAGGTGATGGTTGTCTGTGATACGGCCCGGGCCGTGCTCGTGCTGGCGGTTCCGACCGTTGCCCTCGCGACCATGAACCTATCACTGGTCTATGCCATTGCATTCTGCGTGTTCCTGTTCGGCCTGTTCTTCAACACCGCCCGGCTCGCCATCATCCCCAATCTGGTCGGGCCGGACCAGTTGCTCGGTGCCAATTCGTTCATGAACGTTGTCGGCCGCGTCGCCACGTTTCTGGGCATGCTGCTTGGCGGACTGATTGTCGACTGGCACTGGTGGCAGCGGCTCGGCATCATGCCGGTCTGGAGCGCCGGGTTCTACCTCGATTCGTTCACCTATATCGTCTCGGTCGTTGTTCTCCTGCTGGTGTTCAAGCGCCTGGCTTCGAGCTGGCATCCACCCTCGACTGCGGCCGGGGTCCAGGCGAGAACGTTCATTGACCAGCAGTCGCGAATGCTGCACGAGGTGCGAGAGGCATGGGAACAGGTGCGGCGGGGGCCATCGGTGTTGTTCGTTTATGTTTCGGTGCTGCTGATGGTTCTGCTCGGGGCCGCAGTGTTCGTGCTCTACATTCCGGTCATCCAGGGAAGCCGGGAACTGGCCGGGCTCAACCTGGGTACGAGAGGCGTCGGCTTTGTCGCGGCAATCGGCTCGATTGGGCTGGTGCTCTCTTCGATGGCCTACGGCCTTGTCGGTCACCGGGTCAGGAAGCACCGGGTGATTCTCGCCTGCTACCTGCTGCTGGGCCTCTCGGCTGCGGGACTGGCGGTCTCGAGGACCTTCGCACCGGTTGTGCCTTTGGCCCTGGTTGCCGGGCTTGCGTTGTCGCCGATTCTCATCGGCATGGATACCCTGCTGCACGAGTCGGTACCAGAAGAGGTGCGGGGCAGGGTCTTCTCGGCGCGGGAGTGGATTCTGCACCTTGCTTTTGCGATTGCCGCTCTGGCCATCGGGCAACTGACGAGTTTCTTCCCACCCCGGCGCATGCTCGCGGCTATCGGGCTGATGGTCGCCCTGACCAGTGTGGCCGGCTTTCTCCTTATCCGCAATCGGAGCATCGGCTAGAAAGGAAGGAGGCAGCATGACTGACCCGCAGACCGAACGGATGGCCGACGTGATTGCCGGCTACAGCATCGGCGTCAAACCCGGACAGCTCGTGTTGATTGCCGCGGAGCCGGCCGGGCTGAGTCTGGCCCGCGCGGTCTTTCGACGGGCGCTGGCGCGCGAGGCCCATCCCTACGTCCGTACGCTCCTGCCCGACCTCGAGGCTCTGCTCCTGCGCGAGGGGAGTGACGAGCAGGTCGGCTACGTCTCCGACATTGACCGGCTTGAGATGGAGCGAGTTGACGCCCGCGTCGTTGTGCGAGCGCCGGACAACACCCGGGTACTTGCCGGCATTGACCCGGCCAGACTCGCTCATGCCCGACGTGCCCGTCAGCCTCTTTTCAGCCGACTGCTCGAACGCAAGGCCCGGGGCGAGCTGGCGACCTGCCTGACCCAGTACCCGACCGCAGCCGCAGCCCAGGACGCAGGCATGTCGCTTCCCGACTACGAGGAGTTTGTGTTTCGCGCCTGTTTCTGTGACCGGGCTGACCCGATTGGTGCCTGGCAGGAGCTGTCCCGCGAGCAGCAGCAGTACGTCGACTCCCTGAACACGGTTCGGGAGCTTGTGGTCGAAGCGCCCGACACCGAACTCAGGCTCAGCGTTGCCGGCCGCAAGTGGGTCAACTCCGACGGCCGGGCCAACTTCCCTTCTGGCGAGGTTTTCACCGGGCCGGTTGAGGATTCGGTCGAGGGTCGAATCAGGTTCGACGTGCCCACGCCCTATGCCGGCCACGACGTCGAGGATATCGAGCTCGTGTTCAACGCAGGCCGGGTGACTTCGGCCCGG
>Ga0194112_10011098_pt1 | contig 11208 bp, 9 predicted proteins | sample TA2MahC400mmetaG_FD_146191 | JGI IMG/M metagenome (GOLD analysis project Ga0194112, IMG submission 146191) | Freshwater microbial communities from Lake Tanganyika, Tanzania - TA2015016 Mahale Deep Cast 400m | ecosystem: Environmental > Aquatic > Freshwater > Lake | place: Tanzania: Lake...
CACAGCCGTGTCCAAGTCGGGGCCGCGCCGCACTGCGCGCCGAACGACCGCGAGCTTGACGATGCGGGCTCTGGCCAGATAATTACAGAGTCATATGACTCTGCAATTATCTCACGGGAGCATGCCGATGACCAAGGCCGTCGTTGGGGCCACCCGCACAGCCGTGTCCAAGTCGCGGTCGCGCCGCACTGCGCGCCGAACGACCGCGAGCTTGACGATGCGGGCTCTGGCCAGATAATTGCAGAGTCATATGACTCTGCAATTATCTCAGGGGAGCGCACGGAAAGGCGATACCATCGTTGGGGCGGCCCGAGCGGTCGTGTCCAAGGCGCGCCTGCGCGTCACTGCTCGCGGAAGGGCGGCCCGCTCGCTGATCGAGGCCCTATCGAGAGAAATGAGGCGAGAGGCGTTCAGTAGACCTCGACGTCGCGGAGGAGGGAGACGGCGATGATTTCTGCGGTGCGGACCTTGGCGCCCCGGCGATTGGTGCGGAGGCCGAGCTTGTGCGACTCCATGATGTAGTGGTCTTTGGTCGAGCTGGCGTCGGAGGTGTCGTGAACGTCCACGTTTTCGAGGGTGAGGAAGTCGTTGGCGATGGCGGTGAGGGTGCCGAGGATGATGTAGGAGGAGCGGGTGTCAATGACCACCTGCTGGCCGAGGTAGGGTTCGAGGGAGCTGGGGGGCTGGGGCGCGCTCATTGGGGCTGGGCCTCGCTCGTGCTCGTCCTCGTCCTCGTCGTCGGTTTTCCTGACTTCCCTCCCCTGCGATGGGGATTCGGCGACGAGGACGACGACGACGACGACGATTCAGGGCTGGATGAGCTTTTCGATTGCGTCGGCGATGCGGCGGTGGGCCGCCTCGTTGGGGTTGTCGAGGTAGATGCCCTTGGCGTCGGGCGCCGCGTACACGGAGTCCAACCAGTCGTCCTGGCCCTTGGCCAGGAGGGTGTCGAGGTCGAGGAAGTCGACATGGTGCTCCCGTGCGAGCTTTTCGACGCCTTCGTTGTAGAGGCGTGAGACGCGGACGTTTCGGGGGCATGGGGGCGGGGAGACGATGAGGATTTTGATGGAGTCGCTGACGGAGCGGACGGCGTCAATCATGAGGTCGAAGGAGCGCGTGAAGTCGCGGTCGCCAACGGCCTGCTGGACGTCGGCGAGGCCGGGGCTGAGGACCACGATGTGGGGCGGGGGCTTGACGAGCTGGATGCTCTGGGCGAAGAGGGCGACGTCGGCGAGGGTGGGGAGGAGGCCCGAGTGGCGCTCGACGAACTGGAACGGGCGCTTGGCCTTGGTGAGCCGCTCTTCGAGCGCCGTCACGTAGTCGGCGAATGCCTTCCCTGGGAGGGTCGGGTTGGCCATGCGGTCGCCGAAGAGGAGGACGCGGGTGCGGTTGGCGAAGAGCTCGCGTCCTGCGCGGATGAAGACCCATTTGAGGTGGCGCTCGGGGTCTTCGGTTTCGGCGGAGAGCATGATGCGGCGGCCGTCGCCGTCGTGGAGGGAGCCGAGGCCGCGCTGGAGGGTATTGAGGTCGCATTCCGCAGCGGGCTTCCAGCCCTCAAGGGAACCGGCGAAGAGGATTTCGGACTTCGGATTTCGGATTTCGGACTTGCCGCCCGGCGGTGTGGCGGGGGAGAGGCGGGTGAGGGCGACGTCGCGGACGGCGGCCTGGGTGTTGAGGGAGGTGTGGAGGCCGAAGGGCTTCATGGCGTCGAAGGCGAGTGGGAGGGTGTTCTGGGCGGCGGCGCGGGGGATGTCAGTGACCTTGCGGTCGTCGAGCCAGGCCTCGACGCGGCCCTCGGAGACTCGGAGGCGGAGCGCGTACCAGCGGCCTTGCTCGAAGGCGATGTCCCACGCCCTGGGGCGAAGGGTGCAGAGGGCGCTGCCGACGGGGAAGGTGAGGCAGGGGAGTTCGCGCCCGGCGCGGCGCTGGGCGTGGAGGACCACCTCGTAGTTCATGGTGGGGAAGTCGGCTCCGGCGTAGGCGACGCCGGTGTAGGGGCCGCCCGGCCCGAGGATGAGCTGGCCGCCCTCGATTGCGGGCACGCCGCGGCGGGTGAGGCCGTTGAAGGGGACGACGCGCGCCGCGGCGTCGAGGACGCGCTGGCCGCCGATCAGGATGTCGAGCTCGATGAGGGCCGTCTTGTCCTCGAGGGCCTTCATGTCGAGCGGGATGACGCAGAAGTTCTCGTTCTTGCCCTCGATCGGGATGTCCTGGTTGACGATGATCTGCTTGTCGTCGCGGGTTTCGAGTCGGGCGATGGCGCGGACGACGACTGGGCTGAAGGCGGCGTTGCGGAGGCGGACGGCGATGCTGGTGCGTTCGTCGTAGTAGACGATGTTGGCGAAGCTGACGATTTCGAGGGAGAGGTTGAGCTTCTCGGAGGGCCGGGGCTCGCAGACGGCCACCTGCGTGTACTGGGCGAAGGGCTTGCCGTCGCGCGTGGCTTCGAGGGTCACGTTGAAGGGCGCGGCGCCGTCGGCGGAGGCGACCTCATAGAGGTGTCCGGGCGCCGGCCCTGCGCCCTGGGAGCCGTCGCCGAAGGTCCAGCGATAGGCGGCCGCGTCGTCGCCCCCGGCGGGCGGCAGGGCCAGGAAGCGGACGAACTGGAAGCGCTTGCCCTTCTCGGCGACGACGGAGAGCGGGCCGAGCTTGTAGGAGAGGCAGAGCTGCGGGCCGCCGTCGCGGGTCTCGAAGCCCACGACCTCGGCCCCGACGCGAGTGAGGAAGAAGCTGGGGGGCACGGGGGTGAAGACCGTGGCGTTGATGGGCTGCCAGCCGAGGCGGGTGAGGTGGGCCTTGGCCGTCTCGACGGCGCAGAAGAGGAGGTGGTGGTAGCCCTCGGCGAGCTCGATCTTGCCGCGGTGCTCGAAGTTGCCCGCCACCTGGTAGAAGAAGCTGGCGCGCTGGGCCATCATCTTGCCGTCTATGAAGAGATAGGCCGGCGCACTGGAGTCCACCGAGAAGCGGTACAGGCCCGGCAGATCGCAACGGAAGAAGCTCTCGTAGACGCTCACGTGGTAGTCGGCGTCGTAGCCGAGGGGGTTGCCCGGCCCACTGATGGAGGAGAGGGAGTGGGAGCCGACGTAGGCGGGGCTGCTGCGCATCGCGGCGCGGAGGCGGTCAACCGGGATGAGGCGATAGGTTCCGCGCGCCTCTTCCAGCAGGTTGAGGAGCGCCCCGTCGGTGACGCGCCAGCCGTACATCGCCACTGGCGGCACCGAGGCGGTCCAGCGCGGCGCCTCCCCCTCGGGCTTGGGGTTGCCGTAGTAGATGAAGTAGTCGGCAGAGGCCAGGACCTCCGACTCGACCGGGACGCCCTGGGCGATGTTGGGGGTGGACTTTTCGAGGACGCGGGCGGTGGAGGCCTTGTCCTGGACCGCCTGGACTTCGAGGGTAGCGATGCGGACGCCGCCGGCGAGGGCGTAGAAGCGGGTTCGCGGGGCCACCGCCTTGTCGCGCCCGACGCTGAGCGTGACGGTGGCGGTGCCGTTCTGGATGGGGGAGGCGAGCTGGCCGGCGATGGTGCGGCGGGCGGGAAAGGTCACGCGGACCAGGCCGCGGGCGTCCGGCTCCGCGGCCGCGCAGGGGAGCACGTTGCCGCCGGAGTCGAGCACGCGGACCTCGCGCTGTGCAGGGGCCGAGAGCTTCACCTCGCAGGGGATGAGGGCTTCGGCGGCCATCGTGTCCTCGGCCCCCGCCGCGGGCGGCCTGTAGCGGAAGCCGAGCGGCTCGCAGGGCGCCAGCCGCACCCGCACCCGCTTGCGGTGCGACCAGGCAGGGTTCCACCAATCTCCGGCAGCGAAGAGGTGAGAGGCACAGGCCAGGATGAGGCACAGGGTGCGGACAATTGCGGATTGCGGATTGCGGATTGCGGATTGGGAAGATTGAAATCCGAAATCCGAAATCCGAAATCCGAAATCTCTCTTCATGGGGCTTCCCTCATTCCTTGCCCTTGGCCGAAGCGTCCAGCCCGTGGATGGTTTTCTCCCACTTGAAGGGGTTGTGGAAGAGCTGGATGAAGCCCTTCCAGGCGCCGAGGCTGATGAGCACCCAGTAGAAGGGGGAGAGGATGGCGTAGGGGATGAGCCTGTAAAGCCGGCGCCGCATGCAGGCCCAGATGTGCATCAGCACGAAGAAGAAGTTGGCCAGGAACAGCGCCGCGGTGATGTAGAAGAAGAGCTGCGACCAGGTGTTCCAGAAGGGGTTCCCGCGCGGGTCGGCGAACCACATCTGCCACACCCACGGGCCGTCCCAGTTGAGCCAGCGGTCCCAGGGCCACTTGCCGGCGACGAACTTGGCCTGGAAGACCCTCACGGCGTCCCACGACCAGCCGCTCAGCGACAGGTCGTGGACCCAGCACGCCGCGTAGAAGAGCAGCAGGAGCCAGAAGATGGGGTTCAGGATGAGCATGAGGGAGAGGCCGCCGACCGACGTGAGGAAGCCAAAGGTGCCCGCGACGCCGAGGCGCCAGAATGCCTTGAAGGGGTTGCGAATGTGGACCAGGTGGGTCTGGATGTAACCCTTGACCCAGCGCGAGCGCTGCCGCACCCAGTTCCACAGGCGCGAGTTCGCCTCCTCCCACGTCGTCGAGTCGAGCACCTCGGTCCGGTAGCCCATCTTGTGGAGGCGGATGCCCAGGTCGCAGTCCTCCGCCACGTTGAAGGGGTCCCAGCCCCCGATCTTCTTCAGCACGTCGGTCCTGAAGTGGTTGGATGTGCCGCCGAGCGGGATGGGGCTTCCCAGGCGGTGGATGCCGGGCAGGAACAGGTCGAACCAGGTGCTGTACTCCATCGTGAACCACTTGGTCAGCAGGTTCTGGTCGGTGTTGTAGTAGTTCAGCTTGGCCTGGAGGCAGACGGTCTGCGAGCGGCGCATGAGGAGACGCGAGACGACGCCGCGCGGGGCGTTGGCCCGCCTGAAGGCCACGATGGCCTTCTTGAGCTGGTCGTGCTCGGGGCGGTCCTCGGCGTCGTAGATCACGAGGTATTCGCCCTTGGCGCGCTCGAGGCCGTGGTTGCAGGCCTTCGGCTTCGTCTTCGGCTTGCAATCGGGCACCACCACCATCTCGTAGTTGGCCGGCAGGCCCGCCCGGCGGCACACGTCCAGCGTCCCCTTGTCGTCCGCCTCCAGGAGCAGCTTCACGTCCAGCTTCTCCTGCGGGTAGTCGAGCCGGCGGATGTAGCGGATGATCTTGCTCGCCACCTCGGTCTCGTGGTAGAGCGGCACGAGGATGGTGTAGACGGGGAGCTCGTCGTCCTTGAGGGCCGCAACCTCGGCCGGCGTCACCCGTATCTCGCCGGGATTGACCATCGAGAGGACCACGGCCACCATCTTGTAGGCGATCACGATGAGGTAGAAAGCGCAGAAGACGTGGAGCACGTGGAGGAAGCGGAGCGGGTGCCAGTTGAAGACGTAGAGCGCCGCGAGCACGATGGCCAGATACCAGAGCTTCTGATACCAGGCGACCACGCGGTTGGCCGCCTCGCGGGGGTGGCGGGCCGCGAAGTTGCGCACCGTGTGGTCGGGGTGGCAGAGGCCGAAGGCCTTGTCCCACCTCGCCCGGCGGAACTCGGTGATGGGGAACAACACGAACCACAAGGGGATTAGCAGGGGATAGAGGGGCAGTTTCCACCAGCGGAAGGCCAGGATGGAGCCAGGGCGCGGCCCCATCGGGCCGCCCTCGACGGGAGCGAGGGACACCCTGACGATGGGCGCGCCCCCCTCGCGCGGCAGCTCGATGACGGAGGAGCCAGTGCCCGCCTGGCCTTCGGGGATGATGCGGTGCGGCGTGTCCTCCGCCGCAACGAACCGCAGCACCGTGTGGCCCGCGCGGATCGTGTCCTCGTGGGCCAGCGTCACGATCCCCTCGATCCGCCGATCGTTCACATACGTGCCGTTCGCGCTCCCCAGGTCCTCAAGCAGGTACTCGGTTCCGTCGTGGTAGATGGAGAAGTGGTTTCGGGAGGCCAGTTCGTCGAGCACCACGAAGCTAGCGTCGGAGCCGCGTCCCACCACGATGCGCGACCGCGGCGGGATGGCGAAGGGCGACTCCGGCTCCACCTTCGCCCCCGAGACCAGGAACAGCTTGGCCGGCATGACCCTTCGCCCTTCCTATGCCGCTCGCCTCCGGGCGCACTGTGCGACTGTGGGGGGGATTATACTGTATGCCCGCGCGCCAAGTCAAGGAGCCTATGCCACTCCTCCTCTTCAATCGTCCTCGTCCTCGTCCCTCGTCCTCGATTCTCCTCGCTCGCGCGACGCGGCGAGTCGAGGACGAGGACGATGACGACGGACGAGGACGATCAGAGGACAAGGAAGGCTTCGCCGCGTGCGGCGGAGTATGGCCCCCAATCCGGGTAGGGTTCTTCGGCGCCGAAGCTCCGAACGGAGCGTGCTATAGCAGCCCAGGGCGAAGCCCTGGGACAGGCGGGCGGCCAGATTCAGCCCTGTAGGGGCGTACTACTCGCCCTGGGCACGATGTGGCGCCCGGAACCGCATAGTACGCCCTCTCAGGGCTGGCCCACCTACCGCCCCCTTCCCAGGGCTTCGCCCTGGGCTGCTATAGCACGCCCCTGTCGGGGCTCCGGAGTAGTTCACCAGAATTGGGGGCCATGCTCGCGTGCCGCGAGCCCGTTTGCTGCGCCGCTCCCCGGTTGCTAGAATGCTGAAGCCACATTACCCACTTCTTAAGGAGCATGGCGATGTCCACCCCGCTCTCGCGCCGCGGATTCCTCAAGACAAGCGCTGCCGCGGCCACGCTGACCATTCTGCCCGCGGGCCGCGCCCGCACATTCGCGGCCAACGAGACCATCGGCCTCGGCATCGTCGGCGTCGGCGGCATGGGCGGCGGAAACCGCAGGCACCTTGCCGGCCTGCCGGGAACCGCCATTGTTGGCCTGTGCGACGTTGACAGCAAACGCCTCCCCGGAGCCGAGAAAGACCACCCGAAGGCCAAGAGCTTCGCCGACTACCGCAAGATGCTCGAGGAGGTGAAAGAGATTGACGCCGTGATGGTCTCGACCCCCGACCACCAGCACTACCCCGCCTCGATGCTCGCGATGAAGATGGGCAAGGCCGTGAGCACCGAGAAGCCCATGGCCCACAGCGTGTGGGAGGCCCGCCAGATGGCCCTCGCCGCCGCCAAGTACAAGGTCGCCACCCAGCACGACCACGAGGGCCACGCCTCCGAGGGGCTTCGCAAGGCCGTCGAATGGGTCCAGTCGGGCGCCATCGGCCAGGTCAAACAGGCCCACATCTGGACCGACCGCCCCATCTGGCCCCAGGGCCTCAAGGAGCGGCCGCCCACCAAGCCCGTGCCCGACGGCCTCGAATGGGACCTCTGGATCGGCCCGGCCCCCTACCGCGACTACCACGACCACCTCCACGCCTTCGCCTGGCGCGGCTGGTGGGACTTCGGCTGCGGGGCGCTCGGCGACATGGGCTGCCACTTCTGGGACTCCACGGTCTGGGCACTCAAGCTCGGCCACCCCGACACCATCGAGGCCGAGCAGGAGGGCAACTCCGAGGAGACCGGCCCCAACTGGGCGGTCTGCACCTACCAGTTCCCCGCCCGCGGCGAGCTCCCCGCCGTCACCGTCAAGTGGTGGGACGGCCGGAAGCCCGGCCCCGATGGCAAGAAGGTCCAGAACCTCCCGCCGCGTCCCCCCGAGCTCGAGCCCGACCGCAATCTGCCCTCCAACGGCTCGATGTTCATCGGCGACAAGGCCACCCTCGTCGTCGCCGACACCAACAGCCCGCGCATCGTGCCCGAGGCCAAGATGAAGGAGTTCAAGCAGCCCGCCCCCTTCCTCCCCCGCGCACCCAGGAACGACCACAAGCTCGACTGGCTCGAGGCCATCCGCACGGGGAAGCCGGCCGGCTCCGACTTCGCCGCCTACGGCGGCCACCTCGCCGAACTCGTCCTCCTCGGCAACGTCGCGGTCCGCGCCGGCAAGAAGCTCGAATGGGATGGCGTCAATCTCAAAGCCAAGAACTGCCCCGAGGCCGGCCGCTTCATCCGCCGCGAATACCGCAAGGGGTGGGACTTCGGGACGTGAGGCGTGGCGCGTGAGAAGAGACCTGCATGGCCCGTGTGCCCCGTGACCCGAAGATCTACCACATCACGCACGTGGATAATCTGGCCGAGATCGTGCGGGCCGGTTGCCTGTGGTCCGATGCGAAGCGGATTGAGCTGGGTCTCGGCAGCACGCTCGTCGGCATGTCGAATATCAAGGGGCGCCGACTGAGGCTCCCTGTCGCGTGTCACCCCGGCACGGCTGTGGGCGACTACGTGCCGTTCTACTTCTGCCCGCGGTCAATCATGCTCTACATCCTGTCGATGGGCAACCACCCAGAGCTGTCGTATCGGGGTGGCCAGCGCCCCATCGTCCACCTCGTTGCCGACCTTCGGGCGACCGTGGCTTGGGCAGAGGCCCAGGGGCATCGGTGGGCATTGAGCGATCGCAATGCCGGAACTCGCTATGCCAGGTTCTTCAATGGCCTGCGAGGCCTTGAAGAGATCAACTGGAACGCGGTCGGGGCGACAGACTTCCGCGACCCGGTGATCAGGGATGGCAAGCAGGCGGAGTTCCTGGTGCATGAGTTCTTCCCGTGGGAACTCGTCGAGGAGGTCGGCGTGATAGATGCCAGCGCGTTGAGGCAGGTGCAGGCCGTGCTTGCGGCTTCAGCCCACAAGCATGTACTCAGCCAGATTGAGGGGCACTTCATCAGCGGTTACGGTGATGCGGAGGACGACCCGGAGAAGCAGATCGAACTACACGCCGAGGCCGCTCGGCAGGCCGCTCTGTTCCTAGCAGACTACCCAGACACGGGTGAACGGTTCGACCGCGTCGTTGGGCTCATCGAAGGGTTTGAGACGCCGTTCGGCATGGAACTGCTCTCGACCGTCCATTGGGTCGCGACCCGTGAGGGCGCCTCGACGCCGAATGACGCAGTCGCGAAGACATATGCCTGGAACGAACGCAAACGGATGTTCCAGGAGGAGCACATCCAGATTGCCTGGGACGTTCTCCACCGAAAGGCTTGGCTGCCGCTGGTATGACAAGTGGGGAGGCGTGGTGCCCAGCGACGCGAGCTAGCTGAGTGGTTAGCGCCGTCTGACATCGTGATGACGCGCTACGGCGGCCACCTCGACGAACTCGTCCTCCTCGGAAACGTCGCGGTCCGCGCCGGCAAGAAGCTCGAATGGGATGGCGTCAACCTGAAGGCCAAGAACTGCCCCGAGGCCGGCCGCTTCATCCGCCGCGAGTACCGCAAGGGGTGGGACTTCGGGACGTGAATCGAGGCCCACCGGCTCACCGCAGTGAAGGTGGCGGTCTTCATCTCCGAAGATGACACGGACGGGGATGCCGATGTGATCGACGCGCTGTCCGGCAGCTTCTCCGTGAAGGTATGGGAGTCTAAGCTATTCGGGAGCTGGGCCTGGTTTGGCGAGTGCGAGGTCCCGCCTGACCACTGGTTCGGCTGCCTGCACGCCTATGTCGGGTAGCTCGATGACGGCGCAGTTTCTGCGGGCGGCCTCAGCAACTGCTGGGTTGCCTGCTCTTTTCCGGCCGCGGACGCGAGGGCGGATGGGATTGTAACCAATTGCTGGCTCAGCGGTTATGGCCTGGACAAGGCGGCGGCTTCGGAGCTCAGGCAGGTTTGGCACACGCCTTGCTCTAGCCTCCAGTGGTTCGAGACGAAGAAACCACAAGGAGGCGAGCGATGAAGACGAGCGACAAGGGGATCCTGGTGGCGGCCAGCGGCCTGATGGCGCTGCTTCTGGGCGTCGGGGTCACGGCCTTCGCCGGTTGCCTCCAGGGGCTGGCGGAGGGACTTCTCCAGTACTTCCTCGCGCGAGCGGCATTCTAGGGAAACCAAACGTTGTGCAAAGGAGCCGCACAATGAAGGCAGGAGGAAGCCCGATGGCAGCCAACCGCATCGCGCGCAAGGGCGGCACACGCAACCTGAACGGTTGGGAGCGAGGCGAGCTGGCCCGGTTCGAGTGCTCTTCGGAAGATGAGCTGGCGAGCTTCAGCGGCCAGGCGCTGGCGCTGTACCGAACCCTGATGCTGAAGTTCGCCTCGCTCGACAGCGTCACGCTTTCCGCGCCCTTCGCGCCGCGTACAAGTGTTCTTCGAGGCCGAGCTCACGGATGAGCTTGAGGAGGGTGTTCTCCGAGGAGCGGTCCCAGTGCCGGGCAATCTGGGCGATGTCCCCGTGGTAGTGGCCAATGAGGGCATGCAGGTACTCGCGCTTGGCATGGTCAATGTGGGCGGGCCACTGGTGGCTTTGCGTGCCGGGCGCCTGCGGCTGCGAGAGGGCCTGGCGGAGGCCGTCGGGGTCAATGACCGCACCCGTGCCGCGTGCCGCGTGCCGCGTGAGCGAAGTGTCGGAGGAGGCGACGGCGAGGCTGGCGAGCGGGGCGGGAAGGTCGGCGGGCTGGACCTCGGGCCCCTCCGCGAAGGCGAGCGCGTGGCGCAGGGCGTTCTCCAGCTCGCGGATGTTGCCGGGCCAGATGTGGGCGCGAAGGGCGGCCAGGGCCCTGTCGGCCAGGTGTATTTTTCCAAACAAACAAAACAAAAACGGGGTCGGGCGGGCGGGGAAGCCCCCCCCTAGCCCGCCCCCGTTTTGTTTTGTTGATTGGAAAAAACGCTGTCGCGTCACATTTGCCCCCTTTCGTCTCGCAAGGTGGCACGCTGTTTGCGTTGTTGCCAATCGGCAACATTTTCGGCCTCTAGTGTCACCAGAGTCGCCAGTGTGTGCACCTGTGTTCGAGCCCCCTAGCCCGCCCTCTGTCGGGGCTGATTCGCCCCTCTCCCACCCTGGTGCAACTCACGCCGCCACGGCTGACCGCCCGCTCCGCTTGCCGCTCCGCTAGGCCACACCCCGTCGCAAGGTGTGGTGCATCGATGGTGTGCCAGGTTGAAGCTCTGCGACGGATGAAGGTCGGGGGCGGGTCGCCAGGGTGTGGCCTGTGCCCGCTCGCCCCTTCTGCCAGGGGCGAGCTAGGCAAGCGGGTGCGGCAAGGCAGCGAGGTGCCGCACTCCGGCCGGGCGCAGGCCGCAGGGGTTGTCTTGGCCGCTCCGCTTCCTGCTGCCGCCCACGTTGTAGCGTCAGTGCTGCGACGGGGCTGCCCGCCGCCTGCCCGACGCGGCTCGCGGCGGGGGGGGCGGGAGGGGGGGCGGGCAGACGGGCCACAGGGGG
>Ga0194112_10011099_pt1 | contig 11207 bp, 13 predicted proteins | sample TA2MahC400mmetaG_FD_146191 | JGI IMG/M metagenome (GOLD analysis project Ga0194112, IMG submission 146191) | Freshwater microbial communities from Lake Tanganyika, Tanzania - TA2015016 Mahale Deep Cast 400m | ecosystem: Environmental > Aquatic > Freshwater > Lake | place: Tanzania: Lake...
GTTTGACCCGCCTGAAGGCGGAACTCCGAACACTGGAAAGCGCCGGCAGCAGGCCCACACACATATGTTGCAGAACTTTTTCGTCACAATCCATCAGGTTCGTCCAACCCGGCCAATTCCCCTGCGGCTGGGTCCAGAAGAGTGATCGGGTGAGCCCCCATCATCGGAGACCGGCTTTGCGCACCACCCTGCCCAGCGACCGGCCGCGCCGGCCTTCGGCCACGGCCTGTCTCTGACGAACGAGACGCTTCCGCAAGGATTCCCCCACCGGCAGTCCTTCATCGGGATCGCCGAGCAACTCCAAAAGCTTCCGCTCAACGACAGCGCCTATCATCTCTTCCAACTCTTTCTTCGTCATCTGGGCAACAGTCGCCATGCTATCTCCGTCCCACGGATCAATACAGCCTCATTTCTCAATCATGGCTTTGGCACGCTCGCGCGGAATATGCCGCCTGCTTCCGAGGGAGCCCGTGGCACGGCTCCGGCGGGACAGGCCCTTACTCCAGCTCGCGTTGGGCCGAGGCGACGATTCGGTCGATCTCGCGCGACAGGGTTTCGTCCAAAGACGGCGGCTGGTGAGTCGCGAGGATATTGGTCACGCGTTCGCGCAGGCGGTCGACGCAGGAGGTTGCGCCGCCGCTGTGCCAGAGGTCATAGGACTGGCGCGTCCAGATGGGGTTGGGCAGCCAGAGCTCTTCGCGGAAGTGGCGGACCGTGTGCTCTTCCGCCAGGAAGTTGCCGGCGGGGCCGGCGGCATGGATGACATCGGTGGCCAAGCGCTCGGGGTCCACGGTGAAGCCCCGGGCAATGCGCTTGAGATAGCTCATCAGCTCGTCGTCGAACGCCAGCCACAGGAGGCTGCCCGCGTGGTCGGTGCCGCAGATACCGCAATGGCCGAACGTGTCCGCGCCGGCCAGCACGCCGAGCAGGAGTGTGGCGGCCTTCTCCATGCCGGCCTGGGCGTCGGGCAGCTTGGCGTCGGTCAGACCCACGTTGATGTAGACCGGGAACCCGTACGAACGGGCGATCTGGACCATGGCGACCGCCATGAGGCCCTGCTCCGGCGAGCCGAAGGAGCAGATGCCGGTCCGCGGGTCCATGATGTGCGGGATGCCGCCGTAGGTGATGGGAGTGCCCGGGACGAGCAGTTGCGTGATGACGATGCCCGCGAGGATCTCCGCGTTCTCCTGGGCCAGCGTCCCCGCCAGGGTGCCGGGGGCCGTGCCGGCGGTCATCGCCATCGGGCCGATGCTCACCGGCTGACCGGCCTGGGCGAACTCCTTGACAATGTCGAGTCCATCCCGCGGCAATTGCAGGGGGCTGATCGGCTCCAGGAACGCCTCCACCATGGGCCGGGCCCGCAAAGCGGCGTCCCCACCGGCGAGGGTGCGGTAGATCTCCAGAATGTAACGGGCGGTCGCACCGTTGCGCACCCAGCAGCGGGTCGGCTTGCCGGTGGCCTTCACCAACTCGCCCGTCAGCACCACGTCCCGGTATTTCTCGGAGACCGTCTCCGGCTGGGCCATGGCGCCGACGATCGTGATGCTATCGAGCGCATCTCCCAGCCGGATGGCGTCGTGGGCGTCCTGCATCGTGGCCGGGCGGCGCTGCCCGGTTTGCAGGTCGATCCAGGCATACTGCCCGGGGCTGGACATGAGCACCAGATCCCCGTAACCGAAGCGGGCCGTACGATTCGTGTCCCGGCCGTACAGCACGTATTGCTTGCCGGCCCGGTCCACGGAATCCATGACGAGCTTCTCCGGCAGGCGGGCAACCTTGCGACCGGCGTCCACCGTCGCCCCCGCCTCCCCCAGCAGCCGGAGCATTCCCTCATGATGCACCATGACCCCGGTCTCGCGCAGGATGGCGAGACTGGCGTCTTTGATTGCCTCAATCTCGGCCTCCATCAGGATTTGCAGCAATAGTATTCTTGCCATGACTTGCTCCCGTAAATCGCGTGCCCTCGCACAACAATCGTAGCATGGGCGTCTCGCCCATGAGCTGCACGGCCGGCCCGGCCGTGAGCCTCTGCGGCATCGGCATCCTGCCGATGATTCATGGGCAGGATGCCCATGCTACTCACGGGCAAGATGCCCGTGCTGCGTGGGCTGGAACCACAGGTCGATGGGGCGGGCCACGTTCTTGGGCTGGAAGGGCAACTCGATCTTGCGGCCCAGTCCGGCGGACTGGTAGCCGGCGTAGAGGACCTCCTGGACCAAGCGGCCGTCTTCGCCGGTGGCCTGGGGCTGCTCCTTGCCGCGGACGCAGCGGGCGAAATGGTGCATCTCCTGGGGGAAGCCGTAGTTCCAGAGCTCGCCGAAGACCGGGTAGGACCAGCCCTGGGTCGAGGGGGCCTTCTCCACGGCATAGCCGTAACCGTACTCGCTGTAGGTCGGCAGCGCGTTGCCCATGTGCAAATCGGCATAGGTAACCCCGCCTGCGCCGTAGATCTCGATGCAGTCGTCCATCCCGCCGCGGCGGGCCCAACTGTCCTCGATCATGCCGACCGCCCCGTTGGCGAATTCGAGGATGCAGATCGAGTTGTCCTCGCCCTTGGTCCGGGCGCCGTGGACGTAGGTGCCCATCTGGCAATAGACGGTCTTGATCACCGGCCGGCCGAGGAACCAGTAGCAGAAGGCGATGCCGTGGCAGCCCATGTCCATGAACACCCCGCCGCCGGATTTCTGGACATCCCAGAACCAGTCCGCGTGCGGGCCGAAGTGCTTCTCGCTCTGCTTGACCAGGTAGACCTTGCCGAACGCCCCCTGGTCGGCCATCTCCTTGGCCTTGACGTACTTGGGCGTGAAGAACAGCTCTTCCGCGTACATCAGTAGGACGCCCTTTTGGCGGCAGACATCGATCATGCGGTCGGCCTCCTCCAGCGTCATGCACAGGGGCTTCTCGCAAACGACGTGCTTGCCGGCCTCGGCGATGTCGATGGTCATCTGGGCGTGGAGCGAGTTCGGGGCCGTGATCGTCACCATTTCGATGTCTTTCTCGGCCAGCATTTGGCGGTAGTCCGTGAAGACGCGCGGGATGTTGTATCGCTTCGCCAGCTTCTCGGCGTTGCCCGGCGTGGGCGAGGCGATGGCGACCACCTCCGCCTCATCCGGCATCAGGCGAAACGACTCCGCATGGATCTCCCCTTCAAACCGCGACCCGATAATCCCAACTTTGACTCGTCCCTGGTTCGGCATGACCTATACACCTCCAATAACAGGAAAACGGTGGACCCAGCCCACCCTACCGTCGAACAAATTCCAAGCACCAAAATCCAAATCTCAAACAAATCCAAAATCCCAAATTCCAAGGCTCAAGACTTTGGCGCCCCGGGGCGCCAGCGTTTTGAATTTCGGATTTTCTTGCGTCTGGAATTTGTCTGAGATTTGGTGCTTGGAATTTGGTGCTTCCACCCCCGGGGCGGCGGTTGGTGCTTCCGCGCCGCCCGGAGCGGGACCTCGCGTGGGGGATCGTGCCCCTTCCGGGCTTGCCCAAATCATAAATCGCAAATCACAAATCATCAATTACAGCGTCCAACCTTTGCGGTATTCGTAGTGCAGATACGGATTCGCCTCCGCCAGATTCGTCACCTTGAGGTTCGCGCTGTCCCAGAGCAGCCGCCGGCCGCCCAGGCGAACGCAGACCGTCCCCAGCAGCACGGCCTCCGTCAGCGGGCCGGCGAAGTCGGCGAAGTCCGACCGCGTGGGCGTGCCCTCTTTGCAGGCCTTGATCCACTCCTGGTGGTGGCCGATGGATCGCGGCAGAGTCTTGGGCGGTCTTCGGTACGCCTGCATCTTCGCTTCCGGGATCAGGCGGGGACTGCGGCCGCCCCAGCCCTCGACGTACATCGTGCCCTTGTCGCCGACGAAGAGCAGGCCGTCCTCGCGGGAGAGCTCGCGATTCGGCTCCAGCTCGGGCGGGCGGGCCGGCACGATCCCGCCGTCGTACCAGTGCAACCGGACCGGCGGCATCTCGCCCCGGGCGGCGAACTCGTAATGGACCGTCGATGCCAGGGGCAAGGTCTCGCCCGTGGGCAGCGTCGAGCTGGCCTCCACGCTGAGCGGCGCGCCCAGCTTCAGGGCCGACCAGACCGGCGCGAGGTTGTGAATGCCCATGTCGCCGAGTCCGCCGGAACCGAAATCCCACCAGCCCCGCCAGCGGAAAGGAACATACGCGGGGTGGTACGGCCGCCAGGGCGCCGGACCCAGCCACAGGTCCCAGTCGAGCGTCTCCGGGACCGGGGGCGCGTCCTGGGGCCGCTCGATGCCCTGAGCCCAGTACAGCGGGGGCTTGCCGCTATGGGTGGGCCGATCCGACCAGGCATGAACCTCCCGCACGCGGCCGATGGCCCCGTCCCAGAGCCACTCGTTGATCAGGCGGTTGCCCTCAAAGGCCATGCCCTGATTGCCCATCTGCGTCGCGACCTTGGCCTCACGGGCCGCCTGCGCGAGGGCCCGCGCTTCGTACACCGTCCGGGTCAGCGGCTTCTCGCAGTAGACGTGCTTGCCCAGCTTGAGCGCCATCATGCTCACGACGGCATGGGTATGATCGGGTGTGGCGACGACCACCGCGTCAATGTTCTTTTCCTTCTCGAACATGACGCGGAAGTCGCGGTACTGCTTCGCCTGGGGATACTGCTTGAAGGTCGGGGCGGCACGGGCCCAATCCACGTCGCACAAAGCGACGATATTCTCGCTGCCGACGTCCCGCAGGTCGCCGGCGCCCTGGCCGCCGACGCCGACCCCGGCGATATTGAGCTTCTCACTGGGCGGCGTCCCCCCCGCCCCGCCCAGCACGTGCCGCGGCACAATCGTAAACGCCGCCACGGCCCCCGTGCGAAGCAGAGCCCGCCGGGAGACCGCTGCCTGATCGACCTGCACACATTTGCCCGGGCCTTTCATATCCCCACCTTTCGCCAAAGCCATCACGCCGCCGAATCCAAGCCCGACATCTACACCGGTTCATTCGGACGCCGGCCACTGCAGGCTTTCAGAGTATCTCGCGAGAAGCACGACTTCAACGACTTTTCCAGACGTGAGAATGGATCCCGCATGAATCTTCCCTTGAAATATCCGGCGTCTGGAGGTATCTTCTGAGCACTGAGCAGGCCGTTCTCACGCGAAAACGCAAGCAAAGGTGAAGATCGTGGAAACACAGACCATTACAATTCGTGTCAGCCCGGAAGCGGCACGCGTGTATAACACCGCGACGGCAGAACAACAGCGGAAGCTCGAAGTCTTGCTGAGTCTGAAGCTCACCGAGGTGGCGCGCGCGCCACGACCCCTGGAGGACGTCATGAGCGAGATCAGCCGCAAGGCACAGGCACGCGGGCTCACGCCGGAGATCCTGGAATCATTTCTCAATGAGTGAAAACCCGCACCATGTCTTCGATACGAATACGCTGATCAGCGCCTTGTTGTTTGCGCATTCGAAACCAGGGCTGGCTTTTCGCCGTACTCTCAAACGAGGGCGCGTCCTGGCGTCGTCAGCCACCATTGAGGAATTGGCCGAAGTGCTCCAGCGGGGGAGGTTCGAGCGATATGTGACCGCTGCTGAGCGAGAGGAATTCCTGGCAGCCTTCGTTGATGAATCGCTTCTCATCGAGCCCTCCGAAGAAATCCGTGCGTGTCGTGATGCCAAGGACAACAAGTTCCTGGAGTTGGCCGTCGGCGGCGGTGCTTCCCATATCATCACAGGCGACACCGATCTCTTGGTTCTGCATCCCTTCCGCCGTATAGCCATTGTGACACCAGCACAATTCTTGCAGGTAACGAAAGAAGAGGTGGCGGACGAAAAAGCTTGACGCCAGCGCCATTACTCCGGCCCGCGCAAATCGTTGCTGAGTTTCCCGGCCTCAATCCGGAACAGGCAGTAGCCTGCTTGGACTACGCCCGGGACTTGGCCGAATTCGCGGCGGCTGTCTAATGTATCAATCCGTTTCTGTGTCAACAGCAACGAGACCTTTCAGGCAAGGGAAATTGGAATGGCAGTCCCGGAACATCGATTCGTAGTTGACGATGCAGGGGAGAAGACCGCCGTGATACTTGATATCGTCGAATGCCAGAAGCTGCTGGAGGAGGCGGAAGAACTGGAGGCGATTCGGGCCTACGATGCCGCGAAGGCGGCGGGGGATGAGGCAATTCCATTCGAGCAAGCCGTTCGGGAGATTGAGCGGGACCGACCATGATCACGTATACGAACCGCAAAGGCGTGACGTACTTCCTGGGCCGGGGCGTGACCAAGACGGGCAAGACCCGCTACCTCTTCGCGCGGGAGCCAAAGGGCGAGCCGGTCGAGGAGATCCCGGAAGGGTACGAGATCCGCGAGAGTGTCAATGGCGTCGTGTCGCTGGTGAAAGCGCAGCCCGTACTCCTTCGGGAAGCGGAGATTCAGGCCGTGAAGACCGCCGTACGGAGACACCCGCGCGCCAAGCGCTTCCGTGTGGAGGCCCGGGCCCGGCAGATCACGGTCTATGAGCGGGAGCGCGAAGACCCGCGGGACGTCATGCGGGAGATTGCCGCACGCTGGGGGATCCCCACCCTCTACGAAGAACAACTCGCAGGATTCGAGACCGAGGAAGTGGCACGTGGGAACTTCGCACCCGTCCTGCGCTTCACCCTCACCGATGACACGAAACGCCGTTTCCTGGCCGAGCGGATGTGCTATCGCGGCCCCAGCGACCACTGGATCATCATTTCATTCAATGAGCCCATCGAGAAACTGGCCCGCACCTTGATCCCGGTCCTGGGATCGGACGAGTTCTTCGAGCTGTATTAGCAAATTGGGATGCCCCCCTTCTGTGGGTTGATATGGGTTCCCTCTTGTGATGCGCGTCATCCGGAGATACCATCTTGACAGTGATATGAAGAGATCCTATGCCAAGCACCATTGATTCGCAAGAAGCAGAGAACACATACGCCATCACGACTTGTCACGAACAGATGGGCAATGGCGAATGCCGGTTTCGCCTTCGTAAGAACGATGGGACCGCATACGTTCGAACCGAGATGAATCAGACCGGTGCGTGGGGAGAAAGCCACTATCACAACAGCCTGCCTATCGCCATTTCGATGGATTGATCTGGCAGGTGCCCGCGTGGTCAACCGCTATTTTCGCGGTCACTGGCGTTGGAACCAATTCGATTCAGCAGGCAGCTTTTCTGACGCAGACCACAGGGCTGACAAAACCCACGGTGGCAGCGGGTTTCCTATATCTGATGTCCTTTGTCATCTTCGCTCTATCACACGCACTCCATCAATTCCGACGACATCAATGGAGAATCCACATCGAGCACCCGCTGAGAACTCGGAAATGGGCGTCGGCATCAATGTACTTGCAGATGGTCGTGACGACGGAGGCCTTTACGCTCTTCTTCCTGGCGGTGCTGATTAGCGGCCTGTCGCGCGAGTGGGTCGTCGCTGGTCTGTGCGTTCTGGCCGTCGGACTGATAACCGTCTGCCGGGAGTGCCGGTTACGCCAAGAAAGAAGATCAGAAGAATAAGACCAGCACTCCGATGCGGAGCCCAGACCGTCGAATACGCTTAACTCATGGCATTCATCCGCTGCAAGCCCAACACGTGTTCCGGTTCGTAGGAACGGCAGGCGGTATGGGCTCTCGGAGGAATCCCATCGACATACGACAGGGACGAGGTCCTACACCGGATAGCCCGAGCGCCGGCGGCCGGACCATCCCCTTCCTGGAGCCGGCGGCCCGGTTCGCGCAGCGCGCGGCGCCGACGGCCGAGGATCTTCGCACCACGGCCCTGCGCCGGCTCGCGCCGCAGTTGCCCCCGTCGTTCGGGTAGACTACGCCGTCACGTGCAGTTGGCTCTGGATATACTGCAGGTGCCGCCGCTCATCGTCCAGGTTGAGCTCCAAAACCCCTTTGACGTTGGGGGGGACATCCCAATCCTGCGCTTCCTCGTACCGGCGGTTCGTGGTCTTCTCGTTCATCTCCATCGCCTTCAACGCTCCCTCCGTTCCGGTGGCGCTGCGCAGGGCCGTCATGCCCTCCAGCAGCACGCCCTTCATATCCGGCGACTGCTTCGGAGGCGTCCCGCCCATGTCGGAAACGAGGGATGAGAGATCGTCGGCGTGCCGCTGGTGATCGCCGCGAAAGGCCTCCAGGGTGGCGGCGATGTCGCGGTCCTCGATGCGCTGGATCGCCTTCGAGCGCGTTCTCGAGGAAGGCCATCTTGGGCCACGCCGCGTCGAGCAGCCGGTTGCGGTCCGCCAGACCGATGTTCCGCGGGCACTCCATGCGCCCCGGCGGCGGCATGGTCAGCGTCTGAAAGAACAGTGTCGTCCGCGCCAGGGACGTCACGATGTCCAGCCCCAGCAGCGGATAGCGCAGGTGGTAGAACACCCCGAGAAACAGGACCAGGTCGAAGGTGCGCCGCAGCGACGGCAGGTCGTAAACGTCCAGCAACTGGAAGTGAACCCGGTCCGCGAGTCCAAGCTTCTCGGCGGCCCAGAACGCCTGACGCAAATACCGCGGTCCGGTATCGATGGCGGTCACGTGGGCGCCGCGCCGGGCGAGTTCGAAGCTGTGGAAACCGGCGTTGCACCCGATGTCCAGGGCCGAGCAGCCGGTCAGGTCGTCGGGGATGTCGGCCAGCATGCGCTGCCATTTGTAGCGTGGAAAATCGCCCAGAGGATGATCCGGTTCTGTTTCTCCTCGTTTTCCATCATCAATAATCAATCGACAATCATCAATTTCCTGACGTATTCCTCGAACTGGCGCGCCCGGTGGGCGGCCGCCGTCGGCGCGGTGACGCGGTCCGCCTGGCGCAGGCCCAGCCGGACCCGACGGCGGTACTCCTGCCATTCCAGCGTCGGCTCGCACCGGCGCACCGCCTCAAACCAGGAGCACACGCAGGAGTGCGCCACGACGAGGACCGGACAGGACCAGGGCAGGGCCGCATGGGCATAGCCGTTCAGATGGACCAGGTCCGGCCTGAGCTGTCGGTCCAGACTCAGCAGCCATCGCCCCGCCCGATCCACATCCTCCCACGGTCGCTGCATCCATTCGAGCTTGAAGGTGCTCTCGTACAACTGCACGTTCGAAAGCCGCCGCACCTGCTCGCGCTGGGGCTCGTTCATCGCCGGTCCCATGGTCGCCCGCGCGATCTGCACGCTGTAGCCTCGGAGCGCCTCGGCCAACTGGATGCAGTAGTTCCACACCCCGCCGACCGTGTCGGTGGTCATCAGGACCGTCATGCTACTATTGGGACGCCGGTTCATCGGGAGCTTCTCGCCTCGGCCGTCTCCCTTTTCACGAGCTTGTTGAAGATCGGCCATAAATGCCGTCGAGGACTTCCGCGACGGCAATGTGTTCTTCTGCTTCCGGATCGAACTGCGGACTCTTCCGCAGCTTGTGGGCCCATTCCACGGCGGCCCGCCCGAACCAGGGGTCCGGCGGCTCGGCCAGGGCCACGGATTTCGTGCCCTTGCAGTGGGACGCGCGGAAGTCGTAGAACGAGCCGTTGACATTCTCGATGAGCACGGCGCCGCGCGCCGTAGAAGCGGGCCGCGATCACCGCCTCGCAGCCGGCGTGGAGATTCCACGAGCACTGCAGGGCGATGCCGGCATGATCGTCGGTCAGCAACTGGGCCGTCGCGAAATCCTCGACGACGGCGCTGTTGCACTTCAGGAGCACCCCTTTGTTGTAGAGCCGGCTGCGGGTCTCGACGATCTGCGGAAACCCCAGGGTCCAGAGGGCCAGATCGACGAGGTGAACGCCCAGATCGATGACACAGCCGCCGCCGGCCAGCCGGCGGTCGTAGAACCAGGGCTTGCCGGGCCCATAGGCATTATGGAAAATCAGCTCCGCATGGAAGACCCGGCCGATGCGGTCCGCGCGCACGGCGTTTCGCGCCAGGGACGCCGCCCGCGTCCAGCGATAGGACAGGTCCACCCCGAGCAGCCGGTCGGCCCGCCGGGCCGCCTCGACCACGCTCCGCACCTCCGCGGCATTGCGACCCAGCGGCTTCTGGCAGAACACCGCCAGGCCCCGCTGGAACGCCGCGAGACACTGCTGCGCGTGCAGGGCGCGGGGCGTGGCGATCACGAGGGCATCCAGGTCCTGGGCCAGCAGGTCCTCGAAGCTCTCGAGCGCCCGGGCCGCGGGGGCGATCTCGTGACAGGCGCGAACGCAGCTCTCATCCGGGTCCGTCACCGCGACGATGTCCACCGCGGCGCTTTCCGCGAGCGATTGCAGACGGTTTCGTCCGATCCAGCCGACACCGGCAAAGCCCAGTCGCGGCGTGGATGCGGCCGCGCGGACGGCCGGTCCGGTCAGCGGTTGCCAGGCGATTTCAGTCATAGCTGATCCATCCTTTCAGGAATCCTTCCGGACGTTCCTCCAGATCGCGCAACGCCATTCACTCCTGGGGTTGCAGCACACCCGGTTGCACGTTTTCGAGAAGCCAGTGATAGAGCCGTGGGACGCCCCGCCGCGCGGAAACCTGCGGTCTCCAGCCGGTGGCCGCACGAAGCGGCGGATGTCGGAAACGTAGTAAGGCTGGTCGCCTTTGCGCCGGGGGCCGTAGTGGATCTGCGGCTCGACCCCGGACAACTCCGCCAACTGGCCGATCACTTCCAGCAGGCTGACGGAGTTGGCCGGGCCCCCGCCGATGTTGAAGGCCCGGCCCGCGAGGGTCCGGGCATTCCCCACGGCCGCCAACAGGGCATCGAGCAAATCGTCGATGTACAGAATGTCGCGGACCTGCCGGCCGTCGCCGTAGAGAGTCAGCACCCCGTCGCGCAGCATCTGGAGGGCGAAATGGGCCACCCAGCCCTGATCTTCCGTTCCCAGTTGCCGCCGGCCGTAGATGCAGCTCATGCGAAACACCACGCCCGGCACGCCGTACATCCGCGCGTAGTCCAGGACGTACTGATCCGCCGCCCCCTTGGAGCAGCCGTAGGGACTGTGGAAATCCAGGGGCCGCGCTTCGCCGATGCCGCGGACCCGGATCTCGTGGTCCCGCGGCACACGGCGCTGACCGTGCGGAATCAACTCGAGATCGCTCAGCTCGCCGTAGACCTTGTTGGTCGAGGTGAACACCAGCGACGGCGGCGGCTCCTGCATGCGGGCCGCCTCCAGCACGTTCAGCGTCCCCTGCAAATTCGACTCGAAGTCGCTCGTTGGATCCGCCAGGCTGGTCGTCACCGCCACCTGGCCGGCGAAGTGAAAGATGCTCTCGCA
>Ga0194112_10011103_pt1 | contig 11205 bp, 10 predicted proteins | sample TA2MahC400mmetaG_FD_146191 | JGI IMG/M metagenome (GOLD analysis project Ga0194112, IMG submission 146191) | Freshwater microbial communities from Lake Tanganyika, Tanzania - TA2015016 Mahale Deep Cast 400m | ecosystem: Environmental > Aquatic > Freshwater > Lake | place: Tanzania: Lake...
ACCACGGGAGTGGCCCTTGCCAGGTCTGCGTCTGCGCGCCGGTGTCCGTGTGAGCGGCGACCGGGATTCGGCAGCAGGGTCCGCGGGCCTTCCGCTCTCTCCGGTTGCCGGGGCGGCGGCCGGCGGGTAGCATCGCGTCGCCATTGGTTCAGTCCGGCGTGGAGGCATCCATGAGCGACGACCGCCTGAGCGTTCTCCACATCATCGAGTCCCCGTCGTGGACCGGGGCGATGGCCCAGACGCTGGCCCTCTGCGAGGGGCTGGCGAAGCGGGGGCACCGCGTGACGCTCGTGACGACGGGGGGGAGCATCCTCGATGGGCGGGCGCGCGCGGCGGGGATCGACGTCGTCCCGATGGACCTGATCTCGGAGCTCCACCCGCTCGTCATTGGGCGCCTGGCGCGTCTCATCGCTGCACGCTCGGTTGACGTGGTCCACGCGCACCGCGCGCACGCGCACACGCTGGGGCTCATCGCGGCCGCGCTGACGCGCCGCCCGTTCGTTGTCTCGCGCCGCGTCGCTCACAGGCCGAAGGACAACCTGGGCAGTCGCATCAAGTACACGTCGGGGGTGGTCACGAGGATCGTTGCGATCTCCCAGGCAGTGAAGGACGTGCTCGTGGACTACGGCGTTGACCCAGAGCGAATCAGCGTCGTGTACAGCGGGACGGACACCACGCGGTACCGTCCCGGGCTCGATGGCGGGCGCGTGCGGCGTGAGCTCGGGGTGCCGGACCGGGCGCCACTCATCGCCAAGGTCGCCAACTTCTATCCCGGCTGGAAGGGACACGACGTGTTCCTTCGGGCGGCGCGTCTGGTGCTTGAGGCCGTACCGGATGCCTGGTTCCTTCTGGTAGGGAAGAGCACCGACTCGGAGGCGATGCGGACCGCCGTCGCCGCAGCCGGGCTGGGCCATCGCGTCGTCATGGCGGGATATCGTGAGGACATACCGGAAGTCCTCGCGGCGATGGACGTCCTTGCGAACTCCCCTCGCTCCCGCGAGGGTCTGTCTGTCGCGATCCTCGAGGCGCTCGCCGCCGGGCGACCGGTCGTCGCGACACGGGTCGGTGGGATCCCCGAGATCGTGCTCGACGGTGAGACCGGACTTCTGGTCGCGCCCGAGGACCCGAGGGCTCTCGCGGACGCGGTCGTGCGGCTCGTGTCCGACAGAGAACTCGCGGCGCGGCTGTGCGCGAACGCGGTGCGCCTGGTCAGGGACCGGTTCACGTTCGAGAGAATGGTCGAGGGGAACGAGCGCGTCTACACGAGCATCGTGTCAGGGCGGCCGGGACGATGAACTCCGAGTCGCGGCAGGGCGGACCGACCTTCGTCGCCGACGCGATGCTCGGGCGACTTGCGAAGACGCTCCGGATGCTGGGGTACGACGCCGCGTATGCCGCCCACGCCCCCGACGAGGAGATCCGGCTCGCGGCCCTGCGCGACGGGCGCGTGATCCTCACCCGCGACCGTGAGATCGCCGCGACGCGCCTGCCCGTCCGCGTCGTGCTCGTCGAGGGCGACCGCGTGGCGGACCAGCTCAGGTTCGTGGCGCGCGAGCTTGGCCTGTCGCCCGACCCCGCGGGGTTCTTCTCCCGGTGCCTGCGCTGCAACGTGCCCGTTACCGAGGCCCACGCCGATGAGATGGGCGGGCTCGTGCCGCCGTACGTCCTCGCGACGCAGTCGCGCTTCGCCAGGTGCCCGTCGTGCGGGCGCGTCTACTGGGCGGCGACGCACGTCGCGCGGGCGAGGGCGTGGCTGCGGTCCGTCCTCGGAGAGAGGGGTGGGGGAGCGGGCGTGGCGACGCGTCGCAAGAACGTCCTCGTGACCGGGCGCCCCGGGGTCGGGAAGACCACGCTCATCCGCGCGGTCGCGTCCCGTCTGGGCGTGCGCGCGATGGGGTTCGTCACGAGGGAGATCCGCGAGGGCGGCGAGCGCGTGGGGTTCCTGATCGAGGACCTCGACGGGTCCGCCTCGGGCGTGCTCGCACGCGTGGACCTCGAGAGCCCCTACCGCGTCGGGCGATACGGTGTGAACCGGGACGATCTCGAGCGCGTGGGCGTGCCGGCCGTCGAGCGCGCCGTCGCCGGCGCGCGCCTCGTCGTGATGGACGAGATCGGGCGCATGGAGCTCTGCTCGGAGCGGTTCCAGCGCGCTGTGCTCACCGCGCTCGACTCGCCGGTCGCCGTCCTTGCGACCGTCCAGGACCGGTCGAACGCGTTCCTCGACGCGATCCGCGCGCGCGACGACATCGTGCTGCTCCGGGTCACCGAGGCGACCCGGGACGCCGTGCGCGATGAGGCGGTCCGGGCTCTCAGGGTTCTCCTCGCACGGGATGGTGCCGGGCCCGACGGCAGCCCAGGAGCGTGACATGGCCCGCGTGCTCACCGTGCTCTTCTGCGTGACCTCTCGCGACTGGGGCGGCACCGAGAAGTGGGCGCTCGAGGCCGCGCGCTCGCTGTCCGGGCGCGGGCACGGCGCCATGGCGCTCTGGTCGCACGAGCGCGTCCTCCGCCAGGTCGAGGCGCGCGGCCTGCCGGCTCGCCGCGTGTGGCTCCCGGGCGATGTCAACCCGATCTCCTTCGCGTCGCTCGCCGGCGCGCTTCGCGCCGAGCGCCCGGACGTGCTCGTGCTCACGAAGCAGCGCGAGCACTGGGTCGGCGGGCTGACCGCGCGTCTCGCCGGCCGGCCGCTCGGCGCGCCGTGGAGTCGCTGGGCGTCGAGCCGGGCGCGCCCGTGGTCGTGGCGGTCGGGCGACTCGCGCGGATGACGGGCTTTGACGCGCTGATCAGGGCCTTCGCGGAGGTGCGGTCGCAGGTGCCGGGGGCGCGGCTGGTGATCGTCGGCGAGGGCGGCCGGCGGAAGGACCTCGAAGAGGAGGCGCGGCGCGCGGGCGTCGCCGAGGCGGTCGTGTTCGCGGGCTTCCGTGACGATGTGCGAGACCTGCTCGGAGCGGCCGACGTCTTCGCGCTCTCGTCGTTCAACGAGGGGATGGCGAATACGCTGCTCGAGGCGATGTCCGTCGGCGCGCCGATCGTCGCGACGGACGTGTCGGGGACCAGAGAGGCCGTCCGCGACCGGGAGGACGGGCTCGTCGTCCCGCCGGGAGACGAGCGGGCGCTCGCCCGCGCGATCGAGGAGCTGCTGAGAGACCCCGCGCTTGCGCGCAGGCTGGGCGGCTCGGCCCTGGCCAGGGCCCGCTCGCTCTTCACGTACGAGAGGATGGCGGAGGACCTCGAGGGACTCCTGCTCGACGCCGCGGTCAGCCGGCGGCGCGGCGCCCCGCGCGGTCCGGAGGCCACGTGCCGGCCTTGATGCCGCCCGCCAGGACGAGGAAGACGCCCGAAAGTCCCACGGGCACGGCGAGAAGCAGGAGCGTCCTGAGCGCGCCGAGCGGCGGGTAGTAGGGCGCCCGCAGCAGCACCCACGCCACCGCCAGGAGCGCCGCCGCGACGAGCCCGATTCCGGCCGCGGTGTGCCATCGGAGCCCCGCCATCGCCGCGAGCACGATCAGGATGGTGTAGACGATCTTGACGACCGCGACGAGCAGGCTCTCCGGCTCGGCGGTGAGCGTCATGCCCAGCCAGAGCACCGCGAAGACGGCGGCCGCGACCGCGGCGGCGATCGCGAGGAGCTTCCAGGCGCCGGTGTCGTCCGACGGGCGGCTCAACGGATCCTCCGTCCCGGCGGCTGCCGGTCCTCGATCGAGGGGCCGACCGAGGCTCCGTAGACCGTCGTCTCGACCGTGCCGTCAGCGCCGACGACGCGGTCCATCGCCTCGTCGTCGAAGGCGCCGATCGTGCAGCATCCGAGGCCCAGCGCCGTCGCCGCGAGATAGGTGTTCTGACCCACGTGCCCCGCGTCGAGGAACACGTAGCGGTGCCCGCGCTCTCCGTAGCGCCCCGTGGTCCTGGGGAGCACGGCCGTCCACAGGAGCGTGACGGAGGCCTGCTTGCACATCGTCTGCCCGAGCGCGGCCTTCGCGACCTCGGCGCCCACGTCGCCCGCGCGGATGAGCATGAGCGCGTGGTCGTCGGGGATGAACCGGTAGAGCCCCGGATCGAGCCCCTTCACGTTGTTCACCACGACGTACGCATCGATGGGGTAGCACGCTCCGGCGGACGGCGCGTTACGGAGTTCGCGCGCGCCGGATCGGCCGGTGACGCCGTGCGTGGACCAGAGAAGCTGCGAGAGCGCGGCCGTCGTCATCGGTCTCGAGCCGTAGTGGCGCACGGAGCGCCGCGACGCGAGCACCTGCCACAGCGGAAGACCGCCCTCGGCGATCGGGGTCGGAAGTTCGAAGACCGCGCCGGCCGCCTCGCTCTGCGGTGTCCCGACGCCCTCGCCCCCCGGGGCTTCCGGGCGCTTTCCCTCGCGGGGCCTGCGCGATCGCTGGGTCCCGGCCATGCTCGCCTCCGTGCCGGCACGCGCCGGCGCTCGTTCCGCGGCGCCTTCCGTGGTGGAGTCCGGCCGCGTTCAGAGGAGCAGTATAGACCATGCGCTCAGGCGCGCCAAGCCCCTGACCGCGGTTGCGCGCGGGGAGCGGGGGCGGTATCCTCGCCGTCAGGAGGCATCATGATCCGGCACTCACACCTGTCCTTCCTGGGGGCGCTTGTGGCCTTCGCATCGCTGAGCGGAAGCCCGGAGATCTCCCGCGCGGCGACCGTGACGCTCATGGTCCGCGTGCCCGCGACGACGCCCGCGGGCGCGCGCGTCTTCATCTCCGGCAACATCGACGCGCTGGGACCGTGGAACCCGGCGGGGATGGAGCTGGGCGACCTCGGCGGGGGGCTCTACGCCGTCACGCTCGAGGTGCCGGACGCGTTCGACTTCGAGTACAAGTTCACGCGGGGAACCTGGGAGACCGTCGAGAAGGGCCCGGGCTTCGAGGAGATCGCGAACCGCCGTCTGGAGCGGGCGAGCAGCACGACCTTGCGCGACGAGGTGGCGAACTGGCGGGACCAGGGAGAGGAGCGACGAGGCGCTCCCACCGTCGTCGGGGACCTCCGCGTGCACGCGGACTTCCCGTCCGCGGCCCTCGGCGGCGGCCGGACCGTCCACGTGTTCCTGCCTCCCGGGTACGAAGAGGACCCCGACGCGAGGTATCCTGTCCTCTATATGCACGACGGGCAGAACCTCTTCGACGCGCGGAGCGCGTTCATCGGCGTGGAGTGGGGCGTGGACGAGACGGTCACGCGGCTCGTCGAGGCCGGGCAGATCGAGCCCCTCATCGTCGTCGGCATCGAGAACGGCGGCGAGCGGCGAGCGGCGGAGTACACGCCCGTTCCCGACCCGAGCCGGCCGCACCGCGGCGGCGAAGCCGACCGGTACGCCGCGTTCCTCCTGAACGAGCTCAAGCCGTTCATCGACGCGACGTACCGGACGCTTCCGGACGGCAAGCACACCGGCGTCATGGGCTCGTCGCTCGGCGGCATCGTCTCCATCTACCTCGCCTGGACGCACCCCGGCGCGTTCTCGCGCGTCGGCGCGATGTCCACGGCCTACAAGTGGGCGGACGGACAGATCGTGGACTTCGTCAAGGAGTCGCCGCTGCCCCGCGGTCTCCGCGTGTGGATCGACATGGGCACTGCCGAGGACCGGAGCGACAGCGACGGCGACGGCGTGCCGGACATCATCGCGCTCCACCGCAGGATGCGCGACGCGCTCGCGCTCAAGGGGCTCGAGCCGGGGCGCACGCTCCAGTACTTCGAGGACGAGGGCGCGGGGCACGACGAGCGCGCCTGGGCCGCCAGGCTCCCGGCAGCGCTCCGCTTCCTCTTCCCGCCGGTCACCCCGCCGTAGACAGCCCTTCTGCCGATCGCAGCGTCTCGTGAGCGCCTCGCAAGGGAGGGTCGAATGGTGCAGCAGGGATCAAAGGTGGCGCGCGTCGCGCTTGCCGCCGCGGCGTTCGCGGTGGCCGTCGCGGGGAGCGGGGTCGCCGCCGCGCGTGGAGAGGCTCTCACCGCGGCGCGTCCGACCGTCAGCGCGGAGGGCGGCAGCGTTGTCCTCAACCCCCGGCGCCCCGCTCCGTCGCCCGACGGGCGGCTCATCGCGTTCACCTACATGGGCGACCTCTGGGTCGTGCCTTCGGACGGCGGCCGCGCGGAGCGCCTGACGGTCCACGAGGCGGCGGACGACACGCCGCTGTGGTCGCCCGACGGCTCGCGGATCGCGTTCACGTCGAACCGCGAGGGCAACGAGGACGTGTACGTGATGCCCGCCGCCGGCGGCGCGCCGACGAGGATCACCTGCCACAGCGGCTGGGACGAGGCCCAGTGCTGGACGCGCGACGGCCAGAGCGTGCTCTTCGGGTCCTACCGCGACACGCTGCGGGCGCAGCTCTACATCGTGCCGGCCGCCGGCGGCGCCCCGCGCCGCCTCATTCGCGACCGGGCGATGAGCGCCGCCGTGTCGCCGGACGGCCGCTGGGTGGCGTTCGTGCAGGGCGGCACCGAGTGGTGGCGCCGCCACTACCGCGGCAGCGCGTCGCGGGACATCTGGCTTCGAGCCTTCGACGGCGGACCGAGCTACCGCATCGTTGCCTCGCCCGGCGACGACGACCGGCCGATGTGGGGCGCCGACGGCGCGACGCTGTACTTCGCGTCCGAGCGGGACGACCGCGTGATGAACCTGTGGAAGGTCTCTCTGACGCTTCCCCCGCCCGGCGCCTCAGGCGAGCCCGTGGCTGGCGATCCCGTGCAGGTGACGCGCCACGCCTCCGGCGCCGTCCGCTTCGCGAGCATCTCGGCGGACGGCACCCTCATCGCGTACGAGTGGAACGCGGGGCTCTGGAAGCTCAGGGTTCGCGACGGCGAGCCCGAAGAGGTCCCGATCGACGCGCCGAGCGACCTCAAGTGGAACAGCGAGCTCCGCACGACGCTGTCCGGCGGCGTGACCGAGTTCGCGCTGTCCCCCGACGAGGACGAGCTGGCGGTCGTCATGCGCGGCGAGATCTACGTCTTCTCCTTCGAGGACGGCGAGACGGGTCGCTCCCAACGCGTGACGCAGACGGCCGCCCGCGAGCGCGACATCGCGTGGATGCCCGACGGCCGGACGCTCCTCTTCGCGTCCGACCGCGAGGGGAACTACGACCTCTACGCGGTCGCGTCGGCCGAGGACGGCGAGGCGCGGCTCTCGCGCGCCGTGAAGCGAGAGGTGCGCCGCCTCACCGACTCACCCGATGACGAGCTCGCGCCGCGTCCGTCCCCCGACGGGGCGATCATCGCCTACAAGCTGGGCGCGGGCTACCTCTGGACCATGGCCGCCGGGGGAGGGCGAAAGCGGCAGCTCCTCCCCGAGGCCGAGATCCTCCACATGGACTGGTCCCCCGACAGCCGGTGGGTCGCCGTGAGCCGAACGACGATGGGGCACAAGGAGGACATCTTCGTCGTTCCGGCCGCGGGCGGCGAGGCCGTGAACGCGACGCTCCATCCGAACGACGACTTCCAGCCGCGCTGGACCGACGACGGGAAGCGCCTCTCGTTCGCCTCGCGGACCGACGACGGGCAGTACATGCTCAAGTACATCTGGCTCACGCGCGAGGAGTTCTGGAAGCCCGCGTCGGTGCGCGAGGACGAGGAGAAGGACGCCGGGACGGAGAGTCGGGACGACGGGGACGACGCGAAGGAGAAGGACGGCGCGAAGGGCAAGGACGCGCCCGCGCAGGTCCGCATCGACCTCGACGGACTGAGCGAGCGCACGGTGACCGTGATGAACATGCGCGGCGGGTACGACTTCTACGCCCAGAGCCCCGACGGAAAGAGGTACGCGTTCCGCTCCGAGACGCTCGGAAGCGACGACCTGTGGATCGTGGACTGGAAGGGCGACCGCCTCACGCAGGTCTCGGAGGGCGGCTGCGACCCGCGCGGGATCGTCTGGGACGGGGACGGGACGACGTGCTACTACGTCGCGCACGGCGGGAACATCGCGACCGTGACCGTGGACCCCGAGTCGGGGAGCATCAAGAGCCGGGGCAACGTGAGCGTGTCGGGGCTCTTCACCGTGAGCATCCCCGCCGAGCGGCGCCAGATGTTCAACGAGGCGTGGCGCATGCTGTGGAACGGCTTCTACGACGAGGACTTCCACGGCGTGGACTGGCAGGCCGTCCGCCGGCGCTACGAGCCGCTGGCGATGGCGGCGTACACGGAGCGGGAGTTCCGCGACGTCGTGCGCGAGATGCTCGGTGAGCTCTCCGCGTCGCACCTGGGCATCTACAAGGGCGACGGCGGCGGGGCGTCAACGGGCAGCCTCGGTCTCTACGCCGACGAGCGCCAGGCGGGACCCGGTCTCCGGGTGCGGCGCGTCATCCCCGACGGGCCGGCCGACCGCGCGGGCATCCGGGCGGGCGAGTACATCGTCGCCGTGAGCGGCGAGCCGGTGCCGGTCGGGGCCGACCCCGCCTGCTTCTTCAACGACACGGTGGACCGCGACATTGTCATCCAGGTTGCGGAGAGCGCCGCAGGGCGGAAGCAGCGCGAGGTGCGTATCCGGCCGGTCGGCGGAGGGACGCACCAGCGGCTTGTCTACGAGGCGCGGCTGCGCGAGAACCGGGCGCTCGTGGACAGGCTGTCCGGCGGCCGGGCGGGCTACGTGCACATCCCGGGCATGGGGCTCGGGAACCTCGTCCGGTTCCAGGAGGACCTCTTCGCGCAGGGGCGGGGCAAGGACGGGCTCGTCATCGACATCCGCGGGAACGGCGGAGGCTCGGTCCACGACGGGATCCTCCGATACCTCGACCGGCGCGTGTACGGCTACGAGACGACGCGGACGCGCCCGCCGTCCTACAACCCGCTCGAGCTGTGGACGAAGCCGCTCGTGCTCCTCATCGACCAGTCGTGCTACAGCGACGCGGAGATCTTCCCGATGGGGTGGAAGGCGCTCGGCCTCGGGCCCGTCGTCGGCACGCCGACGTACGGGGCCGTCATCGGCACGAACGACCTCGAGCTCATCGACGGCACCGGGTTCCGCGTGCCGGGGTCGGGGTGGTACGACGGCGAGGGGAGGAACCTCGAGAACCTGGGCATCGAGCCCGACGTGCGCGTGGACGCGGCGCCCGAGGGCATCGCGTCCGGCGCGGACGTGCAGCTCGAGAAGGCCGTGGAGGTGCTCCTCGACGAGATCGCCGCGCGGCGGTAGCGTGAGAGCCGGGGGGCGCCTCGGCCGGCGCCGCGTCGCGGGACGGGCCTCGGCCGGCGCCGCGTCGCGCCGACGGCGCCGACCCGCTACGCCTCCGCGCGCAGACCGTCGAGCGTCTCGACCGCGCGCCGGAGATGGGGGATGACGATCGAGCCCCCCACGACGAGGGCGACGTTCATGGCGTCGAGCATCTCGTCGTCGGACGCTCCCTCCTCGGCGCAGCGGACGATGTGGTACGCGATGCAGTCGTCGCAGCGGAGCACCATGGAGCAGGCCAGGCCGAGGAGCTCCTTCGTCTTCGCGTCGAGCGCGCCGGGTGCGTAGGCCCGCGCGTCCAGCGCGAAGAACCGCTCGATCCCGAGGTGCCCCTTGGCGTGGACCCGTTCGTTCTGCGCTTCCCGCCGCTCTCGGAACTGCCTGAGGCGCGATGCGTCCATGGACCGACCTCCGTGTGCGATGACCAATGCCCCGCCGCCGCCGGCGCGCGACCGGCATCGTACCCGATGAGCGGCGACGACCGCAACGGGGGCGGCCCACGCGCGATCCGGCTCTCGACGCGCGTGGACCCGTACCACGACGGATGGCGGCTCTCCGACTACCTGGCGCATCGATTCCGCTATCTCGACGCGGCGACGTGGGCCGCGCGCCTTGCCGCAGGCTCAATCTCGGTCAACGGCGCTCCGGGGCGGCCTGAGACGCCCGTCGGGCGCGGCGACCTCGTGGAGTACGAGGTCCTCGTCGTCGAGCCGCCGGTGGACTTCTCGTACGAGGTCCTTCACGACGACGAAGACGTCGTGGCCGTGTCGAAGTCGGGGAACATCCCCTGCCACGCCGGCGGCTCGTACTTCACACACACGCTCGTCGCGCGGGTCCGCGCGGACCTCGGTCGGCCGCTCGACCTCGCGCACCGGCTCGACCGCGAGACGAGCGGCGTCGTCGTGCTCGCCGGGAACCGCGAAGCGGCGCGCGCCCTCTCGGGCGCGTTCGCGCGCGGCGAGGTCGCGAAGGAGTACGTCGCGGCCGTGCGCGGAGAGCCGTCGTGCGACGCGTTCGAAGTGGACGCGCCGATCGCGCCGGCGGGGCGCGACTGTCCGGTCGCCCGCCGCGTCGTGGACCGCGAGCGCGGTCGTCCGGCGAGGACGCTCTTCCGGGTCGAGTCGCGACGCGGCGGCTTCGCCGTGGTGCGCGCGGACCCGCTCACGGGGCGCACGCACCAGGTCCGCCTGCATCTCGAGCACGCGGGGCACCCGATCGTGGGCGACAAGATCTACGGGATGCCGCCTGATCTCCTGCTCGAGTCGGTGCGGAACCCGGCCGCGCCGCGCGTCCTCGAGCACCTCCTGCTTCCTCGTCACGCGCTGCACGCCGCGCGGCTCGAGTTCCTTCATCCGCGGACGGGCAGGCTTCTCACGCTCGAGGCGTTCCTGCCCGCGGACATGATGGAGTTCATCGCGGGCATCGACCGACACCGCTAGGCCCGGTGTCGCGGCTCCAAGAAGAGAGGGCGGGATCGCTCCCGCCCTCTCTCACTTCACATGACACCGGGCGAACCCGGCGTGCCCTTCCGAGGCTACCTGTACATCGCCTTGATGGAGCCCCAGGTGGCGTCCTCGACGGGCGACTGCTCCTCGCCGCCGAGCTTGATCCACTTCACGTACCAGCCGAGGTCTGTCGTGGCGTAGCTGTCCGAGCCCGCGTCGAGCCTGACGATGACCGTCTGGCCGATGAAGTCCACGAGGTTGAAGCAGTCCCTCACGAAGGTCGTGCTCGTGCCCGTGAACATGTCCTGCTGCCAGACGCAGGCGCACGGGTAGTAGGTCGAGGTGTTCTTGCCGTCGTAGCCGCCGAACGGGTAGACGAGCGTCCAGGTCTGGCCGCCGTCGGCCGACACCTTGACGTTGCCGCCGTCCCAGTTCGTCTCGAAATCGTAGAAGTGGCAGAGCTCGATGCAGTAGCAGCTCGGCGTGATCGGGAAGGTGCCGACGATGACCGACTCGCCGAAGCTCACCGGGTAGGCCCCGGCCAGGTTCGTGGCCAGGACGTGGGTCACCGGCACGCCGTCGCACGCGACCGTC
>Ga0194112_10011104_pt1 | contig 11203 bp, 7 predicted proteins | sample TA2MahC400mmetaG_FD_146191 | JGI IMG/M metagenome (GOLD analysis project Ga0194112, IMG submission 146191) | Freshwater microbial communities from Lake Tanganyika, Tanzania - TA2015016 Mahale Deep Cast 400m | ecosystem: Environmental > Aquatic > Freshwater > Lake | place: Tanzania: Lake...
TCTGAATGATGACTTTCCATTTGTCTAAACGTTCCTCAGCTTTTTCCATCTCTTCTTTAGGCAACTGATAACCCAACCCAGGTATCATTCCAAACACTTTTTGCAGAGGCCCCATTTTTCTCATCGCTTCAAATTGATCATACATATCTTGAAGTGAAAATTTTCCACTTAGAAGCGCTCTTACATCTTTTTCATTGGGTTCAATTTCTGCTTCCTTTACCTTAGCAATAAGCCCATCTATATCACCCATACCTAACAATCGACCAATAAATCGGCTGGGGACAAAGGGTTCAATGTCTTCAATTTTTTCACCAGTTCCTATGAATTTAATATGTGCGCCAATTGATGCTACTCCACTTAATGCTCCTCCACCTCGTGCAGTACCATCGAGTTTACTCACAATAATACTTCCTACATCAGTAGCATCCTTGAAAGCTTGTGCTTGAACAGAAGCTTGTTGGCCAATAGTACCATCTAAAACTAGAACTATTTCCTGTGGCTTAACAGCAGTAGCTATTTGCTGCATTTCCTCAATCAGGCTTTTCTCTTCTTTATGTCGACCAGATGTATCTAAAATTACTACCTCATAATTTTTGAAATACTCTACCCCATGTTTTGCGATGGTTATTGGATCTTTATTATTTTCTTCTCCATAAAAATCGACTTTAATCTTTTCTGCGAGTTGTTTTAACTGATTATAGGCACCAGGTCTGAAAGTATCACAAGTGATTACTCCAGTTTTCAATCCCCTTTTTTGATAATATCTAGCAAGTTTAGCAGCATGAGTGGTTTTTCCACTTCCCTGAATTCCAACAAGCATTATTACATTTTGTCTACCGGGCTGAATACGAATTTCTTCAGGTTTTTCCCCTACGAAAGCAGTTAATTCATCATAAACGACTTTGATAACATGTTCTCGTCTGCTAATACCTGGGGGCAATTCTTGGTTTAGAGCTTTTTTCTCAATGTTTTGACTTAACTGCATTACCAAAGATACGTTAACGTCAGCTTGGAGAAGCGCACGTTGAAAGTCACGAATGAGTTCTTTAACTAGTACAGAGTCAACTACTGGTGCCTTGAAGACTTTTTGAAGAGCCTCATAGAGACTTGAACCAAGTTTTTCAAGAACCATGCTATCTTCACATTAAATGTATCTACAACTATCCTGTAATCAACTGATTAAAGCTTGTCCTAAAAACTAGATCCTAAATTATCAATAAATACCATTAATATAATTAATGAATTTATGCGAATAAAGAGAATTACCTTTTAAAGTCATAAATTAAATGAGATATTAAAATGATCAATAGTGGCTATCCTCAAGGAGTACCAATCAGTATCAAATATCCTGAGATTCCTACCTACTCTTTTCTTGAAAATAATGCCCGAAAATATCCTTCCAGACCTGGTCTAATATTCTATGGAAACAAAATGACATATAAAAAAATCTGGGATGATGCTCTTTGCCTAGCGAATTCATTACAAAAACTTGGTTTAAAACATGGAGACCGAGTGGGTTTATTGTTACCAAACTCACCTCAGTTTTTGATAGCTTTTAATTCAATTTTTATTGCTGGAGGAATAGTTGTACCAATTAATCCACTTAACCCAATTACTGAAATTAAGAGGGAACTTGATTACACTGAGTGCCAATTTTTAATTGTGCTGGATAGGCTTATTGAAAAAATTCCAACAGATTATTCAGGTATATTGATAATTTCAAAAGCTGATCATTATGCAGCTTGGTATTATAAATTAGCTAATAAAATATCATCTAAGCAAAGACCTAATAAGAATGGGTTAAAATTTGAAAACCTATTAATTGAAGGCCCCACTAATCAGATTGAAAAATTTAAAGTTAAAGAAGAAATTGCAGTCATTATTCATACTTCTGGAACCACAGGAGATCCAAAAGGGGTTATGTTAACACATTACAATTTAGTTGTAAATGCTTTACAGAGTTACCACTGGTTACGAGGTTGGGGGTATTCATCTAAGCCTCAAAAATTAGGTTGGCCAATTATATTATGTGCTGTACCTTTTTTTCATAGTTATGGATTAAACATTTTGAATGAAGCATTAAGTTATGGATGCACTTTAGCTCTTATCCCAGACCCTAAACCTAAAGCAATTTTAGAGATGATACAAAAATATGAGATTACTCACCTACCTCTTATTCCTCGATTTGTTTTAGAGCTGTTAAACTATGAAGAATTGTCTAAAATCAATTTACAAAGCATCACCATGTGTAGCAGTGGAGGGGCTGCAATTCTTCCAGAAGTAATGAAAAAATTTGAGAAACTTACAAACTGCCGATTTTATCAAGGTTATGGATTAACAGAAGCTGGGCCAGTTACCCATGCTACCCCGGTTGAAGGTAATCCCAATTATTTAAGCCCAGGTTTTCCTTATCCAGATACAATCGCTAAAATTGTTGATCTTCAACTTGGTGAGGTAGATATGCTACCAAATATGGAAGGGGAATTGATTGTAAGAGGACCTCAAATTATGAAAGGATACTGGAAGTTACCAGATGAAACATCTAAGGTTCTTCGTGATGGCTGGCTGTTTACTGGTGATATAGCTAAAATTGATGAAAATGGATGGCTCTACATTATTGGTCGCAAAAGAGATAGAATAATTTCTGATGGACATACTGTTTGGCCAACAAAAATCGAGGAAATCATTCAACAACATCAGGATGTTGAGAACGTAATTGTTTTGGGTACACCAGATCCATTACGTTGTTCAACAGATATTCAAGCAATTATTGTACCAAAAAAGGCTACAGAGATTGATGGGCTTGAAGAAAAAATCCTGAAATATTGTAATGAAAAATTACAGCCTTATGAGAGACCAACTAAAATTGTAATAGTTTCAAATTTACCAATGACACAAATGGGTAAAGTAGATCGTCTAGCTGTCGAAGCAGAAATTGAAAGAAAATTCCGAGGACAAGTATAAAAAATCAAAAAATTAATTGTTTGCTGGTAATAATAAACTGGTTAAATAATTTTCAAATTCATTACGGGTATTTTCATCATAGAGATTTCCAAGTTCCTTTTCTAAATATTCTCCAAGACTCCATTTAATTATTCCAGTATCCTTGTTGTAATTAATTATTTTAGCTTCTTCAAGAAGCTGAATATCTTTATAGAAGTCATCCATTCTCTTACCCATGCTACTATAAAGCAAGCCATATAGTTCGCCTCTTCTCATAGTCTTTCTTTCATGTATAAGCATTGCAGCTGTAGTTGTATTCTTTGGAATATTACGTATGTTAAAGGCAATTTGCTTTAGTATATTGTCTTTAATTGCATTTTTAAAAGCACTTGAAACATCAATATTTACGAATGTTGTGGGTCTATCATATTTTAATATCTGATGCATTCTTTGATCAACGAGAAGATTTAGATCATCTATGTTGAATGTTGTATTTTCTGTAATAATTTTGACAACATCTTCCTTTCTATCTTGTTTTTGAATGCTAATAATATCATTGAATTTTAAATTAATATTTGTAATATCTCTTCTAAGAAGTTCAAACTCGGATCGTAGTAATGATGCTTCTTTTTCAATTTTAATTATTTTTAGCTCCAAATCTTCGATTCTTTTCAAAGTTGTATCATTTGGAGCTGGAAGAAGCTGGGGGACATCAATAGGTGCTTCTTTTTTATTTTCATCTCCTGGGTTACTCAAATATTTCTTCACCTCTGAGGAGTCTATCTCTCCTTTTGCTACCTTTTTACCCAACTCGTCGGGAACACCCGCGGGAAGCACATAGACATTCTTTATTTCATCACCTAAAATTGCATAAAAATGTCCAATAGGAAGAGTTCTAATATCATCTGCTGAAAATTTAGTCTTCCCAAGTTGTTCTCGAACTCGTTCGACTTCGTGTCCTTCCCTTTGCCGACCTAAAATCCAATTGTTACATTGACGGAGGGGAGTTTTATCAATTCCAGCAATATCTTGGCTGTCGATAAATAGATAATTCCCAATAGATGCACCTTTACGAATAAAGGTTTCAGCATATAATTTGACAGGAGTATTTCTACCCTGTGGAAGATGTTCCCAAGCTTCAGGAATGATAATTATAACATCCTGTAGTTTACTAATCACAAATTCCATTGTGCTCTGGATTACTAAACTCTGTAATTCGACACTCATCAATGTAAGATCCATTACATTGATTCCTTCATGTAACATCAGTTTTTTACTGAATTCGAATTTTTCGATCTGAGGAACCACAATCTTCAGATATTCTTCAAGTGCGGTGTATACATTCTCAGCTAAAGTAGTTGGATTTGATTCTGCTCTTAGCTGTTGTATGTTTTCTAAAACTTCTCGGAGGGTTTTAGTATTTTTTGTTGCACGCATAATCCAAGGTCGTTCAAATCGCATCTTTTCTCTAAGCACAGCCTCTAATATACTCGAAACATATTGCCAATCAGCACGTTGATTGAAAAAGGGTTGAATTTCTATATAATTATTAAATCCGCCTTCGCCTCGTTTAGTTTTAAAGGCTATAGCTTGTTTTTTCGAACGTGAAATTAATGCTTCTAAAGTAGTTGTTTTACCAGATAATTGAGTCATCCCAGTTATCACTGTGTGATGGAGGTTCATGTAGACCTCTTCACCTGTGCCAACCTCGAAGCCTAGAAGTATTTTGAGACCAGCCAAAGAGTTCACCTAAAGCAAGCTGGATATAGTTCAATAATCTTTAGTATGTTCTCTGTTAAAAGCCTAAGGAATAAAAAAGGGGTAGTAACTCTCTTTTAATCAGAGAGCCTGATCTTTGAACTCAGTGGATTATCAATTAGTTTGAGAACAAAGGTACCAAGGGGCTTCAATTCAGCTTTTTTTCTTTTAACTGAGGACCCATAACTAATTAAATTGAGTTCTCTCAAAATCCTTGCGTTGAGTTTTAGAGTTGAGAGTGGAACACCCTCTTCTCTCGAAAGGTTGTTAAGTAAACTTGTTAATGAACCTCCCCTCTCTGCTAGGTTTGATAGAATGAGAAGTTGATTATAGTTAAGTGTCCTTAATAAAAGTCTACGGAGATCAACTACTCCGCTATTAGATATTGGTAGTGGGTCACACTTAGCACCGCACAGAATAATCAGACTTCATTTAAAAAATTATCGGATAAAAAAAGAAGAAAAGGATTGGCAAACTTTTAAATAAAACGATAGTAGCGAAATCGTTTAAGTGGATTAACTATGGAATTCAAGAAGGGAAAAACTATTTGGATCTCAGGGACTGCTCTTATGGCTGCTTTAGCTGTTGTACTTGATTATACTCTAAAATTTTCTGGATTAAAAATTCAATTTCCATGGATGCCTATGCTGAAATTTGATTTCACTGAAATTCCAATAATTATGGCTTTTTTACTCTATGGCTTCCTATCAGCAATTGTAGTTAGTATAATAGTATTTGTTGGTATGTTAATGAGAAGTTCCGATTTAATTGGAGCAACAATGAAACTAATTTCAGAAACTTCAACAATTTTAGGTTTAATAATTGCTTTACAGTTTACAAAACGATTAAACATAAAACAAAATTATTACGCTTTCATTAGTGGTTTTTGTGCGATTGTTTCTAGATTAATTGCCACAAGCATCAGTAATTTGTATGTCTTACCAACTTTTTACAAAATTCCATTTGATATAGCTCTTGGAATGTTGCCTTTAATATCTGTTTTCAATATTTTACAAGGTTTTATCAATCTTTTTCTTGGGTATATCTTATTCATTTCGTCCAAAAAGAGGTTAATTGGAGGTTAAAACAGATTTTCTATCATTGGTTTTATTACTTGAATGTGATGATTATTTCTGATACTGATGGTTAAAGAAGTTGCTTATGGATGGATTGAACAAAATAAAAAGAAAATTATTGAGATTAGTGATAAAGCATGGGAATATGCTGAGATTGGTTTAAAGGAAGAAAAAACCAGTAAACTGCTTGCAGATTATATTGAGAAGCAAGGCTTTAAAGTTGAAAGAGGCATCGCGGACATGCCTTCTGCTTTTGTTGCTAGCTGGACATATGGAGAAAAAGGGCCTACGGTTGGCATTTTAGGAGAATTAGATGCTTTAGCGGGATTAAGTCAAAAAGCAGTTCCATACAAAGATCCAGTAAAAGAAGGGGCACCAGGACATGGATGTGGGCATAATATTCATGGTACAAGTGGAATTGCGGGAGCAATTGCTTTAAAAAAAGCCATGGAAGAAGGAAAAATTAATGGCACAATCAAGTTTTTTGGGTGTCCAGCGGAAGAAACTCTTGTTGGGAAAGTTTGGTTAACGAGACATGGTTACGTTAAAGGCGTTGATGCTGTTGTAAGTCATCATCCTGGTCAAGCTAATACAGCTGGTACCGGTAGCAATGTTGCATTAAATAGTTTTAAACTTCATTTTTATGGAAGAACTGCACATGCAGGAGGTTCACCAGAAAACGGTATTAGTGCATTAGATGCTGTTGAGTTAATGAGTGTTGGCATTAATTACATGCGTGAACACATCATGGACAAAGCAAGAATACATAGTGTTATCGAATTTGGTGGTGGTCAACCAAATGTTGTCCCAGAGTATTCAAGAGTATGGTACTATGTACGTGCTCCAGAGCGTGAACAGGTAGATTATATTTATAATTGGGTGCTACAAATCGCAGATGGCGCTGATAAAATGGCAAGGACCACTCATAAAGTCGAGTTCCTAACAGGATGCTATAACACTCTTCCCAACAAAATCCTAAGTGACCAAATTGTACTTAACATGAAAGAAATTAAACCACCAACATATGATGAAGCTGAGATCAAATTCGCTGAAGAACTGAATAAAACAATTGATCAAAGACTCCGAAAAGAGGGGCTACGAAAATCTGAGAGACCTGGCTGGGAAAAATTACTAGATAAGTATTTTGATGAACGAGTATTGGATGACTATCAAGCAGGAAAAATTGGCACAGGTAGCTCTGATGTTGCGGATGTAAGTTGGAATGCTCCAACAAAAGAATTTGGTACAGTATGCGCAATGCTAGGTACACCAGGACACAGTTGGCAATTAACCGCTCAAAGTGGTATGAGCATAGGACACAAAGGGCTGATATTTGCTAGTAAAGTCATTGCAGGTACATGTATTGATATTCTAACTCAACCTAAACTATTAAAATCAATGAAAGCCGAATTCAAAGAAAGGCTTCAAGGCAGAAAATATAAGCCACCCATTCCATTAGACCTAAAACCACCACTTAACCAATTTTAATGGTTTATATCTCATCTTTCATTTTAAATTGTTTCTTAAATTTATCTCGTACTTGGTTTAGTGTATTAGCATCTTTAGGGCTTTTATCTAATCTAATTCTTTTTATCCGTGCAAATCTCAATGCAAAACCTGAATGATATTTAGAACTTTTTTGAATTTCATTAAAGGCTACCTCAACAACAATTTCAGGTTTAACGGTAACAGTGTAAGAGGTTTCAGATACTTTTAAGGATTGGAGACGTTTAGTCATCCATCGAAACTCATCATCAGTTAAACCTTTAAAGGTTTTACCAATTATTTTAAAGTCATCATCATCCGAAGCAGCTAAATGATAATTGCTTAGCCATCCTTTCCTACGCCCTGAGCCCCAATCAGCGGCGATTATTACTAGGTCTAAAGTATCAGCAGGTTTTAGTTTAAGCCAATCTTTTCCACGGGCACCAGGGGAATACATACTATCAAGTCTTTTAGCCATTAAACCCTCGTGACCAGCGTTAATTGCTGCGTCTAAGAATTTATTTACATCATTAAGGTTATCCGTTATTGTTCTTTCTGCTAATAGATGTGTTGGCATAATTTCTTTTAATAGATTCCAACGCGTCTCATAGGATTCATCTATTAATAATCTTCCGTTATAGTATAATAAATCAAATAAATGCAGTTTTAAAGGGATGATCTCTGCAATTTTTTCTACTTGATTTGTCCTCGTAAAGCGGCGCATCAAATCTTGGAAGGGAAGGGGTTTTCCTGTTGAACCAGTAGCTGTTATTTCTCCTTCAACAATAATTCCACTCTTTGGTAGGTTTTCTTTAACTAAATTCACAATATCGGGGATACTTTCAGTTACATCAGTAAGACGTCGGCTATAGATTCTTACTTCGTCTCCAAGGCGATGTATCTGAACCCGTGCTCCATCAAATTTGTATTCGAAAACAGTTTTTCCATCATGTTCCTTTAAAATTCCTTCAGGAGAATCAGCAATTTCAGCTAACATTGGTTTTAAAGGGACAAAAATTTCAGCAGTTATGCCCTTTAAACCCACTTCCCCTTGCGTAAGGGAGATCAATGCTACTTCTCCGATATTCCCCGTTAACATTAACGCCCTTCTAACTAGATTTAGAGGAATATCTGAAGCAACAGATAATGCTTCAATCAATACTCCCTCATTTACTCCTATACGCATTTCACCAAAAATTATTTTAAGTAAAACTTCAACTTCAGTGGAAGTCGAGTCATTGATTAATGCTACTAAAAGACGCTCTTTCTGTCTTCTTGCTTTATTACCTTGAATTTGAGCTATGTCATTAAGGGTTTGATAGACTCTCTTTATCGTTAATTCTTGTTTAAGCAAAGTAGTTTGTTTAGCGCTTGTTAATACTCTTTTCATTGTACTCCACCCAATTTCAAGGGTTCGTGAATCAAATTCTGGAAAAACTTGTCCAATCAACAACAATACTACTGGAGCCATCTCATTAACTTCAAGACTTTTCAGATAATCAGCAATTAACCGTGTTTTTTCATTTCTTTTTGAAGTTACCTCTAAAACTTGGCATAATTTGGCTAAACTATTAAATGATGCTCCCATTCGCTTACCATCCTACCCATTGAAGCAGATTAGTCCTCTCTTTACTTTTTTTAAGTCGATCAATAATTTTATTCACAGTTTTTCTATTAAAAATATGTTCGTTACATAGAAATTCAATCAATTTATCCTCATTAAGTTCACTCTCAACAAGCTTATAATTCGTGTCAACATTGGGTTTAAGATAAATGTCTCGAATTGCTTGAATATTGGCAGGTAATTTTTCATTTATTTCATTTGGCAAATTTTCTAATTGCTCATGAGTTTTGATTAGTTTCAATGCTTTTTTAGGGCCTATCCCTCTAACACCCTCATTATAATCGGTTCCCACTAATATTGCTAAATCGATTAATTGTTCATGAGTTATTCCCAATTTTCTAAGTAATTGTTCAAATTCAATAATTTCAGGAAATAATTTTTTGGCTTTATTTTTACTAGGAAGCCATTCTTCACCCTGAATTGTTAAATATCTAACTAATCTTGGAACACCATATAATAGACTATCATAATCTTGACTATTACAAGCCCATGCATCTCCACGTTTAACTAAAAATGATGCTTGTGCTTCTCCTTCTGAAGGCGCTTGCATCCATTTTACGCCCATTAAAGAGAGTAGATGTTTTGCATCATCGATATTTTCTTTTTTTAGATGGCTAGTCATAACCGCTTTTGAGAAAGCAGTTTTATAATCTTTAATTTGAATTGCTTTTTTATATTCTTCCTCTGATCTCATTCTTGATTCTTTTCGCTTAATAATCTCATCTCGCTTTAGTTCAGGAGGTTCACCATCAAAAATAAAAACAAATTTCATATAATAATTCGACATAAGATTCGTGGTTCTTAAAGCCAAACCAACTAAATGACTTGTTACCTCGCCCCTATTATTTTTTAAAGATGATCCATCTGGTCCTCTTATTAAAGCCAAAAATTGATATAAAACAACAAAAGCATCAACAGCAAAAGTCTTACCTCTTAATTTTTCTAAGGTAAGAACTTGTTTTTCTATGACAGGGGTAAGGTTGACACCCAAATATATCAAAATTAGTAATCAAAAGAGAGTGATAAATTAGTTACTTAGAAATTTAATATCAAATGATAACAGACTGCAAAAATGTATAACATAATTATTGGCGGAATTAGATATTTATAGACTTTATTTAAATCAGACCTATAATATTGATTGGTTAAAATTAAACAGAGATGTATAGGGCTCCAAGTATAACCACTGACTATTCCTGCGAATATTATTGTTATATTAGAAACACCAACAGTTGTTAATAGAGGTAACAGTAAGGGGATAATGATACCAACACCCATTGTTGGAGTTCCTGATATTGCCCCAACCAACATTGGTGCTATCAAGATTATTAGAGTGATTGGGAGGCCTATGTTAATTATTGTTTTAAACAATTCAGTTACCGTTCCTGACATTGTCAGGAAATATCTGAAATATAATGTTGCTAAAACTGAAATAACGGTATCCCATTTAACACCAAACCATAAATATTTTAAAGCAGTTTTTAAGGGAACTTTTTTTATTAAATAAACTAAAAAAATACCTGTTAAAACACTTACCCATACTGGAATATTAAGAATAGTTAAAATTATCGTAATAAGAATTGGAGATAATAGTTTAATTGTTTCTACAATATTTCTCTCTTTATTAATAACAGTAGATTTATCTTTTATAAAACGGTTAACAGCAAACCATCCAATAACCCATGAGGCAATGAATATTGGGAAATTTATTGTAATAAACTGTCTAAGATCCAAGCCTGAAAGCCTACATAAAATCAAAGTTGTTGGGGAGATGGGACTAACCCAATACCACACATGCCTATACCAAATATTTACAAAGGTCTTGTGTTCTGGCTGTAATTTTAATCGTTGAGCTTCATCCTCAATAAAAGGTGCTGACATTAATGCGCCTCCAGGCATACTGAGAATACCAAATAATGCAGGAATCAGTGCAAGTAATGCTTTACCAGGTAGAAAATTTCGCAAATTTTCTATGAGCTCGACCATTAATCCAGTTTCTTTTAAACAATATCCTAAAACAGTAATTAGCGCAACTGCTGCACATAAATCCCAAGTTGAACTATCCAAGATTGTTTTTAATCCAGCATCCCAAAAAAGGATTAAAGGTTTCCCAGAGGTTAAACCAATTATTAAACAAGCAGTAAAGATGCTGATAGCAAAATCAATTCCTTTGAATCGAAGAATAAATAAAATTAGAAATGCTGTAAAGAGACCTACTAGTTCGATCATGGAAACCAGCGTCTCATGATGGAAATACTATGTTTGATTTAAACTATATTATAAACGGTAATATTTTCAGGCTGAAAAGGTATTAATT
>Ga0194112_10011110_pt1 | contig 11199 bp, 8 predicted proteins | sample TA2MahC400mmetaG_FD_146191 | JGI IMG/M metagenome (GOLD analysis project Ga0194112, IMG submission 146191) | Freshwater microbial communities from Lake Tanganyika, Tanzania - TA2015016 Mahale Deep Cast 400m | ecosystem: Environmental > Aquatic > Freshwater > Lake | place: Tanzania: Lake...
CTCGACGGTTCTTGTTGAATCACCAGGGGAGCTCGAACATCAACGTCCCTGATCCCAATATTCTCAATCGTGTAACTGACGCTTCCGATCAGGAATTCACTGCCGAGCGCCTTCCGCAGTCCGAGTCGCGCTCCCGTCTGATGAATGTCGTACAGATCGCTGTAGAATCGCAAATCGCGATGATACAAATCTGTCTCAAACGCCAGCCGCCGCCCCAAAAACCAAGGCTCGACAAACGAGATTTGGAAATCTTTCCGCCGGGTTCCCATCTGCACATGAATGCGGAACTTCTGGCCCCCTCCGCGGAAGTACGGCGGGTTAAAAAGATCGAAGTTCCCTTCGCGCAACCCAACGAAGCCGACCAAATTATCTACCGAACTGAAACCTGCGCCCAGTTCAATGTTGCCGGTAGTCGCTTCTTCGACATCAACCACGAGGTTTTTGCGATTCGGAATATCGGTCGGGTCGGTCTCTGTTTCCACCTTTTCAAAGAAGTTCATCTGTTCCAAACGGCTCTTGCTCCGTTTGACGCGAACCATGTCAAAGACTTCGCCTGGCGCCACAGCCAGTTCGCGCCGGATGACTTTATCCTTGGTTTTGACATTGCCGCGAATTTCGATCTTCTCAATAAAGGATTTGCCTTTGTCCTCATCGCGAATCTCGTAAACCAAATCCATGGTCCCCTTTTCCGTGTTGGGATGTTTGAGAGCGCGAACCCAAGTGTCGATATAGCCGCGGCTGCCGTAAAAATCGCGAATCGCCTCGATGTCGGCTTCCAGTCCCTTTGGAGTGAAGATTTCGCCGACCCCCATTCTAATGCCTTTGCTATTCCGGTCACCCTTCATGATGTCTTCGTCCGAGAAGAGCGAATTGTCTTTGATATCCAAGGCGCCGACTTTGTATTGGTTTCCTTCGGAGATGACGAAGCGGATGACCACGTGTCTGGGATCGAGATATTCAAACTGGACATCGCGGATTTCGAAGTCGATATACCCTTCATTGCGGTAGAAGTTGGCGAGCTTCTCCTTGTCGTCCTCGAATTGCTCGTCCTTGAGAACTCCGCTGCCAGTGATCCAGGAAAAAATCCAGTGGCGGCGGGTCTTAATCACCCGGCGAAGTTTCTTTTGTGGAAATGTTTTTGCTCCGACAAACTCGACGCGCTCGATGCGCACCTTTGGACTCTCTTTGATTTGAAACGTGACAGTTCCGCGTCCGGTTTCGTCGACAATCGTTGGAACATACTCGACCTTCGTGGCCTGATAGCCGGCCTTCTGGTACATCTTCAGAATCTCTTGGCTGTCAGCGAAAAGCTTCCTCTCATCCAACGGTTCGCCGGTTTTCGACGTCACCTTTTTGAACAGCTTCTTGTTATTATACTTTTTGTTCCCTTCGAATCGGATGTCCGTCAGGATCGGTTTTCCTTGCACGACATAGATCAGCTTGATTCCCTCGGGCGTGCGTTCTTCAGCGACGCGAATGTTATAAAACAAACCGGTCGAATAGAGGGTCTTGACGTCATCGTCGACACCCGTGCGGCTGTAAGTGTCGCCGGGCTTAACCCGAATATTCGCCTTGATCAATTCGTCGCTAGCGGCCGGCGGGCCGACATGGCGAATCTCAATGCTTTGGATGGCTTGTGCCGAAACGGTCGGCTCCCAGGCAAAACAAAGAAGCAACGCCCAGACTAGCCATATGCGGCGAAGGATCAACGCAGTCATTCTCCCCTCTCCCTAGCCCTCTCCCCATCCGATGGGGAGAGGGAAAAGAATCTGCGGAGCGTGCACTCTCGTGGAGTAATTTCCCCCGCCCCATCGGATGGGGAGAGGGTTAAGGAGAGACTTCTCCGAAACAAAATTTCGTGCATTGAACCCATGAACCACTGCGTCGGTAGGGCGGCGTTGCTGCGCCGCCCTGCCTTTAGGTTCATGGGGAGGGGTAGCATTGACTGCATACTTACTCTTTAGTTCTCTTGCGGCACATCTTCGGCGCTGACTTTGGCGGCACTTTCGAAACGCGTGTACGATTTCAGGAACGTTAAGTTGACATCGCCGGTTGGTCCGTTGCGCTGTTTGGCGATCAACAGATTGACGGGAAGAGCTTCGGACTCGTGACCGACTTCTTCGTCATCCGTCTTGTCTTTTTCTTTGTAAAGCAGACAAACCAAATCAGCATCCTGTTCAATAGAGCCGGACTCGCGTAAGTCCGACAGGCGAGGCTTGCTACGGTTGTCTCGCTCGATCTCCCGGTTCAATTGGCTCAGGACAATGACCGGAACGTTCAGTTCCTTGGCCAACGCTTTGATGCCGTTGGAAATATCGGCGATTTCCTGCTGCCGGTTTTCAACTCGCCGCGAAGTAGAATTGAGCAGTTGTAAGTAGTCAATCACAAAGAGCTTAATCCCGTATTGCTGATACATCCGCCGCGCTTTGGCGCGCAATTGCAGAATGGAAAGCCCCGACGTGTCATCGATAAACAAGGGGGCGTTAGCCAGTTTGCCCGCCGAACCAGTCAGCTTGGGAAAATCGCGCTCCGCCAGGAAACCTTCCCGAATACTCCGCAAATTCACGCGCGACCGCGAACATAACATGCGCAACACCAAAGATTCCGCCGTCATTTCCAAACTGAAGACGCCCACCGGCAATTTCTGTTCGATCGCTACGTGCTCGGCGATATTCATCGCCAACGATGTTTTGCCCACGCTGGGACGCGCGGCGATCACGATCATTTCGCCGCCATGCAATCCACTCGTCATCTTGTCGAAGTCCGCAAAGCCGGTCGCGAGTCCCGTCAGCATCCCTTGGCGTTGATGAAACTCCTCGATGGTATTGATCGCTTTGTGCACCAAATCTTTGATTGTCCGCGAAGCCGCTTCCACGCGTTCTTCGCTGATCCGGAGCACATCGCGTTCGACTTCGTCCAAGAGTCCATCCACCTCCCCTTCATGCTCGTAAACGCGCCCGACCACCGCCGTGCAGGTATGGATCATTTTCCTCAGCAAATATTTTTCCCGCACGATCTCGACGTAGTACTCCAGATTCGCGGCCGAGGGCACACAGTCCGCGAGTGATGACAGGTAAGCCAAACCTCCGACCACTTCGAGCTGATTCCGGTCCTTGAGCCGCTGGTGAATTGTGATGAGATCGATGGCTTCCTTCTGATCGTACATTTCAGCCAGGAGATCGAAGATGTGCTGGTGTCGCAGGTCGTAGAATATCTCGCTGCCACGCTTGAACTTCTCGATACAGACCCCCATGCACTCGGGCGGCGAAAGCAAAACGCAACCTAACACCCCCTGCTCTGCTTCATTCGAATGCGGCGGCAACCGATCGATCGTGGTGGAAGCGATCGCCGCGCTCTTATTGTGGCGGGTTTTCTTGAGGTCGGCCGAGGCCGTGCGAGATTCAGAATCGATCGAGTCAATCATGGTTCAAGCAAACGGGAATTTCGCAGGCAGTGCAATTCCGAGTTGCTAAAGCTACTGCCAATATATTCACCAGCTACTGACAGGCGGAATTATTCGCAGCCGGGAAAAGGCTTGGGCCAGACGTGTTCGAGACCAGGCGGCCTGAACGAAGTTCAACATGGGCGGCGTTCCATTGCTGGTTACCATCGCCAACCGCGACGCCGGCTTAGGCCTGCTCCACTCGCAGCTTGTCGCCAACACCCTGCCGGGCGGCGTCGAAGTGAGCGTCCCGGCAAACGACGGGAAAGCCCGTGCGAATGGCCACTGTGGCAACGAACAGGTCGTTTCGGGGGACGGTCAATCCCCGCACTCGCAGGTGGCGTTCGAGCAGCGCGGCATCTTGCCAGTCACCCGGCTCGAACAACAGATGATGGCTCAGCGCGAGCGCCTGTTCGAGATCGTTTTCTTCGTGCGGCTTCACTCCGCTGAGCAACTCAAATCGAATCGGGCAAGTGTAGGCAGCTTCGTCAGACTGGAGGAGCCGGGCCACGAGGCTCTTGACGCTGGGATCGCCCTTGCGCCGGAGGAATTCCACCCACACAGACGAGTCAATGATCCTCATAGAAGTCGCGCGCTTCCAACTCCGCGTTGGTCAGAGAGAAGTCCGTTTCGCCTGCGAACGCTCTCTCAATAAGACGCTTCTTTTCCTGCATCCGAAGGTAATCAGCGAGCGCTTGGCTGACCGCCGGCGATTTCTTCTTTTGGCCGGTCAGTTTCTGAATTCGCTTCAGTTCAGAAGCATCAATATCAATCGTTATTCGCATATTTCGGATTGATATTATGCCTCAACTCGCGGCCACGCAAGCAGCATCAAACCGCTCCTCAGCCGGCGCGCGCATCCTGGCACTGCCCCAAATGGCAGGGGACGGCGCAGCAACGCCGCCCTACCCACCGATGGGTTCATGGTCCAATGCGTGTCAAAAAAGGAAAGGAAACTTTCCATTGAACCGTTGCAAAAACTCAACGCTCAACATCCAACTTTTAACTTCCAACGCGTTCGCGACACGATTGCAGGCTGGCAGGATAGGCGTCCCGCCTGTCCACCATTTTTCCTGCGCCTGAAGCAGGACAGCCGGAACGCGCTCTCCTACCTAAGTGTTTCCAGCTTTATTTCGGATTCTGTGTCCGGCAACGAAGCCGGAGGACGCCGGCGAGTCCGATGACGAGCAATCCGCTGACGGCCAGCGCTCCACTGTCCGGACGATAGGGAAAGAAATAGAGCGCCAACCCGCCGACGGCCGGTCCAGTGAAAAGGCCAATTCCAATCGCCGCTTCGTGAAATCCGCCGTGCTCCGCCTTGTTGTCACCAATATGCATCGAGTAAAAGAGCGACGAGTAGTAGATCAGGCCCAAGCCCATCCCGAACGCAATCTGAGCCGCCACGACAATCCAGAGATTTTTCACCAGCAAGAGCGTGGAAAAGCCTGCTGTTAACATCACAAACGCCGTGATGAACCAGCGAAATCGATAATGCCATCCATCCCATAACCATAACCCGACGAACGTGCCGAACCGAACGAAGAACCAAATCGAGCAAACAAATCCTGTCCACATTGGGCTGAGGTTCAAGCGTTGCGCCAAACCTGGAACCACCGCGGCGATTGTGTTCACGGCAATGTAAGCAAATGGATTGGCCAGCCAGGCCATGCGCAAAAACGATTTCGTGCGCGCAATGGGACGCGGGTTCAATGGCGGCAATGCGGGCTTGACGTCCACGCTGGTTCTCGGTTCAAGCGGGACAGCCTTTGCCTTCTTTCTTAACCAAAGCAGCAAGCCGAGCTGCAGCAGATGAACCGTCGCCGGACCGTAAAACAGACTCCGTAAGCCCAAGGTCTCGAGGAGCGCGCCGCCGCTGAAGAACGCGATTCCGCTGACACCTGCCCAAACCATGTTATAAATGCCGACCACCGTCTGAAGCCCGTCGGGCTCTTCATGTTCGCTGATCAAGGCCTGCAAGTTCGGCCAGGTGAAGCACATTCCGAGCGTACACGTCAGCATGGTGGCTATATGCCCCTTGACGCTTTGCAGGGAACTGCCGACAACTAACGCGCCCGCCATGATGGAAAAACCGAGGCCAAGCGCTTTGAACCCGCCATATTTTTGTCCGAAGCGGCCCGCGAACCAAGCGCCAAACATATAGAGGAACCCTTGCGATGCGGAGAGGAACAGGTTCTCGCGATTGCCAAAACCAAACTGCTTGGTCATGAAAAAATAGATGTAATAGAAGTAGTACGTCGTCGCGAGCGAGTTAAGTCCCTCCAAAACGAAGTAACGGGCTTTCAGCTGGCGCAGGGTCATTCCGGAGCCACGTGCTACGTGATGCGTGATGCGTGATGCGTGATATGCGACGACGCGGTCCGGTCAGAGCCCGAAAGTTCCTCGATGGCCTTGAGGCAATACCATTTCACGGCGGCGGACAGCGGAGGAGCGAGGGCTTCCAGATCGTTACTCGAACACCAGCGAATGTCGTGGTGCTCGCTTGCGGAAAGCGTTAACGCGCCATTCTTCGGCCGAGCCCAGTAGATGAGCCCAATATGTTCGTGCGTATCGTGGATGCGATGGATGTCGAGAAAACGTGGCGCGATCAAGGCGCGGGTTCCATCTCCCGTGGTGGGTGGCCGTTCGCCGAGCAGTTCTACATCTAAACCGCTTTCCTCCTTGGCTTCGCGCAGAGCCGCAGCTTCGGGGTCTTCGTCCAATTCGATATGCCCGCCTAAAGGCAGCCATTTGTCGAGCTGGCGATGATGAATCAGAAGCACCCTGCCCCGCTGCACCACAAATATGGCAACGGTGAAATCAATTTTGTCGTGGATATGCGGCATGTCGCGTGACATGAAACAGCAAACGTTTCCAAAAGCAAGTGAAGCCGAAGGACGAGGCCGTTTTGCCAGGAGCGCAGCGTTTACGCTGCAGAAACGTCCCAATGCTCGCACGTTTTGCGCATCTCGTCGTCGCTCGCAATCGCTCAAATTTCGAGCACGATGGAACGCGCGATTAGTAATCGTACAGCCCACTGTCGCGCGAGTATCCGCCACCTCCGTAACCGCCGCCCATCCCGCCTTCATCTTCCGGGCCGCCCATAAAATCACCGAGCACATCGCCCATATCTTCTTCGATTTTTTCCGGGTCTTCGCCGGCTTCAAGGCGTTTGATGGCAATATCGAGTTCTTTCGGCATCGTGCCTGCGGGCAGAATATCCTTCATCTTGCGCATCATATGGGCCATGTGCTTCGGGTTATTCTCGTCCAAGTGCGCGATGTCGCGTTCCATTTCGCTCATGGCCCGCATGACGCGGCGATCGTCAAAGTCTGGCATCGGCGGTTCATCGCCGCCCATGTCGCCGCCCGCAGCAGACGGTTCTTTGAGTCCTCGCGGCATGGCGAAGCCGCTCATCTGCTTCACCATCTCTTTGCTGCCGCACTTGGGACAGACCGGGAGACGATCTGGTTGAATTCGCTTCGAAAGAAAGTTGAAGATTACCCTGCACTTGGGGCAGGCAAATTCGTAGATAGGCATAAACTCGTTGATTGGTGGCCCTCTCTCGTTCCTCTTCGCCAACGCTGCCGGTTGGTCAGGACGGATTCCACTCTAATGACTTTCGGTAATTCAAAGAGCCTCTGTCCCTCCGGGACAACCATCTGCCACAAGGCCTTGAATTACCGAACGGCATTAGAGTGGAATCCGTCCTGACCAGCGCACCGGTCACTTCAGCCGATCAAAATTCTTCTGCAAGATTTGCCAATCCTTGAGGCCTTTGACTTTCTCCATATTGCCGGAGTTGATCTTAGCTTCGTTGGCATTCTTCGTCGGACGATTCGCCTTGTAAAAAATCCCGAAGTGTCCCGGAAACGGAGCGTCCGACAATTTATAAGCCGCTATTTCATCGGTGATATCGTGTTCCGCCGGGACGACGTTGAACACGCCTCCTTTTCGCGGGTTCGACGCGTCGAAAGCGCCTTCGTAGAATTCAACGCATTCGCTGAGACATTCGATAAAGCTAAACCCATCGTGATCCATCGCCGCTTCCATCATTTGAAGGACATGGTTCGGATTGGTGTGGGTCGTGCGAGCGACGAAGGTAGCGCCCGCAGCAATAGCCTGTTTCATCGGGTTAATCGGCTGATCGACCGCTCCCCAAACGTCTGTCTTGCTTTTGAAGCCGGGCGGCGATGTCGGCGATGTCTGTTTCTTCGTCAGGCCGTAAACCCAGTTGTCCATGACGACGTAGGTCATCTTAATGTTCTTGCGAGCGGTATGATTGAAATGGTTGCCGCCAATCGAAAAGGCATCGCCATCACCGCCGAAAACAAAAACGTGCAAGTCGGGCCGGCTGAGAGAAACACCGCTCGCAAAAGGAAGCGCCCGTCCATGGATATAATGCGCGCCGTGCGCCTGAACGAAATAGGGAAACCGGCTCGAACAGCCGATCCCTGCGATGGTCGTTATCTTCTCATGCCAAAGCTTTCGCTTTTCAATCAGTTTGAAATAAAGCGCCAAGACCGAGAAATCACCGCAGCCCGGACACCAGGTTGGATGGTCGGCCGAAAGTTCTTTTTTCGTGAGAGCACGGCGCTCTGATTCTGGAAGCGGAACCGTATTGATGTTGACGCTTCGCGCTGGAGCGTCAGCAAGGGGAGAACTCATACTAAGGTTAAATGTGTTAAACAGTTAAAAAGGTTAAAGCGAAAGACACAGCCTGTTTGACTTATAGCTTGCGGAGACCGGCGGCGACGTTGCTCTTGGCCCGTTCGAGAATTTCACGGACCTTAAACGTCAGGCCATCCGTCTTGGTAATACCTCGAATCTTCGGGTCGCAAAATCGCGCTCGCAGCAACCCTGCCAGTTGGCCGTAGCCATAGATGCCTTCATCGTTCATCTCGACGACAAACACATGGTTAAATCCGGCGAAAATGTTTTCCAAACCGGGCGGGAGCGGGTTCAGATGTTTGATGTGGAGCGAAGAAACGCTATCGCCCCCGGCGCGCGCCCGATCAACAGCCTCACGAATTGGTCCTTGAGTGGAACCCCAGCCGACCAGAAGGACGTTGCCTTCGGAAGGCCCGTAAAGCTGCGGCGTCGGAAGTTTGGCGGCGAGTGCCTGCAGTTTTTTGCGCCGCTTGGCGACCATCTGCGTGTGCAGCTTGGGCGATCCCGTCGGGTGCCCCAATTCATCGTGCTCTAGCCCGGTGACAATCGGATATTTTCCGCTTTGAATCCGAGTCCCGGGAGCAACATGACGCGTGACACCGCTTGAGACGGAGAGATCGTAAGGTTTATGGTCAGTCACCGGCGTGAGATCAGGCGAGATGTCCTGGCAAACCTTCTGCAAGTCGGGCTCCGGAAAGGCCTCGATGCGCGTCGCGATAGCTTGATCGCTCAAGATAAGGACGGGCACGCTGAACTCGCGGGCTATGTTCACTGCTTCAATCGCCGTGTAAAAACAATCTTCGACATTCGCCGGCGCCAGCACAACACGCGGGCTGTCACCGTGTCCTCCGAAAACCGCGATGTTCAAGTCCGATTGTTCCACATTCGTCGGCATTCCGGTCGAAGGGCCGCCGCGCTGAATGTCACAAATGACCAACGGCATTTCCGCCATGACTGCCCAGCCTAACGCTTCGGTCTTCAACGAGATGCCAGGCCCACTGGACCCCGTCACCGCGACGCGGCCGGCGTAACTCGCTCCCAACGCCATCGAAATCGAAGCAATCTCATCTTCGCACTGCACAAAAATACCGCCATACTTCGGCAATTCGCGCCGCAACAATTCCATCACGTCGGACCACGGAGTAATCGGATAGCCCGCGCCGAAACGCACACCAGCAGCAATCAAACCATACCCGAGCGCCTCGTTCCCGTTCATCACAACCTGCTGCCCAACCTTCTTCTGGCTTTCAACAAACTGGAACGTTTCGAGAATGCTGCCCAAGGAATGGCTGTAGCCCGCATGGAAAGCAGCCAGCGCGTTGTTCAGCACGCTGGCGTCCTTGCCGGTAAACCGTTCCGAAATAAGCTTCGTCAGTTTAGGAACGTTCAAATCGAACATCTTCGCCACTAAACCGAGCGCAAAAATGTTTTTGCCTTTGTCCTTGGCGGTTCCTCCAATCGCTTCCACGGTCAATCCCGAAATCGGCACGCCGACGTGGTGATATTCCTTTTCCCACTCCAGCTTCGGTTCCACATGATCAGAATCGTAAAGAACGATGCCGTTCTTCTTCAGTGAATTGATATGGTCTTCGTAAGAATGTTGATAGAACGCCAACAAAACGTCGGCTTCATCTCCGGAGCTCAGGACTTCTCCCGATCCGATACGAACTTGAAAAATGGAAGGTCCGCCCGAGATCGTGGAAGGAATTGTCATGAATGTCATGACTTCCTGTTCGCTGCGTCCGGCCAGCCGGGCCAAAAACCCGCCAATGGCCTGAATGCCATCTTGAGAATTGCCAGCAATTCGGATGACCGCCTCGGAGATTTTGGAGATTTTGGGGGAACCGCCCGTGGAGGGAGCGGCTACAGTTGCTTCACTCATTTACAACGATGGCATTAAAAGTTCGCGAAACGCGCCTGACCAGACACCCGTTCTGCTGAAACGTTATCGCGTGCGTGGGTCACACTATCACCCTCTCCTCGGCTGTCAAACGAGAAACTTGGATATATCCAGCGTGTCAGTAACTACTTGCGCACAGAAGCAATCCGAAAGCCGCGCCGCCGATTGCCAAGCATCAAACTTCCTGACTCACAATCCCGACACTTCAGACGAAACTGGGTCTGCAGCAAGCGACTTCAGAACCACTTCTAATCCATCAGCAACACCGTAACCATGAGGCAAGTCGCTGACGTAGCCACACTGACGCCGGACGGTTAGCTTGACTGCATCGACCGCGTTTCGCGGGGCAATCAACCAGCGCGCATAATCCAGCGAGAGCATCGGCAAGTCATTCAAGTGATCTCCCGCCGCCACAATTTGGTCGGGCCCAACGCAAAGGCGTCGTCCAATCTCAGCTAGAGCCGATCCTTTGTTATATGCCGCATGGCTGAAGCGCGCATAAACGTCGTTCCGCACGTAAGCCAGATTCGGTATCCCTCGGCAATAGTCGTTAAGGTATTCGTGAATGACGTCGGCGTGTCCGTTGTTTTGGGCGATCAGACAAAAAGGCGAATAGCTGTCTTCATAAATCGTGGCTTGAAACCGGCTTCGGATCCACTCCACCAGTCGAGGCAAGTCTTCTCTTAGTTGAACAAACACCTTCTCGTGCGCCGACTTGCATTTCGTGTTCCAAGTTTCGAGGTCGACGTATTGCGAATCCTCGCGTCGATAAATCTCGCGTTCCACGATCACGACGTAATCGGGCCAGATGGATAGTTGCGCTCGGCCGAGCGCAACTATCAAACTAGAAAGGTCCCGCCCGGTATTGATCACCCAAGTAACCCCTTTGGCCTGCAAGCTTGCGATCAAATCCTCCAGCACACGAGGCACGGGTGGATCTTCAAAATCTGTGTGGAAGGTGCCGTCAAAATCGGTCGATACGATTTGAATAGGAAATTTCATGGCTGCACGCATGCAACAGAGCGCGGACCGCTGAGTCCGCGCGTTTTCGTCTTTCAACCATTCTGTACTTGCGGACTCGGCGGTTCGCGCTCCCGAAGTCCGCACTTGCGCGGGCATTACATTGGTGCGATATCGTTGATTGTCAAAAAGATTTATGGCCGGACTCCAGGAGCAATACGACGACGCG
>Ga0194112_10011111_pt1 | contig 11198 bp, 17 predicted proteins | sample TA2MahC400mmetaG_FD_146191 | JGI IMG/M metagenome (GOLD analysis project Ga0194112, IMG submission 146191) | Freshwater microbial communities from Lake Tanganyika, Tanzania - TA2015016 Mahale Deep Cast 400m | ecosystem: Environmental > Aquatic > Freshwater > Lake | place: Tanzania: Lake...
TCAATCCCCTCCCATCAAGGGAGGGGAGGTTAACAAGTTGAAAACTAAGTGAATTTTTACAATCGTGTTGCAAGACATTGTTAAACCTTTTATGACAACCCCCAGTGTCAAGTATGTCCACAACCAGAGCTTTGCTGGGGGATACTTACTTCTATCCTGATCATACGGTTATTCAAGTCTTTTCGTTGACAAGAATCAACAAATGTGAGATAAAATCTTTAGAGAGCCAAAGCGCTATGGTTAAAATTCAAAACCCTGTAAACCTAACTGGGCAATTAAGAGAATCATTGGATCATGACGAAGATATCCTTTTTGCGTATCTTTATGGTTCTGCCTTATATGACCCTACCCTCTCCGGAGGCGACATCGATGTCGCCCTTTATCTCAAGCCTTCGAATATGAAGGAATACATCAAGAAAGAGGCCGAGTTAACGGCTTTCTTGATTTCCCGACTCGGCACGGATGAAATTGATCTTAGAATCCTTAACGTGCTTCCCCTCGTCTTTCAATATAGTATTCTAAAGGAGGGAATACTTGTTTTAAGCCGGGATGAAATAGAAAGAGCAGACTTTGAAACCACTGTCATGATGAGGTTTTTTGAAATAAAGCCATACCTCGACGAGTATCGGCTGATGCTCTCACAGCGGATAAGAGGTGCTCAATGACGCCCGCAACGCTGGTGAGGAAAGAACGGATTCTGGAGTATCTGGATAACATGATGAGACAGGTGGAAGACATCAAGTCAATTCCGGTTCCGAGCAAATCGTTCTTCCTTGAAAAGGACAAGGTCATTCAAATAAAGGCGATCAAATACAGCCTGGCTTGTGCCATTCAGGATGTGAGTCGGGTCTGCGCCCATATCGCATCAGCCCTTTCTCTCTGGAAGGTTCGCGAAAGTGAATCCGAGGCCATCCTGGCCCTCTCCGATGCAGGTATCCTGCCACGGGAATTTGCCGAAAAGATCAAAGGAATGCCGGCCTTCAGGAACAGAATCGTTCACGATTATCTCCCAAATGAATTTGATGCGCTCAAGATCTTTGAGACTCTTCAAAACCTCGATGATTTTAAAACATTTTCGAAATGCATTCTCGCCTGGCTCGAAGCCGATTGATCTCTCATTTCATCTCAGTCCGCTCTGGCCTCCAACCTTTTCCCTTCAACCTTCGATTTAGCCCCTGAACCCGTAACCTGTTTTTCTTTTAACTCGTAACCTCTTTCCCGTTATTCCATCATTCCCCTATTCCATTATTTATCCAACCTCCTACACTCTCTGCCCTTTATTCACTGATTCCGTAACCTGCAACTCGCAACCCGCAACTTGTATCAAGGTTTTAGTTACTTAACCAATTTAACTGCGTCCCCAAAGTGTCATTGGTTATGTTACCACCAAACTTCGGATCGGAATGTACCCCCTTAGGACATAGTAGAAAAATTTCACCCCTTCCCCAAAAAAACTGCGGAACCCTTCTGCATTTTGCCACCAGCTATCACTCCTGAACCCGCTGAAATATGGATAAGGGATGATGTCCACCCCGAGGGTTTTTCCTGTCTGTTTATAAGCCCAATAGCTCCTGCGGGTGTGGAAGGCTTCGGATAACAGGATGGCATTGGGGGTGTTATCCACGGCGAGTTTCGAAAGAACGATCCGCGCTTCGTTCAGGGTGATGGGATGTTCTCGAGGGACGATATAGACCCTGATCTGATCCTGATGGAGCCCCAGATCGCTTATCTTTTGTCTCAGGAAGAGGTCGTAATTATTGGGCAGGCCGATGGGTCTTTCCTCGGAATCCTGGTAAACCACCACCAGCCTTTTGGCCCTTCCCGAAGAAATAAGCCCCATCCCGGCCCGGACGATCCCTTCTTTGATTATCTCGGTTCCTTCTATAATCACCACATCCGCTTTCCCTGTTCCTTCGGGAGCCAGATATTTGCCCCCCGTGGATAGAACGACCGGGTAAAAGAAAAAAATCAGGAGGGCCCCGCCCGCCAGGAAAGCCATGAGGAAAATAGTCCTACGCGGGACACGCCTATCTTTCGCCTTTCTAATTTTCATTATTATTTTCTGTAACTTGTAACCCGCAACTCGCAACACCTTTTTCCATCATTTTATCTTTTCAACTCGCATCCCGTAACCCGCAACCTGTAACATCTTTTTCTTTTAACTCGTAACATTTTTTCCATTATTCCACTATTCCAATAAAAGCCTTGTAACATATTGTATTAACTGTGTTTATTGAGAACCGTCCCCGGGACTCTTTAATTGAAAAACAAATATGTTCTCACACAGGGATGCTTTTCTATTGACTTTTTATTGATCTTGTATATAATTATTGCTGGAGGTAAATCATATGGGTAGAGCCAAGATTATGGTATCGATTCCTGACGAGATGCTTTCCGAGCTGGACCAAACGGCCAAGGAAGATCATCGATCTCGCAGCGAATTTATTCGAGAGGCAGTGAGGTTGTTTCTCCAGGTAAGGAAATCCCGCTCCGCGCCTAATCAAGACCCTCGGATTCGGAAAGCGATCGCCGTTCAGGACACCCTTGCGGCGAGTGACACGGCTAAACACTGGGACGGAACTCATGAAATCCGTAAATGGAGGGAGGATCATTGACAAAAGGCCTTCCCGAATCGGTCCTCTTGGACAGCTCCGTAGTTTTGAAATGGTTTAGAAAGGATGAAATCTGGCGAGAGGCTGCTCTCAAGCTCAGAGAGGCTTACTTCGCCGGTCATATGGCGATCTTCGTTCCTGACCTTCTAATCTATGAAATCGCAAATGTTCTTCGATACAAACCTGATTTAACCCAGCTACAGGTCCATGAGGCTCTAACAAGTTTATACGATATGCAGATCAGCATGGTCGAAATCTCACAAGGAGTGATTATGGAAGCAATCCAACTCGCCTACTTCCATGCCATAACGGTTTACGATGCCACCTTTATTGCGATGGCCAAATACTTGAAAGTCCCCTTCATTACCGCCGACGAGAAACTAATCCAAGACCTTAGTAAAATTCCTTACGTTCATCATATCTCTGATCTGACAAATCTTTAGGGCGTTGAAGGTTTGAGGATCTCTTTGCTTTCTGATTTTACCTTTCCCCTTTAACCTTTCTCCTTATCTTTTAAACTCGCATCCCGTAACCCGCAACCTGTAACTTTTTTTCTTTTAACTCGTAACCTCATTTCTCACAATTCTATCCTTCCATTCTTCCAGGTTTCATTCTTCCATCATTCTCTTGGAAAATAGCCTGTTCCCTTTCCCCCTGGAAATTTATGATTTTATGGGCATCCTTTTTGGTTCTTTCCTTTTTACGAGATTATCAAAAAGTATTTTCCTTGACTTTTGTAACTTATAAATTACAATATATTACGATGAAAATCCTCATGGATGCAGATTGCTTGATCAAATTAACTAAGGCTGGCCTAAAAGAATTTATCTGCCAGAATGAAAAAATAGTTATCCCCGGAATCGTTAAGAGAGAAGTTGTGGATGCGGGTAAGAGCAAGGGGCATCCAGATGCTGAATTAGTTGAGAAAAATATCCGACATGGGCTCATCACTGTAGTCAAAAAAGTTGCATTGAATCATGTGAAAGGTGATCAGGCCCTTGTGGCCATGTTTAAGCGAGGGCGATATACAGCTGTGGCCACCGATGATGCAAAGTTAATTCGCATTCTCAGAGCGACTGAAATTCCATTTGTTCTCCCTGCTCTGCTTATTTATTCAATTTACCGAAGAGGGTTGATCGATCAGGCAAAGGGCCTGAATTGGTTGGATAGACTATCGCCCTTCATTAGTGAAGAGGAATATAGTGTAACAAAACTTTTATTGGAGGAAAGGCCATGAAAGTCAAATCTCTCAGAATTCCCGAGGAAATCGATCAAGCTATAGATTATGTTGCGCGCTCTGAGAAACTTGAAAAGACAAGTTCCCTTCGCAAACTAACAAGAATGGGCTTCGAAGTTTATGTGGCAAAGTCATATGAGAGGGGTAAACTGACCCTCCGTGAAGCAGCCAATCTCTTACATCTAAACCTGATTGAGACCATAGATCTCTTGAGTGAAATGGGCGTCAAAGGTAATATCAAAGCAAAGGATGTTATGGAAAGTTTAAAGGCACTATCTTAATCCCTCCACCAGCCGCCAACAATACCATAGAGTTCTCGAAAGATTTTACCTTTCCACTTTAACCATCTCTTTTTAATCTTTCTCCTTGATCCTTTCTCTTTATCTTTTCAACTCGCATCCCGTAACCCGCAACATATTTTTGCCTTTTATTTTTCCACCATTCCAATATTCCCCTCTTCCACTATTCCATTATTTTTCCTACCCCTTACACCTTCCACCTCATTCCCTTGAGAACTCGCACTCCGCTAAATTGACATGAACCGAATTCTATTTGATAATTTTTGCAATAAGGAGTATAAAAGGTCTTAGGATTAATCAGGAGGTCCCTCAGATGAAGCCGGTCACTCTCAAAGCTCTTTATGAGAAAGTAAGTAACTTACAGCGCGATATAGCCCTGATCAAGAAAACCTTGGTTGAAGAACCTGAGTTGCGCGAGGATTTTCTCCTGCGAATGCGGAACATCGATCTCGAAAAGTCAATTTCTGTAGAAGACTTTGGCAAACGCTACGGATTGAAATAATGTTTAAGCTTGCCATTAAAGAAAGTCTGGATAGGAAGTTTAAGAGACTCCGGACGAAAGACAAGGAGATGCTTCGACTGATTGAAAGGAAAGTCAATGACATTCTGGCCGATCCGTATCGTTTTAAACCATTGCGGAAGCCTATGCAAAATAAACGACGTGTTCACGTGGGGGGCCCTTTTGTCCTGATCTATGAAATAAACGAAAAAGAGCAACTGGTGACTCTTCTCGATTTTGATCATCACGACAACATTTACAAGACTTAACCTTCAACAAAGCTCTTTCCCTTACTCTCTACCTTCTGCCCTTTATTCACTGATTCCGTAACCTGCAACTCGCAACCCGCAACTTGTATCAAGGTTTTAGTTACTTAACCGATTTAACTACGTCTCCGAAGTTTTTGCTCATCATTTCAACATTCCATGAGTTTCCTTGGTTTGACCACACTCAGTCAGATTTACAAGTTGATTAAATAAATTCTCCATGCTAATATACACACAATTGATAATAGAGAGGCATAATTTATGAAAAAAGCATTGGGCCTGAAGGAAATCAATCATTTTCACATAACGGTGAACAAGGCCATTTCTGGAGGCAACCCGATCATTAAAGGGACCAGAATTTCAGTGGCGAACATCGCCCAATATTATCTAATGGGTCTGACTCCCGAAGAGATACAAAGGGAACTCCCTCATCTTAGCTTAGCACAGGTTTTTGATGCCCTCGCTTTTTATCTTGATCACCGTGAAATAATAGACAGAGAGATTGAGAGAGATAAAGAAAATTTAGTTGATAAAGAATTTCCTGCAGGAAAATATTGAGTGAGTCGACTTAGTCTTTACCTCGATGAACATGTCCAATCCGCTCTTGCAGAAGCGCTACGAGCAAGGAGAGTCGATATCTTGACGACCCAGGAGGCGAAAAACATAGGCCTCCATGATGTCGGCCAACTTGCTTTTGCTGCTGAAAATAGACGTTCTTTATTTTCATACGATAAGCGACACTTCGCAAGAATTCATTACGAATGGATGAGTATGAAGAGGCGGCATGCAGGAATTATTCTATCGGACCAATTAACCATTGGGCTGTTACTACGAAGGTTAATGAAACTCCACTTTTCTTTGAACACCGAAGATATGATAAATCGACTTGAATATTTAAGCTCTTGGAAATAGAATTTTTCTTGAAACAACCGGTCCCAATTATCCTTTTGCGTAGATTATTTGCTCAGATCTCTTTCCTTTTACTTTGATCCTCAGTCTTTTGAACTCGTAACATTTTTCCCATTCTTCCATCATTCCATTATTCCTTAATTTTCTCAGTCCTCAGTCCTTTCTCCTTATCTTTTTAACCCGCAACTCGCAACCCGCAACTTGTATCAAGGTTTTAGCTACTTAACCGATTGAACTACGTCCCCGAAGTGTCTTTTACTATACCGCAATCTCCAAGGTAATCTTCGTATAATCGACATGCGGCGTAATTCTCTTTCTGTCCTTCTTTGTCGCCTCCAGGGTGACCAAACCGATTTCGGCAAGCAACTTTAGGTCCTCGTTGACATTCTTCAAATTCCTTCCGAGCATCTTTGAAAGCTCATAAACAGATTTAGGCTTGTTCTCTCGAATTGCCCTTAGAATTGCAAGCCGATTATTCGTGAGAACCGACCTCATGTCATCAATGGACTCAAAATAGATCCCCTCCTCTTTTCTCACCTTTTTCCCGGATTCCACGCTCTTCCAAGTTTCAGCAAAATCCCTAAGGCTATCCTTCAACCTCTTTATGCCAATATCGATTCTCTTTACTTTCATATCTCCCCTCGCCGGATCTTCTCAACATCTCTATAAAAATCCCTGATTAGCACATCCACCCCTCTGAAAGAATAAAGGTTTTCCTGATCCCCGTGATGTCGATGGTGTCCCTTTCTTTCGGCATTATCGTACCCAATGATTCTTTTCCCTCCCCTAACATAGACCAGGGAATACCTTACCCCCTCCGGCCTGTCTTTAGATACCGGAACATTCCACATTTTCATCTCAATGATATCCCCGTTCGGCTCAACATTCTTTCGATAAAATATTAACCTCGCCTTCATATATAAGGTATATTATACCTTATATTATCCGATTGTCAATCTCTTCCTGTTTTCTTAATTGAACTACCACCAGCTACAAGCTGGTGGATTCTCTACTGACTGAAGTCAGCTAAAAACAAAACAACTAGCACAGAAACTCTCACGAGGGAAAATCTGAAAAACCTGCACATAGTGTGCATACTAAAGTCTTCGCCTGAAGGCGAGGGTTTTTCTCCCCGAGTGAGACAATAATTTGACTGCGTCCCAAAGGATCTGGCATGCCTGACAAGCTGACTCAAAAATTGAGTTAGCGATGACGGGGATCGGGAGGTTGTTATAAATTTTGAATAGCCTCCCTCATTTCTTCCTCAGGTTTGCCTTCCAGTTTCTTAATAAATAACTTAAGTACGTTCCCCAGGTAGGTTTCTATGACCTGGGATATAGTGTCTGTTGGCTCTGGCCATCTTTAAGTCCTTAATCAGGGCAATTTAGCCCCAAAATCGTCACTCTAAGGCCAAAATCAGCCACTTCTTTTCAGAATAAACTCATGAATTCAATGACTTGACTTGGTCCGACCTCAATCGGGTTCTTCCATCATTCCATTATTCCTTAATTTTCTCAGCCCTCAGTCCTTTATCCTTATCTTTTTAACCCGCAACTCGCAACCCGCAACTTGTATCAAGGTTTTAGTTACTTAACCGATTTAACTACGTCCCAGAAGGTTTTTCGATTTATCCATTGCTATGCGGATGAACACTTAATCAGCCTTAACCAATCTTCACTCAGTAAATATTGGTATTCTTTATCCTCACCTGGATGCACCATAAGCTCTACATCTGCTGATTTCGATAGTAAGACAATCCGTCTAATTCTCTCTGGTTCAATTGGCTTCATCGAGAAAAAAGAATCCGTGCAAATAAATCGCGACCGCAACCAGCGATCCACGAGGTGCCTATACAGGCGGTTTATATGGTCTTTCTCTCCTAGATAAAAAGTAAAGTTCCTTCTTATCCGAATCCCTTCGGGTAGTTTGCCCGAAAAGAGCATATTCATGCATAAATGCATATGATGATGCCCATCCAGCCGCTGTGGCGCTTCTCCGTAAAGACGGCAGAATTCGTCCCATTGTGCCTGAAAAACATAGTCAAAGGAATTGCGTAAGAAAGGATTATAGAGAACTTGATGCCACTTTCGTGCCTTAAGGTAATCGGAAACATCCCGATGGTGCTCTCTAAATTTTGCCGGCGTTGTCCGGGTTGTTAAATCCTGGTCGAAGTTGATGTGGAGGCCCGTCGGTAATTGGTTTTCTATCGCCAAATCTGCCGCCCTCTCAGAATCGATCATAAAAGTCATAGCACTGGCAGAATGAAGCCTGCCTTGACGGTAACAGGTCAGAATTCGATCGGTAGTCTCCTTGTCCCAACCGAAATCGTCGGCGTTGACAATTAGCATTCTGCGTATTCTCTTAAAAATGGCTGTGTGTCGGTGGGGTCATTGAAAAAATACATTTATCATCGTATAGTATGTAATACGCGTTCGACAATGCTAATCACGATTATTTTCAGCTTTCCGCTGCACATCTGATATTGCCGCATCATTTGCAATTCTCGGCCGTTCTTTCCGCACAATCCAGTTTTGTAGCTATAAGTCCCTGGGTTTTCTAACTCATCTATACCACTTAGATCGTACCAGCGACAACCTGCTTCTTTCAACCACTGTAAAGCCCGCCATTGAACCAGATATGCCGCTTTTTGCTGCCTACCTATATCGTTTGTAGCCCTTGATAGAGTGATTCCTACATTGCCCATTGCGCTTACAATAATACCAGCGCAAACAACCCCTGAATGCACACAAAGGAATACTCTCATTTTTAATTCAGGGGGTAGTTGTGTTTGAATATCCTTAAATGTTTCTATGCTTTTAACATCTCGTATCTGTTTATTTTCAAGAAGTTCTTCGTGAATTGGTTGAAATTGATCAAAAAGCGCATCATTTGTGCCATCAACAATTGTCACATCATTTTTTTCTGAACGATTCAAATGGTTACGCCATTTTCCGTCAAGTCCCTTTCGTAACTCGTCCAAAGACTTGCTAAGATCAATCAAAAGCGTTTTTTTGGGGGATAAATCGATTAATGGGTTTAAGCCAGCGTCCCGAAGAACAGAATCGTATTTAAATGACACTTCATCTTCATAAAGAAAAGGCCTTATTCTTAGAGCTAAACCTCGCCGGTTTACATATTCCTTCACCAAGGCATTAATTCCATGCACATAATTGTCAAAATCGTCATTGCCGCCGCTTTTCCAAAGCGGACCATAGAATACGTAGGCTATTCCGAACGGTATTCCAGGAACTTTTCGGATATTAATTACGGCAGCCGAAATGGGTTTATTATTCTTCCGGACAATCAATGTACTTATATTATTTTCACCATAGCAAATCTTAGCGTATGCGTATGTTTGGTATATATTGGCATCACTAAAAAAGCCAACGATCTTCTCCCACTCCCCTGGGCTCTGTTCGTCACTCGTATATTCTAAGCCATTAATTACTTTACTCATTGATATTTCCCCTTGTCATTAAGTACCCCGTAAGCGCTGAACCAATGAACATAAACAAGGTTCTTCATTCTTAATAGTCATGTTGCCTCCATAAATAGCGCTTCCTCCATAAACTCAGGTGAAACCCGGGTAGACCAAAAGTTAATACACGCCCTACCATTTGAATATTGGCTTTCTTAACAGCTCTCAGCATAGATTTATTTCTGCAATGAACGCCAAAATACACACGGGAGACTCCTTCTTCTTTTAATTTCGAAAGAATACAAGCAGTAATTTCTGCCCATAAACCTTGGCCACGAAAAGGTTCGAAGACTTGTTCTGCTAAAGAAACAACAGCCTTGTTTTCTATCGGGATGCAAAAGAAACCATTAAAGCCGCTTTTTAGGGTCCATTTAAGACCAACGATATTCTTGTTTAGCTTTGCTATCCATAAATGTGCACCATAGCCAAAAAAATGTTCCAAAAAAGGTAAAGAACGACCTGGTCCCATTAGTAGCCTCAGTTGTTCCAAGTCCGACTTTGGTATATCATTAAAAGATGCAAACGCCTTGACGTGCAATCGTTCTTGAGACGCATGTCCGAAGGAATTTTTTGCCAAGTTAATCACAAAGAGATACCTACTTGTTATCAGCCAGCGATTTATAGCACGTTGAACAGACATGGATAAAAGTCGCTTCAAACCATGTTTACGGAGATACCATTGAAATTGGTCGAGAAGCACTACTATTCGATTAGGGTAAATATTCATATACTTTTGCTCAGAAGCGCGCCTTGCCGAGTCAACTTTCGGGCAAAGATTACGACGAAATCCGCTTGCTGCAAATGGCCGATCATTGCCGTTGTTTCACACTCGAAAGTGTGAGGAATGATAGTAAGCAACCCGCATTGTAGGACAGCTTAGTCAGCACTTTCATCCAGATGTGCTTTGGCGTGAGGAGTGAGAGTGGGAGCAATAGAGAACAGCCAAATAGGATGATACAGGCTTTCGTTGCAGTGCCGATCGATCGATTACGGCGAAGCCTTTCACCAGCAAGAGACCCGATCCTAAAATTTCTTTTTAGGTAGAATGCAGCGGGCCATCGTTCTTCGGGAACAGTTTCAAATACTATGGCCTCATCGCACCAAACAAACTTGCGACCTCTCCTGATTTGCCTCGACAGAAACTCACCATCTGAGCCACCGGTGAGTCTCCTGGCGGGATCAAACCATACATCCTTCTCAAATAAATTGCGTTGGAATAAGACATTGCCTGTTCTTAAATCCCTACCTGTAATAGGCGAACCTGTGATATTTCTTGGTCTGTCACATAATCCACTCTTCTTAAGCCATTCCGGGGCGCCGGCAGGGAAATGAGGCAACACAGGTCCTAACACGCCATCCGCATTGTAGTCCTTTATACATTGATACAATTTGCTTAGCCAATTTCCAGTGGGGAATTCGTCATCATCAATGGTCGCAATGAAATTTCCGGTTGCCTTTCGGATCGTTCTATTTCTTGCCAATGGGATACCCTGTTCAGGCTCGCAGTCATAAATTATCTTACATTGTCCGCTCTTTTGATATTTATGTACGAGTTCCTCTGCCGAACGCATTTTATCGTTATCGACAATTACAATCTCGAAAGTAAATGCAGAATCGGGGACTTGGGAGAGTACGCCATCCAGGACTCGCGCTAGCATCTCCGGTCTTTTAAAAGTACAAATACAAATGGAAATGTGATCTGGATTTAAATCTTGTGTTTTGTTGGGCATCATCGCTGCCAATTTATTCTTCGGCGCTGTGTCCCTATTGAAGTTTCATCAGAGAGAAATGAATCCTTTGTAACACTTTAGCTCTTTGAAAAAAGAATAAGCTGGCAATTTAAGATCTCGTCGGTTGACCGGGCTGCCAAGGCTTCTTTTGCGGTAGAGAGGATGATT
>Ga0194112_10011117_pt1 | contig 11195 bp, 11 predicted proteins | sample TA2MahC400mmetaG_FD_146191 | JGI IMG/M metagenome (GOLD analysis project Ga0194112, IMG submission 146191) | Freshwater microbial communities from Lake Tanganyika, Tanzania - TA2015016 Mahale Deep Cast 400m | ecosystem: Environmental > Aquatic > Freshwater > Lake | place: Tanzania: Lake...
CTGGGCTATACCATGGTGTACGGCATCCTCACCATGATCAACTTCGCCCACGGCGACATCTTCATGGTGGGCTGCTACCTGAGCCTGGCCGCCGCGGCCTTCCTCCTGGGCTGGCAGGCGAACCTCCCCCTGCCCCTGGTATTTACCGCGGCCCTGCTCTTCAGCATGGTGTTGACCGCGCTCCTGGGCGTGACCATCGAGCGCCTGGCCTACCGCCCCCTGCGCCAGGCCCCCCGGGTCTCCGCGGTCATCACCGCCCTGGGGGTGGGCTTGTTTTTGGAGAACTTCACCCTGGCCCTGCTGGGGCCCGAGCCCCGGCAATTTCCGAGCCTTATCGCCATGACCCCCTGGAAGTTGGCCGGCCTCACCGTCACTCCCTTGCAGATTCTCATCGTCCTGCTGGCCGGGGTCCTCATGGTCCTGCTGGATGTATTGGTGCGGCACACCCTGCTGGGCATGGCCATGCGGGCCATATCCTACAACCGCCCCATTGTGCCCCTCATGGGGGTGCCGGTGGATCGGGTCATCTCCCTCACCTTTGCCATCGGCTCCGCCATCGCGGCCGCGGGGGGCCTGCTCTACGGCCTGGCCTACCCGGTCCTGGACCCCTACATGGGCATCCGCATCGGCTGGTGGGCCTTCATCGCCGCGGTGGTGGGCGGCATCGGCAACATCCGGGGGGCCATGCTGGGGGGCTATATCCTGGGATTCGTAGAGGTCTTCACCCCGGTCTTCCTCCCCTCCTCCACCTACCGGGACTTCGTGGCCTTTTCCCTGCTGCTCCTGCTGCTGGTCTTCAAACCCACCGGCCTCCTGGGCCGGTCGGTATTTGAGAGGGTGTAACATTTATATGGATGAAACTTTAGCATGAGGTGGTTTTCTAATGAAAAACAACCATATCCTCAAGTTTAGAAAAATTGATAAATTCCTAATAGATTCACTTGTGCATAGCCATATATATTTTGCGCCTCCTGACAAGTTAAATGATCCATTTGACTGTAGAATTGATATTGAAAAATCCTTAACAAAAGCAATATCGCAATCCTCAGATTTGGGAATAAAAATCTTGGGGCTTTTTAAGCATAAGGAAATTCAAGAATTAATTAACCAAGCTCAAAAAGAAATAATCATGTATGGCATATTCTCCGGTTCCCACAGCCCAGCCCTGAATTCCTCATTGATGTGGTCCCATTATGCAGATAGCCATAGAGGAGTTTGTTTGATTTATGCCATACCAACCGAGCCAGAGGAGTTCTATAAACCTAATCAAATTCTTGGTATCCAGAACGTAAAATATGGTATCAATATATTAACCGAATAGTTCAAAGAATTACCATCTAATGAAAGTATACATAAGGAAGCCTTCAGTGAAATGTTTAGAACAATGTTAACTATCAAAGATAAATGCTGGCATTATGAAGATGAAGTGCGCATGATTCGTAAGACTTTTGGCATAGTACCAATTAATAAATCATATTTGCAACATGTTTGTTTTGGTCTGGATATAGCCGAAAGTGAAATTAGATTAATAAAAGAAATAATTGAAAAATTCAATTATGATGTTCACTTCAGTAGAATTCAGAGAACACAAGATGATTTTGGCATAAGAGCAGTAGATATAGTATAAATTCCAAGATTACCACATTTATTTCCCCTCACCCTAACCCTCTCCCCCATTGGGGGAGAGGGGATAAAGAAGGACAGCGTTTTACTCCCTCTCCCCCCGACGGGGGGAGAGGGCTGGGGTGAGGGGGGGCGATCACTGGCCCCTGGCCCCTGACCACTGACCCCTTGAATATGGCAAGTTCAGATACACCAAAGAAACTCCTCACCTGCCTCGGCGCCGCCCTCCTCCTGGCCCTGTCCTGGGCCTTGCCCGCGTCCGGGGCCCTCAACCCCTATGTGGTCCAGGTGCTGATGTACGTGGGGATCAACATGATCCTCACCCTGGCCCTGAACCTGGTGAACGGCTACATGGGCGAATTCTCCGTGGGCCACGCCGGGTTCATGGCCATCGGCGCGTACGTGTCCTCCATCATCACCGTGGCCGTGCTGCCCCGGGCCTTGGCCCCCTGGCTCTTCCCCCTGGTACTGGTGATGGGCGGCCTGGCCGCGGCCGCCGCCGGCCTCATCGTGGCCTACCCCTCTTTCCGCACCCGGGGCGACTACCTGGCCATCGTCACCCTGGCCTTCAACATGATCGTCAAAAGCGTCCTGGAAAACCTGGAAATCCTGGGCGGCCCCCGGGGCTATCTGGGGATGCCCCGCTTGACAAACCTGGTCTGGGTGGCGGCCTGGGTCCTCATTACCCTGGTGATTTTGCGCAACCTGGTCTATTCCAACTTCGGCCGAGGCATCATGGCCATTCGGGAAGACGAGGTGGCCGCCAACTTGACCAGCGTGGACACCCGCCGGGTGAAAATCATCGCGTTTCTCGTCTCCGCGTTTTTCACCGGCATCGCCGGGGGGCTGTTCGCCCACGTGCTGCAGTTCATCAACCCCCGGAGCTTTTCCATCCTCAAATCCACAGATATGCTGGTCATGGTCTATCTGGGCGGGGTGGGCAGCCTGGCGGGGTCGCTCCTGGGCGCCACTATCTTCACGGTGCTGCTGGAAGTGCTGCGGCCCCTGGGCCTCTGGCGCTGGGTGATTGGGCCGCTATTGCTGGTGCTGCTCATGATCTTTCGCCCCCAGGGGATCATGGGCTTGAGAGAATGGCGCTGGTTTGAGCCGAAGTTTATGGTAAAAGGAGGAGGCCCGCGGCATCGGGACTCCCAGGCGTGATAAATCACTTCTTACAAAAGTTGGGGGAGCCGCCGGCCCCATTTCCTCGGAGGATTCGGCTATTTTGGGAAGACCTTCCCTCCTTGACGCTTCCGGCCTAAATGCTTACTTTGCGAGGAAAAGACCGACAACCTAGGCCGCGGGTTTAATACAGTTTTCGGTTTTCGGTCTTCGGTTTTCGGTTAAAAAATCGAAGGATTATCCCTAGCTAAGCCTTAGGTTTGTTGCAGTTGAAACAGAAATCGGTATAAGTCCGACCTATACAACCTCAGGAGGTTTCCATGCTGTCCAAAATTCCGGTGGATTTCGGCAAAATCAAGAAAGAAGACCTGGACAAAGAAATTTTGCGGGTGGGCATCATCGCGGAGCTGGACGCCATCAATCTGTATGAGCAGTTGGCGGCTCTCACCACTAATGAAGACATCCGCAAGGTCTTCCTGGATATCGCCAAGGAAGAAAAGACCCACGTGGGCGAGTTCCAGAGCATGCTGCTCCGGATCGACCAGGAGCAGGTGGAGGAAATGGCCCACGGCAAGGAAGAGGTGGAGGAGCTCACCGGCAAGTAGGCCGTCGGCGCAAGCCGGAGCCATTGATGTCAAATTCTTATTGGGCTCACGCCCTGGGCTGCCAGGCCGAGGACTATTACGAGCAGCTTAAGGCCTTCTTGGAGGCCCGGGGGGAAATCTACGAAGACGAAGCGGCCCGGTTCCTGAACTGCGACCTGGAAGGTATCCTGCCTTTGCTCCAGCGCCTGGTGGAAGAAGGGGCAGCCCAACCCCAGGGAGAAGGCAGCGGCTTGTGCTACCGCAAAACAAACAAGTAGTTAATCCACAGATTTCACAGATTCCAAAAAATATCGGACACTAAGACGGTGTCCGATATTTTTTGATGGAAGGGCTTGGGGGGGCCTCGGTCCTCCGTCCACTGTCCACCCTTCAGCTCCTCGCCCGCCGGCGCACATAGGCCTTGCGCATCTCTTCCGCCAGCAGCAGCAGGGGAGGAAAGATGAGCAGGAAGAGAAAATCGCTCCCCTGCAACGGCGCCGTCTTAAAGATGCGCTGCAGGAAGGGCACGTAGCTCAGGGCCAGGAGGATGCCGATTTCGGTGACGATGCCCCAGAGCAGCAGGCGGTTGGTAAACAGTCCCACCTTAAAAATAGATTCCCGGTCAGTGCGGATAGCCAGGCCAAGGCCGATCTGGGAGGCCACGATGCCCGCCAGGCACATGGTGGTGGCCCGGTCATAGAGGGGGCCGGCGGCGGCCATCTCCATCCCCGGCCGCCAGCCGTCCATGAAATAGACGAAGAAGTAAGAAGCCATGGCCGCCCCGGCATTGAGCAGGCCCAGGAAGGTGAAGCGGGCGGCCAGGGGCCAATCAATGAGGTGCGCTTTGGGGGAGCGGGGCGGCCGGTCCATGACCCCCGGCTCGGGAGGCTCCGCGCCCAGGGCCAGCCCCGGCAGGAGGTCGGTCCCTAGGTCCACCGCCAGGATTTGCATAATGCTCAGGGGCAGGGGAATGCCGAACAGGACAAAAAGGACGAAGGGCACTGCCTCAGGAATATTACTGTTAAAAATATAGGTGATGAATTTCTTGATATTGGCGTAAACCGCCCGGCCTTCCTCGATGGCGGCCACGATGGCGGCGAAATTGTCGTCGGTGAGCACCATGCTGGCCGCCTCCTTGCTCACCTCGGTGCCCCGCATCCCCATGGCCACCCCGATGTCCGCGGCTTTCAAAGCCGGACCGTCGTTCACCCCGTCACCGGTGACCGCCACTATCTCTCCCAGACTAAGGAGGGCCTGGACGATGCGCAGCTTCTCCTCGGGGGAGGACCGGGCAAAGATCAGATCGCCTTTGCCCCGAAGGAGTTTGCGCAACTGCGCCTCGGACATGCGGGACACCTGTTCCCCGGTGAACAGGGTCTCCTTGGGGCCCACTGCCATGCCGATTCCTTCGGCCACCGCCCGGGCGGTGCCGCCGTAGTCTCCGGTGACCATGAGGATGCGGATCCCGGCCCGGTGGCATTTGGCGATGGCGTCCGGGACTTCCGGCCGGGGCGGGTCCATCATGCCAGCGATACCCAGAAGGCTGAGGTTTGACTCCGCCTGGGCTTTGGTCAACTCCGGGCCGTCCACCTCTTTATAGGCCAGGGCCAGTAGGCGGAGCCCCTGCTGGGCCAGGTCATTCAGGATCTGCACGAGCATGGCCCGGTCCCGGGAGGTGAGGGAATGGCTTTTCCCATTCCAATCTATGAAGTGAGTGCACAAGGAAATCAGGGTGTCCGGCGCGCCCTTGACCCAGCAACGCGTTTTGCCCTCGGGGGAACTATTGACGGTGCTCATTCGCTTGCGCACTGACTCAAAGGGAAAGGCCTTGAGACGGGGCGCGCCGGCGCGGATTTCCTCCACCTTCCTTCCGGCCTTGGCGGCCAGCACCAGCAGCGCCGCTTCCGTGGGGTCGCCCACCCCCCCCTTCAGGGAAGCATTGTTGCATAGGATGGCGCAAGAGGTGAGCAGATCCATCAGGGGGCTTTTCAGCCGGTCGTTTGGCAGGGTCTTCCCTTCCAATTCCAGGCGGCCCTCCAGGCCGAATCCCGACCCGGTGACTGAAAGCAGGTCCCCTCCCAACCACAGGCGCTGCACCATGATTTCGTTGGTGGTAAGGGTGCCGGTCTTGTCGGTGCAAATGACGGTGGCCGCCCCCAAGGTTTCCACGGAGGAGAGTTTTTTCACCAGGGCGTTCTTCCGGGCCATGCGCTGCACCCCCATGGCCAGGGAGAGCGTCAGGGTGGGTAGCAGCCCTTCGGGCACGAAGGCCACAATCATGCCAATGGCGAAGACGAGGCTGGTGAAAAGGGTGAGCTTGCCGGTGAGAACCCCCACCAGGAAGAAAATGAGGCCGATGGTCACCGCCACCGCCGCCTGAATTTTCACCACCACCTGCATTTCCCGCTGCAGGGGGCTGGGTTTCTCTCCCACCCGTTGGGTGAGGGAGGCGATATTTCCCAACTGGGTGTCCATGCCCGTGGCCAGGACCACGCCTTTGGCCTCGCCGGCCACCGCCGCGGTGCCGGCAAAAACCAGGTTGGGCATTTCCATCCACAGGAATTCTTTGCCGTCCTCCACCGGCTCGTCCATCTTGTAGGCCGGACGGGACTCTCCGGTCAAGGCGCTGTTGTCCACCCGGAAGTCGCTGGCCTCGATGAGCCGGGCGTCCGCGGGGATGTGGTCCCCGGCCTCCAGGATAAGGATATCGCCGGGAACAATTTCGGCGGCGTCCACCTGGGAGACCTGGCCGTCCCGCACCACCCGGCTTTGCCGGGGAATCAGCCGGGCCAGGGCCTCCACGGCCTTTTCCGCCCGGTATTCCTGCCAGAAGCTGAACACTCCGTTAATCAGGATCACCAGGGGGATGGCCGCGGCCAGCTCCGGCAGGCCTGCGAGATATGCCAGGGCCGAGGCGGCCCACAGAAGCAGAGCAAAGAGATTAACGAAATTGACGCCAAAGCGCAGGATCAAAGGCCGGCGCCGGACCTGCTCGATGCGGTTGGGGCCGATCTCCGCCAGGCGCTGCCGGGCTTCCTCCTGGGTCAGGCCATTTACCCCGGTTTCTAGTTCCTGAAAAATCTCTTCCCGGGACAGGACCCAGTAGTTTTCCCGCCCCCGTTCCTCCTGGAGTTTGAGGGCCCGCCAGACCTCCGCCGCCCCATCCCTGGCCAAGAGTTCCTCCTGCAAGCGTCGGCTGCGCAGAAGGGCGATGAGCCGGGAGAGAATTTGAAAATGGTCCCCGCTCTCCTTCATGGGGGACAGAAGCACCGCGGCCACTTGGGTGCGCTCTCCGTTGAGCACCACCCCTTGGGGACTTAAGGCCAGAAACAGGAGAGGGTGCGCCACCGCGTCCGTGAGGTTATGGAGCACGGCCAACCCTTCCCCCTGGAAGCCGTGAAGCAATTCCAATTCTTCGGCCTCGAACTGCTCCTCAGTCTCGGCCAATCCGGTCCGGGAGCGCACCAGACCCAACAGGGCCTTCAAGGGATCGGCGCCGCCGGGGTCAAAGCGGGGTTCAATATGCTCCCGGGGGAGAAGCTGGTGGATCATCATCTTATTATCATAATACAAAATTGCCTCTGGGGGTGACGATGGTGGGAGAAATTATTTAATTGATTTTAGTTGACTTTTTAGTCAACTTATGCTTTAACTTTAATATTATATTTCCTTGATTTATTTGAATATTTATCCATGGAGAAAATGAAAAGGTGGGGGAAAATAAGTTTGGCAGATGGCTTAGAGAAGCCAGAGAGAGCGCGGGTGTTCCCTTGACGGATCTAAGTGAAATACTTCAGACAGACTACAAAGATGGAAAACTTTCCCTGAGAGACCTTGCTAATATTTCACAAATTAACTTTAGTATGCTTGATAAGGTCGAGCAGGGAAAGCGCTTCCTTTCAGATGAGAAAATTGAGATCCTTGCACGTATTTTTGACGCTGATTCCGTAGAGTTGATATCATTAAAAAATCAGGATAAAGAAGCACATGCCTCCAGAAAAATGGGTAAGGCTTCAAAATTTATCCCTGGTTTTCGACCAGCTATAGAGGCAGAAGTTTTAAAATTTTTAAAAGTTTACCGTCAAAAAAAGAAAATACAGAAAATTGAGTTTCCACTTGAAGTTTCCGATTTTTTTAAGGTAGTATTCGGTCTGGAAACGCGCAAAGAAAGTTTTTCTGAAAAGCAGTTTTGGAAAAAGGGCGAAGCGCTGAAGTTGGCAGCCCTTTTTATCCAGTCTAAAACCATCCTCATTAACGAAGATTTAGTCGGAGGCCGTTCCCTTCCGGAGGTAAATCAAAGGTTCAGCGTGGCACATGAAGGTGCCCACTTTATCTGTTCCCTCCAGATAGGCGAACTGCCTGAACAGCCAATCTTTTTTAGAAGTAGGCAATTGAGGCGAAGTAAAGAAGAAACCCTTGTTGATTATTGGGCTGGGGCGCTTCTTATGCCCAAACCCCAACTTACCGATAAAATAGAAGAATTTAGTAAACAAAAGATTAATCCAGACTTTGTGGCCAATCTTTCCAAGATAGGGAAAGATCTTTGTAAATATTTCGGCGTTTCCAGGCAGGCATTGGAAATACGTCTCAGGCAAATTGGAATACAGTGTAAAAATACCTTTTATGGGAGGTGATACCTGGAACTTCTTGCTTTTCCATGAAGGCGATTTATTTTTAATGGAAGCCTAACCTTTTGAGGTGGGGGGTTAAAAATGGAAGCCATTGGGTTGCAGAGAAGCTGGGAGAACTTGGGCCTACAGTCACTCTTTGCACCGGTTTGTTCCTTGGCGATAATCAGGCCATCGGGAGAGATACCTTTAAGAAAGAAGAAAGCCCTTGAGGGCTTGGAAAGGTTGCTATCTAAAGCGGAAAACGGGCTGGACTTAATCACCCAGCAGGGAGGGTATGCCTTAGGGCCACTTAATGAGTCGGTGAATGCTGAACGCGCTTTTAGGTTCCTCAAGCGAGCCCTGTCAAATAATCCGGAAGTAGCGAAAAAAGAACTACAAGACATGAAGCAGGTAATAAGCCATCTCCGCAAAAACGAACCTTGCTCTCAGGAGGAATTGGTTAAACTGCAGGAATTCTGTTCCCGTGTATTGGCTAACCTAGACCGGGAATATTTTGATTATTTATCAAACCCGCAAAATTTATGGCCATAACCCTGGTTGATTTATGATGCCGTGGGGGCCCATGCTGCAATCGCTTGTTAATCAAGCGATTAAACGAAGCGAACATCTACAAAAACGCATAAAGGAGCTTGAGAGCTGGCGGTTTACTTCTAGATCTCAAGCTCCCTTGTTTTTACTCAGACTCCTTTCTTCTTTAAATGATCAAATTTGTAATAATTTAATAGAATTTGATAAAAGCACTTTTATTCCAATAAATTACCAAGGCTATGCCGCCCTTCATGGCGAAATCAAAGTTTTAGCTTCCATGATTGCCAATCTTTATACTTATGTTAGCTATATTGAGGCAGCCAGCACAGAAACAAATCCTCCTGGAATTATTTCAGCTATCGAGCGAATTGCTAACGCATTATTATCTAAACCCAAAGTGCTTATTTGTCCTTCTTTACAATGCAATTATGCTTACCACAATCTTTTATCTAAAAAGAACCTTCGTTCTGAAGACACATTTGCATTTTTGTTTGACGAAAAAGGTTTTGAAGGAGAAGAACATTTTGCTGTTTTTCTTTATCCATTAGCCCTTCGCGATGATGTCTTATGTCATGCCTTACTCATGCATGAGGTTGGGCACCTATTAGATGAGGTAAAAACAATAGTTCCGCAGGCTCTTGAAGCATTGGAACCAAAGCCTTATAGATATCCAGCAGAAGAGCTTCAAAGTTTTTTTACAGAATTTGTTGCTGATATAGTTGCAGTATGCATTCTTGGCCCGGCATACTTGTTTGCTTTTATTGAATTTCTAACATCTTTAGCCCTTCTTACTGATGTTGGTGTGTTTAAAACTCACCCTCCCCTTAATTTTAGAATCCGTAATATCCTTGATACAATCATCAGTTATGGGCAGCGATTTGGTGCTTTTGTAGGATCAAAATACGCAGAGAATGCAGAAAGGTTTTTAAATGGATTAGGCAAGCACCTAAGCAATGAAAATATTAATGCTGATACAAGATCTTCTGAAGTCTTTGACTACTTGCAACCAGCTATAGTATTAGCAAGAAATATCATAAAAGATGACGTCCCAGCAACCTTAAGATTTTCCCCTACTTCAAGGCTGTTTGAAAAATATATTGTTTGGGTTGAGAAAGGAATCCCACCGGCAGCAGATCAACTTGATGGGGAGATAAAACCTCTTAGTCTTGGTGAAATATTAAATGCGGCCTGGCTTTACCAAATTATGCATTTAGAATTTCCTTATGAATTGCCAACGTGTTTACTTGGCTCTGATTACTCAATAAGACTGATTGATATTTCGCGTCTGATACAACTAGCTATCAGGCAAAACGAAGACCTCATCCTTTACAAACAAGCTGGAATATGACGCCAGGTATCCCCAATATCCATCCTACCGGTGCTTTATCCGGTCGCGAAATTTTAACAGTCCTTGATAGGAAGCAGGAGGATGATCCCCTCGTAGTGATGCCTCCATTCTATGATGAAAAGAGCTTGCTTAGTGCAAATTGTCTCGATCTACGTCTGGGGCATGAATTTATATTGATGCGTAGAGCAGAACTGCCAACTTTAGCCTTTGGAAAAGGCGACGATTTCGGGAAAGAAGATATAAATATAACTCTTCATAGGTTTTACGAGACTACCTACGTTGGGTTCAACGATGATTTTGTACTTCACCCTGGGGAATTAGTGCTTGGGTCAACTCTTGAGTATGTCGTCCTTCCCAAAGATGTCATGGGATATATCATTGGTAGGTCCTCATGGGGAAGGTTGGGTTTAATCATTGCAACTGCAATCATCATACACCCAGGTTTCAAAGGATGTCCGACGCTTGAAATCGTGAACATAGGGAATATTCCTATACACCTATTCCCTGGGTCGCCAATTCCAATTGCGCAGGTTGCTTTCCATTGGGTGGGGCCAGGCCAAAAATCTTATGCGGGGAGGTACTCAACACAATGGGTAGGCCCTACTGGACCGGGATATAGTCGAATTCATATCGGTGACGTTTTTGAAAAATGGATTGCATTTCGAAAAGAAAAAAATAGATAACAAGTAATATAATAAAGGGGGTCTTACATGGATATTCCAACGCTTTCCTCTGAGGATAAAAAAAGTTGGGCCATCTTTCAGGCTCTCGAAGATGATGATCTTTATTCAATTCTCGGAGCAGAGCCATTATATAAGCCTGTCTCCACCCCGGAAGCCCTCCTAATGGAAGTAACTTTTCTAAAAACAAAACAAACAGTTTTATTGGGTAAACAGAGATTTCAGCAAATTAAAGAAACTGTTCGTGAAAAAATATGTAATAAATGGAAATCACTAAAAGAACAGGTTAGCACTTTTAACCAAGAGATGGTTGTGGCATTAGTGCTTGAAAGTGTTAGGAGTTTTTGCGGGGCGTCTCATTTCCCATGTGAAGCAGCAGCAGAATTGATTTGTAGGGCTTGCCATTACAGCCTGGATAAGTTTTGCGAGAATTTATTGAATTAATCGTAATTCTCTATTGCTAAAATTTATTTTCCTCCTCCCCTATTAATTTTGTAGGCAGGGACTTCTACCAATCCCTACAAATAATCTTCCAGGGCCTTTTTCAAAGTATGGCGGGCGCGTTTTAAGAGGCCGTCCACCGCCTGGGTGCTCAGGCCCATTTCTGCGGCGATTTCCTGGTAGGAAAGGTTGGCGAAGCGCTTCAGGACCAAGGCCCGGCGCTGGTTTTCCGGCAGGG
>Ga0194112_10011118_pt1 | contig 11195 bp, 13 predicted proteins | sample TA2MahC400mmetaG_FD_146191 | JGI IMG/M metagenome (GOLD analysis project Ga0194112, IMG submission 146191) | Freshwater microbial communities from Lake Tanganyika, Tanzania - TA2015016 Mahale Deep Cast 400m | ecosystem: Environmental > Aquatic > Freshwater > Lake | place: Tanzania: Lake...
GGAGCCATAGTTTTGAATTCAATCAAACAGAAGGAATTGTTGTAGACAAGAATGTGAATTTTCAACATCTTTTGGGATATCTTAAAGAATTCTTCAAAAAAATGGGTTTTGAAAAAATAAGAATAAGGCCTGCTTATTTCCCTTATACAGAGCCTTCTGTTGAAATTGATGTTTGGCATCCTGAAAGAAAAGAATGGCTTGAGTTGTGCGGAGCAGGAATATTTAGGCCAGAAGTGGTTATTCCTCTTCTCGGAGAAAATCTACCTGTTTTAGCATGGGGTCCTGGAATAGATCGGATTTTAATGGATTATTATCAAATAAAAGACATCCGGGAAATGTATAAAAATGATTTTAATCAGCTAAGAAAAATTAAATTTTGGATAAAAAGTTAATGGAGAAATGCATATTTTGTGAAATTGTAAAAGGAAAGATTCCATCAGTTAAAATCTGGGAAGATGGAAGACATTTAGCAATATTGGATATAAATCCAAATACAGAAGGAATGACTTTAGTTTTAACAAAGAAACATTATGATAGTGATGCTACAGATATGCCTGATAAAGCCTATAAAGATTTAATGATAGCTACAAAAAAAGTTGCAAAATTATTAGAAAATAAACTAAATGTAAGAAGAGTTGCTATTGTAATGGAGGGCTTAGGTGTTAATCATGTTCATCTTAAATTATATCCTATTTATGGATTAGAAGAAAAATTTGAAGAAACTTGGGCTAAGGAAAAAATTTATTTTAATACATACAAAGGTTATATATCAACTCAACTAGGTCCCAAAAAAACAATAGAAGAATTAAAAAAAATTGCAGAAAAAATAAAAAAATAAAATGGCAATTATAACAATACCAAAAAAAGATTTTGAAAGAGAAATTGGAAAATTTGACGCAGAAATGCAGGAAAAAATAGCTTTGTTCGGAACACCTATAGAAACAATTACAGAAAATGAATTTTCTTTGGAGATTTTTCCAAATCGCCCTGATATGCTTTCTTATTCTGGTTTCAAAAGAGCTTTTTTAGCTTATCTCGGTAAAAAAATCGGATTAAAGAAATATATCCTAAATCCTCCTGAAAAAGATTACGAAGTGATAATTGATTCTTCTGTAAAGGAAATTCGACCTTATACTGTTTGTGCAGTTGTGAAAGGATTAAAATTTGATGATTTTCGAATAAAAGAACTTGTGGAGATTCAAGAAAAATTGCATTTAACTTTAGGAAGAAAAAGAAAAAAGATTGCAATTGGAGTTTATCCTTTAGATAAAATAAAATTTCCAGTAATATTCAAAGCAATGGAGCCAGATCAAATCAAGTTTGTTCCTCTGGAAATGAGCCGAGAGCTCTCTGGATTGGAGATTCTACAGAGACATCCTGCTGGAAAAGAATATGCTCATCTTTTAGCTGGAAAAGCTAAATTTCCAGTTTTCATAGACGCGAATAATCAAATTTTAAGCATGCCTCCAATCATTAATTCACAATTGACTGGAAAAGTAACTTCTGAAACAAAAGAGATTTTTATTGAATGTTCTGGTTTTGATTTTGATGCTCTCAAATTCTGTTTAAATATAATTGTGACAAGTCTTGCAGAGATGAGTGGAAAAATTTATCAGGTGAATTTAAAATACAGTAAAAAAGAAATCACTCCAAATTTGATTTCTACAAAGATGAAAATTTCGTTAGAAAATGTAAATAAAATTCTTGGATTGAATTTAAAGGAAAAAGAGATAAAAAAATTACTTGAAAGAATGGGGCACAATTATGCAAAAGGAGTCGTTGAAATTGCTGCTTGGAGAACAGATATTCTTCATGAAGTAGATATTATTGAGGATATAGCAATAGCCTACGGATATGAAAATTTTATTCCAGAAATTCCAGAGATATCTGCAATTGGAGAAGAAGACAAAAAAATACAAATAAAAAGAAAATTCTCAGAGATTCTCTGTGGAATTTCAATGCTTGAAGTTTTAAATTATCATCTAACAAATAGAAAAAATCAAATAGAAAAAATGGGTTTATCTTCAAAAAATGAAGAAGTAATTGAAATTGCGGATTCAAAAACAGAATATGACATCTTAAGAGGTAATTTAATTCATTTACTGCTGAAGAATTTTTCAGAAAACGTTGATGCAGAGTATCCTCAAGAGATATTTGAAATCGGAAGAGTTTTTTATTTAGATAAATTTGAGAAAAAAATAAAAGAGAAAGAGGTTCTTGCTGCAGGAATCTCTCCTGGAAATTTCACCCGGATTAAGCAGATTTTGGATTATTTTTTCAGAAACATAGATAAAGAAATTTCATTCAAAGAAGCTGAAAAAATTCCTTCTTATTTTATAGAAGGAAGAACAGCTGAGATATTATTCAAAAATAAAAGAATTGGATATTTGGGAGAGATTCATCCACGAATTTTAAAAAACTGGAGGATGAAGATGCCAATTTCTTTGTTTGAAATTGAAATTGACGAAATTATTAATAAATTAATTTAGAAATAGTTTATCCAAAATAGCATTTATTGGAAGTCTCTGATTTATCATCCCACTTTTTACAAATTTTTTCTAGTATATTCACCAGGTCTTTTTTTATTTTTTGCCATATAGAATATGCATTATTTACAAATTCCGCTTCTTTTCTTTCATCATAATCTAAATCAATTGCTATAACTCTAATTTCCAATTTAGTTAATTCTTTATAAATTTCAGACAATTTCTTTTTTTCTTCAATTCCAAGTATTTTTACAATAGAAAAGATAAACATTGGTGCATTAACTGGATTTAATATGCCTTCAATAAGTCTTAGATAATTCACTATTCTATCCCAGATAAATTTCCTAATTTCTCTTAAAAGCAGATCTGTTTCAGATTCATATGCTTTTTCTATTACAAAATCTTCATTAAGGCTTTCAAAACTAGGCAAAGAGTATTTTTCTTGCAATATTTTATATTTCTGTTTAAGATCTTCAAGAGTTTGTTCTTTTTTAGCCATAATTTAGATTAAGGATGCAATTTTATAAATGTTAGTAAAACTCTTAAAAAGCCTCAGGAGGGATTCGAACCCTCGACCTCGTCATTACCAATGACGCGCTCTAACCAGAACTGAGCTACTGAGGCAACATCTAACAACATTTTTATTCAGGCTTACTCTATTAAAAAGTTTTCATTTTCAGAAATACTCGAATTAGAATTTAATCAATAAAATTAAGAATTATTTTTTTTGGAGCCAGACTTAAGAATAGCCAAAACAACAAAAGCAATTAAAAATGCAAGAGATAAAAACCCAAAAATCAAAGAAAGTATTCCAAAGAAATTTTTAAATAAATCGCCACTCGAAAAATTATACAAAACAAAGGAAAAAATAAATATTACCAAAAATAAAAAGAAATTTTTTAATGCAATATCTGTCCTCTCTCTAAGTGGAAAAGGCTCTTTATTCTTTGAATTTGTTTTCTTAAGACTTACTGTAGACCTCTTTTTTTTAACCATTTTTATTCTAATAAATTTAGATAGCATTTATAGTTTTTAAAACTTATGTTGGCATTAAGATGAAGAATTTTCAGGAAGCCATCGAGAATTTATTACATATCCTGCAACTTCCATGCCCTGACTAAAAACTCCTGAGATCCAATTAGAATAAGCCTGGAAAAAAACATCTCTCTGCTCTGATTCTTTTAAATAAAGATTTCCATTACTAACTATAAACAGAGCTGATATAAAAAGAAATTTTATAATAACAAGAGCAATTACTTTCATTCTAACCTGTTAAATTAATTATGTCGTCTTCTTTCCATTCCTGCTTTAAGACATAACTTGAAATTTTAATAACATTTGAGCCTGCATTTCCAATCCAAGAAACATATGTTTTAATTGCAGAAGTTACTCCTTCAACTGTTGTTAAATTAATTTCTTGACCTGAAAAAACTAAAAAACTCGTTAAAAGAAGGAAAGAAACACCTAAAAAAATGAATATGTAAGCTGCTTTTGTTCTGAAGTTATTCATTTTAAAAGCTAGAAAAACAACTAATGCAGCTAATACAGCAATTAACCAAAAACTTACCATTTTTATTAAAACAGCTCCTTTTATCTTTTTAAAAAAGAGTCAGTTGTATAAAAATCTTTCTAAAGTCTCAGAACAAATATCTTAGTATGAAAAAAAGAATTAGAATAATCAAAATTATCATTATAGCTTTTTCAGAATTTTTGCCTGGAATAATTAATCCCTTGGTTTTAACTTTAAGAGGCCAAAAAGGATTTATTCCATCAACTGTAAGGCTGTCATAGAATAAATGAAATGAATATCCTAAAAAGAAAGGAAGAGCTAAAATAGGATAAAAAAATGCCAATAAAGTTGATAATAAAATGCAAAAAGTATAACTATGCATAAACTCTCTATATGATTGTGAATTAAGAAATTTCAGAGTTTTGTAATCTTTCTTTGGAATAACTATTGAATCTAAATCTGGAATTAAACTTGCGATTAAAACAATAGGAAAAAATACAACTTTATGCTCAACAAATGGAAGAAAATAAAGAGCTATGAAAAAACCAATTAGTAAATGTATTTTTTTAAACATGAATATAAGAGAAAATAAAGAAATTTAAATTTATCCCTTGCTTTTTACATCTTAAAAAAGATTGATTTTAAAAACCAGAAAATCTACAGAAAATATAAGACAAAACAAAGCCCCATAGTTCAAGCTAAAATAAGAAATTTTGCTAAGTCCTATGGATGCTAAAGCCCCATAGTTCAGTGGTCAAGAATACGAGCCTCTGGAGTAAGACCTTGGTCTTTCACTCTCATTTCACAAGTGAACAGAGAAAGCTCGTGACCCAGGTTCGAATCCTGGTGGGGCTATTTTTAAATTTAGGATGCTATAGGTGTGGGGCTATAAATTTAAATATATCAAATCCTTGAGAAAATCATGGTAAAAACTTCTGAAAAAGAGATTGGCAGAGTCTCAAGCTACTTTAGTCATGTGAGTGTAGCAGCTATAAAACTCTCTGGAAGTTTAAAGATTGGAGACAAAATCCACATAAAAGGTGCAACAACTGATTTTGAAGTTTTAGTTTCAAGTATTCAAATAGAGAGAAAAGAAGTAAAAGTAGCAAAGAAAGGAGACCATATCGGAATAAAAGTTCCTGATAAAGTAAGGCCAAACGATGCTGTTTTTCTGATAAAATAAGTTAATGTTTTTAAATGAATTTTTCTTACTTCTTAAAATAGCAGTGCAAATAGATTGCAATAAGCCCTATGAAGACTACGCTTAGGCAGCATAGGGTGAACGAAGTGAGCCCCTGTAGTTCAGGCACTCACAAATAAATGTGTGAAGTTCGACCTAATCTTCAGGAGCAAAGCCCCTGTAGTTCAGAGGCCAAGAATGCGGCCCTCTCACAAATGACAGCTTGCTGGCGTTTGTCTTCTTTTGGAGTACGGCCGTGACCCGAGTTCGAATCTCGGCAGGGGCGTTTTCTAATTAAAACAAATAGACACAAATTATTTTTTAATTATTCTTTAGATAACTTTAAAAACAAATTTCTCCAGAATTTATCATGAAACGATCATCAAAAAGATGGAAAAAGAAGCGACAGATGAGATGGAAGTGGCAAAGAAAGCGCCTGAAGAAAGAAAAACACAAAAGAAAGTTAAAGAGAGCTAGAAGCAAGTAAAAATTCTGAATATTGGTATTTTATATTAAATCATCCCCATAATGTTTATAAGTTGTATTGAAAATAAGGTAATATGACAAGCGAAATTTGGACTGAAAAATATAGGCCAAACATTTTTTCGGATGTTGTAGGACAAGATGACATAATTAAAAAAGCTCAATCACTCACAAACTCACTTAATATTCCCCATCTTCTTTTTATTGGACCTGCGGGAACAGGAAAATCAACTTTAGCATTAATAATTGTAAAAGAGCTTTTTGGAAAAAATTGGCGTGAAAATTATCTAGAATTTAATGCAAGTGATGAAAGAGGAATTAATATAATAAGAGAAAAAGTAAAAAATTTTGCAAGAACAAAATCAATAGGAAATGTTCCATTTAAGATTATTTTTCTGGATGAAGCAGATGCTTTAACACCTGAAGCTCAACAAGCCCTGAGAAGAACAATGGAAAATTATTCATCAACATGTAGATTCATACTTTCATGCAATTATTCAAGCAAGATTATTGATCCGATTCAATCTCGTTGCGCTATATTCAGATTTAAATTATTAGAAAAAAAAGATGCAGAGAAAGTAATAAGAAAAATTGAAGCAGGTGAAAAACTTCAAATAAGCAATGAATCAGTGGAAATGCTTTATGAAGGAAGTGAGGGAGATTGCAGAAAAATCATAAACATTCTACAATCAACAGCATCTATCTCTCCAATAATTTCTCCAGAACTTGTTTCAACAGTTATTTCAAATGCAAAGCCAAAAGATATTCTTGTAGTTCTTGATTATGCTCTTTCAGGAGATTTTAAGAATGCAAGAGAAAAGCTTTTAGAAGTAATGCTAAAGGAAAGTATTTCTGGACAAGATGTGATTAAAGCTATTCAAAAAGAAATATGGAATCTTCCAATAGAGCCAGAGTTAAAGGTTAGATTAACAGAGAAAACAGGAGAAGCTGAATTTAGAATTGTTGAAGGTTCTGATCCTTTTATTCAGCTTCAAGCACTTATCGCGAGTTTTGTTTTAGCAGGATTGGGAAAAGGATAATATTAAAAAGGAGTTGGAAAAATGACTTCCACAAGCTGGACAAAAAAATATCAGCCAAAACATCTTTCAGAAATTAAAGGACAAGAATTAGCAATTGAAGAACTAAAAAATTTTATTGAAAAGTTCAAAGAAAGTGAAACAGATAAAAAATCAGTAATTCTTTACGGACCTCCTGGAACAGGCAAAACAACATTAGCTTATGTCATGGCAAATGAATCGAATTTTGAAATTTTTGAGTTGAATGCTTCTGATTTAAGGGGCGGAGAAAAACTTAGAGAAGTACTTGCTCCTGCAATCGAGCAAAAATCACTTACAAAAAAAGGAAAGTTTCTTTTAATAGATGAAGTAGACGGAATTTCAGAAGCTGATAGAGGCGGACTTTCAGAGCTTCTAAGAATAATTGAATTCACTTCTCAATTAGTGATAATAACAGCTAATGATATCTGGAATAAAAAATTTAGTGAATTAAGAAAAAAATCAGAAATAATACCTCTTAAGGAAATTGATTCTAAAACAATAAAAAATGCTTTAATTGAAATTTTAAGAAAAGAGAAGAAATTTCTAAAAGAAGACATTTTAACAAATATCACTATAAAAGCCAAGGGCGATATAAGAGCAGCAATAAATGATTTGCAAGTAGCTTCAAGTCTTTCAGACCCTTCTGAAATTTTTATTGATGAAAGAAATAAGGAAATTGATATTTTCAATGTTTTAAGAATTATTTTAAAAGAAAAATCAGACAATTCGCTTCTCAATCTTTTTGACTCTGTAAACAAGCCGATGGATGAGATTCTGCTTTGGATTGAAGAAAATATACCCCAAGATTATAATCCAGAAGAGCTTGCACGAGCATATGAATTATTAAGCAAAGCAGATATTTTTAGAAATAGAGTTTACAAGCAGCAATACTGGAGATTTTTGGTTTATAGCAATGCATTTCTTTCTTATGGAATTTCCAGTTCAAAAAAAAGCGAAAAAATCGGATTTACAAATTACAAAAAACCAACAAGAATATTAAAGATGTGGATGAATAATCAAAAAATAGAAAAGAAAAAATCAATAGCAGAAAAATATGCAAATTATGTTCATGTTGGAAAAAAAAGGGCACTTAAAGAATTTCCAATGATAAAGCAATTTCTTCTAAAATCCCAAGTTCAAAAAGAACTTAGATTAACAGAAGAAGAGATAAATTATCTAAATAACTCTGCTTAGAATTTATTTAAATTCATAACTAATTTTATAAATCTCCTTGTCTATATTATTAAATGAAAATAAAAGGGAAGTTGACGGTTAAGAAACCGTAGGTGTCTTACCATGGCTTATGATGTTATAATCGGAAGAAATGCAGCTGATAAAAAAGCTTTTGGAGAAAGAGGATTGATTTTTCTTGGAAAAGGTTATGTAAAAATGGGGCAATATACTTCTCTAAGCAATAAGATTTATATGGATGTTGCAAGAAGTCATGTGGTTCTTATTGCTGGAAAAAGAGGCAGTGGAAAAAGTTATACGCTAGGTGTTATTGCAGAAGAGCTGACTAATCTTCCCAAAGAAGCAAGTCAGAACATTAGTTCTCTGATTTTTGATACAATGGGCATATACTGGACAATGAAATTCAAAAATGAAAAAGACAGAATGCTTCTTGATGAATATAAGCTTAAGCCAAAAAATTTGCCTGTAAAGATTTTTGTTCCTTTTGGACATTATGATAAATATTTTGAAAAAGGAATTCCAATAGACGAGGCATTTGCACTTGATGTTTCAGAATTAAGTGCAGAAGATTGGATTCTAACTTTTGGATTAGATATAATTCATCCTGTTTCAATTTTGATTCAAAGAACACTTACAAAAGTTAAATTCAAAAAAAATTTTGATATTGATGATATAATAAGAACTCTTGAAAAAGAAGAAAGAGCAAATTCAGAAACTCAAAATGCAGCAATTAGTTTTTTTGAAGCTGCAAAAACCTGGGGAATATTTGCAGAAAAAGACAGTGAAGCAACACAGGTAAAAGATTTAATTGCCGGAGGAAAAACAACTGTTTTAGATTTAAGTGTTTATAATTCAGTGGGTGCCTTCAATATCAAGGCATTAGCGATAAGTTTGATTTCAAGGAAGATTTTTAATCAAAGAATGGATGCTCGAAAAAAAGAAGAAATTAAATCTGTCTCGCGCGGATTAGATATGCTTTCAAGTCTTGAAAAAAAAGAATATCCTCTAGTTTGGATTTTCATTGATGAAGGTCATGAATTTCTTCCTTTAAATGAAAAAACAGTTGCTACAGACGCATTAGTTCAGCTTTTAAGAGAAGGCAGGCAACCAGGAATCTCTTTAGTTATTGCTACACAGCAGCCAGGGCAAATTCATAGAGATGTAATGACTCAATCTGATATTGTAATTGCGCACCGGGTAACATCTAAACCAGATTTAGAATCTCTTAATTACATTATGCAGTCATATATTCTTGAGGGAATAAGAAAAAACATGGATGATCTTCCAACTGTAAAAGGTTCTGCGATAATTCTTGATGATAATTCTGAGAGATTGTATCCTGCTAGAATTCGTCCGAGATTCACCTGGCATGGAGGAGAAGCTCCAATAGCAGTAAAAGCAGAAAAAGATAAAGGAAGTTTCTAAAAATTAAATAATTCTAAAATCTATTCTAAAGCGAAATTTATATGGTGCGATTTCACCTGCCTTTTTTATCTTTAGTATTTTTATTTTCTTTCTTGCTTTGCTTGCTTCTTTTTTTATTTTTTCAACAAGTAAATCAATTTCTTTTTCAGAACAAAAATCATAATAAAAAATTCTTGTATTCTTGCCACTTAGCATAAAAGCTTCTTTAAGGAAGCTATTTTTTAATTGGGGGCGGGGCATAACAATGACATCAAATTTTTTCTTTAATTTTTTTAATTTAATCGCAACTTTTTTTATGTCTCCAGGTAAAAACTCAATTTTATCTCTTACTTTATTCAATCGCGCATTTAATTCAGCATATTTGTTTGCTTCTCTATTTATTTCATTAGAATAAACTTTTTTAGCTGGAGAGTTTTTTGCTATTACAATTGAATAAGGAGCAACACCTGCAAACATAATCAAGATCTCTTCCCCTTTTTTTATTTTTTCTGCAATCTCTTTTCTTTCATTGCTCAATCTAGAAGAAAAATAAGTTTTATCTATAGAAAATCTAAAAACACATCCATTTTCTTTGTACAAAACCTCTTTTGTTTTCTCGCCTGCAAGATGTTTTGTTTTCTGTTTTCTAAGTAATCCCCTAAATTTACCTGTCTTTTCAAGAACTGTTTTAACTGATTTATGTTCTTTAAGAATTTTCTCTGCAAATTTTTTCTTTTGAGAAATTTTAAAATTCCTTGGAAACTTCAAAAGAGCGAGATTTCCCAAAATGTCAAAAGCTCGTGGAATTTCCTTGTTAAGAATATTTTTGCTTTTCATACTTCTTAAACCATATCAATATTTATAAATATTAAATCCTTAAAAAAAACATGAAAAAGAGGTTATTAGCATTTCTTGCACCATTTTTAATGATTAAATTAGTAAGTGCGCAGTTTTTTGGCAGTTATGGTGGAAGTTTTTCAATTGTCTCATTTCTAGATTCTATTGGAGCAGAGAATATTACTTTTTTGGCTTTATTTATAATCTTTTTTGCAGTTATTTTTTATTCTTTATCAAGATTGTTTAAAGATCCATATGGACAACCAAATAAACCAATAGCAGGGATTTTAGCTTTTGCAATCTCAGCTTTAATTAGCTATGGAATATATCGCTCTGGTTTTGATTTAACGAGTTTGCTTTATGGTTGGGGAATTGACACTAGTTTTCTTTATCCCCTATTTTCAATTGCAATTCTTTTATTTGCAGGTTTAATGATAAAATATGTGGGATTTGGTATGTTTTTGATGTTGCTCGGAGCATTTTTTCTCTACATCGCCCTTTTCACAGATATTGTTTATGAAAAAACATTAGTGGGAATAATTGGAATAGTTTCAGCTGTTTTAGGATTTGTTATTTGGAGAAGAAAAGCTGCAAGAAGACGTTTAGAACAATGGGGAGTAAATGCATTCCAAAAAATAAAATCAAAACCTAAATGGATAATTATATTAGTAGGAGTTTTAATGATTCTTGCTGGTTTTAAGTTTGGAGTGTCAATTCTAATTGTTATTGGATTTATTTTAGGTTTGATTGGCTTTTTCTTTAATAAATCTCGAAGAAGAGGACTTCCGCCTCCAGATCCAAGTCCAAATTTATATAATGCACAGAGGGCAGCACAAGCAAGAAGAGAAAGAGAAACCGAGGCCCGTATAAATAGAATTGGACAAAGATATTCCAGACGAGAAAGAAGATTTAGATAATAATTACATCCACCCACTCAAACCTTTTTGTTTCTTTTTCTCTTTTAATTCTCTAAGTTTTTCCAATTGCTTATTAACTCTTTCTTCTGAGAAATCATGTTCTTCAATTAAAATTTTCTTTATTTTTTC
>Ga0194112_10011119_pt1 | contig 11194 bp, 3 predicted proteins | sample TA2MahC400mmetaG_FD_146191 | JGI IMG/M metagenome (GOLD analysis project Ga0194112, IMG submission 146191) | Freshwater microbial communities from Lake Tanganyika, Tanzania - TA2015016 Mahale Deep Cast 400m | ecosystem: Environmental > Aquatic > Freshwater > Lake | place: Tanzania: Lake...
AGTGCCTTGGCTGCCGCATCGCGCACGTAGGGCACAGTGTCCCCCAGCGCGGCTGCCAGGTCGTCCGCTTCCCCTGGTCCCCTATCTCAGCCAGCGCCTGAACTGCCGCGTGCCGCACGGTGGGCGATGGGTCCTTCAGCGCGGGCACCACGCCCTCCACGGTCGAGGGATGGGCAATGCGCCCCAGGTTGTGGACCACGCTGTAACGAGTGCGCTCGTCAGGGTCCTTCAGGCGGGCGACGAGGTGCTGAAGCGCGGGCCAGCCGAGCTTCCTCAAGGCCAGGACCGCGTGCCAGTTGCCGCCCTCCCTCTTGGCTTCGAGTTCGGTGATCAACACGGGAATGCCCCGCTGGTCCCCCATTCGGCTTAGGGCCACGGCCACCGTGCAAGGGATGTCGTAGCGCTGCTCTCGGAGCAGGGCCGCGAGGGGCTCGATGGCGCGCGGGTCGGCGATCAGCCCCAGCGCCTCCGCCGCGGCACATCGCAGCGGAGCGTCCTCCTCCCCCAGCGCCGCCAGCAGGGGCGGCACGGCACGGCGGTCCTTCAGCTCGCCCAGCAGCTCAGCGGCCCGGCTGCGGAGCTTGGACGCCTTGTCCTGTAGGATGCCCACGATGGGCACGACCGCTCTGCGGTCTCCCGCCTTCGCGAGGGCCACGAGCGCGTTGTCCCGCACGGCCGCGTCCCCATCGTTCAGCGCGGCTGCGAGCGCGTCGGCGGCGCGGGCGTCGGCCAGCTTGCCCAGGGCCTCGGCGGCCGCCCTCCTGACCCACACCTCGGCATCGCGCAAGGCCGTGGCGAGGCCCTCGACACCCCGGCGGTCCCCCAGCTTCCCCAGCGCCTCGGCTGCGTATTGCCGGACATTCCGCTCGCCGTCCCTGAGCGCAATGAGCAGCGGCATCACCGCGCGGGGGTCCCTGAGTTTGCCAAGCGACATCGCGGCGCAGGCACGCACCTCGGCGTCAACGTCCGAGACAGCCGCAAGGAGGGGGTCCACGACCGGTTGGTCCTTGTAGCCCCAGAGCCACCAGGCCGCTCGGCGCCGCGCCTTCACCTGCCCGGTCAGAAGGGCGTCAACGAACGGCTCGTGAGGCCGCGGTGGCCAGCCGCCGTTGCGAACCAGCGCTGCATCCGCGGTCCGGCCGATCTCCGGGTCGTCGAGCATGGCCAGCAGCACCTCCGCCGCGCGTGGGTGGCTGCTCATGCCCAGCGTGTCAATCAGCCGCGCGCGCAGATCAGGCTCGGCCCTCGGGACGGCCGCGAGAAGGGCCTCGACCCCCCAGCCGCCTAGCCCGGCCAGCGCGCCGCCCGCGCCCGTGCAGTGGTCGCACATGCCGAGGAAGAACGACTCGACAAGCGCCCCTGCCGCGCGCGGGTCGCCGATGTTCCCCAGCGCTCGGACGGCGCCCCAGCTCACATCAGTCTTCTTCTCCTTGATCAGCGGGATGATGTGCTCTGTGGCGAGCGGGTCCTTGAGCCCTATCAGGCCGCGCACGGCGGCGCCGCGGACCTCCGCCGCCGGGTCCTTCAGCAGCGCGACCAGGGCAGGGACGGCAGCCGGGTCCGGGGACTCGGCGCGGCCATAGGGGGCGCAGGCAAGCTGGCCCAGAGCATACGCGGCGCTCTGCCGCACGCTGGCCTCAGCGTCCTTCAGCAGGGGAAGAAGCGGCTGGACGCCCTGGCGCAGGCGCAGGCTGCCTATCAGGCTGGCGACCCCGCAGCGGACCCGCGGGTCGGCATCGCGCAGGGCGGCGAGAAGCCGCGCCACGTTCGCCTCGACCCTCGCCAGCCGGTGATAGTCCCCGTGCATGGCCCGCTGCACGGCGTGCGGGTCGTTCGCCTTGAGCGCCTGGATGAAGGCGTCCACCGCGTCGGGCGCCCGCGCCTCCCCGCCAGTCGAGACGTGCGGGAGGAGAAGAACTGCGAGGGCAGAAGCCACAGTGATTGATTGAGTCGCCACGCGTTTCGGCACGAGAGTCCCTCCATCGTGGCTGAGCGACGCCCACGTCCCGATTCTACTGCGCACGAGCGCGGGATTCAAGACGGACGACCGATTGCCCCGCGCTCCGAGAAGGACACGGACAGACACGGACGGACACGGACTGAGGCCCCAGAGCGGCAGAGGATTCCCCGTCCGTGTGTGTCCGTGCATGTCCGTGTGATCTCGCCAGATGCTCAAGGCGCGAGAACGAGGCGTGGGCTCATTCCACCGGATAGCCCACCTGGCGCATCTGGCGGATGGCGGCCATGTAGTCGGCAATCTCGGCGGCTGTGAGGGCGCGGCGGAGGATGAGCACTTCGTCAATGGCCACGCCAGGGGCGCCCCGCGTGCCCACGGTGACCTCGCCGACCTTGTCGTCCTCATTGAACGGACGCCCGTCGTTGCGGGTCTTCCAGGCGAGGCGGCCATCGGTGTAAACCTCGACGAGCGACGCCCCCTGGATGACGAGGGCCGTGTGATGCCAGACGCCGGCCTTCAGCTCGACGTGCTCCGCCCAATTCGCGTCATAGATGCCGTTCACGTTCTGGATGCCGGGGAAGTTGTAGACCTGGAGGATGCCCGCGTTGCGCTGGAGGGCGCACCAGGGGCCTTTGCCCGCGGCGAAGTGGGAGATGATGCCGCGTCCCTGAAGATGCACGAGGCCGAAGCCCGTCTCGGGCTTCGCATCCTCGGCCAGCGCCCACCAGAACATCACCGTGAGCGGCTTGTGAGGGGAAAGTTCAGGGCTGCGCAGTTGCAGCGCGCCGCTCTTGCCCGTCAGCGCGCCCCGCCCGCGCATCCCGTCGGGCACCGAGTTCACGTTGCCCACCTGCGCCATATCCGCCTTGTTGACCTCCGGCCGCCCGCCGATCTGTTCGAAGCCGTGGTAGTAGAGCAGCCTGTCCTCCAGCTCCGGGGGAACCCCGAGGAAGGCCGTCATCTCCCGCGTCGGCCCCACGGCGACGGGAGGCACGGGCGCGCGACACGACGCCGAGAGCAGTCCCGCCATCGCGGCCAGGTTTAGCGTGAACCTTCTCATTTGGTCCCCCATCCGCTCTGATTCAGGGGTGGCCCAGCCCGCCGCCGGCGGGCGGCAGGGCCGAGCCGCGGGCAATAGGCCCTTGCTCCGCGGTGGGCGCTTTCGGGAGCCTCCGCAGGAGGCGTCAGGTGATAGCCACGGGCGTGAGCCCGTGGATCGCGACGGCCCAACCCCCAGCCCCCGTAGGGGGCGGCAGAGACCTCCGGCCGCCGCCTTCTGCCGCCCCCTGCGGGGGCTGGGCCGGGGGTGACGCCCGCCCCACGGGCTGACGCCCGTGGCTACCTCCTATCGCCCTCTGCGAGGGCTGGGCCGCGCCCCTCAACCCAGCTCTCATGGCAGCATCCTGAACTCGCGGACATCGTGCTTCTTGATCGTGAGCTTCAGCCTGTTGCCCTCGATGGGCACCTCCTTGTCCGTCTCGGCGTCGAGGAGCTTGTAGCCGCCCTCGAAGCCGAGGGCCTTGGCGTCAATCGTGAGCGTGGCATCGAGGTCCTTCTCGGCGTAGCTGACGACGGCGAAGAGGGCCTCCTTGCCCTTGAGCGAGTAGACGATGGTCGGCAGGTCGGGGCTGTCGGCCACGACGGGCTGGGGACGGTCGTCCCAGTAGCGGTAGACCTCCAGGCCAGGGTTCTCGACCAGGCGGTGGACGTGTTTGAAGAGCGGCTCCCACACGTCGTTCCGCCCCCAGCAGTCGGGTTCGTGGACGAGGCAGACGGCGGCGAAGGTGCGTTGCGTCCAGGGGTCGTTAGCCAGCTTGCCGTGGTCGCCGAGGAGCACGGGCCACACCCCCGCCAGCTCGCCCGTCGAGACGAGCAGGATGTACTCGCGGGGGAAGCGATACTGCACGTCGCCCTCCGAGTACTTCCACTCCCAGTCGTACTGCACCGTGGCGAAGGAGTAGAGGGGGAGGATGTTGGTGGAGGTCATGTGGGGCATCGTGATGGGCCGCATCCCGCGCTCGTTCATGTAGACGAACGTCCGCTTGACCAGCTCGCGGAGGCCCCAGAGGCCATTCGACGGCATGACGGAGCCGTCCTCGCGCTTGTAGGCGTCGGTCATCGCCGTGTTGTAGGAGCCGACGAAGAAGTAGTTGTCCCAATAGACCCCCTGGTTGCCGCCGATGTCGAAGCTCTTGCCGTACCACCAGAGCGCGTGGTCAATGTACGATTCGGTCGGGACGATCTTGATCTCCCAGATGCCGTTGCCCTTGCCCACGGTGCGGTAGTCGGAGAGGCCCCACTCGTCCTGAAAGGTCTGGAACTCGTCAGCGAGCTGGTAGCTGGCCCGGTTGTAGTAGAAGACCATCTTCGAGCCGTAGCGCGAGCGGAGGTTGTGGCGGACGTGGGCGATGTAGCTCTTGACCTTGTCCTCGCCGTAGGGCTCGAAGTACTTCCGCCCGTGCTCGATGACCTTGTTGACCTCCTCGTCGGAGAGCTTCTCCTTGTTCCCGCGGGCGATGGCTTCCCAGAACAGCATGTCCTTGCCCGCTGGATACACCGAGCCGCAGTCCCCGAGCGCCAGCCAGTTGATGTCGGTGCCCAGCAGCGTGTACTTCTCGCGGTGCCAGGCATAGCGCCAGTTGCCGATGCGCGGCTTCACGGGCGCGGCCTGGAGGCCAAAGGTGATGGTCCTGGGCTCCTTGACCATCGTGGGCTTATTGATGAAGTGAATGCGCAAGATGAGCTGGCCGCCCTTCCTCACCAGCGCGAGATTGGGCTCGGCAGGGTTCCATACCCAACCCTTGTCGTTCTCACAGAACCACGACAGCCCACGCACCGGGCTGCCGACGTAGATGTAGGAGCAGAAGCCCTTCGGGAGATCGTTCACCTGCACCTTCGAGCTGTCCCACACCACGCCTTCGCCCTGCGGCACGCGGGCGTAGATGGTATTCCGAATACCATCGCCCATCGCGTGGATCATCGGTGCCGCGCTGGCCTTGAGGGGGATGTCGAGATAGAAGTGGTCGAGTGCCTGGCCGGCGGCTGAAGACAGCTTGAGGTCCACCCTCATCAGCCCATCGTAGTCCCAGGTGGAGGTCGCCTCGGCCTCCACAGCGCCGATCCTGAACGCGGCGCGGCTGGTCGCCTTGTGCGGCGCGGCCTCGGTGAATCTGATGCCTTGGCGCTCTTCCACAAGCCGGTCAAAGGCAATGCCGCCGACGAACCGCATGGGCGCGGCGAGCAGGGGCTGTTCGGCGGCGACGACCTGGTCCCAGAGGCCGAAGTCGTTCATCGTGTGCTCGCGGAGGACGGTGGAGACCTTCTTGCCCTCGACCTTGATGGGGGTGAAGGGCGGGTAGACCGTGGTGCTGGTGCCGAGGCCCTTGCGCTCCCATTCGTAAACCGTGCGCTCGAACTCCTTGACCAACTCGCCCTTCGGCACGTTCCGGCCGCTCGCGGCGAGGGCGATCTCGTACTGGCCGTCGAGGTGGGGGAGGGCGAACTCGAGTTCCTGGCGGCCATCCTTGAAGGCATCGAAGGTCACGCTCCTGACGGCCCGCTTGCGGCCCTTAGGACGGATGGTGCAGGTGAGCTTCTCCAGCTTCGCGTCCTGCGGCAGGTTCGACACGTCAGCCAGCACCCGCATGGCATTCCTGTAGGGATAGTAGGCGAACTGGAAGTCAATGGGCAGGACTTCCTTCTTCTTCGTCGTCCACCGCCAGGGCTCGCCCTTCTGCCAGGTGACCGTGCGCTGGTAGTGGACGGTCTTGCCGTCGGGTGAGGTGACGGAGAGCGTGAGGTCGAACTTGCGGGTCGCGTCGTCCTTCGCCTTGATCGCCACTTCCTTCCTCTCGCCGGGGGCGAGGGTGACCATTTCGGAGTTGATCAACTCCGGCATGACGTCGCGCTTAAGCGCGAGGGCGGCCTTGACGGCGATGGGCGTGGCCATCGGATTGCTGAGAACCAGGGCGTGGTGGATGTCCCCGATGAAAGCGTCGCCGCGATTCTCGTGCGCGATGGCGAGGGCATCTGGGGCAAAGGTGAAGCGGTCGGTCGGCGCGTAGGCCCCGCCGCCTGTCGAGGAGAACGCCCAGGGGTTCTTCCAGTTGCGGCAGAGGTTGATGCCCCAGGCGCCCTGCGTAACCTCCCGAAGGTTGGGAACCTTCGGGAGGGGGAGGGAGGCGATGGGCACGGCGACCTCGCAGTGCCAGTGGCCAGCGTGGAAGCCGTTGGCAACCTTCCAGTTGCCGGCCCAGGCGGGCTGCTCGGGGACGTTGCCGCGACCGTGGTGCTTGTAGGCCACGCGGCCGGCGGCGTTGGCGAGCATCTGGAATGACTGGCCGTGCTCGGAGCCAGGCGTCGGGTCAATCCAGACCTCGATGGAATCGTCGAAGACGATCTTCACCGTGTCCTTGTTCACCTCGGCGACGAGCTGCCCCTCGTCGGGCAGTTGCGACTGGATGGCGAAGTGGAGATGGGTCTTCGTGGCGGCGACCCAGGCTCTGACGCGGCGGCGGTCGAGCGTGCCGTTGAAGGCGAAGCCATCGAAGCCCGCCGAGGCCGCCCATTCGGCGGCCTCGATCTTCCCGTCAATGGTTGGCGGCTTGGCCATCAGGGGCACGCGGTAGTCGGCGGCCATGGCGGCTCCTGCAAGCAACAAGCACCCAAGGGTCAGGTTGGGACGCATTCGAGGTCGCTCCTGCAACGCACGAGGTTGACGGGGGGTCGCGAGTTTCGTACCTTAGACGCGGCCAATCGGCCCTCAGTGTATCACAAAGGAGGCACGCGACAAATGCGGCGAGCACTTCCCCCCAGCCTGCTTCTCGCTCTTGCGGCAATCGCTTCAGCGCAGCCTCAGCGGCACGACCGGGTGGGCGTCGTGCCCGTGCCCAAGACCGTAGCCGTGGACGGCGATCTGAGGGACTGGGACCTCAGCGGCGGCATCGAGTGCGCCTTCGACGAATCGCTCCGGCCAAAGTTCACGGCGACCATCGCCTTCATGTTCGACAAGGAGGCGCTCTACGTTGCGGCCCGCGTGGCCGACGACACGCCGCTCGTGAACCGCCACGACCCGAAGGTGGAGCCGAACAGGGGCTGGGACGGCGATGCGCTCCAGGTGCGGCTGTGCAGCGACCCGAAGGCCGATTACCCGCTCCGCGATTCCAACAGCGACCGCATCTGCCACCTCACCCTCTGGCACTACACCGACCGCCAGGAGCCGGTGCTCCACATCCAGCACGGCATGGACTACCACGGGACGAAGCTCCTCGCGGGCAAGGAGTCAAGCGTGGCCTTCCGCAAGGACGGCGATGGGAAGGGCTACACGCTGGAGGCCCGTGTGCCGTGGAAGCTCCTCAATGCGGCAGATGGCCCGCCGCAGGCGAATGACCGCATCGCCCTCGTCGTCCAGCCGCTGTGGGGCGACGGCACGGGCTGGAGGCAGGTGTGCACGTTCAACGACGTGGTCCGCGAGGCAGGCTTCTCCTTCCAGGGCGCGGCGATGTGGGGCCAGGCCGTCTTCTCGCCGCGGGGCAACCTGCCGAAGTCCGAGCGGCCAGTCACCGTGCAGGAGGCCCTCACGCCCCTCACCCTCGCCCTGCCTGTAGCGGATGCCGAGGCGAAGTCGTTGAGCGCCGCCATCTGTGATGCAGCGGGCCATCTCGTGCGCACGCTCCCTGTCTCCAGCGGCGCTCCGCGCGAGCTGAAGTGGGACGGTCTGGATGATGACGGCCGGCCTTTGCCAGCGGGGGACTACACGGTGAAGGTGCTCTCGCACCGCGGCATCGGGCAACGACACGTGGCCTCGCTCCACAACGCGGGCAATCCGCCGTGGCGGACCGACGACGGCACGGGAAGCTGGGGCGGCGACCACGGGCCGCCCATCGCCGCCACCAGCGACGCCGAGCGCGTCTACCTCGGCTGGACCATCAGCGAGGCCGGCTGGGCCGTCGTCGCCATCAAGAAGGACTTCACCCCTGATGGGAAAGTGCAGAAGCTCTGGGGCCAGCATCAGGTGCTCGACCTCGGCATTCTGGTCACGGCGATGGCGACGGATGGCGAGCGGCTCTTCGTCGCGCAGGATGGCCAGAAGTGGGGCGAGGAGAACCCCACGGCCTTCACCGCCGGCGTCGTGCTCTGGGAGGCGAAGTCGGGCCGCCCGATCAACTTCCCCTTCGGCAAGCGCACGCTCGTCGTCAGCCAATGGAAGGCGCAACTGAAGCGCGAGCGGAAGCCATTCTGGGAGAACGTCCGCAGCGGCGACATCGGGCCGCAGGACCTCGGGCTGAATCTCACGGGCATCGCGGTGGCGGGCGACATCCTCTACGCCTCGCTCCACCTGGAGGACAAAGTCGTCGCCTTCAACTGGCGGACGGGCAAGATGGAGTCCAGGAGCTACAGCCTGCCCCGACCCGCCGGCCTCGCCGTGGAGAGGGACGGGAACCTGCTGGTCGTCAGCGGCAAGCGGGTCGTCCGCCAGGTCCTCGACGGGGGAGCGACGCCTGTCGCCTACGAGGGGCTCTCGGCGCCGTGGGGCGTCGCGACGGACCCCGAAGGCCACATCTATGTGACCGACTGCGGGAACGCGATGCAGGTGAAGGTGTTCGACCGCGCTGGCAAGCCGCTCGGGGTGATCGGGAAGCCCGGCGGGCGGCCGTGGGTCGGCCGCTCCGATCCGGCAGGGCTGCTGAAGCCGTCGGGCGTCACCGTCGCCCCCGGCTACAAGGTGTGGGTCTGCGAGCACGATGACTCGCCGCGGCGTGTCAGCGTGTGGTCGCCAGACGGGGATCTCCTGGCCGACCTGCTGGGCGGCGGCGCCTATGCCGTCGAGGGCATCGCCGACGAGCAGAGGCCATCGTGGGTCAATGCCCACGACACGCTGTTCGAGGTGGACTACGCGACGGGCAAGCACCGCACGGTCGCCACCCTCACCCGGCCCAGCCTCCGCGGCCTCCAGTTCGACCACGACGGCGGCTACATGGGCCGCGCCCTGAAGCTCCGACACCTGCGTGACCGCACCTACGTGGTCCACACCGGCCGCGGCGGCGTGGTGGTCTATCGCCTCCGGGACGACCTAGTGGCCGAGCCGCTCGCCGCGATCATTGACAGCGGCCACCTGAAGTTCCACCTGCCCGACTGGTTCCTCAAGAAGCTCGACTTGAGCGGCACGAAGACCCTCTGGTGGCTCGACCGCAACGGCGACACGTTCATCCAGGAGGACGAACTGGCCATCCAGCCCGTGGCCACGGCGCTGCGGAACTACTGGGGGCCGTGGGTGGACGACGACCTGAGCTTCTGGAACAACTGGGGCAACGCGGTGTTCCACGTGAGCCCGAGCGACTGGTTGTCCAGTGGCGCCCCCGTCTACCCCAAGCCCGTCGAGCAGAAGCCGCTGTTCAAGGCCCTCGGCGACCAGGTTCACTACGTGATGCCCGACGGCGACGCGCTCTACCTCCTCGAACAGAGCGGCGGCAACATCCAGACGGGCACCGGCACCCGCTGGAGCGCCGTGTCCCGCTACACGCTCGACGGCAAGCGGCGCTGGGCCTACCGCAACGTGTGGCTCGGCTTCGGCCTCGACGCCCCGCTCGCCAAGCCGGGCGACGTGGTCGGGGCAATGAAGTTCATCGGGAAGGTGAAGCTCGGCGACAGGCTGACCCTCATCGGCGTCAACGGCTACTTCGGCCAGTTCAACCTCCTGTCGAGCGATGGCCTCTGGGTCGCCTCGCTCTGCAAGGATAACCGCTACGGGCCGAAGGCCGACTCGACGACCGTGTGGCCGGAGAACTTCTCTGGCCACCTCTTCCGCAACCGCGACGACGGCAAGGTCTACCTCATCGCGGGCGACACGGATGCCCGCATCTGGGAGGTGACTGGCCTCGACGCGATCCGCACGGCCGAGGCCCGCTTCGCTCTCTCCGAGGGCGACCACACGAAGGCCATCGAGGTGGCCTCGCGCCGCCGCGGCGCGGCCGGGGGACCAGCCCCCATCCGCCTCGCCAGGGCGAAGGCGGCCACGGTGGACGGCAAGCTCGACGAGTGGGACATGAAGGCCGCCGTGGCGATTGACGCCGGCGCGGGCCGAGGGGCGCGAATTGCCCTGGCCTACGACGACGCGCATCTCCTCGCCGCCTTCGACGTGGCCGACGACTCGCCGATGGCGAACGGCGGCAAGGACGCCTTCCTGCTCTTCAAGACGGGCGACGCCTGCGACGTGATGCTCGCCTGTGACCCCCAAGCGGATGCGAAGCGGAGGCAGCCCGCCCGGGGCGACGTGCGGCTCCTCTTCATCGTGCTCGACGGCAAGCCCGTCTGCGTCCTCTACGACGCCATCGTGCCCGAGGGCGAGAAGCTGCCCAAGGTGTTCAGCTCGCCCACGGGCTCGGTCTCGTTCGACCGCGTCGCGGCGCTGGCGGGCGCCCGCGTGGCGATTCAGCGGAACGCGAAGGGCTACACGCTTGAGGCCGCGGTGCCGCTCAAGGACATCGGCTTCGCCCCGAAGCCAGGGATGGCGACGCGCGGCGATGTGGGGGTCATCTTCTCCGACCCCGGCGGCAGCCGCAACGTGCTCCGTGCCTATCACGCCAACAAGGACACCGCCATCGTCAACGACATCCCCAGTGAGGCGCGCCTCGCGCCCGACAAGTGGGGCCTCCTCCGAGTGGAGTAGGGGCGATGAACAGGCTTCAGTTCGCACTTCTCTTCGTCATTTCGTGGGGGGCAGCCATGGCTTCGACAATGCCGAGCCGCGCGCTCGTCCAGGCATCGGTCGCCGACCCCGTGCGGCTGAACGCCGAGCACTTCGAGCTGGTCGCCTGCCGCAAGAGCGGCGCCTGGTATCTCCGCGACACGGGAACCGGCGAGCTCTTCGCCGGCGGGCGGCCGATGGGTGAGCCGGTGTCCGTCGAGGCCAAGGGCCAGTCGCTCCGGATCCAGTTCAAGGAGCCCAAAGCCGCGCTTGCCTTCCAGGCCCTGCCCTCCGGCCGTGATCTGGACCTGAGCGTCGAGGAACGTGGCCACCCGGTGCTGCGGGATGCCCTGTGGCTCGCCGCCGACCAGCCGGGCTCCTTCGTCGTGCCGCAGGGCGAGGGCTGGCTCGTCCGCGCCGGCCAGAAGGTCAAGCACCGCTTCCTCACCCACCAGAGCCGCTCGCACCTGACGATGCAGATGTTCGGCGTCGTGCGGGGCGAGGCCGCGCTGCTCCTCTCGTGGAACGACGTCGGCGGCTGTGTGGACCTG
>Ga0194112_10011122_pt1 | contig 11193 bp, 13 predicted proteins | sample TA2MahC400mmetaG_FD_146191 | JGI IMG/M metagenome (GOLD analysis project Ga0194112, IMG submission 146191) | Freshwater microbial communities from Lake Tanganyika, Tanzania - TA2015016 Mahale Deep Cast 400m | ecosystem: Environmental > Aquatic > Freshwater > Lake | place: Tanzania: Lake...
TGGAGCCCGAGCCCGTCGAAATCGAGGAAGTCATCGGCAGGTTGCCCGCCGATTTCGGGACCGCATTTACTTCATCGCTTTGCGGGACCTCCGGTCCCCGGCGGCTGCCGACGACGTTCGGAGCGAAACGATGTTACGGGCTATCCGCGCGTTGCGCGATGGTGCGCTCCAGAACCAAGCGGCGCTCCCGGGTTTCGTGCTTGGCATCGCTCGAAATGTCATCCGGGAGCAGCAGCGTTCGGCAAGCCGTTACGACGAAATCGAAGCGGCGGGCCAGCCACAGTCGCCGTCACCCACTGTCGACAGCGCCGAGCGCGAGGCGTTGAAGATGGCGCTCGAACGGCTTGATCCACGTGAGCGAGAGATCATTCGCTACGCATTCTACGACGATCTATCGCGGGACGAGATTTCGGCGAAGATGGGGATCATGCCGGACCGGGTTCGGCTTGTAAAGTCCCGCGCTTTGAAGAGCTTTCGTGAATTCTACTTGCGGCTAACCACGCCAAGGCAAAAATAAAAATGCTACAAACACCTCAGTACCGCCACTTCATTACGGAGATTGCTTGAACCACCTGGAAGCACGCCAGCGCGAACTGGCCGAACTCTACGTTCGCGGAGAGCTGTCCGCGCACGACCGCTCGGCGTTCGAAGAGCACTTTTTCGGCTGTGCGGAGTGCTTTGAAGAGGTCCAATCCCTGGACCGGATGCGGAGTGCGGTGAAGGGTGCAGTAGCGGCGGGTGAGTTCACCGCGAATTCGCCCGCGAAGCGTTCATTCGCCGCGGGCGTCGGCATTGCGGCCTCGGCGCTTTTCGCGGCCATCGCTGGTTGGAGTGTGCTTGTCGAACAGCCTAGGCTGTCGGCCGAGGCGCGTCGGGAGCAGGAGATCGCAAAGGAACGGATCGCCGCACTCGAGAAGGAGATGGCCGGCCGAGAATTCGCCTCGTCTTCATTACCTGTCCTGATCCTGGAGGCAGCACGCGACGGGGAGGCGAACAAAATCCGCGTGCCGTCCGGCGCAAAGCAAATTGCACTTTGGATGGAGCCGCCGCCGGCTGTCGCTGGGCCGTTCCGGCTCGGCATCTTCACGCCGAAAGGCGCGGAGATCGAATCGGTAGCCGGCCTTGCCCGCAATTCGCAGGGCGCGCTCGCGGTGTCGATTCCAACTCGCCGGCTGCCGGCTGGAAGCTATCGAGCGCGGTTGTTTGGCGCAAGCGGCAAGTTGCTCGCCGAGTACGCTTTCGGCGTCGCCGAGTAGCCGGTAGCGGTTACGGAGCAACGGCAATGGTTGCCGCTACTTTATCGGGCATACCGGTTGCCGACACTTCGATTTTGTCCTTGTGTAGGCGGATGCGACGCCACTGATCGGCGCCTTTGAACATCGCGGAGGTCCGCACCTGCACCGGTTTGCTCGCGCCGAGCGCGATGGGCGAAATGTCGTCCGTGTGGCGGTGCCCACAGAGAATCATGACGACGCTCGACGAGCCACTGACAGCCGCCGCGAGCGATTTGCTGAAGAGATCCGACGCGCCGATCGGAATGTGCAGTGCCAGCACGACCTTGTCCTTGGGGAATTTCTTCAACTCGCCGGAGAGCCACGCCATCTGCGCGTTCAAGTTCGATTGCGCCGCCTCACCGTTGTCGAGAATCACGAAACGGTAGCGCGTGCCGTCAACTCTTTTCGCGAATGAATAGTATGTGCCTTTCTTGAAACCCGGCAGCGATTTGCGCCATGCTTGACGCGTCTGCGCAGCCACCGATTGATCGCCCACCGGCGCCTGCGGATTTTTCGGATTCCGGCGGTAACACTCGACGTCGTGATTGCCGAGCACCGGATACAGCTTCACGGGCAGCTTCGAAGCGGGCCGCGTGAAACTTTCGATCTGCCCGTAGACCGGCGCGCCCGACGCCGTGTCGAAGCACCACGCGTCAATCATGTCGCCGGTGTGAATCGCGAATGCGGCGCTGCCGGGCTTGAAGGCGGCTACGAACTTCTCCAGCGTCGCGCGTGATGGTCCGTTCGACGCGCGCGCGGCGGCGATCTCAGGATGAATACCGTCGAGCTTGATGACGTGCGTGTCGGTGAAGTGTACGAAATCGACGACCGCGAGCAGGAAGAAAAACATTTGCTAGGCCCCCAGTTGGCACTCGGCGTGTATCGCCTTGACGGCCTTTTCGAGGCCATCGCGGCTAACGACGAGGTTGATCGTTAATTCGCTCGATCCTTGCGCGATCGCAATAATCGAAATTCCTTCGCGGCTCACGGCGGTAAACACGCGGCCAGCAAGACCGGCCACGCCGCGCATGCCTTCGCCGACAACGGCGAGCAAACCCACGTTTTCATCGACCAGGAACGGATTGACGTAGCCGTGTTCGATCTCCAAAGCAAACGCGTCCTGCAAGCTCTTCAACACCACCGGCAGTTCGTCTTTGCGAATCAGGAAACAAAAACTCTGCCGGTATGACGAACTGGAAAGCGTCAGCACTTCGGCGCCCACGATGTCGAGCGCGTCGATGGCGCGAGCCATCACCCGTGTGCCGGAGATGGCGCCGGACGCCGGTTCGACCGAGACCAGCGCAACGTTTGCCATGGACGTGACAGCGCGTGCGCCTGGCGGCTCTTCAAGCGACGGGACGATTTTCGTACCCGGCGCGGCGAGGTTGAACGAGTTCTTGCTCCACACCGGGATCTTCTTCTCGACTAACGGCGCGAGCGTACGAGGATGGAGCACCTTGGCGCCGTTGTAGGCGAGTTCGGCGGCTTCGGCGTAAGTCACTTCGTCGAGCACCTTCGCATCCTTCACCAGGCGTGGGTCGGCGGTCATGATGCCATCGACATCGGTCCAGATCCAAAGTTCGGAAGCATCGAGCGCGGCGGCGAGGATCGACGCGCTGAAGTCCGACCCCCCTCGGCCAAGCGTTGTCGGCTTACCATCGACGGTGGCTCCGTTGAACCCGGTCATGACGGGAACGTCGCCTTGCGCTAGGAGCGGTTGCATGAGCGAGTTCGCCTTCGCGCGTGTTGCTTCCATGATCGGCGTTGCGTTGCCGAACACGCCGTCGGTAACGACGACACTTGCCGCATTGATCGCTTGCGCCGGTGTGCCTTGTTCGGCTAAATACGCGGCGATGATCAACGCGGTGAGGCGTTCGCCTATGGCAATCGCTTCATCGACGCTTCGCGGGGGACGATCGCCAAGCAACAGCATGCCCTGGGCTATACGTTCGAATTCGGCGGCCAGCGCGTCGATGCCGTCTTGCACGGGACCGGGATCGGCGAGCAGGTCGGCGGCAGTCTGCTTGTGCCGTTCGCACAAGTTTGCGACGTTTTTTTCTATCGTCGCTTTGTCGCCCGACTCGGCGTGGCGCAACGTGTCGAGCAACAGGTCGGTGACCTTCGACATCGCCGATACGACGATTGCCACGCGAGATTTCTTCGCTTGCTCCGACGTGATCGACGCGGCGATTTTGATGCGTTCGGCGCTGCCCATGGACGTTCCACCGAACTTCATTACGATCAACTGACTCAACTGGTGACTCCTCTTCCATTCGATGTTTTCGAGCGCACGATGCGCAGCACTTCGGTGATGACCTGTTCGAGATCCATGCCGGACGAATCGAGAAAATGGGCGTCTTCGGCCTGGCGCAACGGCGAATCCGGGCGCGTCGCGTCACGTTCGTCGCGTTCCCGGATCTCGCGAAGTACCCGCTCGTAGTCTCCCCCTTCGTCGGCGACGCGGCGACGCGCGCGAATCTCCGGACTGGCGTCGAGGTAGATCTTCACTTGGGCGTGCGGATAGACGACAGTGCCGATATCGCGACCTTCCATTACGACGCTGGATTCGTTGGCGTAGTCCTGTTGCAGGGCGACCAGCGCGCGACGCACGCCAGGGATCGCCGAAACTCTCGACGCCGCCTGCGACACGGCGGGCAGGCGAATCTCCGAGGTCACATCGCGGCCGTTCAAGAACACCGTTCCCGCGCGCAAAACAATGTCGGCATGCGAAGCGAGCGGCACGAGTTTGTTGTGGTCGGAGGGGTCGATGTCGTTCTCGACCGCCATCAATGCGACGGCGCGATACATCGCGCCGCTGTCGACGTGCAAGTAGCCGAGTCGTTCGGCAACTGCTTTCGCAACGGTGCTTTTTCCCGCTCCTGCGGGGCCATCGATGGCCACGATGACGCGCTTTCCACTCATGCACGCGGACTTCGCGCGAAGACAAATTCTTCTACGGGCTGGCCGTTTATCAAGTGCTCGTCAATGATGCGATCGGCGACTTCTTTCGTTACCGAGTGATACCAGACACCTTCGGGATAGACCACCGCAATCGGTCCGTGTTCACAGACGCGCAAGCAGTTGGCCTTGCTGCGCAATGAGCAATTGCCGGCAGCAGCGACACGCTTCTTCACATGCTCCCAAACCTCGTTTGAGTCCTCCTTCGAGGAGCACTTCGGCTTACTTTGATCGGCGCAAATGAAGATGTGACGGTCGAGTTTCCCGATGCCGAGATTTGCGGCGATCGCTGGTAGGTCGGAGATTTCGCTCATGGGAGGTTGAGAACGGAGGGCGTAACTCTCTATTCTGACAAAGTGGCGGTACGGCTGTCGCGGGAACAATTCGATGCGCTAGTGGAGGATGCGATCGCGCAGATTCCGGGGAAGTTCCGCGCACGGATGCAGAATCTGGTGGTCTCCGTCGAAGACTGGGGGCCGTCGCGCGATCTACTGGGGCTGTTCGAAGAGGATCAAGGCCCGCAACGCATTCGGATCTTTCAGCGCGCGCACGAGGAAATGGCACGAACCGAGAAAGAATTGCGGCGTATCGTCACGGACACGGTTTGGCACGAAGTGGGGCACTACTTCGGCCTGGATGAGCGGCAGGTGCATGCAATCGAGGACCGGCGGGAGCGATTGCGCGGGTTACGGGCTTTGCGTAAGCGGTAGTGTCCCGATTTCGACTCGGGCTTCGCTGATCGTTTAGAAAGGCAACTTATGATTCAGAATCTGATAGTAGAAGCGTTCAAGGGTGATCCCGGCGGATTTCGCAACGTCCCCTCCGGCGAGATTCTCTTCTTCGCGCAGGACTTCGAGACGGGGACACAAGTATTTCAGCTCGACTCGCTCGTTGTCACGCCCGCATCACCCGTTGGCGCGGACGTGGTCATCGGCGCGACGGTACAGGATCCAGCAGCAACGGGGCTGTGGCACTTGCAGCTCGCGCAGTACGATGGCGATCCGCCCGTGCGCCAAGGCTTACACTTGTATGTCGTCCGCGTTGGATTCGTACTCAACGGCCTAATGCGATTCGGCTGCGCTCTAGCGAGCGCACGAATCGACGGTCTGCTGCCGCGCATTCCCCAGCCCGAATAGGCTACCTGTTGGAGTAGTTCTTTTCGTAAAAGTCGCGGTACGCCCCGCTGCGCACGCTAGCGATCCATTGCGGATTATCGCGGTACCAGGCCACCGTACGGGCAAGTCCGTTTTCGAATTCTACGCGTGGCTTCCAGCCCGTTTCGGCTTCAACCTTTTCGCTGGTGATTGCGTAGCGGCGGTCGTGCCCTGGCCTGTCTTTCACGTAGGTGATGAGATCTTCGCCGCAGCCGGTCGCAGCCAGAATGCGCTTCACGACTTCAATGTTCGGAAGCGCGCGGCTGCCGCCGATGTTGTAGACCTCACGAGCACGGCCGTGGCGCAGCACGGCATCGATGGCAGCGCAGTGATCGTCGACGTACAGCCAATCGCGGATCTGCATACCGTCGCCATACACGGGCAGCGATTTACCCTCGAGCGCGTTAGCGATCATCAGCGGGATCAATTTTTCCGGGAACTGATACGGGCCGTAGTTGTTCGACGCCCGTGTCACGCTCACGTTCATCTTGTAGGTGGTGACGTACGACAGGGCGAGCAAATCGCTTCCAGCTTTCGAGGCCGAATACGGGCTGCTGGCTTTTAGCGGATAGCCTTCGTCGGCGTCGTGTGGTTCGTCGATCGAGCCGTAGACTTCGTCGGTCGACACGTGGACAAACCGCTCCGTTTTGTGGCGACGCGCGGCTTCGAGCAGTGTGAACGTACCGTTGAGGTTGGTTCGGATCACGGGCTCGGGCGAGAGGATGCTGCGGTCAACGTGGGACTCGGCGGCAAAGTGGACAACTGCGTCGGGCGCGAACGACACGAAGATATTCTCGATTGCCGCGGCATCGGCGATGTCGGCGCGCTCGAAGCGATAACGCGGGTCAGGCAATACGCTAGCGAGATTTTCCAAGTTGCCGGCGTAGGTTAAGGCGTCGACGTTGCAAAGCGCGGTCACATCGCCGCCGGTAAGGGCTTGGCGCACGAATGCAGAGCCGATAAATCCGGCGCCGCCCGTCACGAGCAGTTTCATTTGTGCTGCAACTCCCAGTCGTAATGGATGCCCGGATGATCGTAGGCGATGCGGCCTTCGTCGTCGGGATTGTAGGTGCGATCGGTGACGTAGACCAACATGCCGGGCTCGGCGCCGATCACTTTGTAACCGTGCGCGACACCTGGCGGAATCATGATTTTCCACGGACGCAACGAGCCGATGTAGAGAGTGTTGATCTTTCCGAAAGTCGGCGAATCGGAGCGGAGATCCGCAAGCGCGACCTGAAACATGCCAGCGGTCGCCACCCAGCAATCGGTCTGATAGCGATGAATGTGGAACGCCTTGATCGTGCCGGGATAGCTGAGCGCGGCCGATACCTGCGTGCTCTGAAACGGAAATTCGCCGATCGCCCCCTCGCCGGTTCGCCCCACTTCGAGAAAGTAGCCGCGGTCGTCCGGCCAGATCGGGAAGGGATGGATGCCAACGCCCGCAATCAGCGCCGCTGAGTCGGGCTTCAGGATCACAGAACCGATCCCCTTGGCTTCATTCAGGGGCAGCGTATACTCTACCGGGGGGGTCACGAAGCCAGTGTCCTCAGATAACAACGCGTCACTCTCTCATGATACACTCGCTGGTCTTATGAGGCTCCATCGCTGGGACGATATCGCGGTCGAAATCATGAACCCTTCGTTTGCGCGGCAGGTCGTTCATACCGACCGCATCACGATCGCGAAATTGGAATTGAGAAAAGGCGGACACGTGCCGCTGCACCATCACGAGAACGAACAGGTCTCGATCGTTTTCTCTGGCAAACTGCTGTTCCACTCCGAGGGACGACTGATCGAAGTCAACGCGGGCGAGGCGCTGCAGATCCCCTCACACGTTCCTCATGCAGTGGACGTTTTGGAGGACTCCTTTGTATTCGATCTGTTCGCGCCCGTGCGTAGCGACTGGCTCTCTGGCAACGACGCCTATTTGCGGCAGGCCGACCAGGAATCGTAATAGTACTATCGCGTTTGGGGCAGACGCAGCGATCTGCTATTCTAGCGGCACGGGATCCGTCCGCCTCCATGGAAACGCTTCGCGACTTGTTACATCGTGAAAATTCCGACGCGCCGCTCGACTTGGCCGCGCTGGAGTTGGCCTCTATCGAGTTTCCCAATCTCGATCCGGGGCCGTTCATCGACATCCTCGATTCGTACGCGGCGGAGATCGACGCCCGGATTCGGATGGAGTACGACGCGATTGAGCGGTTGCAAGTCTTCCATGAGTTCTTCTTCCGCGAGCAGGGATTCGCCGGCAATCAGACCGATTACTACAATCCGCGCAACAGCTGTATCAACGAGGTGATTGCATCTCGGCTAGGAATTCCGATCTCGCTCGCGGTCGTATATCTTTCAATCGCCGAGAGGCTGGAACTTCCGGTGAGCGGAGTCGGTCTTCCCGGTCATTTCCTCGTGCGATACGACGACGACGACTTTCACACTTTCATCGACGTCTTCAACAACGGACAGTTCCTGGACGAAGAGCAGTGTTTCGATCTCGCGCGGCAGGTCTCGGGGATGGATTTCTCGGCATCGCCGGGGATTCTCGATGCGGTTAGCAACCAGCAGATCGTGATCCGCATGCTCAATAACTTGCGGTCCATCTATCTGCGTTCGAAGTCCTACAAAAAGGCCGCGTCGATTCTCGATCTATTGCTCGAAGCATCGCCCAGCGATGCCGACAGCTATGTTTTGCGCGGTGCCGTGAACGTGGAATTGCGAAAGTATCAGGCAGCGAAATCGGACTTCGAGCAGTACCTGGCGCTCGCGCCCGATGCACGCGACCGAAGCCGTGTGGAAGAGCAGATCGCAGCGATCGATCGCTACTTACACCGCTTAGCTTAACGCGGGAGCGCGCCGCGCCAGCCCGCGTCAAATTGGGAGCGAAGTTCTTTCAGAGCGGTCGCGTACGTCTTGTCGCCGGCCACGTTTTGGCGTTCGTCGGGGTCCTTTTCGTAATCGTAAAGTTCGGCCGCGACTTCGGCGCCGCCGGCGCGTTTTTTCCAAAGCGTCAGACGGTACCGATCGGCGCGCATCGAGTAGCCCATCAGTTCGCCATGCTCACTGGACCCGCGCGGATATTGGCTGAAAGCGGCTTTCTTCCAAGACTTGTCGGGGTTATCGACCAGCGGCGCGAAGCTTATGCCTTCCATGCCCGTTGACGGCGTCAGGCCGCAGACCTCGGTGAGAGTCGGAAAGATGTCGACGTATTCGGTGAAGCCCGCGGATTTGCGGCCCGCGGTCTTCGCGCCGGGAACACTTAGTATCAGCGGCGTGCGTGTGGCTTGTTCGAAATTGGTGTGTTTGTGCCAGAGACCGTGATCGCCGAGATGCCATCCGTGATCGCCCCAAAGGATAACGACGGTAGTGTCCCGCAGGCCGTTTTTGTCGAGCGCATCGAGGACTTTGCCGATCTGCGCGTCGGTGTAGGAAGCGGCGGCGTAGTAGGTGCGAATGAGGTCGAGCTGGAGCGGTTCGGGAATCGGGCCGGACTCGGGCACACCTTTGTAGGTGCGCAATTCGCCGTTGACGTGGCCGGCGAAATCGGGTGACCCGGCGGGCGGCAGACGGAACTTCGCGAGCGAGAACTTCTCTTTCGCGTGCATGTCCAGATAGCGTTTCGGCGAAATGAAAGGCAGGTGCGGCTTCGAGAAGCCAACCATGAGGAAGAAGCGTTCGTCCTTCAGTTTGGCGATGGCGCGAACCGCTTGATCGGCGGTCTTGCCGTCGGGTAGTTCATTATCGGCGACGTCGGGATTTTCGAAGACGTGAGGGCGATTCGCCTGTTTGCGTTGCTTCCTCTGCGCGGCCTGTTCGTTGGCTGGCGTCTGCCAGCCGGCGGCGATGACGGCGGCTTCGCGGCGAGACTGCCACGTGGCGCTTTCAACCGAGCCCCATTCGCCTGGGCTTTGCGGTACCCAATGTGGGATAGTGTATGACCGGCCGTCTTCGAGTCCCCCGTGCCAGATCTTCCCCAGGCCCGCGGTGACGTAGCCATTGTTCTTAAAGTGTTGCGGCAGCGTGACGACGTCGGGTAGCACGCCTCGGAAGTGATGCTGCAGGTCGTAGATCTTCGTCGTGTCGGGACGGCGTCCCAGTAGCAGCGAGGTTCGCGTCGGACTGCAGACGGCCTGCTGACAGTAGGAGCGCGTCATCGTTAGACCGCGCGCGGCGAGTTTGTCGATGTTCGGCGTGATGGCGAGTGAATCGCCGTAACAGCCGAGATTTGGCTTCAGGTCATCGATCGCGATGAAGAGGACGTTATACTTGCCGGGCTTGCGGGGTTGCGCGAGAGCCGCCAGGGAGCCGAGAAACGTGCGACGGGAGAGCATTCGGGGGAATGCTACCACAGACTACTGGGGTCGTTGGCGTGCGATCTCCTGCTCAAGGCGCTGGATGTCCTGATTGAGGCGTTGCACATCGGCGGAGTCTTCACCCAGTTGACGGACTTGCTGGCGAAGCTGGATCACCTGCGAGGCCATCTCGCCGACTTGCGCGCGCCGTTGTTCAAGCTCTTGTCTCACGCGGAAGGCGTCGTTTTCGGCGCGCTGCAGTTCGAGTTGGCGCTGTTGCCGTTCGAGTTCGCGCTGGAGACGCGCCGCGTTGTCTTCGTTCTTGGGCGGAGGAGGAGGGGGCGGAGGAGGCGGCGGTGGCGCCTGCATGCGGCGGCGTTCGCCGAATTCGAAGATCACCTTGGTGCCGACGTTGGGGATCTCTTTATAGCGCCACTGTTCGTAACCTTGGCGAGGATGCGATTCGATTTCGTCGGGCGGGCCAAACTTGATGTAGGTGCGGCCCTGCTCGGTTTTCCAACCGGCGGTGCCGTCTTTTGGGAAGCGTTCGTTTGCATACGCAATGCGCCGATAGTGCTCTTCCTTCATTTCATTCTCATCAGTATTCGGAGTTGGATCGCGCCTCTTCCAAAACTGCTCGATGAACTTCTCACGTTCTTCATCCGTTCGTAGGCGCAGAAACGCTGCTCGCTCAGGCGCTTCGATAATGTATGCGGCATCTCCCTACAGCCACTTCATGTAGACCGAGACTTGTGCGACCGCAGGGATGGCGAGCACTGCCACGACTGCGAGCAGAGGCACGAGGCTGTTGTTATTGCGGTCTTGGCCGAGAAGGCGCCGGATTCGCGCAGGCACGCCGGCCGACGAGGCCGCAAGCGCAAGCTGTGGCGCACGCAAATCTTCGAGCGTCATCAGCGCACGGGCAAATGCGGCGGGATCGGCGCCGGCTTGCACGGCTGCGTCGTCGCAGGCCTGTTCGCGTTCGGCGCGCACGGCGGACGAAAGCAGCCAAACGGCCGGATGGTAGAAAAACATCGTCTCGACAATGCGCTGAGCGAGTTCGACGGCGTAGTCGGCCCGGCGGATGTGCGCGAGTTCGTGCAGCAGAATCGCTTCGAGCTGATCGGCGGGAAGGCCTGCAAGCGTGGCAGCCGGGATGACGACAACGGGCCGCCAGATGCGGGCGGCAAAGGGGGAGTCGCCCGTGTCGCTGACTCTAAGGAGCGCCGGTTTGCGAAGGCCGATGCGCCGGCAGAGTTCGCTCCAACTTGGCAGATCCGCGGGCCGGGCCGCGTTGATACTTCGTTGCAGGACGACCCATCCGCCGAGGAAGCGCAAGGAGAAGAAGACGACTCCAATGATCCACGCTGATGCGAGCGCAGCGGGCCATTCGAGTTTGACCGCCACGCCCGTCAATGTTTGTCCGCCCGCGAACTGGGCGGCAAATGGGATGATTGTGGCGGCGAGGCCGGCGAGTGCAATCCAGTAGCGCAGCGCCGGCGCGAGCCCCCGCGA
>Ga0194112_10011130_pt1 | contig 11188 bp, 10 predicted proteins | sample TA2MahC400mmetaG_FD_146191 | JGI IMG/M metagenome (GOLD analysis project Ga0194112, IMG submission 146191) | Freshwater microbial communities from Lake Tanganyika, Tanzania - TA2015016 Mahale Deep Cast 400m | ecosystem: Environmental > Aquatic > Freshwater > Lake | place: Tanzania: Lake...
GTCACCCTTTTTTTGGCTTGCATCGGCCCTTTGCGCCGGGTATAGTCAGCGGCCAACGGTTGGTCGGTGGGCCCGGAAGGGTGGTCCCGACGACCCTTTCAAGGCAGATGCGGGCGTAGCTCAGTGGTAGAGCGTCACGTTGCCAACGTGAAAGTCGTGGGTTCAAGTCCCATCGCCCGCTCCACTCCTGGCGTCGCCTGAGCGGCTCGGGCGCCCGCCCGCCGAAGTCGCCGACCCGCCCTCCGTATTGGCGGGCCGCGGGGATCATACGCAGATTCCTTTCACCGCAGAGAGCGCAGAGAACGCAGAGGAAGGAATTGAATAACAACAGAAACTGACGCCGTGCCGTTTCCTTCGCGTCTCATTTTTCTCTGCGTTCTCTGCGGTCAAGCCGCCCGCTCCTGCGGGCGCGAGGAGCATCGCCGATGGACGTCAAGGTTGAAACCGTGGCCCCGTGCAAGAAGCGGCTCTCTATCAGTTTCTCGGCCGACGAGGTCAAGGCGAAGATGGACGAGCGGTTCGGGGAACTTGAGCGCGAGGCCCAGGTGCCGGGCTTCCGCCCCGGCCGGGCGCCGCGGCGGCTGGTCGAGAAACGCTTCCGCGACGCCGTGCGCGACGAGACCCGCGCCAAACTCATCTCCGAAGCCTTCGACAAGGCCCTCCAGGAGCAGAAACTCCAGGTCATCGGCGAGCCGGACGTCGACCCGGAGAAGATCGAGATGCCCGAGGGCGGCCCGCTGGCCTTCTCGGTGGACCTGGAGGTCCGCCCCGAGTTCGAACTGCCGGACTACGTGGGCATCCCCGTCAACGTGGAGCAGCCCACCGTGACCGACCAGGACGTGGCGCGGGCCCTGGAGAACCTGCGCGAGTCGCACGGGCGGCTGGACGAGGTGCCCGCCGCCGGCGCCGCCAGGGAAAACGACATCGTCACCGGCGACGTGGCCATCCAGGTGGGCGACCTGGTGGTGCTGGACAGGCAGAACTCGCGCATGCCGGTGGCGCCCGTGGCCATCGAGGGCATCCGCCTGGAGAAGTTCAACGAACTCCTGGCGGGGGCCGCGGTCGGAGAGACCCGCACCGCCAGGGTCGCCATCGGCCAGGACGCCGAGAAGGAAGACCTCAGGGGCAAGGAGGCCGAGGTCCGCGTCAAGGTGAACCGCCTGGAGCGCGTCGCGCTGCCCGACGATGCGGCCCTCCTGGCTGCGACCGACCACGAAGACCTGGACGCCCTGAAGCGCACCCTCCGCCGCGAACTCGAAGGCCGCAGCGACCAGGTCTTCCGCGAACGCCAGGAACAGGCCGTCCAGCAGTGGCTCCTGGACAACGTCAAGTTCGACCTGCCGGCCGAACTGGCCGAGCGCCACGCCAACAACGTCCTTCAGCGCACCGTGGGGGGGCTGCGGTATCGCGGCGTGCCGGTCGAGGAGATCGAGAAACGCCTGGCCGACATCCGCGGGGCCAGCACCGACCGCGCGGCAAGGGAACTGAAACTGATGTTCATCCTGGACGCCATCGGCAAAAAGGAGAACATCGAGGCGACCGACGCCGAGGTCGATGCCCGCGTCCGATTCATGGCCGCGCAGTACCGCCGCCGCGACGACCGCCTGCGCGAGGAAATGGAGGCCGACGGCTCCCTCGTAAGCCTTCGCAGCCAGATACGCGAAGACAAGGTCGTGCGAGTGCTCCTGGAGAAGGCGAAGGTCGGCCCGGCTCGCCAGGGCGACGCCGCGGCAAGCCCGGCCGGGCCGGCCCCGGCGGCCGAAGGCGCTCCGCCGCCTGCGGCCGAGGACCCCCGGGCCGAGGGGCAGGTCGAATCGACCTAGGTAGAACCTAAAAAGTTTTGCGCGGCGGGTCTCCTGACCCGCCGCGCAGCGGATTTGCCGAAATCGCGCGACGGCGCCGCACAATTCCGAATCGGCGAAGTGGAAAGGACAGGCCCATGGCGGCTCATCCGCGGCCGGAAGGCTCCGAAGGCAGGCTCGTTCGCCCTTATGGCGCCATGCACCCCTACCAGCAGCAGCGGTGGCTCACGCTGTCGGACCTGCTGCTGGAGAACCGCATCGTGTTCCTGGAGGGCGTCATCGACGACGCGGCGGCCAACAACATCGTGATGAAACTGTTGTACCTCCAGAGCGAGAAGCGCAGCCAGGAGATCAGCCTGTACATCAACTCGCCCGGCGGGTACGTCTCCAGCACGATGGCGATATACGACACGGTGCAGTTCCTGGACTCGCCCGTGGCCACGTACGCCATCGGCCTGGTGGCCAGCGGCGCGGCCCTGCTGCTGGCGGGCGGCACGAAGGGCAAGCGATTCGCCCTGCCTCATGCCAAGATCATGCTCCACCAGCCCGCCGGCGAAGTCGGCGGGCAGGCATCCGACATCGCCATCGCCGCCAAGGAAGTCCTCCGCGACAAGGACAGCCTCATCCAGATCTTCGCCAAGCACACCGGCCAGGACCCCGCCAGGATACGCGCCGAAACAGAACGCGACCGCTATTTCACCGCGATGGAAGCCAAGGAATACGGCCTCGTGGACGAGGTCCTTGAACATACCGCAGAGGTGAAAAAATAGCCGGCCGGCGGGTCCGCCCGGGCGGCTGCCCGGCCGGCCCGACGCCGGAAAAGGGGCGTTTACCGTGCAACCGCGAAATCAACTCATCCCCATCGTTGTCGAACAGACCGGGCGCGGCGAGCGCGCCTACGACATCTACTCGCGCCTCCTGAAGGACCGCATCATATTCATCGGCGGCGAGATCGAAGACGACATGGCCAACGTCGTCATCGCCCAACTGCTGTTCCTCCAGAACGAAAACGCCGACGCCGACATCTCGATCTACGTCAATTCGCCCGGCGGCGTCATCACCGCCGGCATGGCCATCTACGATACCATGCAGTTCGTCGGATGCCCCGTGGCCACCTACTGCCTCGGCCAGGCGGCAAGCATGGCAGCCGTCCTCCTGGCCGCAGGAGCAAAGGGCAAGCGATTCGTCCTGCCCAACAGCCGCATACTCATTCACCAACCCATGGGCGGGGCGCGCGGCACGGCCACCGACATCGGCATCCAGGCGGAGGAAATCCTTCGCCTGCGGGCGCGCCTCAACGAGATACTCTCCAAGCACACCGGCCAGCCCCAGGCGAAGATCGAGGAAGACATCGACCGCGACCGCTTCATGGGCGCCGAGGAGGCCGTCGCCTACGGCATAGCCGACCAGATCATCCAAAGCCTGCCGAAGAAGCCGAAGAACGTATAGCATAAGGAAAGTTGAGCCATGAAGAAAGACATCCATCCCAAGTACGTTGACTGCAAGGTCACCTGCGGCTGCGGGAATACGTGGATGACGCGGTCCACCGTGGCCGCGCTGGCGGTCGAAGTGTGCTCCAACTGTCACCCTTTCTTCACGGGGCAGCAGAAGTTCATCGACACGGCCGGGCGCGTTGAGAAGTTCCAGAGGAAGTACGCCTGGAACGCGCGGCAGGCGGTGACGAAGGCCGAGGAGGCCGCCAAGGAAGCCGCGGTTGCCGCCAAGGCCGCCGCCAAGCCGAAACGAAGGCCGCCCATCGCAACCACCCTGCATACGACCAGCGGCCGGCCGAAGGCACTTCCGAAGGCCGCAGAGGCTGCCGGAAAGGCCGAAGGCGCCGCCAGGGCCGGAGGCAGACCCGGCGGCGGTCCGGGCCGCGGCGGGCCCGGCGGCGGCAGGCCCGGCGGCGGCAGGCCGGGCGGTCGCGGCGGACGCGGACCCAAGAAGGAAGCACCCCTCAGCACCGAACGCAAACGCATCGGAAAGCCCAGGCCCGAAGAGCCCCCGGCCCCTTCGGCGCCCACGGCCGAGGCCCCTGCGGCCGAAGCCGCCCCCCGCGAACCGCCCAAGCCCGAGGCGCCCGGGACTGAAGATCAGAAGGCATAAGGCGCCGGCCTCACCGGCGCCGCGCGCGGTAGGCCAACCACGGGTCATACCACGGGTCGTAATAGTACGGGCCGTGGTACGGGCGCCAGTAGGGCGGGGCGTAGTAAGGTCCGTAGTAGGGTCCGTAGAAGTACGGGCCGTAATACGGCCCGTAGTAGTCCGGGTAGTAGTACGTCACTTCCTCGATGCGAATGAACTTCGTGCTGCCCTCGTACGGCTTGTCGCCGTAGCGGTAAGGCCACGCGACGCGCAGCGACCCGAGCGACTCAAAGCGGGCCTCCTCCGGCAGGTCGAACGTCAGCGAGAACGCCTCGCTTGCCCCGCCGGCGATCAAGATGGCGCCCATGCGCGACCTGCCCTGCCAGGCCCGGGCGCCGGCCACCTGGCGCCCGTCGTCGTCAACGATTTTCGTCTGCGCCGGGTCGAGAGACCACGTCGCCTGCCCCTGGTTGCGGACGGCGAACCTCACTTCAAGCGTCCGCCGCGAGTCTTCACCCTTCTCGGCCTCGACCATGCCGCGCGCGCTCAGGCTGACCTCAACCGCCCCCTCGCCGGGCGGGACGCGATACCTGCCCTGCGCCACCCATCCGGGCGATGCGCCCTGCGGATTCTCGGCCGGGCGGAAGTAAACGTACTCCCGCCCGCAGCCGGCGACGGCCAGGGCCAGGGACGCCAGAACGCCCGCCGCAGCGGCAGCCGGCCGTGCCACATGGCGCGTCCCGCGTTTCGCGCTGCGCACCGGCATGCTCGCCTCGACCATGCGCATCTTTCCCCTCAGTACTAATAATACCCGCGCCGGCGCGCTTCTGCCACCGCTGTTCTGGATTGAAAAGCGCCCGGTCCGGACGTACACTCATGCCTTCAGGCGGCCGGCGGACGCAGCGTGGGCGTCGGCGCCGCCTCCCGTAGCGGAGCCGTCGCGTGCCGAACATCGCCGTCCTGGGGTCAACCGGTTCCATCGGGCGGATGACGCTTGAGGTCGTGGCGTCGCTCGGGGTGCCGTACCGCATCGTCGCGCTGTCTGCGGCGCGGCAGACGGGGCTTCTGGCGCGCCAGGCGGCGGAGACCGGCGCCCGCGCCGTGGCGGTCCCGGACGAGCGGGCCGCACAGGCCGTGCGCAAGGCCCTGCCGAAGGGCGCGGCGCCGGAAATCCTGGCCGGCCCGGCAGGGCTGGAGTTGCTGGTCGCGCGGCCGGACGTCCAGATCGTTCTGTCGGCCGTCGTCGGCGGGGCGGGGCTGCCTGCCGCGCTGGCCGCCGTCCGCGCCGGCAAACGCCTGGCGCTCGCCAACAAGGAATCCCTCGTCATGGCGGGCGACCTGGTGATGGCCGAGGCGCGGCGCTCGGGCGCAGAGGTCATCCCGGTCGACAGCGAGCACTCGGCGATCTTTCAGTCACTGGCCGGCGGGCGGAGAAGCGAGGTTCGCCGCGTACTGCTGACGGCCAGCGGCGGACCCTTTTACAGCCGCGCGGTCGAGGAACTGGCGCACGTAACGCCCCAGGAGGCCCTGAACCATCCCACGTGGTCCATGGGCCGGAAGATCACCATCGACTCGGCCACGCTGATGAACAAGGCCCTGGAGGTCATCGAGGCCCATCACCTCTTCGGGCTGGCGGCGGAGCAGATACAGGTCATCATCCACCGCGAGTCCACGATGCACTCGCTGGTGGAGTTCATCGACGGCTCGTGCCTGGCGCAGTTGGGGCCGCCCGACATGCGGACGCCCATACAATATGCGCTGACGTACCCTGAGCGGCGTGCCGCCCCCTGGCCGCGCCTCGACCTGGCGATGCTCGGGGGGCTGCACTTCGACGAGCCGGACGCGCGGAAGTTCCCTGCGCTGGGGTTGGGGTTCGAGGTCGTGCGTCGCGGCGGGTCGCTGGGGGCGGCCCTGTCGGGGGCCGATGAGACCGCCGTCGCCGCGTTCCTGGACGGGCAGGTCCGTTTCACCGACGTCGTTCCCGTGGTGAAGCGGGTGCTGGACGCCCATCGGTGGATCGCGCAGCCGACGCTCCAAGACGTCCTGGCGACCGACGCCTGGGCCAGAGAGGAAGCGAAACGGTGGAAACCATCCTGTACGTCGTCGAAATAGTTCTCGGCCTGGGGCTGATTATCCTCGTGCACGAACTGGGGCACTTCCTGGCCGCCAAGTGGTTCGGCGTGCACGTGCGGAAGTTCGCCATCGGCTTCGGCCCGGTGGTCGGCGTGCCGGTGCGCGCCGGGGGGCGGTGGCAGTACCGCGGCCTGCTCACGTGGGGCAAAGGCGAGACGGAGTACTCCGTGCGCTGGCTGCCGCTCGGCGGCTTCGTGGACCTGGCGGGCGAGCACCCGGAGGTCGAGGACGGAAAGGACCCGCGCGGCTTGTGCAACAAGCCCGCCTGGCAGCGGATCGTCGTCTTCTCGGCCGGCGTGGTGATGAACGCCGTGCTGGCACTCGCGCTGTTCACAGTGGCGCCTGCGGTAGGCATCGTGGCGCCCGTGCCCGTCGTGGGCGACGCCATCGAGGGCATGCCCGCGGCGAAGGCCGGCATCATGCCCGGCGACCGCATCCTGGCCGTCAACGGCGACCCGGTGGAGACCTTCGAGGACCTCATCTGGACGGTGGCCCTGGCCGATGCCGGCACGTCGTTTGCCATCGACCTGGAGCGGACGGGCAAGGAAGGTGCGCCCGAGTTCGCCGGCATCACGGTGGCCAGCACGCGGGTGCCGGGGTCGCTCTTCCCGATGATCGGGCTGGAGCCGGAGCGCGAGCCGGTCATCGCGAAGTGGCTGCGTCCGGGCGCGCTCCTGGAGCAGGCGGGGTTCGAGGAGGGCGACCGCATCGTCGCCGTGGACGGCCGGCCCGTGGAGACCTGGCGGGCCCTGGTGAAGGCCCTGGCCGATGCGCCTCCCGGCCCAGTTGCGCTGCGGCGGCTGCGCGGCGGCACGACGAAGGAAGTGCGCGTCAATCCGGCCGACCTCAAGATGTACGAGTACGGCATGGCCTGGCCGGTTGAGGTCGGGGGCGTGGACGCCGGCTCTCCGGCGGCCGAGGTGGGCGTGAGGCCGCATGACCGCATCGCCGCCATCCAGGACAAGAAGTGGCCGTCTGCCGACCAGGTGGTCGAGACCGTCAAGGCGGCGGGGGCCGACGCAGAAATCCGCCTTACGCTCTTGCGCGGCGGGGAGTTCCTTGACGTGTCCTGCCGCACCGCCATGCTCCCGGGCGCGGACCATCCGCGCACCGGCATCAGCATGGGGGCGGCCCTGGGGTCGCCCGTCCAGGTGGGCACGGTGACGGCGGGCGGGCCGGCCCAGGAGGCGGGCCTGCGTCCGGGCGACCTCATCGTCTCGGCGGGCGACCGCGGCCGACGAGTCGAGGACTGGGGCGACCTCCTGGAGACCGTCCTGGCCGCGGGCGAGCGGCCGGTGCCCCTCCAGGTGCAGCGCGGCGGGAGCGTCCTGGCCACAACGCTCAGGGCCAAGACCGTGCCCCAGGAGCGGCTGAGCGTGGCCGACGCCGTCGGCATGCCCATGTATAAGCCGTTGCCACGAATCTACAGCCCGCTGAAGGCGGCCGGGCGGGGCCTGAAGCAGACCGGCCTCTGGCTGACCCGGGTGTACGTGAACCTCAAGCAACTCATGACGGGCCAGGTGAGCACGCGGGCCGCCGCTGGGCCGGTGGGCATCGTCCGGGCGGCCCTGGCGGTGGCCTCGCACGGGCCGGGGACCATGATGGAGTTCATCGGCATGCTGGCCGTGTGCATCGCGGTTCTGAACTTCCTGCCCGTCCCGCCCTTTGACGGCGGGCACGTTCTGTTTGTCATCCTGGAGCGGATAAAGGGCGGGCCCATCAGCCTGAAGGTGCGCACCTGGGTATGGAGCGCCGGCTGGGCCGCCGTGCTCGCCATCTTCCTCATTGTGACCTACCGGGACATCCTGGGGTGGATTTCGTAGAGAGCCGCGACCGTAAGGGAGCGGCGCCGTGGCCGTTCGGCGGGGGCCGCCGTGGTTAGTGCCGGGCGGGTGCTACGGCGCCTTGATGAGATGGGCCATGTGCCGGCGGGCGTCGTCGGCGCGGCCGGAGGCCAGGGCGCCGCGCGCGGCGTGAAGGGCCTCGGCCTGCCCGGCCGTAAACGGCACGGCCGCGCGGGGCGGGGGCGGCTGCCAGCCCAGCCGAGAGAGGATGGCCCCCACGAGCGCCGGCACGCCTTCACCGGTGAGGGCGGAGATGCGGATGCCCCCGCGCGCCGGCGCGTCGCGCGCGGGCGCGTCGCGCGCGGCCGCGCATAAATCAATCTTGTTCAACGCGAGCAGCGCCCGGCCGCCGAGGGCCGACAGCGCGGCCTCATCCTCAGCGTGAGGTTCCTGCGCGGCGTCGACCAGGTACACGACGGCGGCGGCGCGGGCGGCCTCGCGGCGGGCGCGCTCGACGCCCGCGCGCTCGACCTGGCTGCGCGGCTCGCCCAGGCCGGCCGTATCCACGAGCACCACGGGCACGCCTTCCAGGGCGGCCTCGGCCTCGACGGCGTCGCGCGTGGTGCCCGGCGCGGCCGACGTGATGGCGCGCTCGGCCCCGGCGAGGCGGTTCAGGAGGGTCGATTTGCCCGCGTTCGGCCGGCCCGCGATGGCGATGCGCGGCGGGTCGGCCAGGAACCGGCCGCAGGTGCGCCAGCGGTCAAGCAGGGCGTCAACTGAAGCGATCGCTTCACCCTCCGTGTCTCCGTGTTTCTCCGGCGAGTCCTCACGCGATGTGCCTCGCGCGGGCGCGAGGGTCCGCGCGACGTCTTCGACTGCCCGCGCCAGGGCGCCGTTGAGTTGGTCCAGCAGGATGCGGGCGGCCAGGGGCGTCGTGGCGCGGCGGAGTGCGCGGCGGGCGTCGCGTGCGAGGCGGGCCGCGCCCTCCAGTTCCAGCAGGCGGTCGGGGTCCGCTTGCTCAAGGCCGAGGGCGGCCAGGCGGCCGCAGACCGCCCGCACGGCCGCCGGACCGCCGTGGCAGTTCACCTCCAGCGCGGCCGGGCCTTCGCGGTACAGGATGACTTCATCGATGGGCCGGCCATCGGCGTCGAGGACGTGGCCGTACGCCAGCGCCCCGGGCGCGGGCAGGTCCGCGGCGCCGGCGCGTACGGCGCGAAACGCCGCCGCCACTGCGGCCTCGGCCCGCGGGCCGACGCAGCGGATGACCGCGATTCCGCCGCGACCCGGCGGCGTCAGCACGGCGAAGGCACCTGTGTCCGACTCGCTCATCTTGCTCATCTGGACGTCGCAGAACCCGCGCTGCTTCGCCGAGCCCGAGGCGGCAGCGTCGGGTCACTTGCGAGGCGGCGGCTGCCGCGCGGGCCGCTCGCGGTACGCAATGGCCAGGCCTTCGAGCACCAGGTCCGGGAAGACCTTGCCGCAGTCGGGCGGCAGGAAGCGGGCCAGGCGCGGCGCGTCGCCGCCCGTGAGCAGGACGGCGGCGTTCCCGCCGAGCAACTTGCCGGCGAGGAGGACCAGGGTCGCCACGGCGCCGCCGGTCCCGTGCAGGATGCCCGCGGCGATGGCCTCCTCGCTGGTGCGGCCGATGCCGGGGGCGATCTCGGGCAGCGCGACTTCGGGCAGCAGGGCCGTTCCGCCCGCCAGCGCCCGGGCCATCATGGCGAGGCCCGGCAGGATGGCCCCGCCCAGGAAGACGCCGCCCGCGCTGACGGAGTTCACGGTGATGCCCGTGCCGCAATCGACCACGATGCACGCGCGGCCCTCGCGGCGGAAGGCGGCCAGGGCGCCGAGGAGGCGGTCCGTGCCGACGCGCTCGGGTTCCCGCACGTCGGTGCGGATGGGGATGGGGAAGTCGCGGCGGGCGACCTCGGGCGGCGGCAGCGACATCTCGGACAAGAGACGCTCCAGGCGCGCGAGGGCCGGCGGATTTACTGACGCGACGACCACGGGCATCGGATCGCCGCCGCAGTCGGGGCAGGCGCGGGCCAGCACGTCGCGCAAATCTTCGAGGCGGTCGGCTGGCGCGCGGCGGACCGGGCCGAGGGCGCTAGAGTCGGCGCGGGCCGCCGCCGCGCGGGAGTTTCCGAGCGCGATGGCGATGAACGCGGTCATGGCTGGGCCTCGGGCGGGGGACAACCCGCCGCTCCCGCGGCGGGTTCATCTGCTCCCGCGGCGGGCTCGTTTGCTCCCGCGGGGGCCGCGGCGCTTTCGGCCGCCACTTCGTCGAGTTCATCGAGGATGGCCTTCAGGAGGCGCGCCAGGCCCGCCCCGGTGGCGCTGGAGATGGCGATGACGGGCACGCCGACGGCCTGCTGAAACTCGCGGCGTACGGAGTCGTCGCCGGGGGCGAGGTCGGCCTTCGTCAGGACGACGATTTCGGGCTTGGCCGCCAGGTGCGGGCTGTAAGCGGCCAGTTCGGCCCGGATGGTGCGGTACGCCTCGGGGGGCGCCTGGCCGGTGTGCGGGCGGAGTTCGACCAGGTGCACGAGGATGCGCGTGCGCTCGACGTGCCGGAGGAACTCGTCGCCCAGGCCGACGCCGCGGTGAGCGCCCTCGATGAGTCCGGGCAGGTCGGCCATGACGAAGCGGCGCTCCTGGCCCGCCTCGACGATGCCGAGGCTCGGCTCAAGTGTTGTAAATGGATAATCGGCGATTTTGGGGCGCGCGGCCGACAGGCGGGCAAGGAGGGTCGATTTGCCGGCGTTCGGCAGGCCCACCAGGCCGACGTCGGCGATGAGTTTCAGTTCCAGGCGCAGGTTCCGGGCCTCGCCGGGCTGTCCGGGTTCGGCGAAGCGGGGCGTCTGGTTGGTGGAGGTGGCGAAGCGCGCGTTGCCGCGCCCCCCCTTGCCGCCGCGGGCCACCACCACCGCCATGCCGGGCCGCGAGAGGTCCTTGATGAGGATGCCCTTGTCCTTGTCGAAGACTAGCGTGCCGGGCGGGACGTCGACGACGAGGTCCGGCCCGCCGGCGCCGGCCATGTCCTTGGAGCGGCCGGCGCCTCCGCTCACGGCGCACCAGTGGTGGCGTCCGCGGAAGTCGATGAGCGTGTCGAGGCCGGGCTTGGCGCGGAGGATGACGTCTCCGCCGTCTCCGCCATCGCCGCCGGAGGGGCCTCCTCGCGGCACGCCGGCCTCGCGGCGGAAGGTGACGGCGCCGTCTCCGCCGTCGCCGGCCTTGACGTAGATTTCGGCTTCGTCGACGAACATGGGTGTAAGCCTAGTACCCGTCGTCTTTTGATGTTGTTAGTTTGTGTGAATAGCCGATTCTCACACGGGGGTCAGGATACCGGGGAGGATCGGCATGAACAAGCGATATGTGGTTCGG
>Ga0194112_10011131_pt1 | contig 11187 bp, 10 predicted proteins | sample TA2MahC400mmetaG_FD_146191 | JGI IMG/M metagenome (GOLD analysis project Ga0194112, IMG submission 146191) | Freshwater microbial communities from Lake Tanganyika, Tanzania - TA2015016 Mahale Deep Cast 400m | ecosystem: Environmental > Aquatic > Freshwater > Lake | place: Tanzania: Lake...
AACTGGCGGCGCTTAGGACCTAAATCCCCCCAGGGATCAATTAATGAGGCTTGTCGGGGATCGCGTGTACGAATCATCTTTTTGCCATTAACCCGTTGATTTTTCACCGAATTATGCCATAAAAAGCGACGCCCGACAAGAAAAAAATACCATAATCTTAAATTATTTCAGATAATTAACAATAAGCGACTTTTTACGAATCCATCAAAGTTTAATTTTATCATAAATCATGTTTGTCTTGGTGGGGATATGGGAGGTTTGTCCCCAACTTCCCAGGCGGAGCATAATTTTGGTGCCAAGCTCCGCCTGGCTATAAGAAAAATTTCCTATGTACCGCCGCGGTTCTCTATGATATTAAAATTTGATAAATAGGAGGGTGGAGGCCATGAAAATTCTCGCAGTAATATTCGCTCTCGCGATTTTGGCTAAAATTGCTTTTATAATAATCAGTCCCAGACGTTATGAGGAATTTACGGAAAAATTGTTGAAAAATCCCCAGCAAGCAATGTTAATTTATTCCATTTTGACTATAGTCGTGGGATTGGTCGTTTTCTTAAGATTAAATATTATCGACATTGCCGGAGTAATGCTGTTTACCTCACTTCTGATCGGAATAGGTTTGCTTCCTTACACCAACTCCATAATCAAGTTACGAGAGGAAGCGCTTACCCAGGGCCTGGGTAAAGCCTGGTTGTCCCTGCTTATCTGGGTCGGGATCGCCGTCTGGGTATTGTACGCGGTCTTTTGGGGCTAATGGGCATTTTGATTCGGGGGTGTGAAATTAATCGAGCTTTATACCATTTTTCCTTTCAAGCGATTGTAAAATTTGGATAATCCTTTTTCTTTAACTGAAAACCGAAAACCGAAAACTATATAACTCCTTGACCCAACCTTCTGCCAACCAGACTGAAAAAATTGCCCGGGCCGCGGGCACGGTGAGCGTCGCGGTGATGGCCAGCCGCGTCCTGGGGCTGGTGCGGGAGCAGGTCTTCGCCGGTTTCTTCGGCGCCGGCTACGCCTTCGACGCCTTTGTGGTGGCCTTTCGCATCCCCAATCTGCTCCGGGACCTGTTCGCCGAAGGCGCGTTGAGCTCGGCGTTTGTCACCGTGTTCACCGACTACCAGCAGCGGCAAGGCCCCGAGCGCACCTGGCGGCTGGCCAATAACGTTTTGGCCTGCCTGGCCCTGGTGGTGGGCGGCATCGTCCTGGCGGGCATGTTCTTCTCCGACCACCTGGTGGGGCTCCTGGCCCCGGACTTCGCCCTGATTCCCGGCAAGACCGACCTCACCACCCTGATGACCCGCATCATGTTCCCCTTTCTGCTGCTGGTGTCCCTGGCGGCAGTGGCCATGGGCATCCTCAACGCCGAGGGAAAATTTTTTATTCCGTCATTGGCCTCCAGCTTCTTTAACCTGGGGTCCATCGTGGCCGGCCTGGGCTTGAGCCTGGTGGCGCCGCGCCTGGGCTACCACCCCATCGTGGGCATGGCCGTGGGCGCGCTCATCGGCGGTTTCCTGCAACTGGCGGTGCAGATTCCCCTGCTGCGGGGAGTGGGGTTCCGGCCCCAGTGGGTCCTGGAATTACGGGACCCGGGGCTGCTCCGCATCCTGAAGCTCATGCTCCCCGCGGTGGTGGGCCTGTCCGCTACCCAGATCAACATCTTCATCAATACTTTTTACGCCGCGGGGTGTGAGCAGGGGAGCCTTTCCTGGCTCAATTACGCCTACCGGCTGGTGCACCTGCCCATGGGGTTGTTCGGGGTGGCCCTGATGGTGGCCACCCTGCCGGTGGTGTCCCGCCATGCCGCCCTCCGGGACGTGCCCGCCCTGAAAGGGGCCTTCCAGTCATCTTTGGCCCTGGCCCTGCTCCTTACCCTGCCCGCGGCCTGCGGCCTCATCTTTTTAGCCAAGCCCATCATCGCTCTCATTTACCAGCACGGCCATTTCACCGCGCTGGACACCCACCAGACTGCCGCGGCCCTGGCCCTCTACGCCGTGGGACTGGCGGCCTTCGCGGGGGTGAAGATCATGGTGCCGGTGTTTTACGCCCTGGACGACACCCGGGTGCCGGTGGTGGGCTCTTTTTTGACCGTGGCCGCCAACCTGGCCATCGTCAACCTCATCATCGGGCCGCTGCAACATCTGGCCATTGCCCTTTCCACCTCGCTGAGCGTCATGGTCAACCTCGTTTTCTTAAGCGCCATGCTGTACCGTAAAGTGGGAGGATTTTCCGTGGTCTCCCTGCTCATCACCCTGGCCAAGGTCCTGGCCGCGTCCCTAATCATGGGCCTGGCGGTGGCGGGGCTTCACACCCTCCTCGTGGGCTGGCTGGGAACGGGACTGGCCGGGCGGTTCTTCAGCCTCATGGGGGCCATTATCATGGGCATCGGCCTCTATTTCCTGATGGCCTCCCGCCTGGGGATTCCCGAATTCACTGAACTCAAGGCCCTGGCGCGGCGGGTGGTGTAGGGGGGGAGTGAGCAGGCTGTTTAAAGTGGCTTTAAATATACTTAACGAGGTGATGGACAATCTGATTAGAGGAAGGGCGCTTTATGGAGAAGCCTCTGGATGGACACAAAAGGGACCGTTGACCGGCCATGATCTTATGGCTTCAGGGGAGACCCGTTCGGGTCTCCCCTGTCTTGGTGGAGACTAGATCTGGCAGTATCGGGTTTTTGCCGTATCTGTCTGGCCTACTGCGGAGTTAAGGTGACCTTGGGGCTGCCGGTAAAAATATAATAGTTATTGATGCCGGCGGACACTTTCATGGTCAGGGTAATTGAAATAGGAATGCCATAAGCGTTTTTCTTAATTGTGCCAGTCGCCTCAATGTAGCCATCTCCGATATAGTCGCCCTCAGGGTCGAAATATTCTCCCACCCCCACGGCCATAATCTTCTCACTCTTGCCCTTGAATGTCCAGGTGGTGATTAAGACCAGGGACTTGATACGACCTCTCGTAACGCCTGAGGAATCAATGAATTTCATACAATATCCTCCCACGTAAGCGGGGCCGTTCTCATCCACATAGAGCTCCACCCGGCCGATGTTAGCGAGGGAATAGGTGGAGAATTTCACGTTTCCTTTTGCGTCCTCAATAAGCACCGTGCCTTTGGACGTAAATGAGTAAGGTCCTACCCACGTTTCGTAGGCCAGGGCGGGAGAATTCACCCATGCAATGGTAAGCAAGAGGCACACCGCGATGAGAAGAAGAGAGTCGGGGAGCAGTCGTTTCAGGAACATGGATGGTTGGTCCTCCAAATTATTAAATTTTGAATTTATGGGGCAGGGCTGGCTGCCTCTTTCCAAATAGTTTTTGGGATCTCCTCTCGGGGGGTTATACGCGATAATGCCTTCTTCCCGAAGGCAGCCCTTCTAGCGAGAAGCATGGTAGCAGATAATTTTGTAATAAATCAATCTCTTGCTAAAATTTTCCCGCAACAATTTTATCAAATTGCTTCCAAAATATCGTGGCGCAGGATAAACCTGCGTTTACCACTTCTCCAGGTTCTCCAAGGGCTATAGTGGCAGGCTTTTCACATTTATGAAAAGTACCTGGCAAAAATTGGTGGTGTCCACAGGCCAGAAGCCTGTGCCACTAGAATTTTTCAGGTTAGGGATTGCCCCAAAACCCCGGCGGTCCAGGGGCGGGAGGGAGCAGCGCTATAGCGGCACAAAATCGGCCGCTGTGGGGTGGGCACTGGGCACCATCCTTTCAGGATTTGACGGGACAGGCCCTACCGAGCTTACGGTAACTCAAGGAGGCGTTTGGCCATCACGAAGTTGCCCTCGTAATAAGGCTGGCGCAAGTCGGTAACGATGACGCCGCGGCGGCGGGAAGAGGCATGAATCATCTTTCCCTCCCCCAGATAGATTCCCACATGGCCGATACGCCATCCGGCGCGGCTGAAAAAGAGCAGATCTCCGGGCCGCAATTTGGCAAAATCCATAGTGTGGGCCGCCAACTTTCCCACCCGGGACTGCTCGGAGCTGGAGCGGGGCAGATCGAATTGGAAGCTTTTATATACGTGCTGGACAAATCCGGAGCAATCGGTGGCCCGGCCGGTCTGCAAGGAACCGCCCCGCCGGTAGGGGGTTTTCAGATAATTATAAGCGTAGGTCAGGATCCCTTCCGAAATATTGCATGTTTCAAAGAGATCCGGAGCAAGGGGCGGCACGCCAGTTAATTGCGCAGTGAAGCCTGATAGGAAAGCCACCGGTTTGGGCGGGCTTAAAGGTTTCAGGAAGCGTCCGAACCGCGGGGGGATGTCGTTGTTTAGCGGCGGAATTTCTGAAGCCCCGGGGTTTTTGAAACTCTCCGGGGCACAAACTTCCGGGTGCATTGCCGGAAGGCCCGGCATCGGAATTGCCTCACGGGAGTTAATTTTAATTTTAGGGGGAAACGCCTGGGTCAGATTAGGCAATAAGCTCAGGGCCAGAGTTAGTGCCGCGCGCAGAATTATCCGGTTGGCCATTTAACCGCCTGCTTTTGTTTCGGAATAACGGGCCGTCCTTTGGAGGCACCGCTAGTGCCCGGACCTTGGGCCCGCTTTTTCTCTTTTGCATTTCGGCTCCCCCTTTTGGCCTTACTTTTTACAGTCTAAACAAAAATATGCAATAGGAGATTTGCTGACTTGGGACCTCCGCCAACCCCTCTTTTGTCATTCGGAGCGAAGGAAGAATCTTATTTTTAGAGATGTTTCCATCGCTTCGCTACCACAGAAGATGAAATCAGGCGACTTTTACAGAGGTCTAATTTTTTTTCCAGTCTCCCGATTTTTTGTCCTTGACAAGCAATTAAGCACGGGTTATCATTGTTTCAATGATTCGAAACAATGAAAAATTAAGGGGACCGAAGCACCCGGCGATTTCCCCCGAAGAAGCCAGATTGTGGGAGATCCAGGCCGATATCTGTCAGGCCCTGGCCAACCCCAAAAGGCTGCAGATTCTTAATCTGCTGAAAGAGGGTGAACTTTCCGTGGGCGCCCTGGTGCAGGCTTTAGGGGTGGCTAAGGCCAACCTGTCCCAGCATCTGAGCGTGATGCGGCAGAAAGGCATCCTCCTTACCCGGCGGGAGGGCACATCCATCTATTATCGGCTGGCCACTCCGACCATTGCCGAAGCCTGCAAGGTCATGCGCCAGGTCCTGCTGGAGGCCCTCACCGCCAGGGGCGAGCTCTCCCGGAGAATTCGCCGCGCCGAGAACCCGCCGGAGGATGAATAAGCTCAATAGGAAACCGGGTTTTTTTTACTCTGATTGTTGCTAAGATTCTAAATAAATAAACAAACGAACATCTTAAAGGGGATACATGGAATGTCGATGAAAACCCACCCGGCCGCCCGGGTCGTGGATTTGGAACAGGCCCCCATGCCCGCGGCTCCCGGCATGGACCGGAAGGCCCGAAAGGCCCAGTCCGCCCGAGCCCAAAAGGTACGCCGCCTCAAACAGCTAATCGGGGGGACGGCTTTCCTGGCGCTTCTGGCCGCCGGTTGGCTCTACCCCCTCATGGGGTATTTTATCCCGGTTTGCATGGTCTTAGGTATAGGGCTGGCGATCTTCCGGGGTCGGAGCTGGTGCGATTGGCTCTGCCCCCGGGGGTCCTTTGAAGACGCGCTGTTGGCCCGGATCAGCCCCCATCGCCCGATTCCCCAGGTCTTCCGCGCCGCCCCTTTGCGGGTGGGGGTCTTGGCCTTCCTGATGACGGTGCTCACCATCCAGATCATCCGGCTGTGGCCGGACCCCTGGGCCATCGGGGGCTTTTTTATCCTGCTGCTCTCCATTACCACCGTGGTGGGGGTGGCCCTGGGCCTGATTTTCCATCAACGCACCTGGTGTTACATCTGCCCCATCGCCACCATGTCCAACTGGGTGGGGAAAAACCAGCGTCCCCTCCTGATGACGGTGGAAAGATGCACCGGGTGTAACCTCTGTGCCCGCGCCTGCCCCATGCAACTTAGTCCGGTGGCCTTAAAAGAGCAAAGCTCCATGGCCCACCGGGGCGATTGTCTCAAATGCAGCCTGTGCGTGGGGAACTGCCCCACCGCGGCCTTAACTTTCCAGGAGAATCACCCGGATACACAAGCCGCCTGACGGCGCCCCGGCAGCTCCCTACGGCGCTTCCCCCTTACGGCGCTCCTTATAATCCCAATCAGCACCATCAAGGCGGCCATATGCCCTCTCATGGCGGTGGGGGGGGTGCTAACCCAGCGTTTCTGTCTTGGCCTGAACCGCTTGACAACCCCCGGGTTTTTTAGCCCCGGGGGTTTTTATTTTCCTCGGAATTAAGTCGAAGCAGTTGCTTTTCCTAGTTCTTTTATCTATACTTCCAAAAAAATGATGACAAAGGAGGTGATTCCAGGTGCGCCGATTTTTTCTCTTTATGCTGATGAAATCCTGAAGCCCAGGCGTACAAAGGGCCTTGGCAAGGCTCTGGACAACCGGCGGGTTGGAGAGGTCGCAGGGGGCGCCTGGGATCAGGATATGTTCAAGATAATTTCTCCAGGGAAAGCCATCTCCTTAACATCCCAATAATCCCTCCTATCCTATCCGCCAATCTTTCCGGCCAAAAATCCGGGCGCCAATGACTGCCTGAGCGCTGGGTCTTACGGGCATTTCCTTTCTTTTGAGGCTGCTGAGCAGGAGCCTGGGGTGTAAAGCCTTGTTCCCCCCTACCTCCACAGTCTCCGTTTGTGCCCTCCCGGAATTACGGCCTGCGGCTTCTGCCAAAGAGACCCTTTCCCCGGTCAGGGGTGTATCTCCTTCTGACATTGCTGCGCCAAAACTAAACCATTTTTTGAGGGAATAATTCTTATGAAAAGATTGATGATTCTGTTTACCCTTCTGAGCGTCGTTATCTTGGCCCAGCCCGCCCGGTCCGCTGGCCTGGCGGGCCTGCTTACCATGGAATTCGACCTTTCCGCCCAAAAAAGCAGAGAAGAGGCGAAGCTGTGGATTCCTTACCCGGTCTCCGATAAAAACCAACGTATCACTGACATCAAAATTTCCGGCGATTACACCGCCGCCGCGGTCTACACTGAACCCGAGCACGGCAACCCCCTGCTTTTCGCCAGGTGGGACCAGGAGGCCAGGAGCCGCAAGTTGAGCCTGTCTTTCCGTGCCGAGAGGCGGGAGATCAGCCGCAGGGATTTTCCCGCCGATGAGACCTGCTGGGACCCGGTGGATTTCCGGGAATACCTGAAAGCCACCAGGCTCGGGCCCGTAACCGGTGAGGTGAAGAACCTGGCCGACTCCATCACCAAGGGGAAAAAGACCGTCCGGGTCAAGGCCAGGGCCATCTATGACTGGATTTGTCGGAACATGTATCGGGATCCCGAGACGCGGGGTTGTGGAATTGGGGACGTGCGCGCCCTTCTGGCCAGGCCGGGCGGCAAATGCACAGACATTTCCTCCATGTTCGTCTGTTTGGCCAGGGCGGCGGGAATTCCGGCCCGGGAAATCTTCGGCCTGCGCCTGGGCAAGAAACCGGAAGAGGATATCACTCAGTATCAGCATTGCTGGGCCGAGTTCTATCTTCCCGGTTATGGCTGGGTGCCCGTTGACCCCGCCGACGTCCGCAAGGCCATGTTGGTGGATAACCTGAAGCCTGAAGACCCGAAGACGCGGCAATACAAGGAATACTACTGGGGCGGAGTTGACCAGCATCGGATCAGGCTCGCGGTGGGCCGGGACATTGTCCTGAACCCGCCCCCAAAAGGAGAACCCCTCAACACCTTCGGGTATCCCTTCGCCCAGGTAGGCGACACCACCATCGACTGGCTGGACCCCGGGACTTTTAAATACCGGTTCACCTGGAAGACGGAGTGAAAAAGCCGGCTGGGGCATGGGCGAGAAACAAACCATACTTTTTCGCTATGTTTCACCCTTGCCCCGGCCAACTCCAGTTCATAAGTTAAGGAAAAACAGCACTTAGGAGAAATGTAAGCAACTAGGGGGTGGTAATAATCGCATGGCCCCGGTCTTCGGGACCGCCAGGGCGGCAGTTTGGGAATTTCGAGACCCTTGTTCATTGGTGTCCATGAAGAATCCCAGTATGGCTCCTTTCCCCTGGAAGTTGGTCGCGGTGACCGTTTCCATAATCCACTTGATTTCCCCATTTTTGGTGACGATCCGGTATTCATAAGGGGTCAAGGTTTTTCCCCGCAGCAAACTCAAGGCCTGCTGCCTGACTGTTTCACGGTCATCCGGATGGACCATTTCCATGGGCTCCATATGGGAGACGTCATCCTTGTCGAACCCCGTAATGTCATGGAACAATTGATTAACCAGTTGAAACCCTTATCCTGAATAAATATAAATGCCTACCGGGGAGCCGACGATCAGGTTTCTGGAAAGGTCTTCGGCTTCCTTCCGTTCAGTGATGTCCTCCATGAAGCCTTCATAGTAAAGAATGTCGCCATTATCATTACGAACCGCCCGGGCGCTCTCGGAAATCCAGAGGGCGGTGCCATCCTTGCGGTAAACCTGGTATTCAAACCCCGTGATATAGCCGGTCCGGCTCATCCGGCGCTGAAAGTCAGTGCGGCGCTGGGGATTGACATAAAACTGTTGTTTGATGTCAGTAATATGAGTTATCAGGTCCTCGGGTGATTCGTAGCCAAACATCCTGGCCATGGCCGGGTTGACGTTGATAAAACGCCCCTCCGGGGTGCTCTGGAAGATGCCTTCCACAGCATTCTCAAAGATACTGCGATATTTCTCTTCGGCACTGCGCAATGCCTCGGCGGCGCGCTGCCGTTCGGCGATTTCGTCTTGGAGTTGGCGATTTTTCTCTTCTATTTCTCGCTCCCGGATGGAGGCTTCATCCAGGCGGTTATAAAGAATCAGATTACGGGTGTTGGTGTGCCAGAGGACCGCGATGCCCAGCAGGAAAAGGAGGGACAGAGAACCTAAGGCAACCAGGAGATGCATGGGATCCGTGTGACCAAACAAATCTCTGGCTGGCAGGACCCCTACCAAATATAGCGGAGTTCCATGAATCGGTACGCGAGCCGCGATCAGTCTTTTCTTTTCATGAGGCGCAGTGAAGGGAAAAAAATCCCCATCCTTTAAATTGCTATGATCGGGAAGGTAAGTGAAAGTTAGAGGTGCTTTCCGGTCGGGACCATGGGATTTTAACCTGCGACCCCTTGAACCACGTAAAGCGTCATCGGCTCCTGGATGCCTTTTAGATGCGCGTGAAAGGTGCGTTGAACCGCCAACCCCGGGGGCATCAGGCGGTAGGCGGCATCCGAAATCACCACTTCTCCGCCGTGGGCCTGGGCCTGGAGGCGGTGGGTCAGGTTCACCGCGGCCCCCACGATGCCGTACTTGGCCCGGGACTCGGACCCCACGTTGCCCACCACCACCTCCCCGGCATGGACTCCGATGCCCATATGCAGGAGCGGGAAGCCGCGGTGGGGCAAATTAACCCGGACCATGGCCTGCTGCATCTCCAGGGCGCAGACCACGGCCCGCCGCACCGTGGGGGCCAGGGGCCCGTCCAGAGGGTCAAAAAACGCCAGGATGGCATCCCCCAGGAAATCGACGATAATCCCCCGGTGGTTCTGGATGACCTCGATCATCTGGGAGAAAAAGCAATTCACCAGGTGAATGGTGGCTTCCGGACTGAGGGTTTCGGCCAGGGGGGTGAAATCCCGCAGGTCGGCAAACAGGATGGCCACCCGGCGTTTTTCTCCCCCCAGGCGGCTGGCTTCCGGCCGGCTGAGCAGCTCCCGGGCGATCTCCTGGTCCATGTAGCGCCCGAAAGTATTGCTGATCAAGTCCCGCTCTCTAAGCCCCGCCACCATCTCGTTGAAGCTCACGGTCAGACGGCCGATCTCGTCGTGGGAAGTCACCGGCAAAGGTTCCCCGTAGTTCCCCTGGGCTACCTGGGCCGCCTTGAAAGAGATTTTCCCGATGGCCTTAACCACCGGCCCCACTCCCAGACGGATGAGGGCCAGAATGATGACCAGGCAGAGGATGCCGGCCCCCAGGTAGTAGAAGCGGAAATTTAATATGGGGGCCAGGATCTGCCGCCCCTGGGCATGAAGCATGATGGCCCAGGGCGCGGTGTGGAGACGGTAAAAACCCACCACTTCCCCGGGAAAGTAGCCGGACCCCACCAGGGTGTCGGAGTGCTTCTCCTTCATGGCCTTGAACATGGCCAGTTCCAGGGGGTCCTGGGTTTCCCCCAGGCAATGGCGGGTTTGCATGGCGGGGTCGGTATGGGCCAGGAACTGGCCGGCCTGGACGTCCACCAGGCAGGCCATGTGGGTCTGGAGCCAGCCGGCGGCCAGGACCTCCTGCATCAAATAGTCGAACCGGACTAGCATTGCCAGCTTGCCCAGGGTATGCCCGTCCCGGTCCCGAAGTGTGCTTTCCAGGCCCACGTTTTTTTTATCTTCGGGGTAGAAATAGCTGGGGGGAGAGATTTTCGCCACCAGGCGACTCCCTGGGGCCTCGGGGTCCTGCCAGGTAACCGACACCTGACTGAGGCCTTCCTGCTGGCGCAACTGCTCCAGGACCCAGTCTTGGGCCTCCCGGTTGTCGGCCCGGGTCAAGGCTTCCACCCACTGCCAGTGGAGCTGGAGCCGCATGTCCATCTGATGCGCGGCCCGCTCCAGGCGCAGCAGGGCAATCTCTTGCCACTCCTTAAGCAGGATATCCCGGATGTAAACGTACCCCAACATACCGGCGCCGGCCAGAAACACCGCCACCGGCAGGAGGACAAAAAGGGCCAGCCGCTGCTGTAATTTTTTTATTTGCCACATATTTTTATTTTACGAAAATCTCTTCCAAAAACTAAGCCCCAAGAATGCAATTGACAAGGTGTGGAGGGCAGGAATCTGGTTTCAGGTTTCAGGTTTCAGGTGTCAGGTGTCGGGGACCAAGGATCAGAGGGGGTTAAAGGTTAGAAAAAATGAAGGCGGACATTGCCCGCCATTACTCTTAATTTCTTTTAACAAAGATCGCTAAAACCCAAACCCAGACCCAAACCTAAAACCTAAAACCTAAAACCTAAAACCTGCCCTAATGGCGCCAATGCTTTCCCAAGCTCGTTCCGGTTCCCGGAATGGCTGGGTTTGGTCTCACCCCCAGGATCTGCGAAATCTTCTGGGAAAGGGCCTCAATTCGATAAGGCTTTTCGATAAAGCCCTGGGCCCCGGCGTCCAGAACTTTCTGGGCGGCG
>Ga0194112_10011137_pt1 | contig 11185 bp, 14 predicted proteins | sample TA2MahC400mmetaG_FD_146191 | JGI IMG/M metagenome (GOLD analysis project Ga0194112, IMG submission 146191) | Freshwater microbial communities from Lake Tanganyika, Tanzania - TA2015016 Mahale Deep Cast 400m | ecosystem: Environmental > Aquatic > Freshwater > Lake | place: Tanzania: Lake...
ATATTGAAATGTTGGCAAAAATCGTCACTCGCGAGATTTTCAACGTGGTCTCCGAGGAACAAATGAAACAGTCATCTCCCCAGGGTGAATTTTGTAAAGTGGAATGCGTGGATAATCTTTGCGTGACCACCTGTTTTGATGAGATTGGTCAGGTGATCAGCGCAGGCGCAGAACGCATATCCACCAGGCTGGGGACAATTCCGGATGACCTATCCGTTGCAAATTACATTGACCATACACTGCTTAAACCTGAAGCCACCAGTGAGCAGATCACACAGCTCTGCCACGAAGCCCAGCAATACCATTTCGCATCCGTATGCGTGAATCCAATTCATGTGAAATTATGTGCAAATTTATTGCGAGATTCTGACGTCAAAGTTTGCTCGGTGGTCGGCTTTCCACTGGGAGCACATCTGCCGGAAACTAAAGCTTTTGAAGCGATCAAAGCACTTGAAGATGGCGCGGCGGAAATCGATATGGTCATCAACATCGGTGCGTTGAAAGACCGAAACCTGGAATTAGTCGCTCGCGATATCCTCTCCGTGTATAAACCTATTCATCAGGCAGGCGCTATCCTGAAAGTGATTATTGAGACCGCTCTATTAAGCGATGAAGAAAAACAAATCGCATGTCTTCTGGCGAAAGAGATCGGTGCGGATTTTGTCAAAACCTCGACAGGATTTTCAACTGCTGGTGCGACTGTTGAAGATATTGCTTTAATGCGCCGTACAGTCGGACCATTCCTCGGGGTCAAAGCAGCCGGTGGTGTCCATACGCGTGAAGATTTTGAAAATTTGGTCAAAGCCGGTGCGACGCGTATTGGCGCAAGCGCAGGTGTGCGGATTGTTCAGGGAGATGGCGAAAAACCAGTTTCCCCTTCCCAAAGTTCTCCAAAAGGATATTGAATAGATAGGAGCTAATATGCTGATTGCCCGTGTGGTTGGCACAACCATTTCAACAATTAAGGATGAAAAACTCGCAGGCTGCAAACTACTGCTTCTGCGTCAGACGGATGAATTCGGCAAGGCTTCAGGGAAACCCTATGTCGCCATTGATACAGTCAATGCAGGCGTTGGTGAACTGGTCCTGACCGCTGCTGGTTCCAGCGCTCGCCAGACTGCTATCACGAAAGACCGGCCGGTTGACGCAGCTATCATGGCCATTATTGACTCTCTGGAAGTGGATGGTCAAATCACCTTCCGGAAAAGTTAAACCGAAAGGATAGCGCATGGTTCTGGATAAGGATTTGCTCTCGATACAGGAAGCGCGCAACCTGGCTGACGCCGCCTACCAGGCGCAGCAGGTCTGGGGCCATGCCAGTCAGGAAGAAGTGGACCGCGTCTGCGCGGCCATGGCAGATGCCGCCTATCTGGCTTCCGCACGACTTGGTCAAATGGCACATGAGGAAACTGGCTTTGGCATTCCTGCTCACAAGAAGCTCAAAAACGAGTTGGGGTCGCGCATCGTTTGGGAGAGCATCAAAGACGCGCGCACGGTAGGTGTCATCCGGCATGATGCCCAGCGCAGGGTATATGAGATTGCCTGGCCGGTGGGAGTGATTGCGGCACTGACCCCCAGCACCAATCCAACCTCTACCGCCATGTTCAAGGTGCTATCTGCGGTTAAGGCACGTAATGCCATCATCATCGCCCCCCACCCTTCCGCTGCACGCTGCACCTATGAAACCTGCCGGATGATGCAGGAAGCAGCGGAGAAAGCAGGTGGTCCACCCAATCTAGTGAGCTGCATGCAGGCGATCGCCTTGTCCGGTACCCAGGAACTCATGAGGCATAAACGGATTCGCCTGATTCTGGCGACTGGGGGCAGCGATATGGTGAAAGCAGCCCATTCAGTGGGCAAACCCGCCTACGGCGTCGGTCCAGGTAATGTGCCGGTTTATGTTGACCGCAGTGCCGACTTGGAGAAAGCAGCCAGGTACATCGTCAGCAGCAAAGCATTTGACTGCTCCACCATCTGCGCTACCGAACAGGCTGTTGTCGCGGATAAGCCCATCGCCCGCCAGCTTGAAACCCTGATGCAGGCAGAAGGCGCATATTTTGCCAATGACCAGCAAACCGCTTTGCTGCGGAAACTGCTTTTTCATCCCAATGGCGCCATCAATACCCGTCCTATCGGTAAACCCGCGCAGACTGTTGCCGGCATGGCCGGATTCAGCATCCCTCAGTCAGCCCGAATCATCGTGGTTCGGCTGGAAAAAACAGGCGAAAGCGAGCCGCTCTCACGAGAAAAACTGACCACTGTGCTTGGCTGGTATGAGGAGGACGGATGGGAAGCTGGCTGTGAGCGTTCTATTGAGCTGATCATATTCGGCGGGCGTGGTCACACACAAATTATCCACGCACGCGATGAGAATGTCATCATGGCATTCGGTCTGGAGAAACCGGTCTTTCGCATCCTTGCCAATACCATGGGCACTTTGGGCGCGGTCGGATTGACGACCGGCCTGATGCCCTCCATGACACTGGGAGCCGGCGGGGAAGGCGGCTCAATCACCGGCGATAATATTACGGTGCATCATCTCTATGACGTTAAGCGACTGGCGTATGAACTCAATCCTCCCCCGGACGCAGCCATGCGCGGGTCCTCCGAGACCGCTGCGACCGTCAACGCGCGTGAGATCGAAGCCCTTGTACAGCAAGTGATTCAAGAAATCATCAACCAAAAATCTTAGCATAGAAAGGAAATAAAAAATGGCAACAAATCCTGAATTAATCGCTCTCGGAATGGTGGAGACCAAAGGTCTGGTCGGCTCAATTGAAGCCGCTGACGCAATGGTTAAAGCCGCGAACGTCACCCTGCTCGGCTCCGAATATGTCGGCGGCGGGTATGTCACCGTCATGGTGCGTGGAGACGTGGGTGCGGTGAAAGCCGCCACGGATGCCGGCGCTGCCGCTGCGAAGCGCGTGGGTGAACTGGTATCGGTGCATGTCATCCCGAGACCCCACAGCGAAGTCGAGATGATCCTGCCGCAGAAGTCCAAGGGTAGCGTTAGCTAACAGCCAGCGAACCCTTTGATGCGCTGGCAGCCAGGTACTGCCAGCCCACTGCCATGATCAAACCACCCGGGAACATACATCCCGGTATGATCGATCCATTCGGATCAGATCACCTGGTTATTGCCAATCCGGGTGACCTGTGATAACGGCAGTGGTGAAACGTTCAATGGCTAGCTGTCCTTCAGCTCAGAAGGGCAGCAAATAACAAATGGAACCAGGAAGGAGTTAAAAATAATCTATGGCAGATAAATTCTCATTGAGATGCTACTGTCTTCTAGATCGCATGCAGGCGCAGTACGCCGCCTTTATTGGCACAGTCACGCAGGGTGACCTGCCTACGGAAGGGATGGCGTCTCTGTACATCGAAATGGCGCCCGGGAATGAGGTATTCCGTACAGTGGATATTGCCGTCAAAGCAACCGAAGCTAAACCCGGCGCGCAGATTGTGGAGCGCGAGTTTGGCATGTTTGAAGTGCATTCCATCAACCAGGCGGCTGTCATTGAAGCGGGAGATGTGGTGTTGAGCCGTCTGGGGCTGAAGGTGGAGGACCGTATTAAACCCATGATCGCATCCACCCAGGTGATCACCCGTGTGGATTCCTACCAAGCGCAACTGCTGAACCGCTTCCGCAAGGGCTCCATGCTCGTGGCCGGTGAAACCATGCTGGTGATGGAGTGCGCGCCTGCCGCGTATATCAATTACGCCTGCAATGAAGCCGAGAAGAAAGCCACCATCAAGATTATCCATGTATCCAGCGTCGGGCGCTTCGGGCGCATGTGGCTGTCCGGAACGGAATCAGAAATCGTGACCGCGCAAGACGCGGCGACTAAGGCGCTGGAGAGTCTTGAAGGTGTGGAGGGATGAGTCCCCAAATGGAGGTTGAATGAACCAGACTGAATGGAATCTGAGGAATGATCTCTGCGAAGTCGCCAGGCGGCTGTACGCTGCAGGTTTCATGAGCGGAAGCGACGGCAACCTATCCACGATCCTGAGCGATAATGAAGTGCTCGTCACACCCTCCAGATTATGCAAGGGTTTCCTGACGCCCGAACAGATCGTGAAGATCGATCGCCAGGGCAATCAGCTTTCCGGCGATTTCCCACCCACCGTTGAGGTCGCCATGCATCTGGCAGCATACGAGGAACGGTTGGATATTTGTTCGGTCGCGCACTGCCACACGCCTATACTAGTTGCCTTTACCGTGGCTGGCATTGACCTTCCTTCCTGCATTCTGCCGGAAGTGGAAGTGATGTTCGGCGGAAGAATCCCCCTGGCGCCGTACGCCACGCCCGGCAGCCCGGATCTGGCTAACTCCATCCGCGAGAGCATCCGCCAGCGGGAAAATTCCGTGGTTCTGCTGGACCATCACGGATTATTGGCAGTGGGGCTCGATATTTATCAAGCCGCGATCAAGGTAGAGCACGCGGAGGCAGCCGCCCGGGTGATCTATTATGCTCGCCAGCTCGGCGGAGAAAAGCCGCTCTCGCCGGAGAGTCTGGAAATGCTTCATCAGACCCACCAGAAGATCGTGGAAATGGAAACCGGCGTGTATTCCGGCTACTGCCACGCGAAAGAATGTAACTTGCCAGCTTCCGGCGCAGCCGCTCAGAAAAGCGTTGAACCTATCAATGAAACCGAACTGGAAGCGATTGTACGCCAGGCAGTCCGGAATGCCCTGAGTGAAACGCAGTAATACAGGAGAACCTATGGCAAAGATTTTTTATACCGAACGGGATATCGAGGATATGGTCAAACGCGGCGAACGCAGCCTGGTCGTTGGCGATGATGTAGTGCTGACCGATCTGGCATATGAGTCCGCAAAAAAACTGGGCGTGGAACTGATTCAGCCGCATGAAAATCCGCCCGCAGCACCTGTGCGTCCTTACCTGAACAAACCCGCGGGTGCATCCACAGCGCCACAGTCTGCTGCCGTTTCTCCCCGCGTGGCTGCCATCAAAGAGCGCGTCAAGAGCGCGGTAAAGGAACGCATGGGTGACGCGATCGATGAAGCCATGCTGGACCGCATCATTGAACGCGTCGCCGCTGATCTTGGGTTGAAGTGAGCCATGCTGTTTGGAATCGTCAAAGGCAGCGCGGTCTGCACCCAGAAATACCCCGGCACGGAAGGGCTAAAACTGCTGATGGTGCAGCAGGTGGATAAAACCCTTCAACCGCTTGGGGGGTTGCAGGTGGCGGCTGATGTGGTTCATGCCGGTCCGGGCGATCTGTGCGTGATGGTCCGCTCCCGAGAAGCCGCGCTAGCTCTGCCCGAAATCAAATTTGTGCCGGTGGATCTGACCCTGGTGGGAATTGTGGATGAATTGAATGTGCTGCCCAATGGCGAGGTGAAGCACACACTCAAGAAGGGTGTTAATCCGTTTACATAAGGGAAACTATACGTTATGGTCATCGGAAAAGTTGTCGGAACGGTGGTCACCACCATCAGCCACCCGCACTACAAAAACCACCGCTTGCTGGTGGTGCGCTCCCTGGACGTGGAAGGGGAAGAAGGCATTGATGAGTTCATCGCCCTTGACCATTCACAGGCCGGCATGGGCGATACCGTACTGGTGAACCGGGAAGGCAACGGTGCACGGCAGGTGCTCGGGATCAAGGACGGCTGCGTGATCTCCGTGATCATTGGCATTGTAGATGCTGTTACCCTGCAGGAGTAAGAATGCTGTTATGGTTTCCACCAAGCCTTTTGCGGGCTTTTTCTTTTAAGAACCCAATGGTATAATGCCTTCAACGGAAAGGGAAAGACCCAGACAGCCGGAATTGAGAAAGTTCAGCGACCCTCTCAGCATGATTCCCTGCAGTGAATGCAGGATCGGTCAGATGCGCAAAACGCATGTCACCCATTTCACCTGGGTTGGCGACGAGATGATCACGGTGCCGGACTTTCCCGCCTGGGTGTGTGATATTTGCGGAAAAAGAGAATACGACCTTCAGGCGCTTAACCGCCTTTCGGCGGCGTTACTCCCTTCATCAGAAGAGGATGTTTTCCAAAGGGTACCAAAATCTCGCAGACCCAAACCCGGAGCGCATCCCCGCGCTGCGAAATAACTCCGGGCAATCCGCCTGTTGCTTTAACCCCCCCGCGCGTTGACGTTCAAAAAAGGGCATGATAGAATTGCAGTCGCCAAGGGCGCGTAGCTCAATGGTAGAGCAGTGGCCTTTTAAGCCATTGGTTGAGAGTTCGAGCCTCTCCGCGCTCATTTGAATTTAAACACAAATGTAGTAGGAAAAAGTTCTCTGGATGCCATATATGGGGGTAAAAATGACAAAGATTGAGTGTAAAAAGGAGCAGAGGATTATCTCAATCCTTTATCCGAATGAAGGTGCAGTTGTTTATCAGGTTCTGCAATATTCAGCAGGTAAATGAGATCGATTAAATTAATCCTTATTTAATCTGAGCGGCAATGACTGCTGCGTGTCTGGACTGCGCACGACATGATAGAAAAACCATCCGCAGTTTCTATGACATATTTCAAAAAAAATAATAAGGAAAAATCTAGAATTGGCGATAGAGAAACGCCTGGTAGCCGCGCGAGACCAGGTAGGCAACGGACATCAGGAACAGCCCGAGGGATGCGGCAGATGAAAACGCCTTAAAAAGTGAACTGCTGCGGACTTTTTCAGGAACGAGCTGCCCGAGCGGTGCACTCAGTGCCCAACCGAGGATGAAGAGCGGCATATAGCTGAGAATATTCAGCGTACGCAGTGTGCTGAAGCCAGACCAGCCGTTAAAACCAGCCAGCGCCTTGAGGAAGGGGAGCCAGTTGGCAGGGTCTCTGAAGCGGAATAACACCCACCCAAGAGCGACTGCCAGCAGGGTGTAGAAATGTTGCAGCACGCGGGGAAGCTTTTTTAGCTGCTCGCCCCAGCTGGAAGCCTCCACTGCCAGGAAAAGCCCGTGATATAAACCCCAGAGAATGTAATTCCAGGTGGAACCGTGCCAAAAGCCTGTCAGCAGAAAGACGATGAGGATATCGGTCTGCAGGCGAAGGAATTTCTCGCGCCGGCGTTTGAACTCCAGCGGGGTGAAGACGTAGCGGCGAAACCATTCAGTGAGGGTCATATGCCAGCGTCGCCAGAAATCCGCCATGCTGTGGGCAATATAGGGGAAATTGAAATTTTCGGGTAGATCAAATCCCAATATCCTGCCCAGCCCGATGGCGATATCGGTGTAGCCGGAAAAGTCGAAGTAAATCTGCAGGTTGAACGCCAGCAGCCCATACCAGGCAGTCCCGGCGCCGAGGGTGGCAAGATCCACTTGAAAGACCCTTTCCGCGACCACTCCCATGTTGTCCGCGATCAGGACCTTTTTTGCCAAACCCAGAAGCGCCCGCTGAATGCCAGCGGAAATATCCGCAAGCGGGACGCTCCTTAACTTCAACTGCTCGCGGATAGCCTGATAGCGGGTGATGGGTCCCTGGGTCAGTTTGGGGAAGAGCATGACGAATGAGGCGAAGCGAATCAAGTTCTTTTCGATCAGAGTATGGTCATGGTAAAGGTCAAAGAGATAGGAGAGCGCGGAGAAAGTGATGAAGGACAAACCCAGCGGCAAGGCAAAGCCCGCTTTGGGCAGGTCGAAGCCAAGCGGGCGGAGCAGGTTCTGTATGAAAAAGGCGGAGGATTTGTAGAATATCAGAATGGCAAGGTTGACAAGAATGGCAAGAATGTACGCCGTTCTTGACAGCCATTCCTTTTTTGTGCTACTGATGATACGGGCGAGCAGGTAGTTGAGCAGGATGAGCAGGAGGATGAGCCTGATATGGCGCGGCTCCGCCCAGAAGTAAAAGAAAATAGAAGCGAGCAGGAGAAAGCCGCTGCGCGGCCAGGATTTCGGCAGGAGGACATAGACAAGGAAGAAGACCGGGAGGAACAGGAAGATGAAGGTGAGGTTGGTGAATGCCATGGATGGTTTTCTCTGCTCGTTTAGAGGGTTCGGCAACCATTATACATTACTGTTATGAATGAAAAAGCCCTCCGGAGGGCTTTTTCATAAGGAGAGATTTAGATGAATCGGTTGTCATATTACTGACAAATAAGAGTATAAAACTCTTATTTATTTCTTTCAAGGGGGGTGAAGAAGTTTTTATATTTCTCTAATATTTATACAGGAACACGATATCCCAGGCACACTCTATCGGGTGCACCCACAAACCGGGTGCAGGCAGGTGAATGCCTGGGCTACAAAAAAAAACTTGTGGACTGCACATTCCTGTGCAGTGCAAAACATAAGAAATTCCAGACATGCTCTATAGGGAACAAGCAAGCACCCACAAAGAGGGTGCAGGCGCCCTGCGGGCTCGCAATGAAACCTAAAATGCGTGTCATCACGAACGAAGTGAAGTGATCTCAAACGAGTGTGAGAATGGTTATTTAAAGAGAATGTTTTACACGAAGGGTGGGATTGCTTCGCCCAAAAAACGGGTGCTGGCACCCACTGCGTGGGTTCGCAACTATACTAATGACACTCTAACACGTTTCTTCGTAAGGAGCCATGAAGTGGTGATACCTGCATTGGATGAGTCTGAAGTATAGTGATTTTGGTGTGGGTGGTAGAATATGCCGAGATTCCTCACTACGTTCGGAATGACATTATAGGTGGTGTTCAAAGCACTTTTCCACCGATTGGTCATTCAAAGCCCCACAGGGGCGAAGAATCTCGGTATGATGGGTAGAACAGGGTGAGATTGCTCCAACCAAAAAGAGGGTGTACCCATAGATCGAGTACAACCAAAGATCGGGTGCAGGCATCCATAGGGCGGGTGCAGGTGGATAGCCACCCTACGGGTATTGTAAGGGTGGGATTGTTTCACCGCTTCGCGGTTCGCAATGACAGTTGAGAGGTCGCAATGGCATTGTGGAGGAATCCTTAATTAAAAAGATTGCGGAAGAGGCGGTGGACCTTGAAACTGGCCAGTTCCTGGATGCGGTCAGGGCGCGGATTGGGCATGGCGAAGCGCACGGCGGGCTGAGCGGTGAGGGGGTCGAGCAGGGCAACAGCCAGGGTGTAGTTGCCATCAGGCAGGTCTGCGACCGGCAGGCGCGCGCTGACCTTGAGTGGTGTATCCGGCAGCAATGCGCGCATATCCACATCCAAAGGAAAGGAGACGAGCAATGCGCCTTCCACATCCAAAACGTACACTACCAGTGGCCAGGGATAGTAAAAAGGGGCGATGCCGCGGTTATTGAGCGTAAGGCTCAGGCGGGCGGCGTTACCCCAAAAAATGGTGCGGGGGAGGCGTACTCTTTCCACCAGCAGGCGGTAGCCGATGGAAGCCAGCACCTGATCTATGCCAGATTGCAGCGGTCCGCCATATACCTCTTCATAAGGGCTGCCCGGACCAATGAAGGTGGTATGGAGATTCCCGCAGGAGTTGCATGGTCTGTGAACCCTCATCCAGGAAGATCTCGCGCATGCTCATCGATCCGGTCAGCTCCCCGCCAACCGGGGCTTGCTGCCAGCGGAGGGGCATGGCAGAGAGGGCGTTCGGTTCCCCGGTCTGTGAGTATTCGCCGCCGGAGGCTATCCAGCCCAGCCATTCGCGCGTGCCTTCGGTGTGAGCTGTCATATCGTTGTAGAGCCCCAGCCCCAGGCGTGCTGCAATGCGGAACGGACGGCGCATTAGCAGGTGAGTATCAGGAAAAGCCTCGCGGTAGTGCTGCACATACTGGTCGCGAACGGATTCGTCCGGCAGCGGACGAATGCCGGAATTATATTTCACATGCCATTCGCCCCAGTGCCCGAGACTGCCCAGTTCAATGAAGGCGATGAAATCATCCCCCGCGTACCGGTTGCCCCAGCGCCCGGATGGCTTTCTGATGATACGTAATCAGGAGGGGATTGGCATAGTTGGGGCTGAAGCCCTGACCGTATGCATGGTCATACCAATCGCCATCTCCCCCAATGGCGTCATACAGCCAGTCGGGGATATCCTTATGGCGTTCATCGCGGGGCACATCCATGACGAAGCGGAAGACGACGCGCTTGCCCTGCGCGCGCCAGCGGTCAAGCTGGTTCCTTTCTTTAAAGGAGTCAAAGTCAAACTGCCCCTGCAGCGGTTCGAAATCGCGCCAGGTCAGGTCGGCATACACGAGGGTATGCGGCTGCTGGCTGCGCTCAATGGTCGCCCAGGGCGCCCAGCCCATGAGCGGGTTCAGAAAAGGACCTTCCTCGTGTAAAAAAAGCACCGTGCGGGTGTTCCACAGTTTGTATGCCAGGAAGGTCATGAGGATGAAAACTAGACAGCCTGCTGCGAACATCCTCTTCCGCCCTCCCCTGGTGGGACGCGCGCTGGCTGTGTTCATATGCCGACACGCTTACACGTGATATTCCCCATCATACTGGACAAGGGTGACATCCTTAACCCTGGGAAGTTCGCGGACCTGGTTGAGAAACGCCAGGTTGTCCTTACGGGCGACCACCTCGACCGCCAACTCCACTTCATCCTGGCGGATGGTTTTGGTCTTAATCTGATAGCGCATGCGGTGCATGATGCGGCGCAGTTCGTCATCCATATCCTCGCCGGAATAATGCACCAGCATGATATACATCTTGCGGTCGCCTCTGCGGCGGTTGAGGAACGCCAGGATCAGAATCACAACCAGCGAACCGACCACTGCCAGATAGTGCATATTCGCGCCGATGGTGATACCGGCGGCTACCGCCCAGAAGAGGAAAAGAATATCCATGGGATCCTTGATGGCAGTGCGATAGCGGACGATGCTGAGGGCGCCCACCATACCCAGCGAAAGAGCAATGTTGGAGCTGATCGCCAGGGTAATCATGGTCGTCAGGGAGGTCATGGCAGCCACTGTGATGGAGAAGGTCTGGTTATAGACCACGCCTGCAAAATTGCGGTTGTAGACATAATAAATGAAAAATCCCATGAGCATGGAAAACAGAAGGGAGAGAATGACCGGAACCGTATTGACCAGCTCATCCCAAAATCCCTGGGGCAAAAAAGCAAAGAATTCTTCTAACATGGTTCACTCCTCTTGATTGACGGCATGATTTTAACCTTTCTTTCGCTCAAAAACCCGAATTCCGCTTATAGAGCGTCCTGTCACAGCAAAACACATATTTGGAAAGCGCCGCGCGGGCGGTGAAAGCGGCGGGCATGATATCGCGGATGATGCGCGGCAGAAATTCGGA
>Ga0194112_10011145_pt1 | contig 11177 bp, 8 predicted proteins | sample TA2MahC400mmetaG_FD_146191 | JGI IMG/M metagenome (GOLD analysis project Ga0194112, IMG submission 146191) | Freshwater microbial communities from Lake Tanganyika, Tanzania - TA2015016 Mahale Deep Cast 400m | ecosystem: Environmental > Aquatic > Freshwater > Lake | place: Tanzania: Lake...
GGCCAACCGGCCGCCACGCCCCCCATGCGCCGCGACCGTCCTCAACCTCGTCACATCCCAGTCCCGCCGTGTCATAGTCGGGAGGTTCTTCACCGCTGCTTGCCGCGAACGGCGCTTTACCTGGCCGCGTCCAAAGGATAGACTGTTGGCGCAATACCGGACGCTGCGCGGCCGCAGGCGGCAGGGGCGCCCGCAAATTCTTATACCTTGATTATTCCGCCCTCCCGTTGCCGCGGGCCGCCCGTTATGGCCGCTCGGCCTGCGCGGCGATAACACGGGAGAGACGTACGATGGCAGCCATCCTTCTCGTGAGCGTGCTTCTGGCCGCGGCGGGAGCGCCTGCCTCCGGGGACGCGGCGGCACCGGGGGGCGCGCCCCGCGCATCGCCGCCGGCGGCAGCGTCCGCGCCTGGCGCGGCGCCCGGCCCCGCCGCCCCTACTCCGGCGGCACCGTCGCGCGGGCCTGCGGAACCGCCTGTGCCGGCCGAGCCGTCGCCGGGCCCCGCGGAGCCGCCCGCCCCGCCCGCCTCAAGGCCACCCGTCGGCATCGAGGACCTCAAGGCCCTTTACAAGGAGGCCGACATCATCGTGCAGTTCCAAGCCGACTCCGTCCAGGCCAAGCCCGACATCGTGCCGCGACTGACGTGGGAGGTGCGCGGGCCCGTCCTGGATGTCATCAAGGGCGCCCTCCTGCCGGGGCAGATCTCGGTGCACGTGGACAGCGTTATCCGCGTGTTCGACCTGCGGCGGCAGGATGTGGAAGGCAAGCAGTTCGTGGCGGCCGTCAAGCCCCTGGCCGATGCGGCCCAGCGGCGGTTCCAACTGGTCGGCCAGTACGCGTTCCTGACGGATTCCAGCGAGGCGCAGGCCCTGCGTCAACTGGCCGCCAGCGACCTGGAGAAAGGCGCCGGCGGCTCGTCGCTGGAACTGGTGGTACGGCCGCTTCAGCCCGTGTACCCCGTGACCGGCCCGAAGATGATCGAGGTGCGCCTGACGAACACGGGCGGCGACTCGGCCACCTACCTCCAGGCGCCCCTGGCCGAGAAAGGCGGCCGCCTGCACATGACGGGCCAGGGGATGATCCGCATCCGCGACCTCAGCGGCCGCATCGTGCCCGACAAGGGGAACGTGCTGCCGGGCCAGGCGCCGCCGCCCCCTCCGACGCCCGCGCTGGTGCTGCCGAAGGCGAGTTTCGTCGAGACAATCGACCTGGCGAAATATTTTGAACTGTCCGAGGGCCGCTACACGCTCGCCCTGGCGCTTGCGACGCCCGACGGGCGCGGCCGCGTGGCCTCGAACGGCTTCACGTTCCAGGTGGGGGCGGTGAACCTGCCGCCCGAGCCTGCGGCGGGCGCGCCAGGTGCGCCGAAGCCGCCGCCTGGCGCGCCCGCGGCGGAGGGCCCTGCGGCCGCCCTTCCCTCCGATGTGGCAGCCGCGCTCGAGCCGCCGCTGCCCGCCGTGCGCCGACCGGCGGCGCCGGCCATCGCGGTCCCCGACCCGGCGAAGTACCAGCCGGGCAAGCCCACGGCCGGGCTGGCGGGCCTCCTGAGGCCCTCCAAGGCACGCTACGCCCTCGGCGAGCCGGTGGAAGTGGAGTTCCGCCTCATCAACCAGGGGCCGCGAACGGTGGCGGTTGATGCGCGGCTGGAGCGCACCTTGACCATCCAGGTGCAGGCCGTAGGCGACAGCCCGAAGCCGGACGTGGTGCGGCAGGTCATCGCGTGGCCGGCGGACGGCGCAGCGATGCCCGAGGAGCGGGCGTACCTGCGCGAGGGCGCATTCTGGGGCCGCACCATCAACCTGAACACGCTCTTCGGCAAGAGCCTGGATGACCTGACCGGGCCGACGCCGGAGGAAGTCGCCGCCGGAAAGACGCCCTCCTACGAGCGCTTCGGCAGAATCCTCTTCGGATTCCCGAAGCCGGGCGTTTACACGTTGACGGCCACCTACCAAGTGGCGCGTCAGCATCCGCCCGCCCCGGCCGGCGGCGAGCCGCCCAAGGAGTGGCCCAGGGAGTGGTGGATAGGCGACCTCCAGACCAACAGCGTGACCATCCAGGTGGGTGAGCCGGCGAAGTAGAGTTGCAGAATTGTAGAATGCAGATTGCAGAATGAAAAAAGGCACGGGGCGGGCGCCGCGATCGCAGGTTCCAGCGCCCGCCCCGCCGCGTTCAGCCGCGAGCCGGCGGCGAGCGCGCCGGCTCACAAGGGGCGATGAGCACGACAAGGATGGCAGGCCCGTTCGACGAGTTCCTGGCCGACCTTACGCAGGACCGCCGGTACCAGCAGCAGGCGGTGCACGTGAAGCGCCTGCCGGCGCGGCCTGCGCGGTTCGCCGACCCGGCGGCGCCGCTTCCGCCGCCGCTGGCCGCGGGCCTGGCGCGCCTGAGCATCGAGCGCCTGTACGTCCACCAGGCGCGGGCCCTGGACCTGGCGCGGGCCGGCCGCGACTTCGTCGTCGTCACCGGCACGGCCAGCGGCAAGACGATGTGCTACAACCTGCCGGTGCTGGAACGGCTGCTGGCCGAGGCCGCAGGCGCCCCGGACACCGGCGAGCGCCCGGCGCGGCGGGCTGACCAGCACACGCGCCCAGCAAGTCGGGTGGCTAACCAGGCTCGGCTCATCGGCGAGCCGCCCGCGGGCATCGCCTCATCCGCGAAGGCTCTCTACCTTTTCCCCACGAAGGCCCTGGCGCAGGACCAGCGGGGGGCGCTCGTGCGCTGGGCCGAGGCCGACGCTGCGCTCGCCCGCGTCCTCCGCCCCGCCACGTACGACGGCGACACGCCGCAGCACAGCCGCCGCAGAATCCGCACCGAGGCCAACGTCATCCTCTCCAACCCCGACATGCTGCACGTGAGCGTCCTGCCCCACCACGCGCGGTGGGCTACCTTCTTTCAGAACCTCCGCTACATCGTGGTGGACGAACTGCACCAGTACCGCGGCATCTTCGGCTCGAACGTTGCGATGGTGATGCGGCGGCTGGCCCGGGTGTGCGCCCATTACGGCAGCCGCCCGCAGTTCATCTGCTCAAGCGCAACCATCGCCAACCCGGGGGAACTGGCGCGGTCGCTAACCGGGCGCCCGTGCGAGGTGCTGGACGAGGACGGCAGCCCGCGCGGGCCGCGCGTGTTCGTCCTGTGGAACCCGCCGGCGCTCGGGCGCGACGGCCTGGCGCGCCGCAGCGCCGCCATGGAGGCGACGGACCTCCTCGTCCGCCTGGTCGAGCGCGGCGTGCAGACGATCGTCTTCACGAAGGCCCGCGTCGTGGCGGAACTCGTGTACCGCTACGCCCGCGAGCGGCTGGCCAAGTCGGGCAAGGCGTTGGCCGACAAGGTGCGTGCCTATCGCGGCGGATACTTGCCGGAAGAGCGCCGGGCCATCGAGAAGGCGCTCTTCAGCGGCGAACTCCTGGGCATCGCATCCACGAACGCCCTGGAACTGGGCATCGACGTGGGGTCGCTCGATGCCGCCGTCCTGCTGGGCTTTCCCGGCACGATCGCCTCCACCTGGCAGCAGGCCGGCCGCGCGGGCCGCGGAAGCCGGCAGGCCCTCACCGTGCTGGTGGCGTACAACGACCCGATTGACCAGTATCTCATGCACCATCCTGAATATTTCTTCGGGCGGCCGGTGGAAAGCGCCGTCATCGATCCGCAGAACCCGTGCATCCTGGCCAACCACCTGGGCTGTGCCGCGGCGGAGTTGCCGCTGGCGCCGCAGGATGAGGCCGTCTTCGGGCCGCGCGCCCGCGAGGTGGCCCGCATCCTGGCCGACGCCGGGGACCTTACGGCCATCGACGACCGCTTCTATTGGTCCAGGGCCGAGCAGCCGTCGCAGCGGACGGACCTCAGGACAATCTCGAACGACACGTTCAGCATCGTCCGGCTCTGTGCGGAGGCGCACGGTGAAGAACGCCGCCTCCGCGCGGCGGCCCCACACGAGGAACTCTGCGAAAGTGGGGCGGCGCGAGCCGAGGTCATCGGACAGGTCGATTCCATCAGCGCCCCGGAACTGGTGTACCCCAACGCCATCTACCTGCACGAAGGAGAAAGTTACCTGGTGCGGCGGCTGGACTTCGAGGGCAAGGTGGCCTACGTCGAGCGGGCCGAGACGGACTACTACACGCAGCCCGTGCTGGCCGACAGGTGCAGAATCCGCCGCGAGGACCGCCGCAAGACGGCCCCGGGCATGGCGGCCTGCTTCGGCGACCTGACGGTGACGTGGGCGACCGTGGCGCTGAAGAAAATCAAGTATTATACGAATGAGAATATCGGCCAGACGGCGCTCGACCTGCCCGCGCAGACGCTCGACACGACGGGCCTGTGGCTGATGGTGGACGACGACGTGATGGAGGACCTGCGGCGGGCCGGCCTGAAGGCCGTCGAGGGCCTCGTGGGCCTGCGGAACCTGGCCCTGGTGTGCCTGCCGATGCTCGCGATGTGCGACCGGCGCGACCTGTCGGGCATCGTCGAGAGTTCAAACACGGGCCGCCCGACGGCCTTCATCTACGACCGGTTCCTCGGCGGCCTGGGCTTTGCCGAGAAGGGCTACGAGATGCTGCCGGAACTTCTGGCGATGTGCCGGCGGCTTGCGGCCGAGTGCCCGTGCGAGTCGGGCTGCCCCAGTTGCGTGGGCCTTGCGAACCTGCGGCCGCCCATCCACCAGGATCCCGACCTCGTGCACGGCTACGCCATCCCGTCGAAGGAAGCGGCGCTCTCGCTGCTGGGACGGCTTCTGATGTAGGACAATACCACCCCTGGCCCTTGTCCGGCTGGCGCGAGTCCCCGCCCGACCACGCGCCGTTGCAGGAGCAAACGGCCGACAAAAAAGGTGAGCCGGACAAGGTCGCCGTGGCCCCGTCCGGCTCTGTGCCGTCGTCGCCTGGGGGGAGAGGACAACGACGGACATCTCATGCGTGCGGCTGCTGATGCCTTCCGGTTTCGCCGGGCCGCCTTCCCCTTTCTGCTTTCACATAATTATTCGCCGCCTGGCGCGCGGGGGTCAAGAGGCGCGAAGAAAAAAAGGGGCGCCCGTTTCAGGGGCGCCCCCGCGCTCCAGAGACCGCGATTCAGGCCGGCGCTACTTCTTCGGAGCCGGTTTCTTCTTCTTGTCCTGACATCCGCACGTTCCGCACATGGCTTGTCCTTTCCTGAAAAGGCCCGGGCGTTCGCCTAACCATGCTGAATTATACCGGATGCGCCCCCCGCACGCAAGCGTTTCCTTGATTCGCGCCGCCGCTGCCGCTATGATGCACCTCCTGCCGCGCTGATGCCGGCGGCACTACTCGGGAGGCAGCCATGCGGATCGTTGACCCGCACATTCACATGCAGAGCCGCACCACCGACGACTACCGCGTCATGGCCGAGGCGGGCATCGCGGCCGTCTGCGAACCCGCGTTCTGGCCCGGCGTCGACCGCCAGTTCCCCGAGACGCACCTGGACTATTTCAATCTGCTGACGACGTTCGAGCCTGCCCGCGCCGCGAAGCGCGGCATCCGCCACTTCGCGTTCCTGGGCGTCAATCCGAAGGAATCGGAGAACGTCGAACTCGCGGAGAAGGTCCTGGCGCGGATCGACCCGTACCTCGACCGTCCCACCTGCCTGGGCATGGGCGAGATCGGCCTGAACCGCAACACCGACGCCGAGGTGGCGATGCTGCGGCGGCAACTCGTGATGGCCGCCGAACGCAAGGTCCTTTGCATCATCCATACGCCGCACGGCGCCCAGAAGCCTCGCGGCACGGAAATCATCGCCGACGTCATCCGCCAGGTCGATCCGCCGCGCAACCTGGCCGTCATCGACCACTGCGTCCGCGACACGCTGGACGTGGCCCTGGCCACCGGCTGCTGGTGCGGGCTGACCGTCTACCCGGGGAAACTCTCCCCCGAGGAGGCGGCCGCTCTCATCCGCGACCGCGGCCCGGAGCGGATGCTCCTTAACTCCTCGGCCGACTGGGAAGACAGCGACCCCCTGGCCGTCCTGGTCACCGTGGGCGTCATGCGCGAGATGGCCATGCCCGAGAGCGTCATCGACCGCATCGTATGGCACAACCCCACAGAGTTCCTCGGGCAGAATCCCAAGTTCAAACGGCAACTGTCCGCCTGAATGGAGGTCACGCCGTGCCTACCGGTTCCTCGGGAGGCGAGCGCCGCTGCCCCGATGAGAAGTACGCCATCAGCGAGGCCGTCTGCCGCGCGCGCGGCTCGCGCCACTTCCCCAAGTGCAAGGAGTGCAAGTGGCGAGACCAGCCCGGCGGCCCGCCCGTGCCCCAGGACCCGCCCGTGGACCTGGACGAGGTCTTCAAGTCGTACGACGTGCGCGGCCGCGTGGGAACGCAAATCCACGAGACGCTCGCCTGGAAGGTCGGCTATGCCACGGCGCAGCACCTGGTGTCGCTCCTTTCGGGCGAATCACGGCAGCACCCTGAGCGGCAGTGGATCGTGGTCGGCCACGACATGCGCTCCACCAGCGAGGGGTTGGGCCGGGCGCTGGCCGAGGGCATCCGCGCCGCGGGCGCAGGGGCGATTGACATCGGCGAAGTCGAGACGCCCGCAGTCTACTACGCCGTCGGCAGCCTCCGGGCGCTCGGCGGCATCCAGGTCACCGCCAGCCATCTGCCCGACGAGTTCAACGGGTTCAAGGTGACCGGCCCGGGGTGCGTGCCGGTGGGGCTGGGGTCGGGGCTGGAGAAGATCAAGGAGATCGTTGCGGGCCAGGAGGACGCCGGCCTGGCGCCGCTCGGGGCGCTGCGCCAGGAGGACATTTCGAGCGGCTACATCGAGCACGTGCGGAAGTTCGCGGGCCCCATCCGCCCGATGAAGGTCGTCATCGACTGCTCCAACGGCATGGCCTCGAAGTGGACGCCCACCCTCCTGAGGGACCTGGGCCTGGACCTGGAGGTCCTGCACATGGAGCGGACGGGCAAGTTCGACCACGAGCCGAACCCGCTGAAGGCCGCGGCGCTGGCCGACCTCAGGCAGCGCGTGCGCGCGGCCGGCGCAGCGCTCGGCGCGTGCTTCGACGCCGACGCCGACCGTATCGCCATCCTCGACGAGACCGGCGAGGCCGTCCCGAACGACCTCCTGACGGCCCTCCTGGCGCCCCTGTTCCTGGCCAGGGAACCGGGCGCGGCAATCGTGTACGACCTCCGGTCCAGTTGGGCGCTTAAGGAGGAGATCCTCGCGCACGGCGGCGTGCCCCGCCGCGAGCGCGTCGGACACAGCCACATGAAGGCCGCCCTGCGCGAGACGAAGGCCCCCTTCGGCGGCGAACTCTCAGGCCATTCTTATTATCGAGATAACTATTACTGCGACTCCGCCGTCATCACCCTTATGACCGTCCTGACGCTCGCCTCGGCCCGGCCCGGCGAGGCCCTGAGCGCCCTCGTGCGGCCCCTGCGGCGGTATTTCACCACCGGCGAGGTCAACTTCGAGGCCGAGGACAAGAAAGAGACGGTCCGCCGGCTCGCCCAGGCGTTCTCCGACGGCAAGATCGACTTCCTCGACGGCGTGACGGTCGAGTACGCCGACTGGTGGTTCAACGTGCGGCCCTCCAACACCGAGCCGCTCCTGCGCCTCACGCTGGAGGCCAGGACGAAGCAACTGAAGGACGAGATGTTCGAGAAACTCGTCTCGATCCTGGGCGAGCCTTCGGCGCACTAGGAGTCCGTCAACCGTTCAGGTGGAGGTTGGCGGGTGGCACGCCCACGCCGCTGTTGCGCGGCTATGCTCTTGGCAGGCCGACAAAGCATGCCCGGCGAACAGCGATCCGGCATGCCACCCTCCCCGGTGGGCCGGCCAGCGACCCGTGAGCCTTTACCATTTTACCGCGCAAATGCTTGACAGAGCGGCCTTTGCCTAATATGCTTTGTGGTTCGTTCAGAGGGTGAGATAGCGCGTACGCGCGGCAGCGGCGCAAGGAGAGGAGAATTTGGCGAATCTGCAAGTGCAGGAGTTGATTGATGCGGGCATCCACTTCGGGCATCCGGCCAGCCGGTGGAACCCGAAGATGGCTCCGTATATCTACGGTCGGCGGAATTTCATCCATATCATCGACCTGAAGGAAACCGTCAAGGGCCTCATCCGGGCCAAGAAGTTCCTGATTCGCCTCGTGGCCGAGGGCAAGGACGTCATCTTCGTCGGCACGAAGCGCCAGGCCCGCGCGGCAATCGAGCAGGAGGCCAAGCGCTGCGCCATGCCGTACGTCAGTTACCGCTGGCTCGGCGGCACGCTGACGAACTTCCGCACCATCCGCAGCCGCATGTCGCACCTGGATGAACTCGACCAGATGGTCGCCAGCGGGGCCATCAACGCACACTCCAAGAAGATGATCTCGCACCTCCAGCGCGAGCACCGCAAGATGAAACGCAACCTCGACGGCATCCGCACCCTGGAGCGCCTGCCGGGGGCGCTCGTGGTCGTTGACCCCGTGCGCGAGAAGAACGCCGTCCGCGAGGCCAAGAAACTCAACGTCCCGGTCGTGGCCCTGGCCGACACCGAGGCCGACCCGGACGACCTGGCCGTCGTCATTCCGGGCAACGACGACGCCATGCGGGCCATCGAGATCATCCTGAAGCACGTGGCCGACGCGGTGGCCGAGGGCCGGGCAAACCGCGCCGCCATCGCCGCACGAGAGGGCGAAGGTCAGGCCCTGACTCGCGCCCCCAGCCGCCCGCGAGCCCGCGGCACGCAGCGCGCCGCCGAGGCCGAGCGGCCGGTCCCCGAGATGCCGCTGCCGAAGCCCCACCCCGCCCTTCAGGAGGGTGCAGCCGAGTCGGGCAAGGCGCCGGGCGAACCCGGCAAGGCGCCGGGCGAGGCCCCGGCCCCCGGCGGCTCGTAACGGCCGCGTCCGGCGGCGACCGGACCCGAAGACTCGCCGCAGCCGGCGCCGGCGGGTCGCTTTCACCACGAGGAGGGCCGCAATGGCCATAAGTGCGGAACAGGTTCGCCAACTGCGGGAGCGCACCGGCCAGAGCATGATGGAATGCAAGCGCGCGCTGGAAGAAGCCGGCGGCAACGCCGAGAAGGCCGTCGAAATCCTCCGCAAGAAGGGCCTGGCGACCGCCGAGAAAAAGGCTGGCCGCGCTACCGCCCAGGGACGCATCGCCTCCTACATCCACCACAACGGCCGCGTCGGCGTCATGGTCGAGGTCAACTGCGAGACCGACTTCGTGGCCAAGAACGAGCACTTCCAGGCGTTCCTGAACGACCTGTGCCTGCACGTCTGCGCCGCCAGCCCCCTGGCCGTGCGGCGGGAAGAGGTGGGTGCCGACCTCGTGGAGCGCGAACGCCGCATCGCCCGCGAGCAGGTCGCCGGCAAGAAGCCCGACAATGTCATCGAGAAAATCGTCGAGGGCAAACTGGCCAAGTGGTACGCCGAGCGGGTCCTCCTGGAGCAGCCCTTCGTCAAGGACCAGGACCGCTCCGTCAAGGACGTGCTGACGGAACTCATCCAGAAAACCGGCGAGAACATCGTCGTCCGCCGCTTCGCCAGGTTCGAGGTGGGCGAGGCGACGTCGGACTGACCCGGTCGAGCGGCCGCCGTAAAGCCGCAGGCTTCGCGCGGCGGCTCTCCTGAGCCGCCGCGCATGGGACGCCCGTTGCAGACTGGACCACGCGGCCGCGAGGCCGCGGCCATCAACTCGGGAAAGGCGATGCCGCCGATGGCCCGCTGCGCCTACAAGCGCGTCCTGCTGAAGATCAGCGGCGAAGGCTTCTGCAAGCCCGGCGGCTCCGGCCTCGACCCCCACGAAGTCCGCACCGTCGCCCGCCAGGTCAAGGACGTGGCCGACCGCGGGTGCCAACTGGCCATCGTCATCGGCGGCGGGAACTACCTGCGCGGCCTTCAGTTCGCGAAGGCCGCCGGCATCAACCGCGCCACGGCCGATTACATGGGCATGGTGGCCACGGTCATCAACGCCCTTGCACTTCAGGACTGCCTGGAATCGCTCGGCGTTGACACGCGGGTCCAGTGCGCCGTCGAGATGAAAACCGTTGCCGAGCCCTTCATCCGCCGGCGCGCCATCCGCCACCTGGAGAAAGGCCGCGTGGTCATCCTGGCCGGCGGCACGGGCAACCCCTACTTCACCACCGACACCTGCGCCGCGCTGCGGGCCAACGAACTTGGCGCCGAGGTCCTGCTGAAGGCAACCAAGGTCGACGCCGTCTATTCCGGCGACCCGAAGACCGACCCCCGCGCCAGGCCCTTCGCGCGCCTCTCCTACGACGACGTCATCCGCAAGAACCTCAAGATCATCGACGTGGCGGCCATCGACCTGTGCCGCGAGAACCACATCCCCATCATCGTCTTCGACCTCAAACGCCAGGGCAACATCCGCCGCGTCGTCGAAGGCAAGACCATCGGGACCCGTATCGGAGACTGAGCCGTGCCCGCCGACGACATCCTCCTGGAAGCAGAAGACAAGATGGACAAGGCCGTGGAGCACCTGCGGCAGCAGTTCCGCACCGTCCGAACCGGCCGCGCTTCGGCCGGCCTGGTCGAGCACATCAAGGTCAACTACTACGGCAGCCCGACGGAACTGCGGCAACTGGCGGCCATCACCGTGCCTGACCCGCTGATGATCCTGATTAAGCCGTACGACCCGGGGTCCATGGGCGACATCGCCAAGGGCCTCCAGGCCTCGAACCTGGGCATTACACCCATGGTCGAGGGAAAGGTCATCCGCCTGGCCATCCCGCCCCTCTCGGAAGAGCGGCGCCGCCAACTCGGCCACCAGGTTAAGGAAATGGCCGAGGAGGCCAAGGTGGCACTTCGGAACGTCCGCCGCGACGCCATCAAACACATCGACGCCGATGAAAAGGCCAAGACCATCAGCGAGGACGACGCCCAGAAGGCACGCGACGACGCCACAGACCTTGTCCACGACCACGAGAAGGCCATCGACGAGGCCCTCAAGCACAAGACCGCCGAGATCATGGAAGTATAGCGGCAGTTCAAAGTGAACGGCAAATGCGCGGCGGGGCCACGCTCCCGCCGCGTTCGCTTCCGGCGCCTGCTGCGGATTGCCGACGGCCCGTGCCCCATGTGGGCCGGGGCGCGCCACGGCTTTCTTGTGGGGCGGCGGCGCCGTCCGTCATGGCTCGCACCTGGCGCCTCGTATCTCGTGCCTCGTATCTCGCGCCTCGTATCTCGTGCCTCGTATCTCGCGCCTCGTATCTCGTGCC
>Ga0194112_10011147_pt1 | contig 11173 bp, 7 predicted proteins | sample TA2MahC400mmetaG_FD_146191 | JGI IMG/M metagenome (GOLD analysis project Ga0194112, IMG submission 146191) | Freshwater microbial communities from Lake Tanganyika, Tanzania - TA2015016 Mahale Deep Cast 400m | ecosystem: Environmental > Aquatic > Freshwater > Lake | place: Tanzania: Lake...
CTGCGACGATTCTGTGGGGCGGGCGCCCCCGCCCGCGCACCGGCCCCCAGGCCGGTGCCTGGCCCACCTGGGGGTCGGCCTGCGGCTCAGGGCAGCCACCCCACCGGTTTGGTTGCGGCTGTGCCGCTCTATGCCGCCTACGATGTGACCAGCCTCCTCCAGCGCGGCCCCAACGCCCTGGCCGTTACGCTGGGGCAGGGCTGGCACACCGGGCGCGTTCTGCTGCTGCAACTGAACGTCGAACTCGAAGGCGGCGGGCGCCTGGAGGTCGTCAGCGATGCTTCCTGGAGGGTGGCGCAGGGACCGATCATCGCCGACAGCGTCTACCAGGGCGAATCCTTCGATGCCAGCCGGGAAACGAAGGGTTGGGACCGCCCCGGCTACCATGACTCGAACTGGAAGCCGGCCTCGCCGGCCGAGGCGCCCAAGGGCGTGCTGTCGGCCCAGATGATGCCACCCATTCGCGTCGTGGATACCATCGTGCCCCTGAACATGACCAGCCCCAGGCCCGGCGTCTACCTGTACGACATGGGGCAGAATTTCTCCGGCTGGGTCCAGTTGCGGCTACGGACCCGCAACCGCCAGGCGGTGCGCCTGCGCCATGCCGAGCTGCTCTACGACGACGGCACGTTGAACGTGGAGAACCTCCGCCAGGCCCGCGCCACCGACACCTACGTCCCGCGCGCCGACGGCGAGCAGGAGGTCTGGGAACCGCGCTTCACCTACCACGGCTTCCGCTACGTCGAGGTGACCGGCTTCCCGGGCACGCCTGGCTTGGACTCCATTCGCGGCAAGGTCGTTCATACCGACCTCAGGCCCGCGGGCGGCTTCGCGGCCTCAAAGACCATCCTCAACCAGATCCAGCGCCTGATCCTGTGGGGGATCACCAGCAATCTGCACAGCATCCCCACCGACTGCAACCAGCGCGACGAGCGCTTGGGCTGGATGGCCGACGCCCACCTGTACGCCGAGTCGGCCATGCTCAACTACGACGCAGCGGCCTTCTTCGCGAACTTCCTGCGCGACATCCGCGACACCCAGGGCGCCGACGGGTCCCTCACCGACACCGTCCCGCACCGCCGGGGCCGGCGTCCCGCCGACCCCGCCTGGGGCGCCGCCTACCCTCTGATCGCCTGGTACCTCTACCTGCACCACGGCGACCGCCGCATTCTCCAGGAACACTACCCTGGCATCAAGGCCTGGACCGACTTCCAACGCGCCAACAGCGAGGATGGCATCCTGAGCTACACCCACTATGGCGACTGGGTGCCGGTCGAGAAGACTCCCAACGCCCTGGTCTCAACTTTCTACTACTACTACAGCGCCTACCTCACCTCCCGCATGGCCGAAATCCTCGCTATGACCGCGGACGCCGAGGCCTACCGCAAGCTGGCCGCCGGAATCCAGGAGGCCTTCAATCGCAGGTTCTGGAACGCCGACAACGGCTACTACGGCAACGGCAGCCAGACCTCGCAGATCCTGCCCCTGTACCTGGATCTGGCCGCCAAGGAGCGCCGCGGTCCGGCCATGGGCCACCTGCGTAGTTCAGTCCTCTACTACAACAACACGCACCTGATGACCGGCATCCTCGGCGCCAAGTACGCCATGGAGCTGCTGTGCCGCGCCGGCAACCTGGACCTGGCCTGCGACGATTCTGTGGGGCGGGCGCCCCCGCCCGCGCACCGGCCCCCAGGCCGGTGCCTGGCCCACCTGGGGGTCGGCCTGCGGCTCAGGGCAGCCACCCCACCGGTTTGGTTGCGGCTGTGCCGCGCTGTGTCATGTTCAACAACACAGCCATGCGCGAGGATGCCCTGCGTTTCAGGTCCTTGGTGGAGGGCGGCTTTGGAGCTACCGCCAGTGGGGGAACAGCTCCGGGCGGGCACGGCGGCAGTCGCTGATCAGCTCCTCCAACCGCCGCCGCCGTTTCAGCAGTTGCCGCAGCAGGCGCTCCAGAGGATCCTCTTCGTCAGCCAGCCATTCCCGGGGAATCCGCCGGGCTGCGCGGTCCATCACCTCTTCTGGGAAGTGGACCACCTGATCGAGCCAGGGCTGGAAATCGGCCCAGCCGCGGACGTGCTCGTAGACCAGCGGCCGGTGGTAGAGGCCATGCAGCGGGGCGTCGGGGAAGTCCCAGAAGGGACCGTTGAAGGCGAAGCCGTGGTCGATCATCGAGGCCACGAAGCCCTCGCGGACCGGCGGGGCCGCCTGGCGCGGCGACCACTCGCTGAAGCGGGCCCGGAAGAACACCGCCTGACGGCCGTTGGAATTGCCAGTCCACTTGTCGAAAACCAGCATGCCGAGGAACTCCGCCAGGTTCACCACCTGCCTCAGCAGCGAATCCGGGATGAAGTCGTAGACGGCCACGCGATTGGGATCACCGGGGTAGCGCGAGCCGAAATGCCAGCCCGGGGCAACCCGGATCTTCCGCGAGCCGAGTTGAATCCCCACTTCGGGGTGCGCCCCCAGGAACTCCTCCGAGACGTGGATCAGGGCGGTTTGGGGCGCTGGAAGGCTGAGGTGCTCCAGGAACTGCGCGGCCAGCCATTCGTTGATGAGCACCCGGCGGTGCTGGGGGTTGTTCTGGAACTTGACCACGTAGAAATGCCCATCTTCGGCCTCGACCAGGTGCGACTGAGCGCCGCCGCGCATCTTGCGGAGGCAGGTGCGTGCTCGGACGGGCATAGGGATGGAGTACCCTAGACTCTTACCACACTAGCGGGAGGTTGTCAGGCATGGCGGAAGCCAACGGTACGCCACCGCCCTGGGCGGTGCGCGGCAAAGAGGAAACCGCTCTGGAGCTGATGAAGTTCGTGGCCCTTACCACCGGATACGGCAAAGGCACGCCCGCGGCGGGCTACACCGGCAAGCCCACTCGCACACCCGAGGAGTATGCGGACGCGCTGCTGGAATTGTACCAGCGGTGCCGCCGCCTGCTCGAGGCCGGACCCGGCGGTTAGCAGGCAATCCGCCCATCGGCCTGACGGCTACTTCTTCTTGGCGGCCTTCTTCTTCGGCGCAGCCTTCTTGGCCGCTTTCTTCGGCGCAGCCTTCTTGGCCGCTTTCTTCGGCGCGGCCTTCTTGGCCGCTTTCTTCGGCGCAGCCTTCTTGGCCGCTTTCTTCGGCGCGGCCTTCTTGGCCGCCTTCTTGGGCGCGGCCTTTACCGCTGCCTTCTTCGCCGGCGCCGCCTTCTTGGCCGCCTTCTTGGGCGCGGCCTTTACCGCTGCCTTCTTCGCCGGCGCCGCCTTCTTGGCCGCCTTCTTGGGCGCGGCCTCTACCGCTGCCTTCTTCGCCGGCGCCGCCTTCTTGGCCGCCTTCCGGGCAGGCGCCTTGGCGGCCACCTTCTTCACCGGCGGGGCCTCCTGAACCACGGGCGCAGACAGCGGAGCCTTCATGCCCGGCGGCGGAGGCGGCGCCAAAGGCTCTGAAGGAGGAATGACCGGTACCCCTATCTCCTCTTCTTCTTCCTGCTCGCCACCGTATTCCCCGAGTTCGGATTCCAGTTCGACGTGCTCCTCGTTGAACTCGAAATCATCCCGCTCGTCGCCCACCTGAGCGAACATGCGTTCATCGAACATTGCTCCAGCCTCCTATACGATGTCAGTCAAACCCTAGAATACCTCGTTTTAACCGGAAGGCAAGAGCGGAGGACAAAAAAAGCACTGAGTCAGTCTCGGGGGACGGATCGCCCAACCGCTCCCTGCCGGTCGCGCCTCGGTATGACGCTCCCTGCGCGGATGACTTACCGAGCCGCGCGCGTCAGCAAGCGGTCCCCGAGACTGAGACACTACAGGGAAGCGGCGCTGCGGCGGGTCACTTCGCGGCGCGCTGCGTAAGGCTGGTCTTGGCCGCCGGGGCGCGGCCTGCGGGGCGCTTGGCCGTCTTCCGCGGGACAGCTTTCTTGGGCGGCGGATCGGCCGCCGGGATGAGCAGGATATCCCCGGCCTCCATGTCCCCCGCCAAGGATCGATTGGCCGCCAGAATGGAGTTCTGGGTAGTCCGGTAGCGTTGCGCCACCGCCGCCAGGCCCTCTCCCTCCCCCAGCCGGTGAACCCTCCAGCTTGCGCGGCGCTCCGCCGGGATGAGCGGCAGTGTGGCGCCCACCACCGGCCCAGATCCCCTGGGGACGCGCAGGCTGTAACCCTCCGGCGCCAGGTTCTTCAACAAGGCCGGGTTCAGCTCGCGGATCTGCGCCACCGTGGACTCCGCCAGGTCGGAGATGAGCAGCAGGTTGGCCGGGGCGGTGATTTCGATGGTGTCGTACTCCAGCGGGGGATCGCTCTCCAGGCCGTCCAACCCGTAATCCCGCGCGTTCTTGCTCACGATGGTCATGGCCAGAATGATGGGAACGTAGTTGGCGGTCTCCTTGGGCAGGACGTTGCGGCGGCGCATCTCCCAGAAGTCGGCGTAGCCGGTGCGCTCGACGGCCCGCTGGACGGTGCCCGGTCCGCCGTTGTAGGCGGCCAAGGCCAGGTACCAGTCTCCGAACTGGTGGTAGAGGTCCCGCAGATGCCGGGCCGCCGCGCGGGTAGCCTTTTCCGGGTCCAGGCGGTCGTCGTAGTAGGTGGATTGCACCAGGCCGTACTGCCGGCCCCGGTCTCGCATGAACTGCCACATGCCGGTGGCCCGCGCCCGGGAAACCGCCCGCGGCTGGAAGGCCGACTCGGCCTGCGCCACGTGCAGCAATTCCTGCGGCAGACCCTCCTCGTCCAGGATCCGCTGGATCAGCGGGCGGTAGCGTCCCGAGCGCCGCAAGCCGAACGAGATGATCTTCCGCCCCCGCGTCGAGGAGAAGTACTGGACATAGGACAGTACCGCGTCGTTGACCTCCAGCGGGAGCTGAGACACGGTCGCCCGAACCTCCGCCAGCACCTTGTTTCGCAAGGCCGGATCCACCGCGAAGGTCAACTGCGGGATCTCCTCCAGGGGAGCCTTCTGGAAGCCCGGCTCGGAGGCCGTGTCGCCGGCGCCCAGGCCTGTCAGGTCCAGCCGGTGAATGGCTTCGACCAGTTCTTCCAGCTTCTTCTCCGCCACGGCCCGGTTGGGAGTGCGCTCCGGCGCCGACAGGAGCACGTCCACGGCCTGGTCGAAGCGCACACGGGCGGCCTCGCTCCTGCCGTCCAGATAGAGCTGCCTTCCCGCCTGGTAGTGCGCCTCGGCCTGGCGGACCAGGTCCTCGATGCGTCCGCCATGGACCACGGAACCCTCCGCGCCGTTCAGCGCCATTGGCAGGGCCGCCCCGCTCAGGAACGGCTCCAGAGCCGGGGGATCCGGCGCTTCGGCCTGGGGGGCGGGAGGCTTGGGGCCGGGAGGAAGGAACGCGTTCCGGAACGCCGGGCTGCGCGCCGGGACGCATCCCGCGAGCACGCCCGCCAGCGTCAGAAGCAGGACCCGGAATGTCATACCGTCACGGCGGCTCATTCGTCCCCTGGGAGGTGGAATCCGCCATCGCGCGTTCCTGCACGTGAAGCTAAGACTCTAACCCAGTCTTGATCCGGGGGTCAAGCCGCTGGGGAGTCCCTACTCCTCCTCTTCTTCCTCGCCCGCCTTGGCGGCCTTGGCGGCCGCGATGATCTTGTCCGCCAGGGTCTGGGGCACGAAGTCGTAGTGGCTGAACTCCATGCTGAAGGAAGCCCGCCCCTGGGTCATCGAGATCAGGTCGTTCTGGTAGTTCAGCATCTCCGCCATGGGCGCCTGGGCGCGGATCACCTGCGTACCCCCCTTGGTGTCCATGCCCGAGATGCGGCCCCGGCGGCCGTTCAGGTCGCCCATCAGGTCGCCCGCATACTCGACCGGCGCCTGGATCTCGACGTTCATAACCGGCTCGAGCAGGGCGGGCTTGGCCTGCCCCATGGCCGCCTTGAAGGCCTTCCTCCCCGCCAGCTTGAAGGACAGCTCCGAGGAGTCCACGTCGTGATAGGAGCCGTCGTAGAGGATCACCCGAAAATCCACCACCGGATAGCCCGCCAGGTAGCCCAGCTCCGCGGCCTCCAGGATGCCCTTCTCCACCGCCGGGATGTAGTTCCTGGGGATGGCCCCGCCGAAGATGTCGTTGACGAACTCGAACTTGGCCCCGCGGGGCAGCGGCTCCACGCGGATGCGGCAATCGCCGAACTGGCCCCGGCCTCCGGTCTGCTTCTTGTGGCGCCCCTGCACGTCGGCCGTCCCCCGAATGGTCTCCCGGTAGGGGACCTTGGGCGCCTTCAGCGTGACATCCACGTTGTAGCGTCTCCGCAGCCGGCTGACCATGACTTCCAACTGCTGCTGCCCGCTGCCCGCCATCAGGAACTCCTTGGTCTGCGGGTCGCGGTAGAACCGCAGGGACTGGTCTTCCTCGAGGATCTTCTGCACCGCCTCGCCCATGCGGTCCTCGTCCTGGCGCGACTTGGCCTCGATGGCATAGGCGATGGACGGCTCGGGCAGCTTAACCGGCTGGTAGGCGACCGGCGAGCCTTTCTCGTGCAGGGTGTCGCCCGTCAGGGTCTCCTTCAGCTTCGCCACCGCGCCGATGTCGCCGGCCTGAAGCTCGGTCACCGGCTGGAGGCTCTTGCCCGAGAGGCAGCCGATATGGGCCAGCCGCTCGGAGGCCCCGGACCGGCTGCTCTGGAGGTTCGCGTCGTTCTTGACCACCCCGGAGAAGACCTTGAAGTAGGAAACCCGGCCGGAGAACGGGTCGGCGATAGTCTTGAAAACAAAGGCCGAAACCGGCTGCGCGGCGCTGATTTCGCGACGCTGGTCCCCTTCAGCGCCCGCCACCGGAATCGACTGGCGCTGGACGGGCGCCGGGAAGTGATCGACCGCGAACTCCAGTAGCAGGTCCGAGCAGATGCCCACGGTCGCGGCGCCGCACAGCACCGGAAACACCCGGCTCTCCTGGACCGCCTGGCGGAGCCCCTCCAGCAGGTGCTCCGTCGACAAGCTCCCCTTGTCGAAGAACTCCTCCAGTAGCGCGTCGTTGCCTTCCGCCACCATCTCGACCAGGGCCTCGTGCGCCTTCTCGGCGGCCTCGGCCATGGCCGCCGGGATTTCTCCGGGAACCCCCTTGCCGCTGCCGTCCGGATCGTAGCTGATGGCCTTCATCCGGAGCAGATCGATGACCCCCCGGAACTCGCGCTCCGCTCCCAGCGGCAACTGGACGGGCACCGCGGCGCGTCCGAAGTTCTCCTGGATGCTGGCCAGCGCCCGCTCGAAGCTGGCGCGCTCCCGGTCCAGCTTGTTTATGACCAGCGCGCGGGGCAACTGGAACTGCTCGGCGAACTGCCACACCTTCTCGGTGGTCACCTCCACGCCGGCCACGCCGTCCACCAGCACAAAAGCCGAATCAGCGGCCGCCAGCGCCGCCTGCGTGTCGTTGATGAAGATATTGAAGCCCGGCGTGTCCAGCAGGTTGATCTTGCATTTCTTCCACTCCAGGAACGCAAGGCCGGTCGAGATCGTTACTTTGCGCTGGATTTCCTCGTCGTCGAAATCGGTGACCGTGTTGCCCTCATCGACGCTGGTGAACCGGTTGGTGGCGCCGGCCGTGTACAGCAGGGCGGCGGCCAGGGAGGTCTTGCCGCTGTTGCCGTGCCCAATCAGAGCAACGTTCCGTATGTCCTTTCCCTCGTATACCTTCACACTGACACTCCTTGACGCCGGCCTACCCTCGGGGTGGCTGATTTCGGGGGGCCAAAGTACGGATCGTAACACACTGCGCTGGTTCACTGCGAAGCTGACCGCGCGGCCCGCGGGCGTCCGGGATATAATCTCAGGAGTTGCCAGGCAGGAGGTCGCTGGGCATGCAACGGCGAGAGCTGCTGAGAATCGCTCCGGGGGCCGCGCTGGGTTGGATGATGCCGCCCGCGCTTCGGGCCGTCCGGGGCAAGACGGGCAAGGTGCTGTACTTCACGCGCAGCGCCGGGTTTGAGCACTCCGTGGTGCGGCGCAAGGGCGCGGCGCCGAGTCACTCGGAGAAGGCGCTGCTCGAAATGGGCCGCCGGGCGGGCTTCGAGGTGGAATGCACCAGGGACGGGCGGGTCTTCGACGGCAGCCTCGACGCCTTCGACGTGATCGCCTTCTACACCTCCGGGGACCTCACCCGGGCAGCCGCGGACGGTTCCCCCGCCATGACCGCCCAGGGAAAGCAGCGGCTGCTGGAGGCCATCGCCGCGGGCGCCGGGTTCGTGGGGTTCCACTCGGCAACCGACACCTTCCACTCCCGGGGACCTCGGGAACAGAACCAGACCGAGGTGGACCCTTACATCGCCATGCTGGGCGGCGAATTCCTGGCGCACGGGCCCCAGCAGGAGGCCTCCCTCATCCTGGCCTCCCGGTTCCCGGGCGCCGGCAACCTCGGCATGGCCGAGGGGATCGCCTTCACCGACGAGTGGTACACCTTCAAGAACTTCCGCCCCGACCTGCACGTGATCCTGGCGCAGGAGACCCAAATGATGCAGGGCGCCTGCTACCGGCGTCCGGACTTCCCCGCCACTTGGGCGCGGCGGCACGGGCAGGGCCGCGTCTTCTTCACCTCGCTGGGGCACCGCGAGGACATCTGGCTGGACCCTTTCTTCCAGGCCATCGCGCTGGGCGGCATCGCCTGGGCCATGGGCCGGGTGGACTTCGACGTCCAGCCCAACATCGGACAGGTCACCCCGCGGGCCAGCCAGTTGAAGCATGCCGTTTAGCCAGAGGAGGCGAGTGCGATGAGCGACAACCAGATTTCACGACGCCACTTCATGGGCGCCACAGCGGCAGCCGTGGCCGCGCCGGATCCACGCAAGACCCGCAGCTACAACCCCGACATGGAGTACCGCCGTCTGGGGCGCACCGGGCTGATGCTCTCGGTCCTCAGCATGGGCGGGCACTGGAAGAAGATCCCCTTCAAGCGCGGCACCGAGGAGTTCAAGCGCAACCGCCGCGAGGTGATCTACGCCGCGCTGGACCATGGCATCAATTACATCGACGCCTGCTCCGCCTCCGAGGTCGAGGTCTACGCCGAGGCGCTGGGGGAGCGCCGCAAGGAGATCTACTTCGGCTTTGACTGGACGCTGGGCCGCGCCCCCGAGATCGCCGGCTCGCTCGAGCGCCTCAAGCAGGGCCTGGACGAGGGCCTCAGGAAATCCGGCCTGGACTGCGTGGATGTGTGGCGCATCACCCTGCGCGAGCAGACCACCCGCAACCTGCCCCACGAGATCGAGACCATCATGCAGGCCCTCGCGTGGGGCAAGCAGACGGGCAAGGCCCGCTTCACCGGCGTTTCCACCCACCACCGTCCGTGGATCGCCGCGGCCCTCGCCAAGTACCCGCAGCTCGAAGTCATCGTCACCCCCTACGCCGCGGGCAGCAAGCAGAAGCCGGTGGGGAGCATGTTCGAGGCCCTGCGCAAGCACGACGCCGGCTTCATCGGCATAAAGCCGTTCGCCAGCGGCACTCTGTTCGCCTCCCAGGGCGCTCCGGATTCAGCCACCAAGAGGGAAGACGACGAGCGCGCCCGCATGGCGCTGCGCTACGTCTTTTGCTGCGAGGGGCTGGCGGCCTCCATCCCGGGACTGATCACCGTGGACCAGGTCAAGAACGCCGCCGCGGCGGTGCGGGAGCGGCGGCGGCTGGATGTGGCCGAAGCGGTGCGCCACCAGCAAGTCACCGCGGCGATGTGGGAGCGGCTCCCGCCCCACTACCAGTGGCTTAGGCGCTGGGAGTGGGTGTAGGCCGGGAGGTCGGCTGGGCCCTGGCGCCGGTAGAATAGACCTCCAGACCTGTTTGGCTGCGACTTCCGCTACAGGCAAGAATGCCTATTCCACTATGGCCGCGCGGACTGGGAGCGGGCTACTCCCGCAGCCGATTGCAGTACGGGTCGCAGTCGAGTAGGCTATGAGTTCCGAGGCTCGCTCACTTTCAGGGAAAGGCTGGGCAACCTCCAGCCGGGAGACAACAACGAGAGTGGAGGCTTTCCAAGATGTCACAATCGCAGATAGATCGTCGTTCCTCGCTCCGCGGATTGGCCGCGGCCGGCGGGCTGTTGACCCTGGACTCGGCGTTCACCGCCGAACGAACCGATGCTGCCGCGGTGGGCCCCAAGGACACTATTAAGGTAACCAGGATCGAGACGTTCGTCCTGAAGAACTCCTGGGTCTTTGTGAAGATCTCCACCGATGCCGGCATTGTCGGTTGGGGTGAGATGCTCAAGGACGACGCCAAGGCATGCGCCGTCGGCGCGCTTGAGGTGGGGGACTATCTGATTGGCCAGGATCCCTGCCGCGTGGTTTTCCACTGGCAGGCCATCCACCGCGGCGCTTTCTATCGCGGCGGCCCCATCAAGACGGCGATACTGAGCGGCATCGACCAGGCCCTCTGGGACATCAAAGGCAAGGTCTTCGGTGTGCCCGTCTACAAGCTGCTGGGCGGCCCCACCCGTGACCGGATCAGGGTGTATGGAACGGTTAGCGAGAAAACCGGCGTCAACGCTATGAAGACCGGGCCGCGCGGCCTGAAACGAGGCGCTATCAAGTACGTCGAAGGGCAGAAGTTCGTGGATGAAGTGGTCGAGAATTTCAAGGCGCTCCGTCAGAAGCATGGTTCTGGCGTTGACATCGGCATCGACTTCCATGGCGCGGTCCAGCCACCGACGGCGATGCTCCTGATCAAGGCGCTGGAGCCGTATCAGCCCTGGTTCTATGAAGAGGTGGTGCAATGCCTCAATGTGGATGTCATGGCCGAGCTGGCCCGCAAAACCCACATCCCCCTGGCCACCGGCGAGCGGATCTTCACCAAGTGGGGCTTTCGCGAGATTCTGGAGAAGCGCGCCGCCACCATACTCCAGCCCGATGTGTGTTATGCGGGAGGCATCACAGAACTCCGGCTCATCGCGGGCATGGCGGAAGCCTGGTACACGCCCATCGCGCCCCACAATCCGCAGGGACCGTGTTCCCTGGCGGCCAGCCTCCAGATCGCTGCCTCAATTCCCAACTTCTTGGTTCAGGAGCGCGGTGACAACGAGCATACGAACCTCCTGGCGAAACCCTTGCCGCCGATCACCAATGGGCACCGTCCCTTGCCCGCCGATCCGGGCCTGGGTATCACCATCGACGAAGACAAGCTCCGGGCGCAGGTGGGCGAGCCGGCCGAGTACCGAACTCGCTTCGACCCTGACGACGGCTCGGTAGTTGACTGGTAGCCGCCGGACCCGAACCCGGGG
>Ga0194112_10011149_pt1 | contig 11171 bp, 13 predicted proteins | sample TA2MahC400mmetaG_FD_146191 | JGI IMG/M metagenome (GOLD analysis project Ga0194112, IMG submission 146191) | Freshwater microbial communities from Lake Tanganyika, Tanzania - TA2015016 Mahale Deep Cast 400m | ecosystem: Environmental > Aquatic > Freshwater > Lake | place: Tanzania: Lake...
GCGACAAAACGCGAGTTCGGAGAGCTCATCGGATACATCGTCAGGGTCGTCTACCTGGACGGCGACAAGGTGGCGGTGGCAAAGGGAGAGCTGGTCGATGAAACGGAGAGCTACGCCAAGGTCCGCTCGCTGGACCACTTCACCTTCATCCGAAAGTCGACCATACAAAAAATCAAACTCGACCTGAACGAGCAAGGGGGAAACGCGGGGAGGGGAAGCTGAAAGGAGAGAATGACGGATGGAATGTCCCCAGTGCAAAGGCAAGAAACTGGTTCACGACTACGTGCGAGGCGAACTGATCTGCGCCAGCTGCGGCTTCGTCCTGGAGGATCGCCCACTCGATCGAGGCCCCGACTGGTACGCAGCCGAAGCGGACGAGAAAAGACATACAGGGCCGCCGGTCTCGGAGTCGGTACACGATCGCGGGATAAGCTCCAGGATGGGCTGGAGAAACCGCGACGCGCTCGGGCGTCCGCTCACCCCTGAACACGCGGCCAAGTTCGGGCGCCTCAGGCGGTGGGACCGGAGGGCCCACGCCACGAACTCCGAAAGGACACTGACGCGCGCCTTCCAGGAGCAGGCCCGGGTATGCCACGATTTGGGGCTGCCGAAGCTGGTGCGAGAAGAAGCTGCTCTATTGTTCCGCAGGGCCGCAAGAGAGCGATTGCTCCGCAGCCGCTCGATAGAGACGATGGCGGCCGCGGCGATTTACTTCGTCTGCAAGAAGCTCGGGCTGCGGAGGGATCTGAGCGAACTCGCGCGGGAGGCTGGGGTCGGCCTCCGCGACCTCAGACGGGCGTACATTTTGCTCTGCAAGAAATTTTGTGCGAGCCTCAGCCCTATTGAAACCATGTACTACGTGAACGACGCTATAGAGAGGCTCGGGCTGGAGAGGATCCGTCCCGGCGTACTCGAACTGCTGGAGCGCAGGGGGACGGTATCGGAAAAAGAGGCGCAGAAGGCGGTCGCGGCGGCCATCTACAGGGCCTGCCTAGGGAATGGGGTGGAAGCGACCCAGGCGAGGATCGCTAAAGTCGTGGGGCTCTCGCGGATCTCCATCTCGAAGTTCGTGAGGAGGGCAGCCTGCGAAGGTTTCAATGCCAACGCCCAAAAAAACGAAGCCTGAGGGATTCGAACACACAGACAGGAACATCAGGACCCAAACCAAATAGCTTCACAGCAAGCGAAAGAAGCACACCAATGACTGTCAATTTCTACAGCCATCATTTCTGAACCGTGGGTGATGGAGCCGGGGGCCGTATGAAGCGGCGTGGGTTCAGGTGAGGCGGCTCAAAATAGTCTACGCACGATAAAAGGAAAGACAACGAATAATAAGCGTGATGAAGATGAACTGTCACTCTCCTCGGTCGGAAATCCAAGCTTCGAAAGGCGAGCTTAACTGCTTTGGCTTCAAAATTGACAAATAGGCAGGATAGTGCCGACGGGGAGGCGCAGCGGCGGGGCGTCGCGAAATGCGGAATCCGCCGGTGACATCTCATTCAAAGTTTAACCGTTTCGTGGGTTCACAATTGATGGCTCAAGGATGGTTGTGACCCGGGGTAGGCGCCGGGGGGTGAGCCGACCCGTGGAGTCAGTTTTGATGGCTCAATAGGGGCTCGAGGGCGCGAATCCCCTACCCCGCACTTTTATGATACCGTCAAATTGCCACCTTTTTTACTTTTAAAAGTCAATGATAAAAGGGTCGCACAATGAACGGCGGAACTAGAGAATACCATCCTCCTTTTGCTTATCCCCGCGGTATCACGAAGTGGCTAATGAAAATGCCCATCCTCCTATATCGTCTCGGCCTTGGATTTTTGATTGGCGACTATATTTTAATATTGACGACAAAGGGTCGTAGGTCCGGTCAGCCGCGTTTAACTGCCATAGAACATCGGCGCTTAGGGGGGGACCACTACGTATTTTCAGCTTGGGGTTCACGCCCCGACTGGTACCGCAACATTTTGAAGGATCCACACATTCACGTGTGGGCTGGAAAGCGGAAGTTTAAGGGCGTGGCTGAAGTGCTTACCGAAACTGAAAAAGCCAAAGCCATGTGTGCTCTCCTCGAAAGATATAATCTGCGATTGATTCACCGATTGTTGGGAATCGAAGTTGAGCCCACTGAAGAACAAATGACACAACTATCCGCTAAAGTGACCATTGTACGCTTACGGCCATCTTAGGGCAAGTCCTTCTTTTTCCGCACAAATTCAATGCCTACGATACGCGAAATTTAACGTCCTTTCGCACCCACCACGCCATGAGTGCGTTATAAGGAAAATCGCTCGATAGGCTCTGTTAGCGCTACCTTTGAATATGCTTCACCTCTGAAATAACTCAATTTGGAAAAAAATCCTTAAATACTATTCTTGAGTATGAAGTGTTTGGCAGGGATGAAAGCCTGCAGAGGCGGTCAAACCGAAGCCCACGGGCAACGGGGATCCGTGGAAAAACCCGGGCGAAAAACCGGGGAAGGACGCGGATAAGTCCTGTAGAGGAACGGGATGAGACAACGACTGCGGGAAAAAGGTCCTGACAAGAAAAGATGACGAGCGAGCGAAGTGGTCGAGATTCGCAAGCTCGTTAGAAAAGTAAGGGAAGGGCCAAAATCCCTGCCACTTTTGTTTATCGTATCTATCGGTTAGTCGCCGCAAAATCAAACCTTGACAAGTTTACAAATTTTAACTTTCAAGTTTGATTGTGGCCCCGTTAAGTTAACAGAACTACTTCCAGCAAAAGTAGGACTATAAAACATGCGGCGCATCTCAAGCCCGTGTTTTCCCATTTAAACCGCGCTCAGCTCAAATAAGCGGTATTATGCCGCGCATCGTGGCGACGACTTCATTCGAGGATCTCGGCTACCTGAACCTGCCGATATTCGACTTCAAGTTCGTGAGGTTCACCCCCCGGCAGCTCATCATCTTGACCCTATTCACGGTCCTCTCCTACTCGGTGTTCTCGTCCGTCTTGCCCCTCCTCTTCCCCGGGACCATGGAGAGGCTGTTCGGGGCGGTGGCTGTCTTCGTGATCGGCGCCGCCCTGTTCGTGCGCAGGGGCCGCGTGTTCGCGCCGGAATGGTACTTGCTGTACTTCGTCAGAAAGTCGTTCGGTCCCAGAATGCCGAAAAGGACGGGCAGGGCAAAGCGCAGGAAGGGAGTGGAGGCAGCGGAGATCGAGGCCAGGCCGATGCTGGTCCCGCTCGGCGAGCCTACCCGCATCGCAGGCATCCTCTTCGACCCCTCGACCGGGAGGCGCCTCTCCAATGCCGTGTACGAGATTGAGGCGGAAGGCAAGCCCTACCACTCCGGCGTCACTGACCGGGACGGCGCGTATTCGATACTCTTCACCCCTCCCCACGCCGGGGCCTTTGTCATGACCATCAGGCCAAGAGGGCACAGCAGGAATGCGGAGGAGATCAGGGTCGAGGTGGGAAGCGCCGTGCCAGCCGAGCAGCGAATCGAGCGCCGTGCTCCGCTCCGGACCGAAACGTCTGAAGGAGGTGTGAAGCAGGAAAGGAAACCCGTCGCGAGGGGCTACGTCTACGAGCTGTTCCCGACGAACTTCGTAAATCTCCCCGACCAGGAGCAGGACCGAACCGTTGACAACTTCAGGAGATTTTTGAACTCGCTTGAAGGGCAGGTGAAAATAACCGCGGTGCGGTCCTCGAAGGAGGTGGCGCTGGGGGAGTCGGTGCTCAAGACGGAGTACTTCAAGTTCTTCGTCCAGTCCAGGGAGCCGATCGATGCCCAGCTCGACTCGGCGGGACTCAACTACCAGCGCACCACCGAATCCCCCGAGCCGGCGGTGTCGCGCTTTGCCCCATAATGTACTGCAAAATTTCCAACTTCTTTAATCTTATTTAACTTTTTTTCAAGTTTACCGTCTACGTAACCCTTGTTTTTAGCCTTGTCTATTATTTCAGCCCATTTAGGTCTTGTTAATTCTTGATCCACTTTAACTTCTTGCGCGACCCCCCAATCCTTACGGTATTCAATTTCCCTAGAAGCTAGACTGTGGAGGGATTCGCGCTCCCGAAAAGGCTTGGGCCGCCCACCCGAACCCACGCCTTTCATAAAATGGTGCGGGGATAGCCCACGAACCACATTTGGAACCCCTAAAATGCGTTTGTTCGGAATGCTTAACATGTGATGTGAGGTGCGCTAAATATATTGTACGTAAACTTTGAAAAAGCTTCTGAAGGTTTTTTTGTATTTGTCTAAAAAGAAGCGCTCCAGGTTGATTTGAGAGCCCGCGTCTGACGCCTCTAAAACTTTAAGGTAGGACTCGCGCTGGGACTTTCTTATGATAAGTGGGGGATGGCCGTCATTGATTAAAATCACATTAGACAAAATGCGCCCCACTCTTCCATTTCCATCTTCAAACGGGTGTATCCTTTCTAATTTCCCATGGAATAATGCAGAGATCTTCAGGGGGTGTTCCGATTTTCGGCTTTCTTTGTACCACTCTATTAGTTTTGTAATCTCTTCCTCAACTCTTTCAGGGGAAGTAGTCTCAACATTTCGCCCAAACAGATAATTGGGGAGTTTCTTGTAACCAAGTGTCGTGTCTATGTCTCGCATCAAAAGCCTGTGCACTTTTTTTATATCGCTGTGGGTTATCTCAAGTTTTTTCTTGAGCATTAGGTCGACTACTTTCCTAGAGTTTCTTGTCTCATAGATTTCTCGAAGGTCCTTGCCCTCAACGGTTGCGTTGTCGAACATTACAATGCTCACATCTTTGAGGGTAAGCGAATTGCCTTCAATGGCGTTCGATTCATACGTGAAGTTTGCGGTAAACCTGTCGAAAAGATCCTTCAGCTGTCTCTTTGTGAGCCTTCTAATAATGTATTTGTAATCGACTTTCATCGACTCGACTTCCTTCATCTGTTCTTGGTTGATTACGGAATCGGTATTGTAAGCGGACAGGGCGTAATCGGAATACAGGCGCTTTTCCTGCTGGATAAAATAATCCTGAAATTCTCCTACAAGTCCAGCAAACGGTTTTTCTCTGTCTTTTATCATCTTCTGTATGGTTTTTACCTTCCCATTCGGCAACCTAATTGATTTGGCAAGATACCTGTAGTTTTTGCCCTTGATTCTCTTGGATGTTAAATACATGGTTAAAAGTTAACCTTACAAATATATAAAAACTTCTATTTTGTAGGGTTAACAACGTGATAGGGAAATGGTGCGGGGGAGGGGATTCGCGCCCCTGTTTACTGGGTAAATTATGATTTTAAATCGTTTCACGAAACCATTAAAGTTCAATAAGGGTTACGCGACTCCCCATAATGGATAGGTTGACACCACAACGACTGCTGACAACAAGACTAAGATGGCGAAGTAAATGAGGAAAGTATAAAGTACCTCCCTTCTCTTCTCCGGAAAGTCCTTTTTCAGCAGCAAGCGATTCGGCCATGTAAGGAGCCTCGAAAGAGCCTTTGGAAGTGGCAACATGAACGGGGAATTTTTCCTGTATTCCAAATAACTCTTGCCGAATAATTTAGCCATTTTGATTTCTTCAAGCAAAGCGATGCAGATTATCATCAGCGCCGAGATCAGCCAAGTGAGGCTCGCGCCAGGGTTTTGCCCGCCCATGGGCACGGGTGAGAGGGATGCGAGCAACAGTATTCCGTAACTCCACAGCAGAAATCCAAAGTACTGGGGGTGTCGCGAATACTTGTATACCCCGAAATCGGATATCTTTCTTCCCTCTAGCCTCCCGCGGAACCAAGCGAACGTGCCTAGGATGAATATGAAAATTCCTAACCCGATGGCAATGGTTGCCATGGGATTTCCGATGATTAACTTGACGCTCGTTCCCAAAGGCCTTAATGGCCCTGCCAATGGGTACGCTAGAATCATGTACGGGAGAAGGACGATGTCGCCCAGTCTCAAGAGGTCCAGGAAGAAATATCGACAGAGTGCGAACGTATAGAATCGAATAAGAGAATAGCCAAGGACTTAGACACGGTGGGAAAGAGACTAGTGCCTGTTGTGGTGTACTCCGGCATTCAACCATGGGATTGCCAAAAAATAAGAGAAACCTACAGATCGGCATACGATGTTGCGATCGTAACACCTAACAAACCAAAAGAAATAAATCATGGCACCAAGTTGATCTCGCACTCACCCGCAGGATGGCTCGGCTAGAAAGCTAGCCCTTGAAAATCCTGTCGCTTATCAACTCGCTTAACTTTCTGAACTCGACGGCGGCCCTCGATTTCGGGTCGTACCTAACTACGGGGACCCCGGCCGCGATTGCCTCTCGGACCTCTTTGTCCTCGGGCACGGAGGCGAGGATGGGCCAGCCCAGCGCCTCCTTGATCTCTTTGAGCGGCAGCTCGAATGGCTCATTTCTCACCATGTTCACCACTACCCCCAGTATGGGAACTTTGTACTGCTCGGCGGTCCGGAACGTCTTGAGCGTGCTTGCCACGGTCGGTACCTCTGGGTTGGTGATGATTATTATCTCATCGCAGGCCCTCATCTCCGAAATCACTTCGGTGCCGATGCCTGGCCCCGAGTCCATGATGATCAGCTTACACGACGTGATAGCCAATAAGATACCTATAAAGCAATCCATCAGGAGGTTCCAGGACTTGGACATTATACTAGGCCCGATAGCTTACGGCGGGGATATTCGCTTAGTCGACCTCAAGGGCCTGCTGGAGCCGTTGAAAGCCAAGCATATCGTCGCCTTGGGATCCATCATGCCGAAGTGGAGGCCGAGGTTAGGCGCAGCTAAGTTGGCATCGACGACCAAGGCGTTGTTGTTTAGGATTTGGGCCATGCATAAGCCAACATTTGCCGCGGTCGTCGTCTTCCCGACGCCTCCCTTACAAGAAAAAAACCCTAATACGTGTGCCCTCTTCTTCCTGATTCCGACGTCGCGCTCCTTCCCGCGCCCCGAAACATGCAGGTTCCGGGTCTCATGGCTCTTGCCCTCGCCTTTGGGCATATCATCCCACCTTTCATAACTGATTATATGTAATTAAACGGCGCTGTCCGTGGTAGCCGGGGTAGCTCGGGGAGCATTCTCGGCGGCGAGGAACCGCTGAGTAACCTCAATCAACAAGGATTTTGGCCACGCTCGACTAGGTCATTTGCCTGAGGATTTCCTTAACTGCTCCGTTCGAAGCGTCAGTTCTTACTCCATTGTCCGAGAAATGAGTGCGCGAGGCGAAGTAGCCAGCATCCCGGAGCGCCGAGACGGCCTCCGATATTTTCGGCGACTGGACCCCAGCTAACCTTGACAGCTCGTTCAGGTCGTAGAACGTCGGTGGACCTTGGGACTCCTCATGGCATCGGTTTAGAAGCATCAGTTCCTTGTAGCCTGATTTGAAATTCCTGGCATTCAAGTCCGAGGTGACCTGCTCGAGGAACCCGCGGTCCATCAAACTTCCCAACCACAAGGGCCCGGCGTGGCTGAAGCCGCCCCCGCAGTCGCACTTCTCGGGCGGGTGCGGTACCGGCCCGGTCGTCAGGATCCTGTCACCGCAAGCGAAGCAGTGCGACAAGTAGCCCTGGCCCGCGAGCATCTCGTCCGCGCGCGCCGGCCCCCCCCGCGCCTCGAGGTAAATCCTAAAGTAGTGCATGGTCGCGTGTGCGAGGAGCGGAGACAGGCCAACCTCGTACTTTCCCGCAACGCGCTGCGCGAAGGCGATCAAGATCCTGATGCCCAGCTCGTGGCAGTACTCCGTCTTCAGCGGTTTAGACCCGTATCGCCGCAGGCAAGCTCGGGGGTGCGTTCCCGAGAGCGGCCCGGTGTCGGTCGCAGTCAACGCCAGCATGCCGCGCCGGGCCAAGGCGCTACAGGCTGCATCCAGAAATGGGGCGGGAGAACCGTAAGGGTCTATGTCTAACAGTTGGAATCTCCCCTTGTTCTGTCTCAGTAGGACGTTCGCATCGAGGGAAAGAGGCTCTACCTTGTCGGAGACGCCGTTCATGCTGATGTTGCGTTTCATCAGTTCGTAGGCCTTGGGGGAGCGGTCATTGGCCAAGACACGCGAGACTCCTCTTACCTCCTTGGAATATCTGATTGCCCTGACGCCGACTCCTGCAAGCGGGTCGCATGCCATCACGTCCTTCAGCTTGTCGGCGATGACTTGGGCGGCCGAGACTGAAATGTCCCTGCAAAACTCCATGACCGGGTTGTAAAAGACCTCGGTCAGCGAGGGCGCATAGTCGCCGGATTTGGTCCGAAAGAGGCTAGGGTCCGGTACTTCGATTTTTGCCTCTCCCTCTGTTGTCACGATGGTTTGCATTCTGTCACGTAGTATATACTCAATCGCGGCATAAAACAGCATTTCACGAATATACTATGATTCCCATCGTCAATTCGTACTTGATGAACGACCGGGGCGAACATCATAATAGTATAATCTGCGGGAAGGTTTATAGCCGCAAATTCATAAGAGTTTTTCATGAAGTGCTCTCGATGTGGATATACATGGAAATCAAAAGTACCGAAACCAAAGGAGTGTCCACGTTGTAAAAGCAGGCTAGATTTCCGCCGGAAGAGGAGACGGAAGTTCTCGGGTCATGGACTTTTAAAATTCCGCCTTCCGATGGCGATTGCTGTAAATGTTATTCCAAAGAAGGCGCGGATCCGCGCGGCGTGGCGTTGAAGAGTTCCGGGGAGGAGCGGCACGAGACAGTGGGTACAAGAAAAAGATTTCGACGGAAAAAGATAGCGAGCGAGCAAGGGCGGGATAAGTTAGCTAGTTAGAATAGTACATTGAAAGCCGAAAGCCCTGCCCTTTTATGTCTGGCAAAATCGGGCGGGCCGTACCGGTTTTGCCGTGCGGTCCGCTCGCCTAGGGGCTGGAGACCACGAGCGGGTGAAGAAAATCGTGCTTTCAAGACTTGAAACACGGATTTTAAATTGGATTTTCTGTCAATTACATTCAGAAAAAGTAGCGGGGAAGAGTGACACTGGACCTAAATTGGAGATGGCAAGGATACTAACAGACGCCGTTAGGAATTCCGAAGGGGGCTTATAAGACGGAACCTCCTGAATATCGCGGCAGCTCACAGCGTGTCGAGAAGATGCATGGCCGAATGGCGGTCGCGTTCGGAGGCGCGCTGAATATGGGTGTTCTATTATTTATGACCACGCTCATTACCGCGGCGGCGCTCTCACCCGACAGCATCGTTCTTGTGCCCCTAAGGTACGGCGCCGCCGAAGTGGTAGCCGCCATATTTCTGTCGGTGGCTGCCCTCGCCTTTCTTCCGGAACTCTGCAAAGCGCTCGACGTGGCTCTGGCGCGCCACTACTGCCGGTGTCACTTTCTTGGCGCGTCGTGGCGTGCGAGGAGGGTCGCCGTCGCGCTTGGCATGGGCTCAATCCTCATATCGCCCGTCATCGTCCTCGGAGCCTATCTACTCGCGGCTCTCAGCCCGGCGGGATTGGCCGCTTTCAACGTCAACGCGTTCGGCGAGGCGCTACTGGAGCCGGGGTTCTTTGTTTTTGTCGGGGCGCCAGCAGCGGTGTACGCGTACGCGAATGCGCTCAAGACCCAGGGCGGGCACCTAGCAGCATTCCGCCGACTTTATATTCACTCCCGCGCTGGGACGGACAGGGAGTTGAGGCTAGTCGCGAAGTCGCTCTTCACCGAGGAGGAGTGGAAGCTGGTCAAAGGGATCCTCCGCGGCAACCGAATAAGGCTCGCGTCGCGGAACGAGCCAAATGGTACGTCAATACACGACGGCCTGGCCGCCTCCAGCGCCTCATCACCGGGTAAGCTCCCGATGGCCAGATGGCGCTGTGCGTCGTAACCCCAAATTCGAGCTATCGTATACTTATATGTTAAATGCCTAGAATATCAACGATGCCGAAAATCAAGAGCGACCGGTCCGGGGGCCACGAGCCTCTGTCCGAACCAAGCCGGAAAAGAGGCAACCGAGGCGGGGGGAGACAGTCGCGCATAATCGGCTTCTTTTCCTGCAAGGGAGGTGTCGGCAAGACGACCACAGTAATAAATGCGGCCATAGGCCTTTCGCCTATGTTGGGGGGTAAAGCGCTGACCGTGGATGCAAACCTCTCGGCACCCAACATCGGCCTATACTTAGGTTTGCTCGACCCCGAGGCAACGATCCACGACGCCATCACGGGGAAAATCCCAATAGGGAAGGGCCATTACAAAATGCCGCGGCCTCGACATCCTGCTGGGTTCCATAAGCAACGACGAAGAAGTGCGCATCGTGAATCTGAGGAGCTTCTTGGAGCCGCTGCAACCCAGTTACAGGTTAATCCTCGTCGACTCAAGCCCCGGCATCGGGGCCGAGGTTATCTCGGCGATGAAATCATGCGACGAGATAATCGTGGTCACGAACCCGGAAATACCCACCGTGGCGGCCACCCTAAAGACGTTTCTCCTCGCGGAGAAGCACAAGGTCCAGGTCTCTGGTGTTGTGGTGAACATGGTGAGGGGCGAGTCGTCCGAGTTGCCGATCAGGGACCTGAGAAAGGCCCTGGGTTGGCCAATCATCGCTGTCGTTCCGGAGGACAAAAAAGTCCGCGAAGGCGCCTCGACGGGCGTACCTGTCGCGGTGAGTGACCCAAAATCGCCCGCCGCCTTAGAGTTCAAGAAGCTCAGCGAGTTCATAGCCAAGCGCTAATTTGCTGGCCGAGCTTGCGCGCGGATTTCTCCCGCCCTTGAGCCGGCGTTTTGTTGCCCCTCGTCTACGGGTTTTCCGTCTTTCCGCGCGCGGCCTTTCTTCTTCTACTTCTCACGACTTGCCGCAGGCGCCTTAGCCCGGCCAGTTCCGCAGCGCTTGTCCTTTTCCTCACCGCAGCGGTCGCTGCAGAGGGGCTTTCCTCGCGTCTGCGCCGCGGCCTGGCGACAGCCCGCGCCAGCTGCTTGAGAACGTAATAGTACCTCGACGGTCGGGCGAGGCTGTAGACAATGGCGAGGGCGGCGATGGCCCCGGCGATCGCCAGCAGCGCGTAGAAGCCATCGGGGACGACCACCGGCTGGACCTGCGGCTCCTGCGGCGGGGCCGGGGTCGGGGTGACGTGCGTGGGCGCCCTCTGTTCCCCCCTCGCCACGAAGAAGGACAGCCCGGGCGAGGTGGCCCGGTAGTAGAAGTAGCTGCCGTCGGAGCCCAAATAGTCCGTCGGCAGTGCCACCCAGGCCCCTTCGTACCTGTAGCGCTCGATGGTGT
>Ga0194112_10011158_pt1 | contig 11167 bp, 6 predicted proteins | sample TA2MahC400mmetaG_FD_146191 | JGI IMG/M metagenome (GOLD analysis project Ga0194112, IMG submission 146191) | Freshwater microbial communities from Lake Tanganyika, Tanzania - TA2015016 Mahale Deep Cast 400m | ecosystem: Environmental > Aquatic > Freshwater > Lake | place: Tanzania: Lake...
CAGGATGTGCAGCCCCTTCGCCACCGCCAGGCCCACAATGGCCTCGTGGTGCGCGGGCGGGACGACGATGATGGCGAAGTCCGCCTCAACCTTGTCGAGTGCCCGCTTCGCCTCGGTGAAGCAGTGTTCCGGCGCGATGCCGTAGCCTTGCTGGGCATTGCTCAGCGCCTCGGAATTGATGTCCACCGCCGCTGCTGGCTCGGCCTTGCCCATCTTCACCAGCCGTGGCAGGACCTCCCGGCACCAGTAGCCCCCAAATCCCCCTGTGCCGACCTGCATGAAACGCATTGGCTTGTTCATGCCCACTCCAGGGAAGAAAGCGACATGCCTCACCACGGATCACACAGGCGACACGGACAAAGAGACAGGATACCTGGAACGCCAGGGAAAGCAAGCCGCCGAGGGACATGACGAACCTGATTGACAATGCGTCCTCAATGGGGTACACTCCTGGTACACAATACCACCCCTCGTCTGGCGACAGGAGCAACGGCGATGAGGTTCGTCACGATTCGGGAGTTCCGGAACAATACGGCGGCGATCCGCAAGGGGCTCGAGACCGAGCACGAAATGGTCCTGACTGCGAACGGGCATCCGTTCGCGATCCTCACTGACGCGGACGAGGAGAGCTTCGAGGAGAAGCTAGCTGCGCTGCGCCGGACCCGGGCCCGCATCCTCTTCGACCGCATTGGGGCCAGGGCCAAAGAGCTGGGCAAGGACAAGATGACGATGGAGGAGATTGACGCCGAGATTGCGCGGGCCAGGGCCGAGAGGCGCCGCGAACAATGAGAATCGTCCTCGACACGGACATTCTCGTGTCCGCCTTGACCACCTCGCCCGATCGCTGTAGCCCGCCCCCTTCAATCCGCCAACGCCACCATCTGGTGCAACTCCAGCCGCGGGACGGTGAACTCGATGCGGCCCTTGCGGCGGGTGAAGGGGAGCGGGGTGCCCTCGGGGGCGAGGGTGACGCGGCGGGCCTTGAGGCGAAGCGAAACGGGGATGTTGAGGAGGGGCACAATGTCCTCGATGACCTCGATGCCGCGGCCGCGGTTGATGGGCGTGGCGTAGAGGAGGTGGAGGATGTGGCGGCCGACGCGGGGCTGAGACGCCCCGCCCACAATCTCCTGCCGCAGCAGGCTCACGCGGCCGGCGCTGGGGAGGCCGACCTCGACGTCGAGGCGGCCATAGGTGTCGGAGATGAGGCGCCAGACGTAGTCGCGGGCGAGCTGCTGGCCCTTGTTGCGGTAGTTGGTGAAGACGGGGTGGGCGAAGTAGAGGACGCGCCCCTTGCGGATCGCGGCGGGGTAGCCGGCGGGCTCGGCGGGCGGGGTGTGCTGGTGGGAGCAGAAGTGGCGGAACTCGCGGTTGAAGTAGGGCCGCCAGGCCTCGGCGAGGACCTCGGCATCTTTCACCTTCACCCGCTGCGCCCGCTCATACATCACAAAGGGGTTCTCAACGAGGGTGCTCTGACCCCCCTCCCTCTCAGGGAGGGGTAGGGGAGGGTGGGACTCGCAATCAGCCCCCACCCTCACCCGCTCGCCTTGCGGCGAGCGACCTCTCCCTGGGAGGGAGAGGGGTAGGAGCTTCACGTAGTCGGGCTGCCAGGGGGAGGGGCCGAGGGGCTTGGCGCCGACATCAACGAGGAAGCGGGTGGCGGCGGCGTCCATGCCGCTGCGACCGCTGAGGACGAGTGTGCCGCCGCCCACGATGAAGCCCTTGACCTTGCGGAGGAGGGCCTTGTCGCCCAGCGTCACCTCGTCGGGCAGGATGAGGAGGCGGTAGCGCGAGAACTCGGCCTCGGCGTCCACGACGTCGAAGTTCACGTGGTTTTCGAGGAGGATGCGTGCCGCGCCGATGTCGGGGTCGTCGCTGCCCCTGCCGCGCTGGCCGACGGCCTCGACGGAGAGAATGGCGGCCTCGGAGACGGGCTTCGCCCCCCGGCACCACTCCTCGCCGGCCTCCACGTGGGCATAGGCATCGCCGATGATGCGGTAGGTGTCCTCATCCATATGGCCGTCGGGGTGGAGCTGGTCGCCGACGCAGCAGTTGGCGCCCCAGGCGAGCATGGCCGCGCACTCATATTTCAGGGCGATGGGGTTCTTGTAGCCGCCGAACTCGCCCCAGGTGGTGTGGAACTTGCCGGTCATGCCCACGAAGTCCATGCCGGTGGTGGCGGAGTACTTGGCGGAGATGGGGAAGTGGTCGTAGCCCCAGCCGCCGGTGGGGAGCGATTCGAGTTCCAGGTGGGTGAAGTAGGGCAGGATGTCCCGGCGGCCCCGCGGGATGTGGCCGCTGTTGTGGAAGACCGGGAGGCCGGGCTTGATGGCGTGGACTGCGGCGGTCATGCGCTGATAGTAGTTGAGAAGCACGCGGCGTGCGAACTCCTTGCGGTCTTCGGGCTTTTCGGGGCTGAGGCCCGCCTTGTCCATGCCCGCGAGGCAACAGGGGCAGCAGCACTCGCCCTGGTGAATGATGTCGAGCCAGGCGCCGTCGCAATCGTAGCCGCGCACCATCTCCTCGACCTGTGCGGTGACGAAGTCGAGATAGGGCGAGTTGAGGCAGAGCTTCTTCCAGCCGGGCTGGAGGGGGCTCGCGCCGGCTAGCCTGCCGTCGGCCGTGGCCTCGCGCCATTCGGGGTGAAGGCGGGCCGAGCGCTCGTCCCAGCCGATGCTCACGTAGACGGGGATCTTGATGTCCGCAGCGTGACACGCCTCGATCATCGCGCCCAGCAGGTCGAAGGTGAGGCTGGGATGCATCGCACCCACTTGCGTCGGATGATACGACCAGCCGTGGTGGCACTTCGAGAAGACATTGATCGAGTTCACCCGCCCCCGCTTGAGCATGGCCACGAACTGCTCGGGGTCGAAGCGCGCGCCGACGCCGGGAATATGCTCGGACGTGTGGAAGTCCAGATGCACCTGGCGGAAACGCAACTCGTCCATCGGTTCCTGTCTCCTGGGGTCGTGAGGGGCAGCCAAGGGGACACGGCGGACGATGGTATTGTCTGGGGGCCGCCGTGTCAAGCAAGGCGCGGGGGGTGTTGCAAAGCCAGCCGAGGGGGCGCTATAATTGGCGTGGTGGTGAGGCGACCTATCGGACGGGGGACCGCGCCGTGGCTAAGCTGATCGTCACGTGCCCCAACTGCAAGAAGAAGATGGCGGCGCCGGAGGGGGCGGAACGCTTCCGGTGCCCGACGTGCAAGACGGTGCTTTCGGCACCGAAAGAGCCGGGCGGCGAGGCGGCGGTGAGCATGACGAGCACGGTGACGTTTGCCGCGCCGGCTCCGCCGACCGAGGTGGCGCCCGCGCCCGTTGCGCCGCAGAAGCCGAAGACGGAGGCAGGAGCCGTGATTGACCTGTCGGAGCTGTCCGAACGGCCCGACGGGGATGGGGAGCTGGCCGCCGGGCAGCGGCTCGGCGGCTACACGGTCCAGCGGCTGATCGGCCACGGTGGGATGGGCTCCGTCTACGAGGCGGTCCAGGAGGGGCTGAAGCGCCGCGTGGCCATCAAGGTGTTGCCTGAGGCCGCGGCACGCGACGCCGACTTCCTGGTGAACTTCAAGCGCGAGGCCCAGGCCATCGCCAAGCTGAATCACCCGAATATCGTGCAGATATTCGACATAGATGAGGAGCGCGGGTACCACTTCTTCTCGATGGAGTACGTGGACGGTGAGAGCCTGGCAAGCCGCCTGGCGCGCGAGGGGCGGCTGCCGGTGGCCGATGCCGTCGAGATCGTCGCCCAGGTGGCTGCGGCGCTCGACTTCGCGTGCGAACGGATGATCCTGCACCGCGGCCTGAAGCCCGAGAACATCCTGTTCACCGAGCAGGGCAGCCTGAAGCTGGCCGACGTGGGGCTGCTCAAGAGCTTCGAGGGCACCTCCGTGAGCATGGTGCGCGGCGCCCACGGCGGGCCGCTCTACATGGCCCCGGAGTTCGCCAAGAACCCGCGGCTGGCCGACTGCCGCTCCGACATCTATGCCCTCGGGGCCGTGCTCTTCCACCTCCTCACCGGCCGCCCCCCGTTCAGCGGCGCGACCGCCTCCGAGCTGATTCTCCAGCACGCCGAGACCCCCTTCCCCTCCGCGCGGGCAGTGGCTGCCGAAGTGCCCCAAGGGGCCGATGCCCTGATGCGGAAGATGTGTGCGAAGGACCCCGCCGAGCGGCCGCAGAACTACCAGGAACTCCTCGACGAGATGCAGGCCCTCGTGAGCGGCACGGCCATCCAACTGCCCGTGACCGACACCGGGGCGCCCACGGGCCGCAAGGCCGGCCGCAGGAGCCGGCTCCCCCTCGCCATCGGCGCCGCGGCCGCCCTGCTCGCCGTGGCAGGCCTGGCCGCCATCGTGCTGCCCGCGCTCAGGCCCCGCAGGAGCCGGGCCACGGCCCCCACCACCAGCACGCTCGTCGAGCCCGACAAGGCCAAGGCCCCCGCACGGCCGAAGTCCGCCACCCCCGTCCTCCCAAAGGCGAAGAAAGGCCCCGAGGTGAAAGCCAAGGAGGCCATCACGCCGCCCAAGCCCACCACCGACGTGTCCGTCGAGCCCAAGCAGAAGGAGCCGGAGCCCAAGAAGGAACCCAAGGAGGAACCGAAGGGGGAGCCAAAGGGAGAACCCAAGGAGGAACCGAAGGGGGCGCCCAAGGAGGGCGATGGGCCCGCCTGGCGCGCGAAGCTGGCCGAGGCGAGGAAGAACACCGACGCGCTCGCCGCGGAGAACCAGTTCGGCAAGGCCCTGGCCGCGCTCGACGAATTGACCAAGGCCAACGACGACGCCGACCTCGGGAAGGCCGTGGCCGAGGCCAAGGCCGCCATCCAGGCACAAGCCACCAAGGCATATGAGGCCATCGCCAAGAAGGCAACCGACCTGGCCACGAAAGGCAAGCTCGACGAGGCTAAGGCCGCCCTCCAAACCGTCGTGGACACCTTTGGCACGGACGACGAGGTGATGCGAGCCAAGGAGGCGGCGGACGCGATCGGCCAGTTCCAGGAGACCTGCGCCAGCCTGGCCAAGGGCGCCGAGGACGCCCTCGCCACCGCACGGCGCGCCACGCAGCAGGCCGAGGCCGCCAAGAGCCTCGAGGCCGTCCACAAGCTCGCCGAGAGCTGGAACCTCGACGGCGCGCTCGCCGAGCTGGCCAAGCTGAAGTTCGAGGACCCCGGCCTCGCCGCCCAAGTGGCCCAGCGCAAGGCCGCCATCGAGGCCCTGGCCGCCTACCGCGACGCCATCATCCAGCACATCAAGGCGGCCCAGCCCCGCATCCGGAAGAGCGACTTGAAGGTGTCGGGCAACAATGGCGACCTCGTGGACGCGGACAAGAAGGGCCTGACCGCCGTGGTGCCCAAGCCCGGGGGCGGCATGGAGAACGACCAGAAGCTCTGGAGCGAGCTCACCAGAGATACGGTCGAACGGCTGGCGAAGCTGCCGGGCCTGTCGAGGCCGGACGATGCGGCCCAGCAACTCGCCCTCGGCTTCTGGTTCCGCCTCGCCGGCGACGAGGAGAAGGCGAAGGCGACCCTCGCCCGCGCAGGCGGCCTCGGCGCCGAGACCGACGCCCTGTCCGAGGCCCCCCTCTCCGCCGAGAAGGCCGAGAAGGAGGCCCAGGCCGCGCAAGCCTTCGCGGAACTCCTCAAGCTCACCCTCGACGGGAAGCGGCCCGACCTCGATGCCTACAAGCAGAAGTTCGGCAAGACCGACGCCTACGCCGCCCAGGAACGCCTCCTCGAGCTCGCCGCCGCCTTCAAGCCCTACGCCCCGCCCACCACCGTCGTCCAGGTGCCGCCCGAAAAGGAGCCCGAACCCAAGCAGAAGGCGCCCGAACCCAAGCAAAAGGGGCCTGTGGACGAGAAGAAGGCCAAGGAGTGCTACGACAGGGCCGCCGCGGCCTTCGCGATCCGCGACCTCGAAGCCTGCGGCAAGCACCTCGACGCCCTGCGAGAGGCATCGGCAGCCAGCCCCCTGCTCACGGACAAGAAGCTGAACCCCACCGTGGAGGCCATGCAGGCGGCCGTGAAGGCCCGCGGCCAGTTCCTCAAGCTCGGCGGCGGGGCGCCGCACGCCTCGCTCGACAAGGCCCTCGCCGCCATCGAAAAGCCGCCGGCAAGCATCGAGGTCGCCGGCGGCGCCAACTACACCCGCGTCGCCGTCTCCATCCCCGCCGACAAGGCCAACGGCCTCATCCTACGCGGAGGCGGCGAGCGCAGGCCCATCCTCATGGGCGGCGGTCCCAAGGGCGACCCCATCCTGCAATTCGCCGACCAGGGCAAGAACGCCTGGCTCGGACACCTCGAGTTCCGAAGCACCAAGGCCGCCCTCGACCTCAGCAACGGCTGCGAGGTTACACTCCACGACTGCTTCGCCTACCTCGGGGTGGAAACCGCCATCTCCAAACACGTCCAGGCCAAGGCCAGCGTCGAAGGCTGCGTCCTCCGCCTCGACAGCCTCAAGGACCTCACGGCACGCAACAGCGCCCTCCTCCTCGCCGACGGCGCCACGGTCGAGGGCGGAAACGTCGCCTCCTGCGTCATCGTCGGAAAGGACATCCAGTTCCGCAGCGTCACCCTCACCGACTGCCTCATCCTGGGCGACGGCGACCTGCGCGGCGGCGTCAAGCTCACCCACGTCACCGCCGTCAGCCCCCTCACCCTCGCCGACGACGCGCGCGGCGCGACCACCATCGCCGACAGCATCCTCCACTCCCTCGTCGTCGCCCCGCCCGCGGCAAAGGGCAAGGCAGCCAAGGACAAGAAGGGCGAACTCCTGGCCACAGTCACCAACACCGCCTTCTACGAGCAGGCCAAGGCCCCCGCGAACGTGAAGGCGGAGGACCCCATCCGCCTGACCCGTCCCCCCTTCGAGGACCCGCGCGGTCCCCGCTACTGGCTGCCCGAGGGCAGCCCCTTGCGGACCAAGGCCTCGGACAAGTCGGAGCTCGGCTGCCGCTTCTCCCGCGACATGCGCGCCCTCTGGCACGCCCTCGGCTCCCGCGCCGAAGACCTCCTCAAGCCCCCATCCCGCAAGTAGAGGCCTGCCGCGACAAGGCGATTGGGTGGGACCCATGGCCGAGACGCCCCCAGACCTCTACACCGAACTCCTCGGCCTCCCGCCCGGCCCGCGCCCGCCCGACCACTACGCCCTCCTCGGCCTCACCCTCTTCGAGCCCGACCCCCACGCCATCCACGAAGCCATCCTCCGCCAGACCGCCGAACTCAAGCGCTGGGCCCTCCACCCCGACCCCGACCGCATGCGCCGCGTCCAGGAAATGCTCAACGAACTCAGCGCCGCCGGCGTCGCCCTCGAGGACCCCAACACCAAAGCCCCCTACGACGAACACCTCGCCCGCCAGTTGGGCATAGCCCTCCCGACCCCCGAGCCTCGCGCTGTACCCATGGCCCCCCAGCCGGCGCCCGCTGCCCCGCCGGCGCCCGCGCCTCGGCCTAAGACCGCGCTGCCAACACCCCGGGCTCTGCCCCCATCCCGGCCCTCGCCGGCTACTGCCGAGCCGGCCCCTGCCACCTTCTGGGAAGCCGCTCTGGACTTCCTGTCCGCCTACTGGGGTTGGGGCCTCCTGGCCGTGGGCGTTCTCCTCGCCATCTGGCTCCCCTTTGCCCTCCGTCGCTCGCCACCCGAGCCACAGGCCCACAGCGAGGTCGCCACTGCCACCCCGCCGGCCCCGCCCAAGCCCAAGACCGCGATAGAGGTCGTGGCGCCCGCACGGCCTGTCCGCCCCGCGCCGCAGCCCAAGTCCACCAAGAGCCCTGCGCCAAAGGCCTCGGTTGAGGTCTATGTGGAGTGGCCGTTCGGTGCGGTTGAGGCGAAGCGACGGCAAGAGGCCACGGCTAGCGCCCTGAGCGCGAAGGTAGAGGAGGCGGTGGACCTCGGCGGCGGGGTGAAGCTGGAACTTGTGCTCGTGCCCGCCGGCAAGTTCGTGATCGGCAGCCCCCCCAGCGAGCAGGACCGTGGCTCCGACGAGGTCCAGAAGCCCGTGACCATCGAGAAACCGTTCTGGATGGGGAAGTATGAGGTCACTCAGGAGCAGTGGCAGGCCATCATGGGCAGCAAGCCTGCTCGGTTCAGCGGGATGAGGAATCCTGTGGAAACGGCGAGCTGGGACGAGTGCCGGGCGTTCATTGCCAAGCTCAACGAGAAAGTCATGAGCGAGCTTCTCCCGCCCAACCTACGAACGCTCGATATTGGCGATTGGCTCGCCAGGCCGGTCGAGGACAGGACGGGCAGGGGCTTCCGCCTTCCCACAGAGGGTGAATGGGAGTGGGCATGCCGAGCTGGGGCCGCCACCCGATTCTGCTTTGGCGACTCCGATGCGACCCTTGGCGACTACGCCTGGTACGACGCAAACCGGAGCGGCGGAGCCCACCAGGTCGGAGAGAAGAGACAGAACGTCTGGGGGCTCCACGACATGCATGGCAACGTGTGGGAGTGGTGCGCCTCCCCTTACGCCGAACGATTCGACGGCAGCGAATCAAAGGACGAAGAGGCATTCTCCCGGCGCCGCGTCCTGCGGGGCGGATTGTGGTTCGCCGCCTCGCAGAACTGCCGTTCCGCGCACCGGCTCGGACCCATCCTCAAGGGCAATCTTGACTGGGGTGGCTTTCGGGTGGTCTGTTCGGCGAGGACTTCCGACCGTCCTGCCGTCATGAAGCTCGTGCCGCGAGCGCCACGCCCAAAGGGGCCTGGCCCGAAGGTTGCTATAGAGGTCGGTGTGCGCTGGCCCTTCGACGCGGCAGAGACGAAGCGGCGGCAGGAAGAGACGGCGAAGGCCCTGGGCGTGAAGATGGAGGACGCAGTGGACCTCGGCGCCGGGGTGAAGCTGGACCTCGTCCTTATCCCCGCCGGCGAGTTCGTCATCGGTAGTCCTCCAAGCGAGGAGTACCGCCGTTCGGATGAGGGCCAGAAGCGGGTGACGATCGACAAGCCTTTCTGGATCGGCAAGTATGAGGTGACGCAGGAGCAGTGGCAGGCCATGATGGGCAGGAACCCGGCCCGGTTCCACGGGCCAATGAACCCTGTCGAGAACGTGAGCTGGGATGACTGCCGAGCCTTCATGTCCAAGGTCAACGAGAAGGTTGCGGGCGGGGGCTTCCGGCTGCCCACGGAGGCCGAGTGGGAGTAGGCCTGCCGGGCCGGGGCCGCCACGGCCTACTACTGGGGTGATCGCAGTGATGCTCTGGATGACTATGTTTGGTGGTTCCGCAACTCGGGCAACTCCACGCGTCCGGTGGGGCGCAAGAAGCCCAACGCTTGGGGTCTCTATGACATGGCAGGGAACATCCACGAGTGGTGCGCCAGCCCGTATGTGAGAACCTACGACGGAAGCGAGCAGAAGAGCGCAGAGTGGCGCGGCGGTTACCTTGTTGCGCGGGGCGGGTATTGGAGCCTCCAGCTTCCGGACATCTTCCGTTGTGCGTACCGCGGCAACGGCTGCCCCACGGACCGCTACGACGGCTTCGGTTTTCGTGCGTCCAGGACGGTTCCTGAGTAACCCCTTGCGGCTTTCCTCCTTTACCCCTTTCCGTCCGTAGGCGGCCCGCCTTCGCCGGCAGCCTTCTTGTCCCTCCTGCGCTTTGTGGGAACGCCCCTCCGTTCGCAGGTAGCCCGCGGGGTTGACAGGGCACGGGCGGTACGCTACCCTTCCTGCCATCGGCGCATACTACTCCCTGGAAAGCGAGGATAGCATGGAGCGCGAAGAGCTGCACGATGGGCGGAAGGACGGGATAACGCCGCTGGAGGCGCTGGATGTGCGCGCGGCGGGGACGTTCGCCGAGATGCTCGAGGCGATGTCGCGGACGGCCTTCGGCGGGCGCAACCTGGGCGAAGCCTTCCACGTGCTGAAGGCGATGGGTGACGACTCCGACTGCACAATCGTGCTGACGATTTCGGGGGCGATGACGGTCGCCAAGATGGGCAAGGTGGTCTGCGAGATGATCGACTCGGGCCTGGCCCACATCGTCATCTCGACGGGCGCGCTCATGGCCCACGGCCTCACCGAGGCCATCGGCCTCACGCACTACAAGCACGACCCCGCCGTCTCCGACAAGGAGCTGTACGAGAAGGGCTATAACCGCGTGTACGACACGCTGGAGATGGAGGCGAACCTGTGCGAGGCGGAGCGGGTGATGAGCGCGGTGCTGGGGAGGTTCGACTGGTCGCGCCCGACCTGTTCGAGCGAGGTGACGCGCGAGGTGGGCCGCTACCTCTTCGAGCACGGCCAGATGCCGAGCATCCTGGGCTGCGCCTTCGAGAAGGGCGTGCCCGTCTACGTCCCCGCCTTCACCGATTCCGAGCTGGGCCTCGACCTTGCGACGCACACCCTCGGCAAGGCCGTGGGCGGGCCGTCCCTGGCCCGCGACGACCTGGCGGCGTTCTTCGGCCACCTGCCGAGCTTCAACCCCTACCTCGACCTGCACGACTACGCGAAGCGGGCGTTGCGGGCGAAGCGGTTGGGGATATTCACCGTGGGCGGGGGCGTGCCGAGGAACTGGGCGCAGCAGGTGGCGCCGTTCATCGAGATCATCAACATGCGGGTCGGCACCACCCTGGCCGTGCCGCGGTTCCAGTACGGCGTGCGGCTGTGTCCCGAGCCTGTGCACTGGGGGGGCCTGAGCGGCTGCACGTATTCGGAGGGGGTGTCGTGGGGCAAGTTCGTCAGCCCCGACGACGGGGGCCGCTACGCGGAGGTCTACTGCGACGCGACGATTGCCTGGCCCCTCCTCATCCGCGCCGTCCTCGAGGCCCGCGGCGCCCTCTGACGGCGGTGTTCCCCTGGTAGCCCGCGAAGTGGGCGAGCCAGCCGTAGCCCAGGGCGACCGAAGGAAGCCCTGGGACGCGGGGCCACCCCATCCATGAGCCCCTGAAAGGGGCGATTCATGGCCGCCTGAACCGCCCCCGTTCGGGGGCTACCCGCGGGCTTCGGCCTACCCAGGGCTCCCTTCGGTCGCCCTGGGCTACGGCTCGGTCGCCCCCGTTCGGGGGCTGCGCAGCGCACGTTCCTCTCACGTACGGTAGCAGTGACCGCCCACGAATGATCGTAACACTTCAGCCGAATGAAGTGGAGAGCCAACCGTCGCCCTCGGATGGCGCGCCGAGTTCGGAGTGCGGGCTTTAGCCCGTATCTGGGGCGCAGGATACGGCCTAAAGGCCGCACTCCAAACC
>Ga0194112_10011162_pt1 | contig 11165 bp, 8 predicted proteins | sample TA2MahC400mmetaG_FD_146191 | JGI IMG/M metagenome (GOLD analysis project Ga0194112, IMG submission 146191) | Freshwater microbial communities from Lake Tanganyika, Tanzania - TA2015016 Mahale Deep Cast 400m | ecosystem: Environmental > Aquatic > Freshwater > Lake | place: Tanzania: Lake...
CGATAAAAACTTTTTAAGATCACATCAATAACAAAAAATAATCTATCGTAAAACCCCAACGAAAAAACCAAATAAAAGAAAACCTCCACATCCAAAATCAAAAACAACTACATCTGGTCATCTACTGTTTATCCAAATCTTCTTATCAGATCAATGGGATAGTTTATACTATTCTATAATCCTATACGCTTCAAATTTCTTACTTTTTGATTCCCATTCATCTTTACTGCCGTTGCTAAGAAGATGATCCGCAAGCATGATACCCATGTCGATACAATGGTCTAAGTTGTTATAATTAAACAAACCTTGTCTACCATTAGTATATAAGTTTTTTATCTCTTTTAAGTATCTGAGAACAACGTCCATGTTATTTTTAAAACTTAAATCATAAACTGGGTAAGCATTCCGTAGCTTAACTATAAAAAAGTCTGTAACGTCTTGTTTTTCTATTATACCTGTTTTTTCTAAGTCTTTTATGGACTTATTGAAGATTTCTTCTTTAGATGCTTTTTCTAGATTGCTATTTTCATCACATGTTATTTCCACTGTCAGAAGGTTCTTATTTTTAGGTATCATAAACTCGCTGAATTTTTTTTGCTCGGATATTCTATTGAAAATAAATTCCTCTTCTGGGAAGAATATAGCTTGGCCATCGAACAGTTTAGGTTTATTCGTAACGATATAGAGCAGTATGATGGTCCTGTATTTCAGGTTCGAAGCCGCTCGTATAACCCTCGCAGGCGGTTTCGGGCTGATTAAGGATATAAGCTTATCAAGAGGGATTGTAGATACCAGAGTACCGACTTTAAGTTTGAAAGTTTTACCCTTCCTCTTATAGACCAACTCATTAACTCGGTTGTTCACTAGTTTTATTCGCTTGGTATCAGCTTTTGTTAGTATTTTTCCTTTTCTTGATTTGATTTGTTTAGCCAAAGCTGTAGATACCATTATCATACCTTTTTTAGGATAATAAAAATGGTCCGCGCTTAGGCTTGGATCGTTTTTGTTAAGCAACATATTTTTAATCATTACTGCCGCATTAGGCATTGAGATTCTGGACTTCCCTAAATCTGCAGAAAGACTATCGGGGTCACCCCATACTTTCTTAGCGTAAGACTCAAAAATTAGTTTATAAACTCCTTTTCCGAATCTGTTTGTAACATAATCTTCGTATGTAATATCGTTTTTGTTTCTGATTAAGTTTGATGCTATCGATTTTCCAGCGTATAATCCGCAAGTTAAACTTGTTAAAGGGCTAATTCCGAAAAGGATATTTTTTAACCCAACAGGGTAATCAAGGTATTTCCCTTTAAGCCGGATCTGACATTTTTTTGGGACTTTTAATAAATCATCTTTCAAAAGTTCTTGGATTACATCCATAATCTCTGGTATAAGCGTGTAGATCTTGTGTGGACCATAGTCTAAAGCGTATCCTTTGTAATTGAATGTTGAAGATATCCCTCCTAGCTTGTCTTCGATTTCTATAATCTCAACATTATAACCTGGGCTTTTAGAAAGCTTCCACGCAGTACTTAAGCCGGTTAGTCCACCTCCGAGGATTAGTATTTTTTTCATCAGGCTGAGAATGTTACCTCCACGATTCAATACCTAATATGGGTTGTAGTGTTTATAAAAGTTGCTTATACAATCTGCCTCATAAGATTATATCAGTGCTTTTAAGAAATGAACGCAAAGATAAAATCTAAAGAGAAAAATAATGCGCTTAAAAGAATGAACAGCAGGATATAAAGCGTTTTTTTGTTAAATCTTATAAGAACAATTGAAGAAAATAAGGCGATTATGGGATTTAGAAGGACAAGATACCTGTTTTGAAGTCCCAACCCCATGCATGTACCTGTTCTTATGAAATAGAATACCTCACAAATGTAATGCGCACTTATTAATATATTAAATAGGCCAACTAACATTAAAAGATGCAACCTCGAATCTTTTGATTTCAGATATAAGAATATCCCGAAAATAGTAGCAATGATTAGTGCAACTGCAATCAATGCGATAAAGATGTCTATACCTTTTAGCCCACCAAAAACTCCGCCCCAATAAGCCCTTGTTAGTCTTTGAATAAAAGAGATAATACGCATAGGGTGGCGCGTACTGCAACCCACCCAAAAAATCTCTCCGAATAAGATATAATTCCTGATTAATGGGTAAGACCCAACTATAAGTGCTGTAAAGAAAGATATTAGTAACAAAGTCCCTTCTCTATAACGCTTAATTAAGTAAAGTATTCCAGAATAACACACGATTGATAACAGAAGCAAAAGCGCGTTCATTTTAGAAAACAAGGCCAGCCCAGTTATCACTCCGAAAAGGATTGCGTTTTTAAGGGTTTTTTCTTCTGCGAATTTTAGGTACATATAGAAAGAGAATATCGCAAAGAAGTAAAACAAAACATCATCATTCACAGCTATAGTAAAAAACAAGTTCATTGGTAAGAAAAGAAATAAAATCAGAGCGTATAAGGAAAATGTTTGGTTTTTCAAATATTTTGAGATACGTTTTGCAATCAGGAAGAAAATAAATCCTGTAAGAAATCCTAAGAGTATTGAAAACATGATAAGCAGTAATATGTCCGATATGTGTAAAGCGTCTGCAATCAACAACAAGGGTGCTGTTAAATAATAATAGAACGGACTATGCCACATCGAGTCCATAACTACGCCACCGAAAGCTTCTTCTGCCACTTCTCTTGGGAACGAGCCATGAGCCGCTACATGTCTTATAGTGTTATAATTCCAGTAAACGTCAGAATTAAGCGCTATGGTCTTGTTAAGTAAGCATGAATTAGAGATAGTCCCGTTACAGTTTGAAGCGAACAGCACACTAAGGAATGCGATAATAAAGTAAAAGCTAAATAACAAAATCACCGCTTTGTTCATGTTATCCCTTAAAAACCCATTTAAATCAGGCATAAAATCAAAATATCGGTTATAGTGTTTAAAAGGTTTATGATTTCCTAAAAGAACCAGGTCTTAACAAAATAGTAAGCATCAAAGAATACATTCCCGTTTAATAGCCCTTTTTTAAGCCTTCTGAAAATGAATTTAGGTCTAAAATAATACTCTGAATAAAACCGATTATAATAACGCTCTAGAACGTCCCAACTTAGACTCGGGTGGGTAAAAACCTTTGAAGATGTATGAAAATTATAACTTGACCAGTCTTTAGTTCTTATAAGCCCACGCTTGTCTAAATCTTCAAACATGGCCGTTGATGGGAATGGGACAATCAATGTGACTTTAGCATAGTCACAGTCCAGTTTTTTCGCGAACTCTATTGTCTCTTTCATAGTCCCTTCAGTTTCGCTAGGTGACCCAAACATAAAAAATCCTGTTACTTCTAAGCCTGCTTTTTTGGCCATCTCACAAGCTTCATAAGCCTGATCTATGGTGGTGTCTTTTTGTAGTTCATTTAGTATTTTCTGATTTCCACTTTCAAAACCAAAGCTGATTCCGTAGCATCCTGCTCGTTTAATTTTTTTTAACATCTCAAAATCTACGCAATCAACTCTTACACCCACATCTAAGTTCCAAGGGAATTTCAAGTTTCGTTTTATTATCTCATCGCAAATCTCTTTAGCCCGTTTTCTATTAGTTGTGAAGTTATCATCTATGACATGTATATCCTTAAACCCTACTCTGAGGAGGTGTTCTATCTCATCAACCACCCTTTTTGGGGATTTAAATCTGAACTGCCTAGAAAAAATACTCTTGTTGCAGTAATAACACCTGTATACGCATCCTCGACTTGTTTCGATAGTGCCTATAGGGTTTTCACGCGTAGTAGTTCTAGGCTTTCTGTACTTTTGAACATCAAAAAGATGCCATGCGGGGTAAGGCAAAGCGTTTAAATTTTTTACAAAGTCCGCTCTTTCGTTCATTACAATCTTACCATTCTTTTTGTAGGCTATGCCTTTTACTTTTGAAAGGTCTTCGCTGAAAATTACTTCAGGTAAAACATAATCTCCTTCACCTACAACAACAATGTCTACTTCAGTGTTAGCCAACACTTCTTTAGGAAGGATGGTAGGGTGGACTCCTCCTCCGATGATTTTGATTTTTGAAGAGAAACTTTTCACTATTGCTGCAAGTTCTTTCGCTTCTTTGTAAAGCGGGGTAGTGAAAGTTATACCCACGTAGGTAGGACTAAACTCTTTCAGTTTGGATATTAAGTCCTTCTTGGGCTCTTTGGATAGCATTAAATCGAGTACTTTAACTTCACATTTGTTTTTTAACAGGACTGCAGCAAGAGCAGCTAATGACACAAAGGGTATAATCCCGATAGCGGTTTTTATTTTTGATTTACTATATACCTCTATAGAAGATGGACAATTTATCAGCAAAACTTTAGGTTTCATCTTTGATAGCAATTTAGTATTCATTAATTCTGTAAATATTTAAAGGTTTCGGGGTTAAGAATCATAAAAAAAGCTTTTCACAGACTTTACCCCGAAGATTAAAGTGCTAAGTATGTTCAGTTTTTCACTTTTGATATAAACATATGCGTAACTTGTTAAGAATGCGATGTCAAACAGTTTGTTAGGCCTAACTTTTATGAGTTTCCTTATTAAGGGCTCAAGTGAAGGGAATTTTACCGCATAAAAGAATAGTTTTTGTAGATTGATTATCTCTTTTTGGTGGCTTATTTTTGTATCCAAAAAGAAAGACTGGCTTATATCGTCTGGTGAAAGCTCTTTTAGCATAATATTTGACTCAATGAGGTTCTCATAAATCTCTGTTTTTGGGTAAGGCTGTAATAGCGAACACCAAGGATAGTCAGTTTTTATTTTTCTGTTGATATACACTGTTTCAAAAGCGTTTTCTAAAGTTTCGCCGGGCAGGCCCAGCATGTTATAAGTTTTGAACCTTATTTTGTACTTTTTAAGCAGTCTTCCTGTAGCTAGTATCTGCTCGTTGGTTATGCCTTTTTTAAGAATTTTCTCCCTTATGGACTCATTGCCGCTTTCTATACCAAAAAATACTTGTTCGCATCCACTATCTTTTAGGCATTTTATTATTTCTTCGTTGACTAGGTTAGCTCTTACCATGCATATGAAAGGGAGTCTTATCTCTTTTTTGTACACTTCGACGAATTTCTTAACCCATGTGGTGTCTAGTATAAACGTGTCATCTTGGAAATAAACCGTCTTTAAAGGGTATTTTTTCTTGACATTTTTTATTTCTTGTATGACACTTCTTATCTCCCTGTGTCGGACCAGCTTCCCTTTTCCTCTGTAAAGCTTCATAAAAGAGTGGTTAAAGCAAAATGTACAGCTATAAGGGCACCCCCTTGCTGTGAAGAAAGGCTTTCTTGGATTATTTTTTAGAAAAGAGTATTTTTTATAATAAATCTCCCTGTCAGGCGGTCCGAAACTGTCTAAGTCTTTAACAAGGGGGCGTAAGTCATTCTTATACACTTTTCCGTTCTTTTTCACCCACAAGTTTTTTATCTTTGTAATGTCCTGTTTTTTTTCAAGCCTATCAGCAAGGTCTACAATAGCCCCTTCCCCTTCCCCAATACATATTATATCTACAGGAGGCCTGTTTATTATTTCAGGGAAGAAAGTTGGGTGCGGCCCGCCCAATAATATGATCTTGTTGGTTTTTGCTTTTATCTTATCAGCTATTTCTAGAACCCACTTATGCAAACCTGTAGTACAAGAGAAGGCGATTATATCCGCATCTGAGTTCGTAGCTGATTCAATAATATCTTTGTCATATCCTTTAACTAGTACGTCACATTCATGACCGTTTTTTTTTTAATAAGAAGAAATGTACATAATGCCGAAGTATTCATATAAGATGTTTTGGATAAAAAGTACTTTTGTCATTTCAGATAGTTTGCAACTTTTTTCATTACTTCGTCAACTGTTATTGATTTGATGCACTCAGCATCCTTATCGCAGTTTATTCTTTTAGCGTTATAAACGCTTAAACAAGGGCTACAAGGCAAGTTTTTGTAGAAGACTGTGTGTTTTTCTCCCAATGGGCCATAAATCAATGGTGTTTCCGGTCCGAAGAAAGTTATTGTTGGTGTCCCCATGCTATAAGCTATATGCATAGGGCCGCTGTCATTAGTTATGAATAAAGTGAATCTTTGGCTTAGCGCGGCTAACTGTTTTATAGTCGTAGTCCCTGAAAGGTTAACTGCGCCCTTATTGCGCATACAGCAGATAGTTTTTTCTACTAATTCTTTATCAAAACTTGCGCCTATGAAAACGACTTTAACTTTAAATCTGTCAATTATCTGGTCTGCAAGTTTTGCGAATTTCTGGTAAGGCCAACGCCTAGCTGTCCCAAAATCGCTTGCGTTAACATTCAGCCCTACAATCTTGTCAGACTTCTTTATGCCTTGCTGAGACAATATGTTATCAACATATTTCTTATCCTCTGAAGAGCAGGGTATTTTTTCAATTTCAATATTTTTAGGGTAAGCATCAAACAATTTAAGGATTTCTAAAAAACTTTTTGTTACGTGCTGCTTGTTATTCCAAACAACTGACTTATCGTATAATACCGCCTTCCCTTGTTTTTCGGTGTAATAGCCGACTATTGTTTTTGTTTTGCTAAGAGAGATTAGTATAGTTGTAATCCTTGCGAAAGGCTCAAAATCTATTGCTAAATCAAAGTTATAGCCTCTTAGAATGCGCATGGTCTTAAAGAATTCTAAAAACACGCCGGTTATGGTTTTAAGGTCAAAGTATATTATCTCGTCAAATAACTTGCTCCCGTCATAAATGCCTTCATTTCTTTTTAGAGTAAGAAGGACGATTTTTGCTTTTGGAAACTTTTTTCTTAAAGCCCTAAATGTGGGAGAAGCTAAGAGTATAGTTCCGATACCCCACAAACGTACCAAGAGTATGCATTTTGGTTGCGAAACGGTCTGTTTTTTAGAAAATATTTTTCTAAATATATAGACTGAATAACAAATCGGTATTCCTATATTTTTGTCTAAAAACCTTACTAGGTTAAAATTCATTTTAAATCAAGCTTTTTATTATACTCCTCAACTCTTGAACCTGAATTTTAAACTCTGAATAAGAAGTTAAGCTTAAAAATCTTTTTATAACATACGACGGTCTGAAATAGAAACTTATCAATGCCTTTCTTCTTAATTTTTTAATATCCTCTTTTGAAAGGCTATGCGTAGGCATGGATATCTTTGTGCCTGCTTGGTCTGCGGTTTCGAAGTCTTTGCTTATCAGACTTTGTTTGAAAGCTTTTTCTCTTAGCTTAGTATTCGCCCTGGGTACTGCGAAGTTGAAAGATGCGTAATCACAGTCTAGCTGTTTAGCAAGATCTATTGTTTTTAAGCAGGATTCCATGTCATCTTCAGGCAGCCCCATCAGGAAAGTCCCCATTGTCTTAATGCCCGCTTCTTTAGCTAGTCTAAACGCTTTTCTTATCTGCTCTATCGAGTATTGCTTTTTGTAGATTTTCAGTATGTTTTCGCTTGCTGATTCTACTCCAAACATTATAGTGTGACAGCCGGCTTGTTTCATCAGGTTTAGAATTTCATAGTCCACAACGTCTACTCTGCTGAAACAACACCACCTTAGATTCATCTTTTCTTTTATCATTTCATTGCAAAGCCTTAAGTTTCTTTTTTTTATAGCTCCGAATGTTTGGTCTGAGAAGTACACGTCCTTTATACCCAAGGATTTCAAGTATCTCAGCTCATTGATTACGTTATCGAGTTTACGGTATTTGAATCCTAACGTTGCCATGATACAGAACTCGCATTTGTAAGGGCAACCATAGTCCGTTAGCACAGAAGCCATCGGATAGTCTTTCATGAATGGATACCTATACTTATATTTCATGAAAAGTTCATGCTTAGGGATAGGAATTGAGAACTCGCCGTTTTCATGGGTTAATGGCGCGTTTATTATTCTTCCATTTTTACGATAAATCATATTCCTAACTTTTTTATAGTCTTTAGAAAGGTAGTATAAAACATCGTTTGTTGTGAAATCTAGCATTATCGCGTCTATAAACGGGTATTTGGCTAGTTTTTTGTCTCCTCCTGATAAGAGGATGTCTCCGTTGAGTATCAGATCGCATTTTTTTGATTCCTTAAGCTCTTTGAAAAACTTTATGTCTTCATCCCAAGATACTGCCCCGGTTAGGGAAATGATAATATCCGGGTTTAGCGAAACTATCTTTTGGATACATCTTTTATTGTTTAAACCTTCTATAAGTGCGTCTAAAAGCTGCACATCATAATTTTCGGATAGTATGCCGCTGAGGAATACAAGGTCTATCGGCGGGGGTATGTAGTTAGCTTTAGAGGTTTTGCTACAGTAATAACAACGGATGTACAGTTGTTTACCTGGAGGGTTCAAGAGCAGTACTTTTCTCATAAAGAATAGAATGGGTTTAAGATTATTTAAATTTAACCCTGGTATTCCACGGATCCAAGCAGTTTAATCAATAGTAATCTTAGTTGTAAAACCATCTGTTTAGCAAGAACATTAAAAACCATAATGTATATATACTATCTTTCGGATTTAAAGATAAGGGAATAGTATGAGAATCGCTTTGTTAAACGTTGTAAATAGCAATAAGAAAGGTGCTTTGAATAAAGATATCTGCGGAGGCATGGGTGGTCATTCTTTATTCGGATCTTCTTTTGTATTGAGATTAATAAGTTCTGTAAAGAAGAAGACTGTTAAAATGCCTATTCTCTCGTTTGCGTATCTTCAGGCTATATTCAAAAATAAGGGTTATGATGTAGATTATATTGAGGGTAACAAGGCAGGTGAAGACTATGAGCTAATATTGATTTACGGTTCACTAGTGGACTATAAGTACGAAACCCAAGTTTGCTGTGAATTAAAAAAAGAGCACCCTTCAGCAAAGATAGGATTCTTTGGTACGTTTCCAACAGTTAATCCGAAGTTATTCTCAGCAGCAGACTTCGTGATTGTTGGGGAGGTTGAGAGTTTCTTTCTTTATGAGTTTAAAAGCGTTAATATCTTAAAAGGGATTATAAAACCTAAGAGTATTCTCGACCTTGATGACTTGCCTACACCTGACTTTGATAACTTCCCTATAAAAGATTATTCTTATTTTCCTGCAATAAAAGAAAAACCTGTCTTAGCTTTACAAGCGAGCAGAGGTTGCCCATATTCTTGCATGTATTACTGTCCATATGGGATAGTCCAAGGAAGAAAATATAGGGCTCGTTCAGCAAAAAAAGTAGTAGAAGATATAGGCATGCTAATCAGCAAGTACCATATTAAAGCTCTGCAATTCCGAGATCCAATCTTTGGGCTGGATAAAAAACGAGCAGTGGAGTTTGCTAAGCTAATCGCTGCAAAAGGGATAAAAATCAAATTTGGTATTGAAACAAGATTAGACATCCTAAACAAAGAATTTGTTAAAGCGCTATTCGATGCAGGATTAAGAAACATAAACGTAGGTATAGAAACTGTTAATGAAGAAGTATCCAAGTTGAATAAGCGGAAGCTAATAGGAGTTAAACATCAGGAAGAGATAATCGAGTATTGTGAAGAACTAGGCATCAACGTTTCTGCATTTTACATCTTTGGATTAATAGGGGACAATGAAGAGTCAATTAAAAAGACCATTGACTATGCAGTTAAGCTAAACACCAACATAGCGCAGTTTAGCGTTTCATGCCCTTTCCCCGGAACAGAGTATTATGACTATTTAAATCGGAAGGGCCTTATTTTTGAGGAGGATTTTGAAAAGTTTAACAGTATGGGCTTAACTTTCAAGCATGACGCTTTGACTGATGAACAGCTTACAAAGTTAAAGAGTTACGCTTTCAGAAGGTATTACCTTAGACCAAAATATTTCTTAAAACTTTTAAGATGGCAGGTTAGAGAATTTTTGTCATAACCCGTTTAACATGTTATTCTTGGCTCGTTCAGAAGGCCTAATAAGAAATCCTTTTAAATGACAAAATAATAGTATATTACATGTTCAGCAAATATGTTTTTGTGGAGAAAAAGAACTTGTTATCGGCCGCGTTTATTGACCTTATAGGCAGTGCCATTTTCTTTTGGGTTAAGAAAAATAGGCCTTTAGGAGACATTAACAATATCCTTGTTATCCGTCTAGACCATATAGGCGATGTTATAACTACCATACCAAGTCTTAAGGCATTAAGGAAATCTTTCCCCCATGCTAAGATTTCAATAATAGTTCGCTCTTTGACCAAGGATCTATTGACCGGGTGTCCTTATGTTGATGAGATTTTAGTCTATGACGCTCCTTGGTTTTACGGTAAAAAGGACACTATTTTCAAAGGACTAAGTGTAGTTAAAGAGTTAAGAAAAAGAAAATTTGACCTTGCTATAGACTTCAAAGCGGATATGAGGAATATTCTTTTGTCTTATCTAAGCGGAGCAAAGAATCGCCTGGCTTATAACGTTAAAGGAGGAGGCTTTTTGTTAACACATACTGCAGATTACAATTATAGTCTAGTCCATAATATTTATCGGACGGCAAACGTGCTAAGGAAGATAAACATAGAATCTAAAGACTACCGCTTAGAGTTGTGGATACCTAAAAATGTCAAAAGGAAGGTTAAACTACCTGAAAAGAAATTTGTTATAATACATCCTGGCAGCGGCGGCCATGATAAGCTTTGGTCTGATGAAAAATTCGCTAAAGTCGCGGACTATATAATCCATAAATACAAAACAGAAGTCGTAATTACTGGCAGCCCATCAGAAACATGCTTTGCTAATAGGATAGAAAACCTTATGCGCTTCAAACCATTGAACCTGGCAGGCAAAACTAGCTTGTTAGAGCTTGCAGAGATAATTAAAAGAGCAAAAATTTTCATATCTCCGGACTCTGGACCGATGCATATGGCTGTAGCGGTAAAAACTCCTACGATATCATTATTTGGGACAAGCTTATCAGAAGTGTGGGGGTATAAGAGTAAAGATAATATACTAATAGAGAGAAAAGGTAAGGACCTTAGTGGCATAAGCGTTGAAGAAGTAATAAAAGCTGTTGACAAGCTTTGGAGGAATAGATGAAAGTATTATTCATTCTCCCGGATTTTAACTACCTGGATTTCATCACTGATTATTCCGGATTCAACCATATCGGATTAGGGTACTTATCCGCTTGTTTAAAGCAAAACGGACACGAAACAAGGCTTTT
>Ga0194112_10011169_pt1 | contig 11159 bp, 7 predicted proteins | sample TA2MahC400mmetaG_FD_146191 | JGI IMG/M metagenome (GOLD analysis project Ga0194112, IMG submission 146191) | Freshwater microbial communities from Lake Tanganyika, Tanzania - TA2015016 Mahale Deep Cast 400m | ecosystem: Environmental > Aquatic > Freshwater > Lake | place: Tanzania: Lake...
CAGAACAACGCGAAGGCGAAGTGCGAGTACGGGCTGGTCATCGAGGACGGGGCCCGCGGCAACGTGATCGGCGGCTCGGTGAGCCCCGGGTACGGGCCCAACGTCATCGTGAACTTCACGAAGGCGGGCATCAAGATCGAGCCGCGCTGCAACGGGACCACGGTCATCGGCTCGTGCATCGGGATGGACCAGTGGGGCAACGCCGTGGCGCCGGAGGAGCAGGCGCCGGGGATCGTGGTCGGGCGTGGGGTCTCGGGTACCAAGATCGGGAGCACCGACCCGGCGCAGCGAAACCGGTTCGGCCGACAGGGCATCCGCGTGCGGGAGAACGCTACGAACACGGTGATCCGGGGCAACTGGATGGGCTTCAACAAGAACAACCAGCCCGTCGGGGCCGCGTACTACTCGCACGGCATCGAGGCCATCGGCGCCGAGCGGCTGACGATTGGCGGGGCGCACAAGTCCGATGCGGATGAGGGCAACGTGCTGATGGGATACACCGTGCCCATCCACCTGACCGACTGCACGGGGCCGGTGGTCATCGAGGGCAACACCATCGGCGCGCTTCCCGATCGGTCGGCGCCGGCACCCAACCGCAGCTTCGGCATCGCCGCCCAGAGCTGCTCCAACCTGCGGATCGGCCCGCGCATCACCACTGCCGCCACGGCGCGCGCAGATGCCCCGACGGGCGTACCGTCGGCGCTCTACGGCAACCTCATCGTGCCAGGGCGCGAATGCATCGGCATCGATCTATCGGGCTGCCAGTCCGTGCAGGTCGAGGGGAACGCGATTGGCTGGGAGAGCACGGTCTTCACGGGCGCCGGGGAGACGGGGGTCCACGTCGGCACCGGCAGCCATGGCGTGAAGATCGGCGGGACCATCGGCAATCGCATCTATCGGAACGGCACGAACGTGGCGCTGTACGACGCGTACGACGTGAGCCTCTCGAACAACCTGATCCGAAACGCGACGAAGGGGGCCGGCCTGGCCATCGGCGGCGGCTCACACGACATCACCGTGCTGGGCAACCGCATCGAGAGCAGCAAGGGGCACGGCGTGGCGATCGACGGCAGCGGCGGTGAGGTCCGCGCCGTCCGGATCGGCGCGTCAGCCGACACGCCCAGCATCATCGGTGGGAACGGCGGCTATGGCGTGAAGATCGCCGGCGCGACTGCGCATGGCATCACCGTAGATGGGAGCTGGATCGGAGTGACTCCCCGGTCAGGCTCCGATCGATGGACTGCCAGCGCGAACGCTCTCGGCGGCGTGCTCATCGACCAACAGGCCTATGGCAACACGATCGGGGGCACTTCGCCCAATGCGATCTGCGCCAACGCGGGTCCGGGCGTCATCCTCTCCCACGGAGCGCAAGGGAACACGGTGGCAGGGAACTGGATCGGCCGCAGCCGGCCGGAGAACGAAGCACCAGGCAACGCGCGGGGCGGTGTGTTCATCACCTCAGGCGCGCATGGCAACTGGATTGGGAGTACGGCGGACAGCCACATCGCGGGGAATCGTGGCCCGGGGATCGTGATTCGGGATGGGGGAACCGCGGCGAACGAGGTCAGCCGCTGTACGATCGGGGCGGGCGAAGTGAGCGGCCAGTGCGTCCCCGACGGCAACGAGGGCCCGGGAGTCGACATCCTCGGCCGCGCGACGGAGAACACGATCGGCACCACGGTCGCCGGCAACCTCATCTCGTGTAACCAGGGGGCGGGGGTGCGCATTGGGGGCTCGGGCACGAACCGGAACAAGGTCGTGCTCAACTACATCGGGACCCCGCCCGGCGGCACGTCCGTCGCGAACCTGACGCCCTGGCGCAACGTCGGGGCGGGGGTCGAGATCACCGCTGGCGCCAAGAACAACGTGGTCGGAGGGCCGGACCCGACCTACCGCAACTGGATCGGGAACAACGCGGCCTCGGGGGTGCTGATCTCCGGGGCGGGCACCTCGGGTAACTACGTCGCGAGCAACGCGATCGGGCTGGATCAGGCGCTCACGGTCGCGCTGCCTAACGTCGGCAATGGCATCGAGATCGCCGAGGCGGATCACAACTACGTGGGCGGCGGGGGCTACAAGGGCAACTTCGTCTCTGGCAACCAGTGCGACGGCGTGGACATCTACGGCGCACAGGCGATCGGGAATCAGGTGGTGGATAACGTCATCGGGCTGGATGGCGCCGGTCAGGCGGCGCTGCCCAACAAGGAGAACGGCGTCACCGTGCGCGACGGCGCCGCCGACACGCAGATCAAGAAGGGCACGATCTCGGGTAACTCCCAGCGCGGCGTTGAGGTGACCGGCACGGGCACCAACAATGTGCTGCTCTCGAGCTGCATCGTCGGCCTCGATGTGGATGGGATCGACTTCATCCCCAATGGCACAGCGCCGAATCTCAGCAACCGGTGCGGCGTCCTGTACCAGGCTGGCCCGGCCCGCGCGCAGGTGCGCGACTGCCGCGTGTTCGGCAAACAGGCGGCAGTGTACTTCTACAATCTCACGTTCACCGGCGCGTTGGCGGACCTCGACCAGGGCAACATTATCACGGGTAACCGCGTCGGCTACAACGTCAACGGCGTCACGCGGAACGGCATGTACGGCGTCATCGTCGAGGGTTGCCATGCCTACGTGGGCAACAACGACATCCGCGGCCAGGGCTGCGGGCTTGCGCTCAACTACGACCGTCCGGAGGCCGACCCGGACTGCTTGGTCGGGGTCCGGGGCTGCAAGTTCCGCGACAACGACGCGCACATCATCTTCTACGACTCGGCGCGCGGCCATCTGGGCGAGTACGGGGCCTCGATCCCCTGGAAGCGGGGGGAGAACTGGTTCGGCGCCTCCCGGCGCGCGGCGGTGAACGCCTGCGAAGCGAAGTCGGGCTTCACCATCCGGGCGGAGAACAACGACTGGGGCACGACGGTCGCGGCGCAGATCCGCAACCGAATCGAGTGCCCGGCCAACGTGGACTTCGACCCGGTCGTTGGCGGGGTCACGCCGACTGGGCAGGCGATAGCGGGGACGAGGGCGCTGGTAACGTCCGTGCTGGCACAGCCGACGGCGGCGGGAGCCTCGGTCACGTTCACGCTGTCTGCCGAGGCGGCGGTGACGGTGCAGATAGCGAACATCGCGGGTCGGCCGGTGCGGACGCTCATGGTGTCGCAGCCGATGGCGGCGGGCGTGCACAGCGTCGCGTGGGACGGCCGGTCTGAGGCCGGTACGGCGGCGCCGGCAGGGCTGTACTTGGTGACCGTGACGAGCCTCACACCCGATGGCGGACGGTCGCAGGCGGTCGGGACGCTGGGCCTGCAGCGGCGGTGAAGGTGTTCGCCGGGGGCGCGTCGAAGTGGGGCAATGCGGGCGTGTGTGGTACAATGCCGTTGACGGACGCTTTCGGTTTGTGTTACCGTGATGCGCAGTCGGTCCTGCGCGTGCGATCCGATCACCAAGGGGCGGTGATTGCATGGCTATCCGACGCACCTTCCTGTTGGTCGTAGGGCTCTGTCTGGCGCTGTCTGTGACCTCGCTGGCCTTCGCGGGGGAGACGGTCCTGCGGGGTGACGGCGACCTGGCGCTTGCCATCTCCGGCGGGGAGCGGATCCCGGTCCCCGGCGGGCCGACGGCGGTGCAGGGCACGCTGACGGTACGCCCGCAGATGGAGACGCTGCCGGGAAGCTGGACGCACTTCGTGGTCGATGGGCAGAGCCAGTACTCGACGAACAACCCGCTGCCCACGTTGAGCCTGGACACGACGAAGCTGGCTGAGGGCAAGCACACGCTGCGCATCGACAACATGGACGGCGACCGGCGCGTGGCGACGACCGGCGACGTGGTGTTGGAGGTCGCGAATGCCGCCGTCTTGTCGCAGGTTGGGCAGGCGGCCGCCGGCCAGCCGACGCTCATCAAGCTGCACCACAAGAAGATCCTCCGCGAGATCGTGTGGTTCAACGGGCGTGAGGGCGACCTGGAAACCCACGGCACCATCCGCCGCGGACATATCCTCATCACGCTCACCGATCTGATGCGCCACCTCGGCGGCACGGTCGAGTGGGGCCCGCCCGGCGATCTCATCCTGGCGACCAAGGGCAAGGTCAGCGTGCGCGTGGTGCCGGGCAGCTCGACGGTCTATGTGAACGGCAAGGCCGCCAAGATGCCGGTGGCGTCGTTCCGTCAGGGCAACCGCACCTACGTCCCGATCCGCGCGATGTGCGGCTTCTACGGAGTCAGGGTGGACTGGGACTACTACACCGACCGGGCGTACGTGACCTACCAGCTGCAGTAGACGCGCTCGGACGGACGACAGGACACTCGCAGGGACGGTGAGAGATCACCGTCCCTGAGCGTTCTACGGAGTGAGGCCGCTCGGAGGGCCGCGTCGCGTGCTGCTGACCAACATCCCCAAGCTGAGCTTGCCGCCCGAGGACTTCGGGTGGCTGGTCGAGGAGTGCCGGAGGCTTCTCGCCGAGTGCCGCGTGCCGGCGCACGACGGGACGCCCCTGCACACGCCGGATGTGCAGAAGCACTACGGCGCCCTATGGACGCGGGACTTCTGCTACATGGTCGAGGGTGCTCCCAAGCTGATTCCCGTGGAGCACGTCGCCGCGGGAATCGACACCATCCTCCGCGGACAGAGAGAGGACGGGGCCGTCCCCGATCGCGTCGAGATCGACGGAACGCCCGTGTACTGCGCGGGGCCGAAGGACTGCCCGCTCGGCTTGCAGCCGCCGACCGACAACCCGCAGTGCCTGGTGAAGCTCGTCAGTGAGTACTTCGCGCTGACCACCGACTTTGGCTTCCTGGAGGAGCGGATGGAGGCCCTGTGGCGCGGGCTGAGGTCGGTGCCGACCTCGGCGGATGGCGCCGCCTACGTTGATCCCGCCGCGCCGCATTCCGGGTATGGCTTCACGGACACCGTCGCCAAGACCGGCGCGGAGTGCTTCTCGACGCTGCTCTTGTGGGAGGCGTGGCAACTCATGGGCCGGATGGCGCGGCGGCTGGAGGACCATGAGCTAGCCCACGAGGCGTACGAGAACGCCGATCGCGTGCAGCGGACGTTCACCCAGTTCTGGGACGACGAGTTCGGCATGATGCTGGCCGCGACGTACGAGTGCAAGCAGATCGACCTGTGGGCGAGCGCGTACGCGGTCCGGATCGGCGCGGTCGGCAGCGGCCAGCGCCATCGGATCGCGCAGTTCTTCGTGGACCTATACGATGGATGCGTGCTGCGCGGGCATGTGCGGCAACTGCCGCCGGGGCAGTACTGGGAGCGGCTGCTAATGTCGGTGCCCCATGACACGTACCAGAACGGCGGCTACTGGGCCGTGCCGTCGGGGTGGGTGGCCCGGTGCTTGCTCTCGGCGGGGTACGGCGACTTGGCTCAGGCGCTGATCCGCGACCTCGTCGCCGAGTTCCGCGAGGGAGGCGCGTGTGAGTGGATCAGCGAGAGGGAACGCGCGCTTCCGGGATACGTCGCGAGCGCTACCTTGTTGCTGGACTCAGTGAAGGCGGAGAGGGAGCGACATGGGTGAGCCTGAAGGCGGCCTGATGCGCGCGGCGACGCCCTACCAGACGCTCGACGGATCGTTCGTCACGGAGCTGGTCCGCCCCGAGCGCGGCGGCTCACGGAACGTGAGTGTTGCCGAGGCCGTCGTACAACCGGGGCAGAGCACGAGACGGCACGTGCACCGGGAGTCGGATGAGGTTTACTTCGTGCTGAGCGGAGAAGGTGTTGTTACGCTGGGGGCGAAGTCATACGCGGTGGAGCCCGGAAGCTGCTTGTTTCTGCCGGCCGGGGAGGCGCACTCGGCCTGCTGCGACGGGCCGGAGGCCCTGAAGATCCTCTGCCTCTGCGCGCCGCCGTACACACACGAACAGACGACCTTCTGCGACTGATGGCGATCCTGTCAGACCCTGACATCGAAGCACGCATCCGTCGGATCGAACTCGCGACCGGGAAGCCGGTGGTGCTGCGGTCGGTGCGCTCAGGGTGTGACTGTTTCCGCGGGCGGGTGATCGAGCGGTCGGGGTGCTTCCTGGTCGAGTATCGCGACGAGACGCCCGGCTACTTCTGGCACCACGATCTCATCCGCGAGCTGCTCGCGTGCATCGAGCAGCAACGCGGTCGGCGAGTCACTCTCTACGACGGGGACGTGCAGTACGTGGAGGTCCCCACCCACCGAGCTTCCCGGCGCAAGCGCCCTTCCCGGCCCACCGGAACCCCATGACCCGATCTCTCACCGTCGTCATCATCGTCTTCGCAGCCGTATTGGCAGCCGCCCTCGTCTACGCGCTCATGGCCCCGGGGCGGGGCTTCTCCGATACCGCTCCGGTTGCCCAAGTGAACGGTCGCACCATCACGCGCGGCGAGGTCCAAGCCGCCCTGTGGCGCGGACACGCGGCGCAGGGCCTCAAGGCACTGGCCGATCGCGTGATCGTGGAGAAACTGGCCCAGGAGAAGGGCCTGAAGCCCGATCCGTCCCGCATCGACTACCTGATGAGTCAGGAGGAGATGCGTGCCGGGAGCCCACAGAAGCTCGACGAGCGGCTCGCGAGGGAAGGCCGGACACGGGAGCAGCTGCGCGAGGACCTCGCGTCCCAGGCACTGGCCGAGCAGGTGCTGGAGACGCAGTTGCAGGTGACGGAGGACGAGATCAAGGCGTACTACGCGGCGCACAAGAGCCAGTTCACGCATGGCGAGATGATCAAGGGGCGGCTGATGGTCTTCAACACGCGCGATAACGCGAAGGCGATCCTGGAGGTGCTCGACGAGCCGGGCGCCGACTTCGCGGGACTGGCGCGAGAGCTGAGCGAGGACCCCGGCACGAAAGCCGAGGGCGGCGACATGGGGTGGATCGAGCGGAAGAGCTACGCCAAGGAGCTGACCGACCCGGCGTTCAGGCTCAGGCCCGGCCAGCACACCGGGATCATCCAGTACCCGGACGGCTATGCGCTCATCCTGGTGGAGGCGAAGAAACCGGCCGGCCAGCAGTCCCTCGAAGAGGTTCGCGATACCATCGACAGCCTCCTGCGCAACGAGAAGCTCGTCAACCTGCGCACCACCTGGCCGGTCGAGCAGCGCAAGAAGGCTCAGATCACGATCGGCGACGAGGGCTTGCGGAAGGCGTTCGAGGCGGTGCGGGGTAGCTAGCGTAGCGGCTCACTGGCCCTCGGGCTTGTACTCCACGAACTCGCAGGTCAGCTCCTCCCCCTTGACGTGACACTGGTAGAAGCCCTTCTGGGGTGAGCCGTCGTGATTCCCGCGGCTGAGGGAGAGGCAGCGGCAGGTCGTCAGTCCCACGTTCTCGTGCTTGCGTTCGGAGAGACCGTGGAAGTGGCCGCTGAAGATGTGCTTGAGGTTGTGGCCGTCGAACAGCGCGAGCACTTCGTCGGCGTTGGTCAGGCGCAGGGGCACGAGCTCGCCGAAGGGGAAGTGGGTGAAGCCGACCAGCGGGCGGTCGGCGGGGATGTCGGGGAGGGTCTGCTTGAGCCAGTTGATTGTGGCCTGGCTCACCGCGACGGCGGAGGACTTGCCGTCGTCGGTGGTGTCCAGGCCCAGGAACGTCCAGCCCTGGTGGTCGAAGCGGTAGTTGATCCGCTCCGCACCGAAGACCTGTAGCCAGCTCTGGTTGCCCACCGAGGCGTCGTGGTTGCCCATCACCGGGTACGCAGGCTTCTCGAGCAGCGCCAGCGCGTCCTCGGCGCCTTGCAGCTCCTCGATCTTGCCCGCTGTCGCGAGGTCCCCGCAGACGAGCGCGAAGTCATACTGCGCATTCGCCTTGATCCACCCGAACGCCCCGCGGAAGTACTCCGCGCACTTCTCGTCCAGGTAGTGCAGATCGTTCATCGCGATGAAGCTGAACTCCGACTGATCCTGCGCGCGGCCGACGCCGAGGCTCAGGGCGGCGACGGCCAGGCCGGAGCGCTTGAGGAACTCGCGGCGGGACAGGCGATCGAAGCCCACGGCAGAGCCTCCGGCGGCGGAAGGTGGATGCGCGCCCGGGAGTGGATTCGCCCTCGCTCGACGGCTGCCCTCCCAGCGGCTACTGCTCGGTGAATCGGCGCAGGCAGTCCCGATACGCATTCCGACGGATGGTGACGGGGTCCTCGTTCCAGAGCGGGACCCGGCGGGCTACTACGGTGATGTGGGTGCGGTCGCGCTTCGTCACCCTCGTCGCCGTGTTCTGCACCAGCCAGTCCGCGCTAGCCAGATCGCCGGCCTGGAAGGCGTTCGGCCATAGCACCGGCCCGGCCCGAACGGAGATCGACTCGCCCTCCGGCGTGACTGTCACGTTGCCCAACGGAGTGCCCGCCGAGTCGGGTCTCGCGAGGCGTTCCACGGAGGGGCGCCTCGGGTAGTCGGTGATCGCGAATACACGGTAGTCGCCATCCGGATGGGCCAGGAGGAAGGGCTGGTTCTCGTGATGGCCAGGCCGGGTCTGGGGCGCGCGGCCCAGGAGGGCAACCTCGCCGATGCGGGAGTGGGTGCCCGGCTTCAGCAGCTCCCACCGCAGCACGAGGCGCCACTCGCCGTCCGGTAGCGGGTGGCTCCAGACCTCACCGACCTTCCCCGCATGGTTGTCCAAGGCGACCAGGACCTCATCGGCGCCGAGCCAGGTGTCGATGACCGTGGCCGGGGTCACGGGTAGCGGCAGGTCGCGGATGCGGTCCTCGGGGTCGATGAGGAGCAGGGAGACATCCGCCCCCGCATGAGCGCGGATGGCGACGCAACCGGCAGCCGTGGTCTCAAACGGCGCGACCAGGACCTCGTCGGCGATCTCCCGCGGCGGAGAGCCATCGAGGGGCACGTAGCGTAGCCGACCACGGCGGGGAGTGTGCGGCTGGTCGCGCAGAGGGCCAACGATGGCCAGCAGCGCCCGGCCGCTTGGGCTGAACTGGACAACGCGGTACCCGTCCGGCTGGCCGACGGGCTGCGGCACTCCCTCCGGGCCGATCAGGTAGAGGCGAGCGGCGTCCTGCGGCGCGCGAGCGACGACCGCGTACTTGTCCGCGCTCGGATGCCAGGCCAGGTCGATGACCTCGACCGACCACGGCCGGCGTGTGAGCGGCCTGATCCAAGAGCCGCCCAGGTCACTTCGGAAGATCCACGGATACTCCGCGCCGCTTGCTGCGAACACATACCGGTTGCGGTCGGGCGCCCAGGCGAAGGCGTGGACGGTCTGGTTCGGTTCGCCGATCTCAGCCACTCGGGCCCCGGGGGCGGCCAGGATGATGCGAACGCCCTGGTCCGGAGGGGAGAACATGGGGCGGGCGCCCGGGCCCGTAGGGATCAGCTTGCAGAGGGTATGCGGGCCCCCGCTGATAGGAGCCGCATTGGTGGCGCCGCCGTGCGCGTGACTGAAGGGCCGCTGCGGTGTCGACTTGGGCAGCCAGTAACGTCCCGCCTGGCGGCGCTGGTGGTCGAGGCCGGCCTCCTCGGAAAGAGGAAACATGGGCTCGTCACGGCGGGCGCCGGGGTTGCCCCAGTACACGGCGATCTCGAAGCCGCCGGAGTCCACCATCGGCGCGCCGGTCGGCTCGTAGACCCAGGAGTCGCGGCGGCCGGTGAGCGGATCGACGGGCAGTTCGGCGGACCCGACCCAGTTGGCGGCGCCGGGCGCGATCTCGACCGGGTTGTCGCTTGAGTCCACGCCCTCCGTGCGAGGCGCGGCTGCGACGAGGTCATGGAGCTTCGCCGGATAGCAGCCGAAGGTGCCGTGGAAGCGCTGCATGAGGCCGTCGATCTGCTGCAGCGCCTGGTCCAGCTCGCGGGTGCCGGTCGAGAGGTAGCCCAGACTCCCAGAGTGAGCGAGAGCGATCAGGGCGAGGAGGAGCGTTCCGCCCAGGACAACGCTCATGGGCCCGCGCCGTGCGCCGGCACGCACGATGAAGACGGCGGCGATTAGGGCCGCGACCACCACCAGCCAGGAGATCCGCTCGCGCGTCCACCCCGAGACCGGCTGAGGGTGGAGCCGGCCCTCGCGCTTGATGAGGAGCTGCCTGGGCAGGGGATCTGCCGAGGGGCTGAACGTGAGGTCCTGCATCTGCTCGCGGTCGAGCAGCATCCAGCAGCGGGTGGCCCACAGCTCCTTCGCCGACCAGCCCTTCCCCTCGCGCGGCAGCCAGGCGTCCTTGTCGAAGTAGAGATCCGGGTAAGGCATCCCGCCCCGCGCTCGGTACTCAGTGACCAGCGAGGGGCCGGCGGATTCGATGGCCTTCCGACGGATGGTGGCGTAGGAGCTCCCCTTGGGCAGAGGCTTGTCCAACGGCAGCGGCGCCTCGCGCAGGCCGTCGCACTGAACCGGCTGCCTCGACAGCACGAACAGCAGCAGCGACGTCTTCTGCCGCGAGCTGGCGCGGGAGATGTACAGCGGATAGACCAGCTCGCTCGCCGGGAAACGGATGCCGATGGGGTCCACATCGTCCAGGACCGGGCGCGCGGCGGCCGCCGCCGGCTGCATCCGCAGCGCGACGAAGGTCCACTTCGCGCGAACGTAGTGCCCGAGGATGTCTGCGCTCTCCTCAGGCACGCGGTAACCGTTCCGCTGCAGCCAGGCGGTCAGGATGCCCGCGTCCGTCGCGGCCAGGATCGTCGCGTCGAACTTCCCGACCACGAAGCGCTCGTAGACCGTCACCGCCTCGGTGCCCGGCGCCATGCCGCCTGCCGGCCCGGGGGCGGCGCTCTTCTGCATCATCTCGCCGGGCATGGCGCGATCACGAGGATCGGTGATGGTGGTCTTCACCTCGGGCGCGGTCTCCTTGAGAAGCACCTCGATGAACGCGGGCTCCGCCAGGAACACGTCGTCCTTGCCCGGCTTGCTCGGGACGGGGATGACCCACGCGAACCGGTCCGCCGGGCCGTGGTACGTGGTCTGCAGCAGCAAGGCCTCCCGGCCCTGCGGAAGCTCGATGACGACACCCTTCTGCTCGGTTGACGCGACCGCAGTCTTGCCCGAGGCCCGCTCGTCAAGCACCGCCGCCCCCATGAACATGCCGTCTGCCTGGACCGAAACACACCATCCGCACAGCACTGCAGCCGACCACACGAGTCTCATCGCGACTCCCCCCTTCTCCCTCCCTACCCCAGAGGACGTGGGATGCGCGAGCAGGTGACGCCGCCGGGCATCGATTACGTCTGGGTCGTTCGGTACCGGGGGTTCCCTACCCTT
>Ga0194112_10011171_pt1 | contig 11159 bp, 19 predicted proteins | sample TA2MahC400mmetaG_FD_146191 | JGI IMG/M metagenome (GOLD analysis project Ga0194112, IMG submission 146191) | Freshwater microbial communities from Lake Tanganyika, Tanzania - TA2015016 Mahale Deep Cast 400m | ecosystem: Environmental > Aquatic > Freshwater > Lake | place: Tanzania: Lake...
TGGACGAGGGGACGGCCGTCATGGATTGGATGGCTCAAGAGCAGGAACGTGGCATAACGATCACCTCTGCCGCCACCACCTGTTACTGGAACCACCACCGGATCAACATCATCGACACGCCCGGACACGTTGACTTCACGGCCGAGGTCGAGAGGTCATTGCGGGTCCTGGACGGAGCGGTGATCCTGCTCTGCGGGGTCGGTGGAGTCGAGCCCCAATCCGAAACGGTCTGGCGGCAGGCGGATAAGTACCGGGTTCCCCGGCTGGTGTTCATCAACAAGATGGACCGGGTCGGGGCCGACCCGGAGCGGGCCGTGGAGCAGCTGCGCACCCGGCTCGCGGCCCATCCCCTGTCTCTCCAGATCCCGCTGGGCCGAGAAGACGCCTTTCGGGGCGTCATCGACCTGGTCGAGAGAAAGGTGTTTGACTGGGGTACGGACGTGATCGGAACGGAATTCGAGCGACGCGAGGTCGGCCCGGCCGAGGAGGCCGAAGTCCGGGCCGCGCGGTCGGCGGTCGTCGAGGCCGTGGCCGAGGCCGACGAGCGGACCCTCGAGCTCTATCTCGAGGGGGCCGACGTCCCGGCGGAGGAATTGCGGGCCGGAATCCGCCGGGCGACGGTCGCCGGCAAACTCGTCCCCGTTTTCTACGGGGCGTCCTTCCGGAACAAAGGCGTCCAGCCGCTGCTGGACGCCGTCCTCGATTACCTGCCCTCGCCGGCCGACATCCCGCCCGTCGCCGGCGTCCATCCTCGAACCCGCCAGGCCGAGACCCGGCGGGCATCCGATGAGGAGCCGTTCTCGGCCCTCGTCTTCAAGCTCCAGAACGACCCCTTCCTCGGAACCCTGGCCTATTTCCGGGTCTATTCGGGCAAGGCCAAGGCGGGAACGGCCTTCTGGAACGCCAACAAGGACGAAGAGGAGCGGATCGCCAAGTTCCTGGAGATGCATTCGAACAAGAGGAAGGAAGTCAAGGAAGTCTTCGCCGGGGACATCATGGCCATGGGGTCGATGAAATCGCTCTCCACCGGGGACACGCTCTGCGCCAAGAACCGGCCGATCCTTCTCGAGACGATCCGCTTCCCCGAGCCCGTGATCTCGGTCATCCTCGAGCCCCGGACGAGGGCCGAACACGCCAAGCTTCAGGCGTCCCTGGCGAAGCTCCTCAAGGAAGACCCCACCCTCCGGGTCAGCCAGGACCCCACGACCGGCCAGACGCTTGTCTGGGGAATGGGGGAGCTCCATCTGGACATCCTCCGCGACCGCTTGGCCCGCGAATTCGGCGTCCAGGCCAACATGGGCCGGCCCCAGGTCGCGTACAAGGAGACCCTTCTCAAGGCCGCCGAGGGCGAAGGCGCGTCCGAGCGCGTCGTCGGCGGCAAGGCCCAGTTCGGCCAGGTCAGACTCCTCCTCGAGCCGCGGCCCCGGGGAACGGGGTTCGAGTTCCGGAGCGAGGTCCGGTCGGCCGCTCTGCCCCAAGCCTTCCTCGGCCCGGTCGAGGACGGGGTCCGGGAGTCGCTCGAGGCCGGGCCGCTGGCCGCCTTCCCCATGACCGACGTCCGGGCGACCCTCCGAGGGGCCGTCTACCGGGAGGACGAGGCGTCCCCCCTGGCCTTCAAGATCGCGGCCGCCCAGGCCTTCAAGAACGCGGCCTCGAAAGCCGTCCCCGTCCTCCTCGAACCGGTCATGTCTCTCGAGGTCGTCTCGCCCGACGATTACCTCGGCGACATCGTCGGCGACCTCAACGCCCGGCGGGGAAAAATCGAGGGGATGGAGATGCGGGGAGGCTCCCGGGTCATCAGGGCCCACGCCCCCCTGGCGGAGCTTTTCGGATACGCCACCGTCCTGCGGACCCTGACCCAGGGCCGGGGCGTTTTTTCGATGGAATTCCACGCGTATGACGCCCTTCCGCTCCCGGTCATGGAACAGATCATCGCCCGGATCGAAGGGCGAGCGGCGTACGAGAGCTGAACCCGGAGTCAAGGAGGACCGACATGGCAAAGGCGAAATTCGAGCGGACGAAGCCTCACGTCAACGTGGGGACGATCGGGCACATCGACCATGGGAAGACGACGCTGGTGGCGGCGCTGACGAAGGTTTTGGCGACGAAGGGGCTGGCCCAGGCGAAGTCGTACGACGAGGTGGCGAAGGCGGACGCGAAGATGTTTCGTCGGGACGCGACGAAGATCTTGACGGTCGCCTTGGCTCACGTGGAATACGAGTCGCCGGCGCGGCACTACGCGCACATCGACTGTCCGGGGCACGCCGACTACATCAAGAACATGATATCGGGGGCGGCGCAGATGGACGGGGCGGTGCTGGTGGTGTCGGCGGCGGACGGGCCGATGCCGCAGACGCGGGAGCACATTTTGTTGGCTCGGCAGGTGATGGTGCCGTCGATCGTGGTGTTTTTGAACAAATGCGACTTGGTGGACGACCCGGAGATTCTGGACTTGGTGGAGCTGGAGGTTCGGGAGCTTCTGACGAAGTACGAATTTCCTGGGGACAAGACGCCGATCATCCGGGGTTCGGCGACGAAGGCGTTGGCGGACGCGGGGGGGGAGGGGGCGAAGCCGATCTGGGCGTTGGTGGAGGCGATGGACACGTTCATCCCGGAGCCGTTGCGGGAAGTGGACAAGCCGTTCCTGATGTCGGTGGAGGACGTATTTTCGATCACGGGACGGGGGACGGTGGTGACGGGGCGGGTGGACCGGGGGACGGTGAAGGTGGGGGAGGAGATCGAGATCGTGGGTTTTGGGGAGACGCGGAAGACGGTGGTGACGGGCGTGGAGATGTTCCGCAAGCTCCTGGACCAGGCGCAGGCGGGGGACAACATCGGGACGCTGCTGCGGGGGATCGGGAAGACGGAGGTGGAGCGGGGGCAGGTGTTGGCGAAGCCGGGGTCGATCACGCCGCACCGGAAATTCCGGGGGACGGTGTACGTGTTGACGAAGGAGGAAGGGGGCCGGCACACGCCGTTTTTCAGCGGGTACCGTCCGCAGTTCTACTTCCGGACGACGGACGTGACGGGGGACGCGAAGCTTCCGGAGGGGGTGGAGATGGTGATGCCGGGAGACAACGTGAACCTGGAGGTCGGGCTGATCACGGACGTGGCGATGGAGAAGGGGCTGCGGTTCGCGATCCGGGAAGGCGGCCGGACGGTCGGCGCCGGAACGGTCACCGACATCATCGAGTGAAGGGGAGAGGGGACATGACCGAAATCCTCCCGAATTTCGTTCGCGTCCCCCTTCTTGATCGGGGAGACGAATCCAGTATGTCGCCCCAGGCAAATTAGAGACGAAGGGTAGAGGACATGGAAAAGATCAGAATTCGGCTCAAATCCTTCGACCATCGGCTGTTGGACCAGTCGGTCAAGGACATCGTCGTCAAGGCCAAGCGGACGGGCGCCCGGATTGCGGGCCCGATCCCCCTCCCCACCCGGATCCACCGGTTCTGCGTCCTTCGCTCGCCGCACGTCGACAAGAAATCGCGGGAGCATTTCGAGATGCGGGTCCACAAGCGGCTGATCGACATTTCCGAGTACAACAACGAGACGATCGAGGAGCTTCAGAAGCTCGACCTCCCCGCCGGGATCGACGTCGAGATCCAAGCCTTCGGGTCGGGAGAGTAAGCCATGGTCGACGGATTGATCGGCAAAAAGATCGGGATGACCCAGGGCTTCGACGACGAGGGCAACGTCGTCCCCCTGACGGTCATCAAGGCCGGCCCCTGCACCGTGGTCCAGCGGAAAACCAAGGCCCGCGACGGCTACGAAGCCCTCCAACTGGCCTTCATCGAGGACCGCCCGGCCAAGAAACCCAGCCGGGCCCTCCAGGGCCACTACAAGAAATCGGGCGCCCCGGTCATGCGGGTCCTCCGCGAGGTCAAGCCCGAGGCCGGGACCGAAGTCCAGGAAGGCGACCAGGTGTTCGTCGACATCTTCAAGGTCGGGGACAAGGTCGCCGTGACCGGCGTCTCCAAGGGCAAGGGATTCGCCGGCGTGGTCAAGCGGCATCATTTCGCCGGCGGCGACGCGGCCCACGGGTCCATGTTCCACCGGGCCCCGGGCTCGATCGGCGCCTCGTCCTATCCCTCCCGGGTCGTCCGCGGCCTCCGGATGGGCGGCCACATGGGCCACGACCGGGTGACCGTCCGCAACCTCAAGGTCTTCGAGGCGGACAAGACGAACAACCTCCTCGTCCTCCGCGGCGCCGTCCCCGGCCCCAACGGCGGGTATGTCCTGATCTCGAAAGGGTAGGCGACGACCATGTCCAAAGCGCAGGTGTTCGATAAAAACGGCAAGGTGACGGCGGAGATCGACCTTCCCGAGAACGTGTTCGGCTATCCCGTCCGCTCGCATCTCCTGTACGAGGCGGCGGTCAGCTTCCAGGCCAACCAGCGGCGGGGCACGGCCGCGACGAAGACCCGGGCCGAGGTCAGCGGCTCGAACCGCAAACCCTGGCGGCAGAAAGGCACGGGCCGGGCCCGAGCGGGAGCGACCCGCAATCCCCTCTGGCGGAAGGGCGGGACGACGTTCGGACCCCAGCCCCGCGATTACGCCTACAGCCTGCCCAAGGAAGCCAAGCGGAACGCCCTCCGGGCCGCCCTGGCGGCCAAGCGGAAAGACGGCCGTCTCCTCATCCTCGAGGACCTCAGCCTCTCCGCCCCCAAGACGAAGGAGGGAGCCGCGCTTCTCGGGCATTTCGAGGTCCGGTCGGCCCTCGTCGTCGACGGGCGGACCAACGGGCGGCTGTTCCAAGCCCTGCGGAACGTCCCCCGGGTGAAGGCCGTCGACCCGTCGATGGTCAACGTCCGCGACGTCCTGGCCCACGAGTGGCTCGTCGCCAGCCGAGCCGGCTTCGCCGGCCTGATGGAGAGATTCCAGTGACGAAAGACCCCACCCGCATCATCATCCGTCCGGTCATCACCGAGAAGGCGACGGCCCTCCGGGACCTCCACCGGGAGGTCTGTTTCGAGGTCGCGGCCGGAGCCAACAAGGTCGAGATCAAGCGCGCCGTCGAGCAGCTGTTCAAGGTCAAGGTCGCCGACGTCAGGACCCAGGCCAAGCACGGCAAGGAGCGGCGGGTCGGCCGGACGACCGGGCGCCGCCCGGACTGGAAAAAGGCCATCGTCCGGCTGGCCGAGGGCGAGAAGATGATCGAATACTTCGAGGCGGTCTAAAATGGGCATCAAGACCTTCCGACCCATGACGGCGGGCCTTCGCCACAAAACGGCCCTGACCTACGAGGAGCTGACCGGGGACCGGCCGTACAAACCCCTCCTCGAGTTCATCCCCAAGACGGGCGGCCGGGACAACCGGGGCCGCCTGACCATGCGCCACCGCGGCGGCGGCAACAAGCGGATGTACCGCCTCATCGACTTCCGCCGGGACAAGGTCGACATCCCCGGCGTCGTCGAGACGGTCGAGTACGACCCCAACCGGTCGTCGTTCATTGCCCTGGTCAAATACCTCGACGGGGAGCGGCGCTACGTCCTGGCCCCCCTCGACCTCAAGGTCGGCCAGACGATCGTCTCGTCCGACGGCGTCGTCGACATCCTCCCCGGCAACTCCACCCTCCTGCGGAACATCCCCCTCGGGACCGTCATTCACAACATCGAAATCCACAAGGGCCGGGGCGGGCAGCTTTGCCGGACGGCCGGTTCGGGCGCTCAAATCCTGGCCAAGGAGGGCGATTTCGCCCAGGTCCGGCTCCCCTCGTCCGAAATCCGGAAGGTCCATCTGACCTGCCGGGCGACGATCGGCCAGGTCGGCAACCTGGACCATCAGAACGTCTCCGTCGGCAAGGCCGGCCGGACCCGGTGGATGGGCTGGCGGCCCCACGTCCGGGGGACGGCCATGAATCCCATCGACCACCCCCACGGCGGCGGCGAGGGCCGGTCCAAGGGGGGGCGCCATCCGGTCAGCCCGACGGGCATTCCGACCAAGGGGTTCAAGACCCGGAAAAACAAGAGGACCCGGGTGTTCATCGTCCGGAGAAGGAGCAAGTAGCCATGGGCCGTTCGACCGACAAAGGACCGTTCATCGACCTTCCCCTCCTCGAAAAAGTCCAGGCCCAGACGGGGCAGCCCCAGAAGCGGACCGTCATCCGGACCTGGTCCCGGCGCTCGACCGTCATCCCCGACATGGTCGGGATGACGATCGCCGTCCATAACGGACGGAAGTTTATCCCGGTCTTCATCACCGAGAACATGGTCGGCCACCGGCTGGGCGAGTTCTCGCCCTCGCGGACCTTCAAGGGCCACACCTCGAAGGCCGCCAAGGCCGTGAAGGTGGGGAAATGACATGGACGCCCCGAATGTCCTCGCCCACGCCGTCACCCGGCACGTCCGGGTCTCGGCCCAGAAGACGCGCCTCGTCGCCGCCCTCATCCGCCGGCGGACCGTGGGCGACGCCTTGACCATCCTCCGGTACAATCGCAAGGCCAAGCCGAGCGGGGTCCTCGAAAAGACCCTTCGCTCGGCGATCGCCAACGCCCAGCAGAAGAACCCCGGTCTCGATGTCGACGCCCTCCTCATCGCCAAGGTCCTCGTCAACCAAGGCCCGTCCTGGAAGAGGATCCGCCCCGCCCCCATGGGCCGGGCCTACCGGGTCCTGAAGCGGACGAGCCACGTCCATATCTACCTCGCGGAAAAAACAGGGAGGTGAACCGTGGGACAGAAAACGCATCCGCACGGATTCCGGTTGGGATTCAACAAGCCTTGGAGCTCCCGCTGGTTCGCCAAGGGCCCCGAGTACGGGCGCCTCATCCACGAGGACCTCAAGATGAAGCGGGACATCAAGGAGAAGTACTACCACGCCGGCATCTCCGAAGTCGCCGTCGAGCGGGTCGGCCCGAAGATCCGGACGATCATCCAGACGGCCCGGCCCGGGATCATCATCGGCCGGGGCGGAAAGGAGATCGAGAGCCTCCGCGGGTTCCTCGAACGGATCGCCAAACGGGAGGTCTATGTCGACATCCGCGAGGTCGATAAGCCCGAGCTCCAGGCCCTCCTCGTCGCCGAGGGGATCGCCGTCCAGCTCGAGAAGCGGATCGCCTACCGGCGGGCCATGCGGAAGGCCGTCGAGTCGGCCCTCAAGCTGGGGGCCAAGGGGATCAAGGTCATGTGCGCCGGCCGGCTGGGCGGGGTCGAAATCGCCCGGACGGAATGGTACCTCCGCGGCCAGCTTCCCCTCCAAACCCTGAAAGCCGACATCGACTACGGCTTCACCGAGGCCTTCACGACCTACGGCCAGATCGGGATCAAGGTCTGGATCTACCGCGGGGACGTCGAGAAGACGAGGGCCACGTCCCAGACCGCGGAGGTCGAGGAGATCTGACGATGCTGATGCCGAAAAAGGTCAAGTACCGCAAGAGCCAGCGCGGCCGGATGTCCGGCCAGGCCAGCCGAGCCTCCACCCTCTCCTTCGGGGAGTACGGGCTCCAGGCCCTCGAGCCCTGCTGGCTGACGGCCCGGCAGCTCGAAGCGGGCCGGATCACGATCACCCGGTTCATGAAGCGCCGGGGCAAGCTCTGGCTCCGGAGCTTTCCCTGGAAGCCGGTGACCAAGAAACCGACCGAAGTCCGGATGGGCAAGGGCAAGGGAGACCCGGAGTTCTGGGTCGATGTCATCCGTCCGGGCCGGGTCATCTTCGAGATCGAGGGCGTCACCGAGGACGTAGCCCGCGAGGCCATGCGCCTGGCCGCCCATAAGCTTCCCATCCGAACCCGGTTTATCGCCCGGGAGAAGAGAGATTGGCGATGAAAGCCGAACAACTCAGAGACATGTCGGAAGACGAGCTCGTCCGGAAGAAGGCCGAGCTCAAGGACCAGCTTTTCAAGCTCCGCTTCCAGCACGAGCTGGGGCAACTCGAAACGACGGGAAAGCTCCAGGCGGTCCGGCGCGATATCGCCCGGGTCGAAACCCTCCTGGCGGAGATCCGGCGGACGGCCAAATAGGAGACGCCCATGACCCAACCTTCCTCGCCCAGCCGAAAGACGTCCAAAGTCGGGACGGTCATCGGGACGAACATGACCAAGACCGTGACCGTCCTCGTCGAACGGCAGGTCCGGCACCCCCTGTATAAGAAGATCGTCCGAAAGCGCCGGACCTTCCTGGCTCACGACGAATACGAGAAGTGCAAGGTCGGCGACCTCGTCCGGGTCATCGAGACGCGGCCGGTGAGCAAGCGCAAGCGCTGGCGGGTCGTCGAAATCCTCGGCCTGGCCGCCGCCCCGGGCGTCGACCTCGACCTTCAAGAGGTGAAGCCATGATCCAGCAGTACACGGTCCTCAAGGTCGCCGACAATTCGGGGGCCCGCCGGATCCGAGCCATCACCCCCCAGGGCGGAGCCGTCGGGCTCGTCTGCTCGATCGGGGACGTCATCTCGGCCACCGTCCGGGAGGCCGACCCGGAGAGCAAAATCGCCAAGGGGAAGGTCGTCCGGGCGGTCGTCGTCCGGGCCCGGAAGGAAGTCCGCCGCAAGGACGGGTCCTACATCCGGTTCGACGACAACGCCGCGGTCATCATCGACAAGGCCGGCGAGCCGATCGGGACCCGGGTCTTCGGGCCCGTCGGCCGCGAGCTCCGGGAGAAGCGATTCATGAAAATCGTCTCCCTCGCCCCGGAGGTGATCTGATGGCCGGCCTCCACGTTCGCAAGCACGACCTCGTCGTTGTCCGCCAGGGCAAGGACCGGGGGAAAACGGGCAAGGTCCTCAAGGTCGACCCGGCCACCGGCAAGGCCATCGTCGAGGGGGTGTTCTTCGTCAAGCATTTCGTCAAGCCCGACCGGTCGAAGAACATCGCCGGCGGGGTCATGGAAAAGGAGGCGCCCCTGCCCGTCTCCCGGTTGATGCTCTACTGCGAGGAATGCGCCCAGGGGGTCCGGGCCCGGACGAAACGCCTCGAAGACGGGTCGAAGATCCGGCTCTGCCCCAAATGCGAAACCGTCTTCGAAATCAAGACCAAGAAATGAGGAACGCCCCATGAGCCGCCTGTTCGAGACGTACCAACGCGAGATCGTGCCGACCCTCCAAAAGGAGCTCGCCATCCCCAACCCGATGGCCGTCCCCCGCCTGGAGAAGATCGTCATCAACATCGGGGTCGGCGAAGCCCTCCAGAACGCCAAGGCCCTCGACGCCGCCCGGGGCGAGCTCGCCCAGGTCACCGGCCAGGCCCCGGTCACCAGCCGGGCCCGCAAGTCGATCTCGGCCTTCAAGCTCCGCAAGGGCGTGGCCATCGCCTGCTTCGTCACCCTTCGCCAGCGTCGGATGTATGAATTCTTCGACCGGCTGGTCAATATCGTCCTCCCCCGGGTCCGCGACTTCCGCGGCGTTTCCCCCCGGGCTTTCGACGGCCGGGGGAACTACACCCTGGGGCTGCGCGACCAGCTTGTCTTCCCCGAGATCGACTACACCAAGGTTGAGCGTTCGCGGGGGATGAACATCACCATCGTCACCACGGCCCGGACCGACGACGAAGCCCGGACGCTTCTCCGGAAGCTGGGGATGCCGTTCCGGGAAGCTTGAGCCAGGAGAACCTCGATGTCAACCACCTCCGCCTACGCGAAATACCTCCGCCAGCCGAAATTCGAGATCCGGACCCGGCGCCGCTGCAAGATCTGCGGCCGCCCCCGGGGATACTACCGCAAATTCGACATGTGCCGCCTCTGCTTCCGGCAGCTGGCCCACAAGGGCGAAATCCCCGGGGTCGTCAAGGCGTCGTGGTGAGGGTCAGGAAAGGATAGAGTCCCATGAGCGTCACGGATCCGATCGCCGACATGCTCACCCGGATGAAGAACGCCGCCCTCATGCGGAAGCGGGAAGTCCAGATGCCGTCCTCCAAGCTCAAGGTCGAGGTGGCCAAGATCCTCAAGGAGGAGGGCTACATCCGCAACTTCAAGGTCATCGACGACCGCAAGCAGGGGGTTCTGGCCGTCACCCTGAAATACACCGAGGGCAACCAGAGCGTCATCTCCGGCGCCCGGCGCATTTCGAAGCCCGGCTGCCGGGTGTACTGCACCCGGGCCACCGTCCCCAAGGTCCTCGACGGCCTGGGGGTCGCGGTCATCAGCACCTCCCGAGGGATTCTCGCCGGCCGCAAATGCGAGGAGCAGGGCCTGGGCGGCGAGGTCTTGTGCTACGTCTGGTAAGGAATCCCCAAGAAAGGTCAGCGCCATGTCACGCATAGGCAAACGGCCGATCGCCCTCCCGGCGGGGGTCAAGGTCCAGGTTTTCCCGGACCACCTCGACATCGAGGGTCCGAAAGGCAAGCTCCAGACCCCCCTCCATCCCGGCCTGACGGCCGGCGTCGAGGGGCCCCATTTGACCATCACCCGGGCCGACGATTCGAAGCCCCAGAAGATGATCCACGGGCTCTGCCGGGCCCTGGCGGCGAACGCCGTCGTCGGCGTCTCGACCGGCTTCCAGAAACAGCTCGAGATCGTGGGCGTCGGCTACAAGGCCCGGGTCGACCGGGACAACCTCGAGCTGAGCCTCGGCTATTCCAGGCCCAAGCTCTATCCCATCCCCAAGGACGTGGAGATCGTCTGCGAGAAGCCCACCCTCATCACCGTCCGGGGGATCGACCGGCAACGGGTCGGCCAGGTCGCCGACGACATCAAGCGCTTCCGCAAGCCCGACCCCTACAAGCAGAAGGGCGTCCGCTACGTCGGCGAACGCCTCATCAAGAAGGAGCGGAAGGCGGGGGTGACCAGTGCTTAAAGACAAAGCCAGCCTCAGGAACGAGCGCGAAGCCCGGGTCCGCCAGCGCATCCGGAAAACCCTCCGGGGGACGGCCGAGCGGCCGCGGGTCTTCGTCTTCAAGAGCAACCGCTACGTCTACACCCAGGCCGTCAACGACGAGACGGGAACGATCCTGGCCTCGGCCTGCTCGCTCGAGAAGGGTTTCCGCGAGCAGCACAAGAACACGAAGAACCTGTCGAGCTGCGAGGCCCTGGGCGAAATCATGGCCCAGCGGCTGAAGGCCCGGAACATCGCCGCGATCGTCTTCGACCGGGGGGCCTACCCCTACCATGGACGGATCAAGGCCCTGGCCGAGGCCATGCGCAAGGGCGGCCTGGTCTTCTGACGGGAGCCGAAGGAGTGAACGCCGTGAAAGATTCCGAACGCAGAACCGCCGTCACCGCCGCCGGGCCGGC
>Ga0194112_10011179_pt1 | contig 11152 bp, 10 predicted proteins | sample TA2MahC400mmetaG_FD_146191 | JGI IMG/M metagenome (GOLD analysis project Ga0194112, IMG submission 146191) | Freshwater microbial communities from Lake Tanganyika, Tanzania - TA2015016 Mahale Deep Cast 400m | ecosystem: Environmental > Aquatic > Freshwater > Lake | place: Tanzania: Lake...
CGCTCCAGCCACGTGCACTTAACAGGCAAAATAACGACGCGCACCAAAGTCAATGCGGACAGCGCTCAACGCTTCCGCTCACAGAAAATTGGTCGTTTTGAGTTCGCTCCAGCGTTGCGTTATTTTGCCAGGCGTTATGCGCAACGCCGCCTCCATATCGCCAGATCGCACTACAATGAATCTACCACCGATGGCCTACAGATTCCTCTGGCAACGAAGATTCGCCCGAATTCCACGACAGGAATGGCCGATCTTTTCTGTCTCAACTCCCGAAGGTCGTCTCAGTCCGTTCGACAAATTGTGGTGGACATCGACGATCGACGGCCGCTATTTTCGCAAATCTACCCGAGGTCGCTTCGCGTTAGGTCGCCTTGCGAAAATCTGCTACCTTGCGAGCGATGCGAGTGTCGCCATTTCAGAAACGAGTGAAGCTCTTCGAGAAGATCGCCAACTCACTCTCGACAAGGTCATCCAGTTTGATAGTCCAGTGTCGAGGAAACTTTCGCCAAGCCTTCGGATACGTCGCGGAGTTCCGCTTCTCGACCTAACCGGTCCAGATGTCCCATTCCTCAAATCGCTGGAGCGTTACAGGCTGATTGCCAATCGAGCCAATTTCTACGATCAGGTAATCTTTGGCAGAAACTCAATCAATTATCCCATTACTCAAGCCATAGCCAGATGTGCGTTTAGGAACCGATACTGCGGAATTATTTGGCAGAGCGTTCGGCAAACGACCGATTGGATATCGACCTCTCCAGATTGCATTGTTCTGTTTTGTGATAACGCACTGATCTACACTTGAGCTTCATATCAATGAAGGCGGCGCGGCGAATAACAAGCGTTGTCCGCAACGCCGCCTGACCGGAGTCAAGCAGCCTGGATGTTCAATCAGGATTTATCTCACGCGAGGACCTCTATGTCTCCCTCAAATATGGTAGCGAAGGCAAGAATTGCCAATCGTATCGTCGCTAGGCTTCTTGATACTGGACTCACCATACTGCTTTATTTCATCACAATATTCGCTTTCGGCCTCTTTCTCACTCCATCGCTCATCGAATTCGCCTCCTTATCATGCATCCTCTTGTATTATCTCCGCGATGGCTTCAATCAGGGTGCTGGTTTCAGCAAAGGCAATCGAGGTATTGTCACTGTCGACAAAGCATCATTACGTCCTTGCACGTACTACCAATCTTTCATACGGAACTTGTTCGATGGACAGTCTTTTCTTGTCGCAGCTCAATTTGCACTATCCACAATCTTTCTCTTCCTGGCAGCTACTCTCTTTGTTATTGATCTTTTCTTGGTAATCCTATCAGCTTCTGGAATGCGCGTGGGCGACCTTGTGGCTCGTACACGAGTCATCAACCTGTTCGATCAATTGCCCTCGCGCGATAACTCGACTGTGACCCAACCGACACCTTAGGACTGTGAGCAACGTCATCCGCACGCCTCGTCCCAAAACCATTCGTATCCGCGACATACTTACACGCAGACGATAAAGTCATGAACCAACTCACCCCATCGCCAGTCTGTTCGCCCACAGATTCCAATAATGCTGAAGTCTTCGTGGCGGCGCTGCGCATAACACTTTATAGGCGCAGGTAGTTCAAAGATTGGCGAAATGCAAAGTGCTCGCTCCATTGCTCGCTGCCGGAGCAACGAAACGTGGGTTCAATACCGGCGGCTCGCAACGGCGTGTTGCCTAAACGCTAGCTGCAATGGGCTCGATCCGAAATCTATCAGGAGATCGTGATGTCTTCCAAGAAGCCTGACTACTGGATTTTCTCTAATTATCCAGCCGGCAAGTACGGTGATTCAGATTGGGATATGTCCACAATTCTCAAACGGAAGAGATACTACTTCAGTGAGAAAGAGCGCAATCGCGGATACGTCAAACCCGGCGACATAGCCTATATGCGTATCTACGGCGAATCCTACATTGGCTATTTTACGATCGGCAAGTGGATCCCCGACCCGGATTCTTTCAAGAAGCACGAAGTCAGCGCAGGCTCATTCGAGATGAAGGATCCTATTCTTTGGCAACGGCCACTTCCACAAGAGCTAGTCATCCGCGATCTCTCCACGAAAGACATTCGTAGTCGGATTGCACGAACATCATTCGAGGATGCACTTACATTGAACGCTGCCCATAAAGTTTACGAGCGTCTTGGCTTCGGAAGTGCTGACGGTCAGATTTTCGTTCTTGAGAAGGGAATTGAGGAAGCCATCAAGCCGAATCTTCAATCCTTCGGATTACGTCTTGCCAGCAAGGAAATCTCCCAGCAGTTCGCAATGGGTCCTGGAGTAGGCCGTAGCGACCTGATCTGTACAGACAAGGATGGGAATTTCGTCGTTGTCGAACTCAAACGTGGCTTAATGTCAGACGAAGCAATCGGACAGATACTTCGCTACATCGGGTACGTCCAAGAGAATATCGCATCAGATAACCAGAAGGTCTCCGGCTGGATAGTAGCAGGTGATTACGATGAGCACCTCCGGCTAGCAGCGAAAGCTGCAGGCATTCGTTTGTTGGTAGTTCGATTAGGCTAGCATTGATTCTCAGCAATTCACGAGCCCACTGCAGCTACCAGCGGCAACAACGGCGCTCCATCATTTGATAAAGGATTACAGATGTCGCTCAAGGCTTTTGCTCACGTTTTGGTTTGCGGCTCCAGCCGCGAAAAATGAATCGTTGATAGCGGGTTCCGCCGCATCTTTTTCTAGTTCGCAAAAGCCCTGCGTTGTTGGGCGAGTCTATGAAAAGGCAACAGTCAAGAAGAAAATAGTACCCCGATTCGTTTTTCAAACGAGTTGTTGACGTCCGGGTGTAGACAGCGGTCAAAATCGATTGGTGCGCAGACTTATATTGTTCCTTGACCTGTGACTGAGTGGTGTGTGAGTCTCACGCCCTTGCGGGATGACTATCAATCTATCCAACCTGTCTCGGTATTATGGAGACGGTTATTCTATTGCATTCAGTCAGCCTGAGGCGCATACTAAACGTTTCAGCCTGGCAGGTGAGGAAGCAGACTCACGCTCCGGCTACTCGGCGCAACGATGCTGCCTCAGGCCGATGAGGTCGAGCCAAACGCTTGATCGTGAGCGGCTGATTGGGTTTTGGAATATACTGTGGTTGAATGCGTCGGATGCGATACGACGTTGAGTTCTTTAACATCCAGTAGACAGATCGAGCGAGCTTTCGGGCCACTGCACAGATAGCGCAACTGTGCCCTTTCTGAGCCCGGAGGTATTCATAAAAAGCTCTGAGTCCCGGATCGTGGCGGATCACCAGATAGGCTGCTTCGACAAAGGCCGTGCGGAGATACTTGTCGGACTGCCGGGCCAGATGACCGTAGGTCGTTCGATCAGCTGATTGACGGGTGTTGACGGCCAGACCTGCATAGCGAATGAAGCCCTGGATGGCCGGGAAGCGCCTGATGTCGGCAATCCTGGCGATGATGGTGCCGGCGTGGATGACCGCAATTCCGTGGACCGTGGAGAGGATCCTGTAATAAGGATGTTGTTCTACCTTATCCTTGATGCGGTTGTAGTAGAACTCGATCCTAGGGTTGAACTCATCGATGATCGCCAGCAACTCGGCGACAATGGCTTTCATCGGTTCCGGGAGATTGCAGCTCTCGATCCACTTGATGCCGTGGGGGCCGAAGATGTAGTGGTATGGAGCTCGGAAGTTATGTTTGGCAAGCGTGACGTGGATCCGGTTTTTGAGTTTGGTTCGGATCTGCAAGAGACGCTGGCGGTGATACAGCAGTTCCCGGAGAGTCCGGATTGCTCTGTCGGGGACATAGCAGCGGGCGATCAGGCCTGCCCGTGTTAACTGCGCCAGGGTCCGAGCGTCATAGGGAGCGCCTTGCCGTAACTCGCGAACTCTTTCGGACATCGCAGAAGTGGATACGGGGCAATGGCCGGTATTCCAACGCTCGCATTGGAATAGTCAGCAAAAACAAGAATGCACTGCGCAACATAGTGGTTCGCCGTGTGTTCACACCCATGAATGAAGAGATCCGTCGAATCATTCTGGATAAACAACACCTCCGCCATGACCGAGATGACACCGACTATCGGACTATTCTCCGACACCTCATCTTATGGTCTGCTTTTGAATCTGCTCTTGCCGCAGGTGAAATCTCAACGTATGACGGAGAAACCCTTCTATCCTTTCCTGCGGACGAGGTAGAGAAACAATCAGCCTCCTGTGAGCAACTTTTGCGTGATCGTCAACTGCTTTGGCAGTCAATCATCAAACTGAGAGAGTCACAACAAGCAATCGAAAGGAAATTGTCGTATGCAAAGACCAAACATAGATGAGCTACTTCGCGACAGGAAAGGCGTGACGGGTAACTACAGTTGCCCAGTCCACATCTCCGTCGAGGCTTGCTTGCATCTGTTCGAAGAGGCGGGCATTGAACCGCAACCCAAAACTGTTGGACGACTCGGTGATGTACTTGAGAATTTTGCACTTTATCTCCTCAGCGATTGGAGTGGTCGACAGATGACTCCGGACGATCTGGCAGACCGACTCAAGAAAGCAATCGGGTGAAATGGATGTCAGCCGCCTGCAGCTAACAGCAGGCACAATCGAGGCTGGCTCCTTTGTCAAGGCTAAGGTGAAGCAATTGGGGCGAACTCAGTAGAGTTCGCTTCACGCTGCAGTCATACACAAGAAGGGTGGAGTGCGGCACGGCGTTGCTCCTGTGGACGTCCTACACAAGCACGCACGACAGGGTGAACAACCCATACTTTCAGAGGTGACAATATGCCAACCAAGATTATCCTGAGTTCTCACGAGACTATCGTTTGTCCAAAATGCTCGGAGAAATTTCCACTGCATCAGGGAATCACCAAACAAACGATGGACAAGTACGAGAAGGAATTCGAGAATGAGTTCGCGAAACGAGGGGAAGAATTGAGGCGGGAGATTAAAAAGGAAGAAGAAAAGAAGGCACGAAAAGCCTTTCGCGACAGACAAGCTAACCTTCAAGATAGGCTCGTTGAGAGCGAGGAAGCTCGCAAGAAAGCGGAATCCGCAGTCCGCAAAGCTGTCAACGAAGCGCGAACCAAGGCTGAACAAGACTTCGAACTCGAACGGAAATCGATGAAGCAGGAGCTTGCGGAGAAAGACTCTGTACTTAAGGATTTCAGAGAGAAGGAACTGGCACTACGGAAGGAAAAGGAAAAGCTCGAGCAGGACAAGCAAAGTCTTGAACTTGATGTGCAGAGGCGCATTGACCAAGAACGCAAGACAATACAAGAACAAGCGTCCAAGACCGAAGCCGAAAAGTTCCGCCTGAAGGAAGCTGACTACAAGAAGAAGCTGGATGATGCTCAAAAGATCAACGACGAACTTTCAAGAAAACTTGAGCAAGGTTCTCAGCAATTGCAGGGCGAAGTGCTTGAATTGGAGGTTGAAGACATACTTCGCGCATCTTTCCCTCATGACAGGATAGAACCCGTTAGAAAAGGTCAACGAGGCGCCGATGTCCTCCAGAAGGTTTTCACACCCACAGGACAATTTTGTGGAACGATTATCTGGGAAGCGAAACGTGCGGAAAACTGGTCGGACAAATGGCTTCAGAAACTCAAGGACGACCAACTCGAGGCCAAAGCCGAGATAGCCGTTATTGTTACTACTGATATGCCTCAAGGTGTCGATGAGTCCTTCACTCTGCTCGGAGATATTTGGGTCGCAAGAGAGCATGTCGTTAAGCCCGTTGCACAGACTCTCCGTCAGATGCTCCTCGAAATGAACAACCTAAAATTAGTCAATACAGGGAAGAGCGAAAAGGTTGAAGCGCTCTACAACTACCTTTGCAGTGCGCAATTCACTCAGCGGGTCCGAGCAGTCGTGGAGACATTTGTCTCAATGAAAAGGGATCTTGACCAAGAAAAGAACGCAGTCCAAAGGTTGTGGAAGAAGAGAGAATCTCAGATAGAGCGAGTAGCTACAAATATGACGGGGATGGTCGGAGAGCTACAAGCGATTGCACACGAGTCGCTCCCACAACTAGAATCAATCGAACTACTTTCCCTTCCAAGCCCAAATGATAAATCAAACCAATGAACTTGCGTGACTGCTATAACACGCCCAACAACGTCACTCCATCATCTGAAGATGGATTACAGTTGTCGCTCCATTGCTTTTGGCGCGAGGGAATTAATCTTTGGTAGCGCCAAAAGCATCGGCGTTGTTGGGCGAGACGCTAGCCGCAAGCACGCTCTACATTCGTGACAACGATCGGACAAAGTAATGATTGAACGAATTAATCTCATTAGAAACGTTGGACAGTTCGATTCAACGTCTCCGAGCTCTATCGTTTTCAAACGCCTCACACTGATCTATGCTGAAAACGCCAAGGGCAAAACAACTCTGTGCGCGATTTTCCGCTCAATGGCTACAGGCGAATCCCTTTTCATCCGAGAACGATCAAGAATTGGCGCGCAGAGTCCACCCCACATAGTTATACAACTGACCGGATCGTCCCCGTCTCACGTTTTCCAGAATTGGAACTGGAATTCTACATATCCGAATCTCGCCATTTTTGATGACCTCTTTGTCGATCAGAATGTGTATTCTGGTCTTGAAGTGACCCCCGCTCATCGACAAAATCTCCATGAAATCATCATCGGATCGAGAGGTGTTGCCTTAGCACGATCGATGGAATCCCTAGCGAGTCAGATCAATTCGTTGACCTCAGAAATACGAAGGAAAGCTGATGCAATTCCAACCGATGTCCGTCAAGGTCTGAGTGTGGACAATTTCTGCGCACTGGCAAACAGACCTAACATTGATGAAGATATTCATGAAGCTGCCTCGCGTCTCACTGCCCTCTCGAGGTCAGATGAGGTTCGCAACACACCACTTTTTGACCCCATTTCACTTCCTACTGTCAACAAGGCATCTATCGAATCACTCCTTGGTCGTACCTTGGGTGATTTGGACGTGGCGGCACTCGAAAGGTTGAAAGAACATTTTACCGCCATAGGATCGAATAGTGAACAATGGATCGCGGATGGCATTCACCGCATACCGGGAGGCTCTACTGCTTGCCCCTTTTGTGCACAAGACCTTCGCAACTCACACGTGTTTTCCCATTACAGAGCATATTTCAGCGAAGAGTACGACAATCTAAGACTGGAAATCGACAGCACTCTATCAAACTTCAAGACTCAAATCGGAGCCGATGCACTTACGAGATTTCTCCGCACGCTTCAATCGCAGATGGACAGACATAGATTCTGGTCGACTCTTACAACCTTGCCGCCTTTGACTGTCGATGCAGACTCAATTACCTCAGTTTGGCAATCCGCACGCGACTCAATCATCTCCTTTATTGAAAAGAAGAAGTTATCACCCCTTGAACCTGTGCAGCTTGATGACAATGCGAATGCGACCATTGACCAATATCTCAACCTCTCGGACCAAATCAATCGATTGAGTGGCGCGCTCCTTGCATCTAATACGGCCATATCACAAATCAAGTCCGAGACTGCATCATTGTCAATCGCTGACGTTTCATCTCAGCTTACGACCCTTAAAGCTACAAAGGCGCGTCACTCGGCTCAAATCACTTCACTATGCGAGGCTTATCTGCAAGCTAAGAACACAAAGGCTGCAAAAGAGACAGAGAAGACTCACGTTCGACAACAACTTGATGAACATCGCCGCAATGTTTTCCCAGCTTATGCCTCATCAATCAATGAATACCTCAGAAGGTTTAGTGCAACTTTCAAAATCGAGGGCGTCGCAGCCTCAAATCCAGCTGGCAAGCCTAGTTCAACATACCATATTGTCATCAACAACAGCCCCGTTAGTCTATCTGGCTCAGTTGGAACCCCCTCGTTTAAGAACACACTCAGTTCTGGCGATCGTAATTCCCTTGCGCTGGCGTTCTACTTGGCTTCTCTTGACCACGATTCTAATTTGCCTAGCCTTACGCTGTTATTCGACGATCCAGTCTCCAGCCTTGATGAGCATCGAGAAGTCACAACGGTACAAGAAATTCGTCGCCTTTCTCAAAGCGCATCCCAAGTGATAGTTCTCTCGCACGATAAGTTCTTCCTCTGTCGAATTCTGCGCCACGCCGATCCGCAAAGCACCGCGACATTCGAAGTTAAGCCATGCCGGAACGGATCAATCTTGGATATCTGGGATCCAACGACAGATGTTCTTACCGAATATGATCGGCGCCACCGCATTCTCAGAGAATATCGTGCTTCAGCCATCGGCGATCCGCGCACAGTCGCAGAGAGCATACGTTTTGTTCTTGAAGGATTCCTCAGAGTTGCTAGACCTGAGCACTTCCTTCCAGGATCCCCTTTCCGAGACTTCTTCAACAAGGTGAGAGAGAATCTCAACCAGCCGTCAGAAATATTGAATCAATCGGACTTCAATGAGCTCTCAAACATTCTTGAGTATGCCCATCTATTTCACCACGATACCAATCCAGCTGCATCGACAGCAACTATCAATGAAACTCAACTTCGCACATTTGTTCAACGTACGTTAGATTATGTTCACAAGAGATAGAAGAACAACCGTGCCTGCGCCTAACAACGACACTTATATATTCACTTAATTTGACGGACAATTGAGTGGTGGCTCAACGGTTTTTGGCGCGTTTTGGCACGCCGATATCAAACGAGAGAGATCTTTCTTAGCACCAAAAACCACTGCGTTACGCCGCAGCCGTTATGTGCCAGCACGCGGCAAGATTGTGCAGATGCGCGAAGTTACTTCCTCCAGTAGAGAGAGGCCAATTCTAGTGATCAAATCTTGTTTCACATTACTCCTCGTCCTGACGAACTTCGCATGCGACCATGGAGCCAATCCTTTTCGACCTATACAAATCGGCGATTATGTTGGTACATTCTCTATTAGGATGGAAAATGGTACTACACAGGCTGGCGGAGCAATCTTCAGGTTTCGTACCAATACGTACTCTAGCACTCCGGAAAAGCTCTACTTGCCACCAAGTGGCGCTGGTTCCTACCGCCTGAACGGAAACACTCTCACACTCACCGACACCGTGCCACATACCGCTGACTTTGACCGGAGCCTGATATTGAACGGCGACTTCACCTACTTCAATGACGCAAACAAGATCACTCTTACTCAAGACGACACCAAGTATCGTCGATACCGTACCATCGAGCTAACGTTGGATCGGTGATAGCACGTCTTCTTGAGCTCAAATGTTCACAGAAGCGTGACAGCGCATAACACCTTATAAAAGGTCAGAGTCAAGAGAAAAGTCGTCGCTGTTGCCTTAGGAGAGGCATCAATCGCAACGTATGCGTGGAGGCCAAGGACAACCTGTACCGACGCTGGTCCTTAAATTTTATGCTGACATGGCAGGCTCCATCTATTGGCTTGGTGATTGTTGAGGAACGATCACCGCATGATACTATGCGAGGTTGCCTTTTCATAATGTAACCGTTATGCGCGAGTGGTTGATGATTGTCTTGTGGCGCACCATGCAAGCACCGCACAGAATGGTTGAGGGATAAAACCCCTCAGAAAGGAGCCATCATTGAAAGCCCTTTTGAGGAGGCCACGCCTTGCCTGAAGAGGATCTGCCGACACTCCCGAGACTACGGTTCATTACCGCAAGACGGAACCGGCGTTCCAGCTTTCCTTCAGCCGTAGGGTAACCATTGGGCTTGCCAACGAAGCGATGACCTGTTGGACTCTCTTGCCCCGTGGCTCCCTCTTAGTTTCCGTGCGCTGCTCGTTTCGGCGCAACATGCTCCCATTTTTCCACATTTCCATTCAGGAGATCCTCGATGAAAACCGATCTCTATACTCGCATCATCCTCACCGTGATTGCTGTTTGTCTCACGCTTATCGCATTCAAGATGTATTTTCAGCCGCAAGCCCTGAACGCACAAAATCCTCAAGATGATGTATATGTAGTTGGAGGCAGCCTCGAGATCGATAATGCTGACGAAATTGCACTGGCCATCTACAACCAACTTGATGGAATGAATGTCCGCGTCACTCGTTAGGGACAGTCGCAGACGGTAGTGCGCCACAAAACTCTGACTATTGTTTTGCACCTATGCATAACAGGCGGCGTAACGACGTTCCCTCTTTTGAAAAATAATATAGTGATCTCAATGGTCTTTGGTGCAGTTTGGCACGCCGAGGTCAAACGAAGGAGATTTGTCGTAGCACTGCAGGGAGTTGGTCAAACGGATATGCCAGAGCAATGAGGTTACCTATGGATGCAAAATTCTCCAAAGGTGATAAGGTCACATTGAAGGCCTTCGGGAACAAGGTAGGCATCATCGATGGCGAACCTAAGGAGAGGAGAGGCAAACTATTTTACCCTATTTCTATCAATCCGAGCGAACCCAGCCCGTACTATCCAGAGGATTCCCTCGAAGCATTTATCCCGCCAAAATCCGTCGAACAGTTGTTGAGAGCAGGCGAATTCTCGCGGAGTGAAGACTTTGTTCTATCGTTGATCTACAAGAAGCTGGAAAGGCCTTTGTCGGACAACCTCTATACTTTCTACGCATCTCGCACCGAGTTTCAGGTACATCAGTTCAAACCCGTTCTCAAGTTCCTCAACACAGCGAAACAAAGACTCCTTCTGGCCGACGAAGTTGGGCTTGGAAAGACGATAGAGGCCGGAATCATCATTACCGAGATCTCTGCGCGGTTGGGTGAGTTGTCGAGAGTCCTAGTTGTGTGCCCTTCAATGCTGACCATGAAATGGGAAAACGAAATGAAGAAGAGGTTTGGGCTGGAGTTTAACGTTTTGAAGAGAGATGACCTGATAAAATTCCTCGAAGGATATAGAGAATACGGTCAAGGACAGAAAGTCAAGGGAATCGTCTCTCTGCAGACTCTTCGGTCGGGTAAAATGATAGAGCGGCTAAAGGAGGTGGCACCGAACCTAGACATAACGATTGTTGACGAAGCACATTATATGAGAAATCCGGAGACCTTAAGTAGTGAACTTGGCGAGATTTTGTCCGAACAATCAGATGCGATGCTCTTTCTTTCCGCCACGCCGTTGCAGCTTGGAACCCCCGATCTGTTTAATCTTCTGTGGTTGCTTATTCCCGAGGAGTTTTCCGATTTTGCTTTGTTTCACAGCCTGATTGAGCCTAATGAGCATATAAA
>Ga0194112_10011183_pt1 | contig 11150 bp, 5 predicted proteins | sample TA2MahC400mmetaG_FD_146191 | JGI IMG/M metagenome (GOLD analysis project Ga0194112, IMG submission 146191) | Freshwater microbial communities from Lake Tanganyika, Tanzania - TA2015016 Mahale Deep Cast 400m | ecosystem: Environmental > Aquatic > Freshwater > Lake | place: Tanzania: Lake...
TCAGGGCGCCGAACAGAAGGGGAGCCGCCAGGGGAAGAAACGCCGTGGGATGGAGGGGCGCAGCCATGGCGCGGGCCCAGGCGAGGCCCAGGCCCCCCAGGAGCACGAGGCCCTCCCCCGGTCGCAGGGCGGCCAGGAGGAGGAGCCCCGGCACCAGGAGCAGGCCCGCGAGCGCCGACACCCCGCCGCCCGCGGGATCGAAGGCCGCGCCGGCCAGGGCCAGGGGGTTCCAGCCCACGTCGAGGGCGCGCTGGCTCCGGAGGTACTCGAGCGCTTCGCGGAAGGAGCCGTCGAGGGGCCAGGGGGCGGGGGCCTCCGGGGTCATGGGGGCCAGGGCGGCCAGGAGGGGAGGCGTCATCACCGCGAGGGCCAGGAGGAGCCCCGCGGTGGGGGGCGGAGAGCCTCCCGGCTGCGCGCCCCGGACGCCATGAGCTGCCAGGGCACAGAGCCCGAACACGGCCCCCAGGGGGCCGCTCCAGGCCGCGGCGGACACGACGGCCAGGAGGCTGCGCCCCGCAGCCGGGCCCGCAGCCAGGCGCTCCAGGGTCCACGCGACCAGGGCCGCCTCCAGCAGCTCGGGCCGCAGGGGCGTCCCCAGGAGGCCCGGGTGGGGCATGAGCGCGAGGGCCAGCACCGTCGCCAGGGCTGCGCGGGGCGCGGCCAGGCGGCGGCCCAGGGCCGCGACGGCCCCGGCCAGGAGGAGCCAGGCCGCGGGTCCCGGGAGGCGCAGCCACGTGGTCCCGCCCCCCACGCCCAGGTGGTCCCCCAGCAGGGCCCAGGGCTCGCGGAGCAGGAGGAAGAGGACACGGCCTTCCAGGAGGGCCGCGGGGAAGCCCCCCTCGTGCCCCGCCGGGGCCTGCCCGGCCCGCGGGAGGTAAAACACCAGCTCCGGGGGGAGGATCTCGGTCCGCAGGAGCACCACGAGGCGGAGCGCTGCCCCGAGCCCCAGGGCCCCCAGGGTCAGGCGCTCCACCGCAGAGGTCCCGGCGAGGAACCTCCGGAGCTCCTTCCCCCGGGCCCGCAGCGCTGCCAGGAAGGCCAGGAAGGCCAGGAGCCCTGCGGCGGCGAGGCCGCGGGTCCCCGGGACCGGCGCGGGCGGGAGCGGCTCTCCAGCGTCCCCGGGGTCCAGGCCGCGGGCCTCATCCCAAAGGTGTGTGGGGGGCCGGGGCGCGCAGGCCTCCGCGAAGAGCGCGGCCAGGTCCCCTTCCGGCAGCCCCGGGAGCAGGGCTCCCTGGTTCTCCGGGGAAGGGTCCCCAAGGAATTCCATGGTGAGTCCGCCCTCCAGCGATGGCGACATCGCCGCGCGGACCGGATGGCCGTGGGGGGTCCTCAGGCTCACGACGGCCCGGCACTCCGGGCCCAGGGTGATGGCGTCCACCGTCCAGCCCCGGAGACCTCCCCGGGGACCGGTGGCGTCCCGGAAGAACGCCGCGAAGCGCTCCTCGTGGCCGTCCTGCAGGACCCCCGGCGCAGGGGTTCCGGCCAGCGCGACGAGGACGAGGACCAGGGAGGTCATGGCGGTCTCCGGGCGAAGAGCCGGGGGCGCGGCGGCGGGCCCCCCCGCGGGTTCCGCTTGGCAAGCTCCCCGCGCGGGGTACCATACGACCGCACCGGTGGTGCGCGCAAGGGAGAGCGACGGTGGAGGTCCTGCGAGGGGGTCTGGCAGGTCCGAACAGGTCCGTTGAGCTGCGTGCGCCCCCGCGGCGGCCGACGCAGGCCTGCCCGTCCGCGGATGTGGTGGATTGAGCGGGGAGGGTTTCCGTGGATCGACAGAAGCGGGTGGCGCCATGAGACGCTGGGGAGGTCGGCTGGGACTGCTCCTCCTGTCCCTGGCCGCGGGGCTCGCCCTGGTGGAGGGGGGCGTTCGCCTGGTGGTGGGCGACCGGCTCCCCATCCTCCTTGCCCCGCAGGATCACCTCTGCGACCCGGAGCTCCCCGGCGTCCCCTACCTGCCCTGCCCGGGACGGCGCGGGGCCACCAACAACCTCGGCCTCCGCATGGCCTACGACGTGACGCCCGAGAAGCCCCCCGGGGTCCGTCGCATCGCGATCGTGGGCGACAGCGTCACGGCCATGCCGGGCTCCGGCAGCGGCCCGCTGGAGCTCTTCTCGGTCCACCTGGAGGCCCTGCTCCGGCGTTCGGCGGGAGGGCCGGTGCAGGTCCTGAACCTCTCCCTCCCGGGTCTCTCCCTGGAGCAGGAGCTCCGCGCGGCCCGGGCCCGGGTGGTGCCCCTGGATCCCGATCTCGTGGTCTTCGCTTACTGCTACAACGACCCCCGGCCCTCCCACGTGGAGGCGAATCCGAACCTGCCCTTCAGCCGGGTCTTCCACTCCTGGAACCTGCTGCTCCTCTTGCTCTACGAGCGGGACGAAGGGGGGTCGGAATGGTACACCCCGGGCAGCGACGCGTTCCGGGACCTGGAGGGGACGTTTGCGGACCTCGGGCGCCTCGCCCGGGAGCGGCCCGTGGCCGTGGCGGGCCTCCCGCTCCTGGAGGCTCCCGGCCACCCGCAACCCCACCTGCGGGTGGTGGAGACCCTCTGCCGGCGGAACGGGATCCCCTACCTCGATCTGATGCCCCTGCTGCCCGCGGACCTCACACGTCTCCGGGACCGCGGGACGGACAGCCTCCACCTGAGCGCCCTCGGGCATCAGGCCGTGGCGGAGGCCCTCCACCGGCTGCTGGCCCGGGACCCGGCCGCGGGACGCGGCGCTGCCCGCGTTCCTTGATTCTCCATCGAAGCACGCGCACCCCCGCAGCGACCGCCGTCTCTTCCACGTTCGTCGAGGGTCAAGTGTGTCTCCTGACTGCCGCGCCGTCCACGTTCGTCGGGGGTCAAGCGTGTCTCCGGACTGCCGCGCCGTTCACTTCCGTCGAGGCACGTGCGCCCCCGCAGCGACCGACGCAGGCGTACTCTTCAGCGTACGTCGAGGAGGGAGCGAGGAGGTAAGCCGTGGATCGACGGAAGTGGACGGCGCGGTCAGTGGGCGCAGTCGACGGGCGCGGCGAGGTCGTAAGGAAACTGGGCGTGCTCCGTCAGCTCCAGGAGGGCCGGGTGCTGGCCCCACCCGCGGCAGACCCAGCCGTCAAGGAAGTCCACCAGGTCGACGCCCTCGACCCCGCGGTCCGGGAAGTCCGGGCGGGGGAAGTAGTTGAACACCGCGTCGTAGATGCCCCGGGGCACCGCGTCCACCGCATCCCAGGCCTCGGGGTCGTCGGGGCCGTCCGCCAGGTCCCGCAGGAGCGCGGCCACCAGCGCGGCGGAGAGATCCCCGAGCATGCCGCCCGTGGTGGTCCCCTGGGCGAAGGGGCTGCCGGGCTCCTCCGTGTCCAGGACCAGGTAGACGCCCGCGGGCCGGGAGTTGACGAACCAGCGCGTGGAGGAGGACGCGCAGGCGAAGAACGCGGCGGCTCCCTCGGTCCATGCCCGGGTGGGCAGGTCCCGGGTCCACGCATGGCCTCCACCCGGGTGGCTGTCCCGGCTCACCCGGTCCAGGATCAGCTTGAAGAACTCCTTGAGGATCACCATGTCGTCGTACTCGTCCCGGTCCGCGTCCTTGCCCTGGATGCTGAGGGCCCCGAGCTCCGAGCAGAGGCCCGCGTCGTAGAGGACCTGGCTGCAGTAGAGGGTGTCCGTGGTGTCCGCCCCCGTGGCCCAGTAGGCCTCCAGGAGCCCCAGGCTCCGGCCGGTCATGAGCCGGATCTCGTCGTGGCCGGCCACCAGGGTGTCGAAGATGTTGAAGGCCCCCGCGAAGTCCTCCTCGGGGATATCGAGGTCGTGCACGGGCCAGTCCTCGTGGTGCTCCTCGAAGACCAGCCCGTTCACCCTGTAGACCTGCTTGAACTTCGGGTGGTTGTAGAGGCGGATGTCCCGCAGCCCGCTGCCCGCGTCGGTGCGGGTCCGGACCGCCAGGTAGACCCCGGGCGCCTCCGGGCTCTTGTAGGTCAGCTCGTAGCGTCCCCAGCGATCCGTCCACGCGGTGCCCAGGAGCTGGTCCCCCGCAGCCGCGTACAGCTCCACCTGGGCGTGGCGCGCGGGCTTCCAGGTGCGCGCCTGGAAGCCCCAGCGGTCGAAGGCCCTGTCCTCGTAGCGGACCCGCCCCCGCAGCAGCCGGCCGCAGCTCGCGTTGCTGAAGGTCGCCACGGTGACCCCGTCCCCCGCGCCGCCCATGTCGTCGGTCCAGGGCGCGAAGTGACCGTCCACGGTCTCCACGTCCCCGCAGTAATGCAGGGTCACCGTCCAGTCGGCACCGTCCCCCCCGCAGTCCTCCCAGAAGTCCACCCGTACCGTGTAGGTGCCCACCGGCGCGTGGCCTTCGGGCCAGAAGATGTTCTCGTGGTTCACCCAGTCCATCAGGCACGCGGGGTTGGAGTCCAGGTCCAGCCAGCCCCCGCTGGGGCATGTGTCGTTGCCGTAGTAGATCTCGCAGCCCCCGGGCTCCACCACGTGGAGATCCACGTCGGTGCCCGTGTCCCAGGCGATGCTCACCTGGATGTCCCCCGACCCGACGGATTCCACGGTGAGGGCCTTTTCCCGGTAGGGGAAGACCGCCCCGGTGACGTCCACCGCGGCCACCCGGACCTCCAGGGTGGACGGCGGGGACTCGGTGTCCAGGTAGGGGCGCAGGAGAAGCAGCAGCTCCTCGTCCCCCGCGGAGCCTTCCAGGGGCTTCTGGTAATACCCCTGGAAGCCCTCCGCGTCGACGATCAGCCCGATGATCTCCTTGGAGAACACGTAGCCCTGGAAGTCGACGTGGAGCTTGGAGGAGCCGCCGGTGATGATGAAGTCGTTGCCGTACAGGAAGGTGATGGGCTGCAGGGTCCCGGTGGGCGTGGGGGCCGGTCCGTCCACGAAGATCGCGCCCTCCACCCGCAGGGGAAGGGTCGGGTCGTTCTCCAGGCGGAGCCTCAGGAGGGAGTCCGTGAGGGTCTCGCCGGTCTCCGGGTCCGTCACCGTCACGGGCACGGGGTAGCTTCCGTCCGGCCGCGGATTGGCCGGGGACACCGTGTAGCTGACCCGGTAGCTGCCGTCTCCCAGGTCCTGGACGAGCTCCCCGCCCGGGGTGTAGAGCCCGTCCAGCGCCGAGAAGTCCGCCGCGACGGCAAGACCGGGCAGGACGGCCCGGACGGTGAGCACCACCTCCTCCCCGTCCGCCACGAGGAAGGCATGGGGCTCCACGGCCTCCAGGCGGAACGCGGGGTTGTGCACCTGGAGGGTCACCGCGTCGTCCGTCTCACCGAAGGTTCCGTACGCCGCGGCCTCCAGGGTCATGACGCCCGAAGGGTGCTGCGCGGTGTCCAGGATCAGCTCCGTGGGCAGCTTGACGTCCGTAAAGACCACCGCACCGTTCACCGCGAGCTCCACGGCCTCGGGCTCCCACTCCGGGACCCCGACGGGATCGAGACGGATCCGTATGGGACCGGAGACCTGCGCCGCGTCCCCGGGGGCCGCGATGCGGATCCCGTAGCCTCCGACCGTTGCGTCCTCTCCGGGAAGGGTCTCCCCTCCGGGGCCTCCGTCCGACGTGCCGCCACGATCCTCCGGGGAGCCCTCGTCCCGCCCCGCGTCCCCGGGCCCGGGATCCCGGGTGTCTCCGCCCCCGAGGATCCAGTCGTAGCCAGGGGACGTGCCGGTGTCGCCTCCCCGCGGCCCTTCCCCCCCGGAGGGCGCGCCGCCGCATCCGATCAGGACGAGCGCAAGCAGCACGAGCCGTGGCGACGGGTGCGTGGTCATGCCTTTCCCCCGGTCGGACCGGGACCATGGTACCTCGCGGGCCCCGGGCCTGCAACGTCCGGCGCCTGCCCGGTAGCAATGTCGTTGACTGGCGAAAACCCGGTACTGGCCTGTCCAGGCTGAGAACGAAAAGGCCGGGGAGAGGGTTTCCCCCCGCCTCCCCGCGGGGGATGACACGGGACACCGGCTCGGCTACAGTCACTCCATGCGCAGCCCCATCGGCCTCCTCGTGCTCCTCTCCGCGTGCGGCGCCCCGGGGGGAGACCCCTCCGCGACGGCCCCCGGGGACGGCTCCGGGGATGTCGCCGCGGCCCGGGACGTCGCCGGGACGGATGCGGTGCGGCCCGGGGCGGACGCGACGTTGCAGGAGGCGGGGCCCTGCCCCGAGGGCCCCGGAGTGGTGTGTTGCCCGGGGGACACCAACGGCTGCTCCCCCGACGCGCGCCAGATCTACACCTGCACCGCGGACGGCACCGGCTGGGAGGGTGTGGACTGCCTGGATGCCGGGGGGGAGCCCACCCTCTGCCTCGAGTCCGTCGCCCATCCCCTGGGCTTCTGCACCGCCTGCGTCCCCGGCGAGCGGCGCTGCGAGGACGACGACACGGTCTTCCGCTGCGGGGAGGAGGGCCTCGGGTGGGCCTTCCACCAGGGCTGCGACGGCGAGCTCACGGGGAAGATCTGCCTGGAGGGAGCCTGCATCAGCCAGTGCGAGGTGAACGCCAAGCAGCCGGTGTACATCGGCTGCGAGTTCTGGGCCGTGGACCTGGACAACTCGTTCCTGCCCTGGCGGGATCTGGACGCCCAGGGCGCGCAGTTCTCGGTGGTGGTGTCCAACCCCTCGCACCGCTACCCCGCGACGATCACGGTGGAAGGGGTGGAGGGCCCGGTGACCGGGGATTCCTCGGGCCTCCCCTTCCCCACGGAGCCCCTGCCCCCCGGGGGGCTGCGTATCTACAACATGCCGCGGCGGGACGTGGACGGAACCGTCCTCGCCCCCCTCGCCTACCGGCTCCGCGCCTCGGTGCCCATCACCGCCTACCAGTTCAACCCCCTGGAGAACGTGGACGTGTTCAGCAACGACGCGTCCCTGCTCCTGCCGGACCACGTCGCGGGGAAGTACTACTTCGTCATGACCCGGGAGGAGACCTGGGAATACCTGCGGAGCTACCTCACGGTGGTCGCGATCCGGCCCGGCGACACCCACGTCACCGTGGACGTCACCGCACCCACCCTGGTGGGCTCCACCGCGGCGGGGGACCCCATCCCCCACCTGGAGCCCGGGGACACCTGGAGCGGCACCCTGCGGCAGTTCGACGTGCTGAACCTCGAGACCGACGCGGTGGGCGCGGACATGACCGGCAGCATGGTCCTGGCGGACCGGCCGGTGGTGGTCTTCGGAGGCTCCGAGGCCTCCAACGTCCCCAACACGAACCACTGCCTCCTGCCCCAGGGGGTCTGCGAGTGGGACGGCATGACCGCCTGCGCGGAGCACCAGGACTGCAACGACGCGGGCTTCGTCACCTGCTGCGCGGATCACCTGGAGCAGCAGATGTTCCCGGTGAAGAGCTGGGGGACCCGCTACGTCGCGGCCCGCTCCTACCCGCGTAACCAGGAGCTGGACAGCTACCGGATCATGGCTGCGGAGGACAACACCCTCGTGACCACCCTCCCCGTGCAGGTGAACATCCCCGTCCTCCACCGCGGGGAATGGGTGGACTTCGAGTCCGGGCAGGACTTCGAGATCCAGGCCTCCCGGCCGGTCCTCGTGGGCCAGTACCTCGCCTGCAAGGAGGCGCCGGGGCCCAACCTCCAGGGGGAGCTGGAGCCCGGGGACGCGGGGATCGGCGATCCCGCGTTCATCCTCCTGGTGCCGGTAGAACAGTTCCGGACGGACTACGTGTTCCTCGCGCCGGACAAGTACGCGCTGGACTACGTGACCCTGGTGGCGCCCACGGCCGCGGAGGTGTGGTTCGACTGCCCGGAGCCGGACCCGGCGCGGATCCCGTCCTCCTGCGCCCCCGTCCCGGAGGAGGACTGGTCCTGGCTCATGAGCGGCGAGTACAAGGCCACCCGCTTCCCGGTGCCGGACGGGGTCCACCGGGTCCACGGCTCCGCGGGGGTGGGCGTCTACGCCTACGGGTACGACGAGCGGGTGTCCTACGGCTACCCCGCGGGCATGGACATCGCGGACCTCGGCCTGGTGAAGGAGCCCGGGGAGGACTGATCCCGAATTTTTTAATAATAGGCCGTGGATCCATGGATGTGCATGGTGCTGTGAGAACCTCGCCACCAGGGGAATCGCATCTTCTTGCCGAAGTCGTCGAACACCGTCTCGATGCGTACTGGCGTCAACCCTGGACTCCCCCAAGAGCGGTTGCATCACGCGGGATCAGCCAAGTCAACGTGATTTTGATGCGTTTGCTCTGACCTCGCCACCTGCCGTTGCATTTCCAGCGCGCATTCCTTATATAGTCTGGCCGGCACGGAGGCTCCCATGGGACGGACGGCGGCAGGTTCCCGGCTCTTCCTGGTCATGGCGCTGACCCTGGCGGCCTGCGACGGCGGCGGCACGGGGGACGAGGGGCCCGCGGCGGACACGGACGACGTCGCGGCGCCCGGCGATGCGGCGGGACCGCCGGATGTGGGAGCCGGGGATCCGGAGGTGTCGGACGCGGGGGCCGCCGCGGACCTGGAGCTCCGCCCGGAGCCCCCGCCGGACCTACCGCCGGAGTTCTCCTGCGCGCCCATGGAGAGCCTCACGTCCTGCGGCACCGTGGGTCCGGCGCCCGGGGATCCCGCGGCCAATGCCCAGTGGGTGGGGACCAACGCGGTCCCCCTCCGCTGCACCGACGGCGCGGGGGAGCACTGGGACTTCGACATCTTCGCGGACGGGTTCCAGGACCGGGCGCTCTTCTGCATGGGCGAGGTCCATGGTTCCATGGAGATCGGCCCCGCCTCCGCGGATCTCATGGAAGCCCTGGTGCGGGGCGCGGGGGTGGACACCCTCGCGCTGGAGATGGGGATGGACCTCTCGGAGGCCCTCGACGCGTACGTCGAGTCGGGGGATGAATCCCTGCTGGACGACGGGCTGTTCTGGGGCCAGTACACGGACGTGATGTTCCGCAAGGCCCTGCCCCGGCGCGCCCGGGCGATCTTCGAGGACACCGGGCTCCGGGTTCGGCTCGTGGCCGTGGACACCCCCCAGCGCCTCGCGTGGGTCAACGAGCGCATCACCGAGGTCGCAGGGACCCTCGACGCCCAGGCCGCAAGCCTCCTGCTGGACGTGCTGCCCCCGGCCCAGGAGCCCCCGTACGGCAACTGGGGCATGGGCCTGGACACCGCGTACGTCAACCTGACGAAGAACTACCACCAGCACGTGGTGGACCACCGGGACGTGATCTGCGCGGAGCTTGCAAACGAGGCCTGCGAGGACCTGGAGTTCCTGGCCTGGGCCCTCTACACCGGCGCACGCTTCAACAGCTCGGACTTCACCGCGGCGATGATGGGCCGGGGCAATCCGCTGGAGCTCATGACCTGGATGACGGAGCGCGAAGAGCTCCTCGAGCACAACTTCCGGCGGGCCATGCCCGACGGGACCCGGCTCTATGCCCACATGGGCGCGGCCCACTGCGCCAAGGGGGGCTGGAACGTCGCGGGGCTCCTGGATTCGGCCCACCCCCCGGCCCAGGGCCGGGTCTACTCCGTGACCCCCGCGTACGGGGCGGGCAGCAAGATCTTCTATGGCTACTCGGCCCAGGCCGTTCCCCCGGAGCCCGCGGCGGCCGCGTCCTCCCTCGCGCAGCTCCCCCTCGAGAACTACTTCCTCGCGACGGCCCACCCGGGCGTGGACTGCTCCGCCAACCCCTTCGCCGATGAGGTTGCGGCCCGGGTCGGCGGCGCGTACGGCGTCGCCTACGACGCGTTCTTCTGGTTCCGGACGCTCACGCCCGAGCAGAGCGGCTGGTGGAAGCCCCGCCGCGCCTGGGAAACCGTGGGCGTTCAGGACCCCGCGGAGCGCCTGCGCTTCGCGGACGAGGTCCTCGCGCGGCTCTCCTGCCGGGCCGGATCCTCCCGGTAGGCGGCAATCCGGATCAGGTCAGGGGTTGACACCTCCGCGCCAACCGGGATATAGAACGTCTGTTCGGATCTCGTTTACAGGCCGTGATGTTCGACAGGCAGCCGGCGGAGGCCCCGGGAGGGGCGCTCCAGGCACGGGTAGACAGGAGGGGAGCAGACCATGAAGCGGATGACGGTGTGCGCGGTGCTTCTCGCGGGTGCCCTGGCCTTCGCGATGGTGGCGGGGTGCGACAGCGGCGGTGGCGGTGGTGGCGGCGGCGGCGACGACACCACGCCTCCCCCGGAGGACACTGCAGGCGGCGACGACACCACGCCTCCCCCGGAGGACACTGCAGGCGGCGTGGACACGGATCCCGGCACCGACACCCTGGTGGAGGACCAGGGCGGCGGCGAGCCCGTGGACTTTGCGGCCGCGGTGGAGGGCTTCGGCATGGACGGGAACCTGGTGGCCGGCGTCACCGTGGAGATCTACGACAACGCCACGGGCGAGGCCACGGGGGTCAAGCAGGTGTCCGACGAGTCCGGCAAGGTGGTCTTTCCGGGCCTCACCAAGGGCAAGCTCTACGGCTTCAAGTGCACCCTCGAGAACTACAAGCCCACGTTCACGTGGAACAACGAGGTGGGCATCATCGACGAGGAGACCATCTGGATCGTGCCCAACACGGTCTTCCAGATGGCCCTGGGCCTCGCGGGCCTGCAGGCCCAGCCGGGCAAGAGCGTGGTCGCGGGCGCGATCTACTGGCTGGACGGCCAGGAGGTGGAGCATGCGGTGGGCTGCGCGACGGTGACCGCGGAGCCCGCCACGGACGACATCCGGTACATGGACGCGGACAACGGCCTGCCCACCACCATCGAGAACCAGCCCGCCACTGCGTGCGCAGGCACCAAGGGCAACGGCCGGTTCGTGGCCGCGAACCTCGAGCCCGGCCAGGCCACGCTCACCGCGGTCGACGGGGACGGTGGCACCATCGGTGCGACGGTCCTCTGGTCCATCGCGGACTCCATCGCGGTCAGCAACATCTACGCGAACCCCGACGTCACGGAGAACCCCACCACCGCGGCCTGCGGCTGCGCGGAGTAGGGTATCGCCTCGACGTCCGCCCCGCCGCCGGCATGCGGGGCCCCCCCCGCCGCCGGAGGCCCAGCGCCCGCGTGACGCGGGCGGAAGGAGGTCGCGCATGGTGACCCGAGGACTGTTCGCGTGCTGCGTGGTGGTCCTGGCCCTCATCGGAGGCGGCACGGCCGCGGCCCAGCCCGCCCCCGCGGAGGTCCTCGTCCTCGACGTGGAGCCCGAGGCGGACGACGGCGCCGCGGCGGACGAAGGCGCCGAGGCGGACGA
>Ga0194112_10011184_pt1 | contig 11149 bp, 10 predicted proteins | sample TA2MahC400mmetaG_FD_146191 | JGI IMG/M metagenome (GOLD analysis project Ga0194112, IMG submission 146191) | Freshwater microbial communities from Lake Tanganyika, Tanzania - TA2015016 Mahale Deep Cast 400m | ecosystem: Environmental > Aquatic > Freshwater > Lake | place: Tanzania: Lake...
GCCAGACAGGCCCCGGTCTTTTTCAAAGAACCCAGATTCGCTCATCAATTCGTAGCGGGCCAGCACCGCGTCTATGCCCGTGTACAGGGCCAGCCCGATCACGGCAAAAACCAACACGATGCCCAGGAGGGCCGAGCGTCTGGTCGCTTGAGAAGCCCTGCCGGCAATCACCATCGTTGTGATACAGCCGAGCAGCGCAACGATTCCCATTCGGGACATCGAGAAAACGAGCGCCAGGCCCATCAACACCAGCCAAAGCAGCATCCACACCAGCTGCGCGGAGCCCGGGGCGCCGATCGCCTGGCGCAGCGTGAGGTCTCGCTCCTGCAAAAGGCGCACGGAGCGGTAATAAAGGAATCCAACCCCGCAGCAGAGCGAGAAGTTCAGGAGGAGCGCGTAATGGTTACGGTTCAGCAAGGTCCCGTGGGCGACGCCCGTGTGGCTGCGCACCGCCACTCCCCATATGCTATCAAAAAATCCAAGGTACTGAGCCAGGCCGTACAGCGCCTCGAAAGCGCCCAACGCGATGACGCAGATGATCAGCGCCTTCATGGCGGCTCGGCTGCGGAATCCATTGGACGTCAGCAGCATGATGAATACGTAGGCGAGCGCAAGACAGAAATGGAGAGTCGTCGAGTAAGCTGCGACTGTGTGCGGCTGCGATGCGGGACCCGATAGAAGTCCACTAATAGGATTGAGGAGCTGCAGTCCGGAAAGCGCCAGGAGAAGCACGAAGGGAAGAAAATTCCACCAACCCGCGAGTCTGAATTCCCCCCGCCAAAAATCCGAGAGCAACCTGACGGCGAACACGGCGGTCGCGCAGATGATTATCACCGCCATGGCCCAGGGCTCGGCAGAGCCAAACGCCAGGACGGCAAAATATACAATCAGAATCACTCCGATATCACACAGCATCCTTCAACCCTATTTTAGGCGCCGCAGGCGCTTTCGGAGTGCGGCAGCTTGCTGCCGCTTTGAGGACGTACATTAAAGCGGGAGCAAGCTCCCGCACTCCGAAGGCATCCGGCCGTCCCCTGCGCATGCTCAGTTTTTTCCGTGAAATCAGTGCAATCTGTGGCTGCATTTTCCCTGTTTGTTTTATTTGTCTGCTTAGTGAATTATGTTTTCCCTCTGATGCCTTCGAGTCTCTGGCGATTCAATTGGTAAATAGCCACGCCATCCAGCCACAGCGAGCCTTTGAGCCGGTTGTCAAATTTAGAGGACGGATCCCGCCTCAATGTCAGCTCCACCGCCTTACATCCTTCTTTGACAATGAAAGGCACCGAGACTTTGCTCCATGCGGTCATCCCGGGGAGATTGCCGCTGCGGCCCTCTGCGCAGGCGGCTTCCGGATACCCGTGAATGGAGAAATATGGCGTCTGGTCAGTAGTGAGCCCGTCCGTGCGCACATAATAATCCAGATTGTAGGCGCCGGGTTCGAAAATCGGGACGATCTGGCTGAGATGCGAAAAGGAGAGGTTTGCACCGCCGAACGTAATCCGCAGGCTTTTCAGCCCCTCGACGCGATTGTGCAGGTCGATCAGAAATTGCATTTCCCGCGAATCGGCGGGATAGCGCCAGTCAAATCCGCCGCGAAGCATTTCATTTTCGAACGAGCCGTTCCAAACCAGGTTTTCCGGAAGATTCGGGGGAGCCCCAAATCTACTGTCCTGCATCGCGCCGGCTTTTGCGAGGGATCTGTCCCAAACCCGCAACGCTTCTTCGACGCGGCCTTTAGCCAAAAGGCGTCCGATATAGTCGTTGCCAATAGAAACTTTGAATATAAAGTTGGCGGGAATTTCATTCTTCAGGCAGCGCTGCCATACGGGGCGGGCGAGCTCCAGCTCATCCCGGCCAATCAGAAACTCGAGATAGTTGAGATTGGATTCAATGTTGTCCGGTATCAGTTTCCCGAGGATCTCCCGGTGATCGGGATCCGCCTTCCAGGCCATCTCGGTCGCGATACGGAGTTTGCTTTTATCGTATTCGCAGGCGATCTTGAACGACTCATACATCTTCGCCAGATTTCCGCGCCGCAAAAAAAAATTTCCTGCCTGCCACCGGATAATGGGCGAATACCTGCGCGTCGCAAAGGCGTTTTCCAGGGCCGCTTCCGCCTCGCTGTTCCTGCCGGCGCGCTCGCAGGAATCGGCCAGATCGACCCATGCCTGGCCGAGCCGCGGGTTCAGTGCCAGGGCCTGCCGGTAGTCGCTGATGGCGCCGGGGATATCCACTGAGCCTACGGAATAGTGCCGGAGGCGCCCGCGATGCCACCAGAGCGTCGGGTTGGATGAGTCGAATTTCAGCGCCTGTGTGTAGGCATCCACGGTTGGCCGGTCCTGAATGATCCGGTCAGCCCGGTACACGCCCCAGCTCCAGTAAACAACCGGCGCCAGGATTGCAACCACCGCCAGCGAGAAGAGGATGCGGCAGGGCAGAGACCTCGTCGCAAGCGTAAGCAGGTTCCTCTCCATTTTGATGATCGGCATGGCCCCAATATAAATGACCGGACAGGCACATTGAAATAAAAAACCGAATTCCCAATTTCTTCTGCATCCCCGGTTCAGATCGCGGGTGCTGACCAAAAGAAAAAAAGAAACTTGTATTATTTCTGTTGACTCTGACGATAAGCATGTTTAGCATGATAATCATCCGTGTAATAAATTTGCTTGTGCTTGCCTCATTGGGGATTAACCCTTACCGGAGATGGAGGTCAAAATGGTTAGGCGCTTCATCGCAGTAAAGGCGCTCGCGGCAGTAATTTCGCTATTGATGGTTGTTGTTACAGCTCCGTTTTCACTTGCGGAGACGGTTGCCGCAGCTCCCCTGGGCGCTGTTGTTACGGCGGGCAGCGTAACCGTCGGCGATGCGGCAGCTCCGACGGGAACGACAATCTTTGCCGGGGATCGCGTGGCATCAGACGGCCCGGCTCTGATTGCGCTGAACGGCGGAAGCCGGATAGAAATGACAAAGGCGGCCGCCACCTTTAGCCGCCAGGGCGGCACTCTAACGGTTCAGGCGAACCAGGGACTGCTGCGCTTCAATTTTGTTAAAGGCGAAAACGTCCGGATCAAAGCCGGGAAATACACGTTTACGTCCACCAACGATTCCGCGCATGTAGGCGAGCTCGGCCTGACCCGCGATGGCGAAATAGCCATGAACGTGACGGAAGGATCGTTTGCGGCCCTGGACACTTCAACGGGTACAACCAGTGAAGCGTCTCTTGGCAATCCCGTCGTGGCTGCTAATCCTGGAGACGGTAGCCAGAAGGGTGCCGCGACTGCAGGCGCGGGAGCAAAAGCAGGATTGAGCACCGCTGCCAAGGTGGCGATAATATTGGGGATTGCCGGAGGCGCCGGCCTGGGTATCGGCATTTACATGGCCACCAAGTCGCCATAGCTTTTCCGGAAATGATAGGTTCTTGTCAGAAAGGCCGCCCTTTGTGGCGGCTTTTCTGTTCTAGCAGGGCCCTATGATTCTAGATTGCAGCGAAATCGTGCCGGAGAAGCTTTGGGTGGGGGCTTTTGTGCAACTCGACGATGTGCCGCTGCTCCGGCAGATGGGGGTGACAACCGTCGTCAGCCTGCAGAGCGACAAGGATGCCGCGACCTGCGGAGTCCCCGTCAAAAAATTGCTTAATGCCTACAGCAAAGCCGAGATAGAGCTACGCCGCGTGGCGACTCCCGATTTCGATCACGGAGCGCTGGCGGCAAATCTCGATCAGAGCGTGGCTGAAATCGAAGCCGCCCTGGCGCCGCGCTGGGCGAAGGTATATCTCCATTGCACGGCCGGCATCAACCGCGCGCCTACTGCAGCCGCGGCATTCCTCGTCCGGGCCCGGGGATGCTCGGCCCAGGAAGCCTATGAATTTGTCCGAGCCCGGCGCCACTGCAGCCCATATCTTGAAGTATTGCAAAACTACGAAATGTCCCTGAAGAACGGGACGAAATAGCCCTGCACGCATTTGCGTCCCTGCCTGGCGAACTTCTCCGACACCCTATTTAGGTAGTACTGCTTATTGAATCGCGCTTTGAACCCGCTATTTTATTCCTAACCCCCGCATAGCCGATCCCCTAAATCCCCCTTGACGCTTATCCCCCCAGGAAGAGCCCGTCGGATCCCTGCCCCCCCGCGAAAGGATTCACGCCTTGAGTAAATTACTCCAAATATTTTTGCTGCTGCTATTGACGTCAAATGCATACGCCGGGGAAGGCGCCGGCGCCGACAACGCCACTAACCAGAAAGAACCGATTGAACCCTGCAATACGCCTCTAAGTAAAGCACCTGCGGTTCCAGCCCTCGGCACACCGGCCCCACCGCGCCTCTCCGGGTTCGGCAATTCCAAAGATGCACATCAGGATCATGCCTACCGCGCATCTCAAATGGCGTTCATCGGCTCGGTCGCATTTGACCTGGGTACAACCATGCGTATGAAGAAGGGCTGGACAGAGGGCAATCCTTTGCTCGGCAAGAGTAAGGCTCAGCAGCTAAGTAGAGCTGTGCGCGCCCGGCTGTTCTGCTGGGGCGTTTTGCAGTAAAATCCCTCCTGTGATCGGCTTCGGTTGCACTATCGTAAACGACGTGACGCCGAAGTAAACATAATACATCTTATCAGCAGCTACAGGGAGGGGACTTGCCGGAGGGACGACTGCACAACGGCAGCCAATCCTTCCTATCCTTACATAGTCCTCGTTCGAACGTGACTCGCGCAGTGAGAAAAAGACAGCCACGGATTGCACTGATTTCACGGATTTCACAACTGCAATCCGCGGCTATATGAAAGCAACCATTTCAATATGCCGAGAGATCGGCTATGATGCACTGCGATGCTCGCACGGACGCTGACCAACAAACTGACCGCGCTGCTGGGGCCCTTCCCCGTCGTTTACCTTACAGGGCCTCGGCAGTCGGGAAAGACCACGCTGGCGCGCGCGGCATTCCCGGAATTCCTCTATCTGTCGCTCGAAGATCTCCAGAATCGGCAGGAGGCAATCGAGGATCCAAAGGGCTTCCTGCACCGGCAGGGGAAAGCGCCGGGGGTCATCCTGGACGAGGTGCAACGGGCGCCTGATCTATTCTCCTATCTCCAGGGCATCGTCGACGAGGGCCGTGGCGGCCCTTTCCTCCTGACCGGATCACATCACTTCCTCCTTTCGGAGAAGATCAGCCAGTCTCTCGCCGGCCGCGCCGCGATCCTCGAGCTGCTCCCCTTTTCGCTCGCGGAGTTGCTGGGACGGCCTGCCAGAACGCCCGAGCAGCTCTTCGACGACATCCCTGCCCTGGGCGGGCCTCCCAGCTCGAATCTGGATGATCTGCTTTTCACTGGAACCTTCCCGCGCATACACGACCAGAAGCTGGATCCGTATTCCTGGCTCGATGGATACGTGCGGACCTACGTCGAGCGGGACGTCCGCACGATCTCGGGGGTCGGAGATCTGGACAGTTTCAGTCGGTTCGTCGGCCTGTGCGCCGGACGTGCCGGCCAACTCCTGAACAGCTCTGCGCTTGGCTCTGACGCCGGTGTAAGCCACGTCACCGCGAAGAAATGGCTCTCGATCCTGCGCGCCAGCTACGTGATCGACTTTCTGAGGCCGCACCACGAGAACTTCTCGAAGCGGCTGGTCAAGAGCCCGAAGTTGTACTTCGCCGACACGGGTTTGCTGTGTCACTTGCTCGGGATTCGAAGGGTTGAAGACCTTGTCCGCCACCCGCTGCGAGGTCAGATCTTCGAGAACTTCGTGGTTACGGAGTTTCGGAAGCTGTTCCTCCACGCGGGAGAGCGACCGCCGATCTTTTTCTGGCGAGACTCCCACGGTCACGAAGTCGACCTCCTGATTGATCTGGGCCGACGGCGTGTCCCCGTCGAGATCAAGGCGGGCAGTACGGTGGCGTCCGATTTCCTCCTGGGCCTGGACCGCTACATCGCGATGTCCGGCGATCCGGACGGAATCCTCGTCTACGGCGGCCGGGATGGATACAGGCGGAAGTCCCACCTCATCCGGCCCTGGTTTCAGTGCACGTGACAGGCCTCACCGCATTGCCGACAACTCCCCAGGGTTTTTCGTCGATAGAAGGGGTACAATGCAGGAAGGAGGATCGGCGCATGACCAGGGAGTTCAGCGTGATCATCGAGCGCGATGCAGAGGGATACTACGTCGCTACCGTGCCCGCATTGCGCGGGTGCCATTCACAGGCGCGTTCTCTCGACGAGCTCATGACCCGCATCCGCGAGGCTGTGGAGGTGTGCCTGCAAGCCCAGGGCGATAGCCTGGAGCCGCTTGACTTCGTCGGCGTGCAGACCATAAGCGTTGCATCATGATCCGGCTGCCGAGGCTGTCCGGTAAGGAAGTCAGGGCTGCTCTCCGGAAGGCAGGATTCGCGGATGTTAGGATCAAGGGCATTTCCTAAAACATCCCGGCGGGCGGGTAACGGTTGTGCCCGTCCATGCGGGTGAGATCATTGGACCAGGACTCATGGCGAAGATTCTGCGCGATGTTGATCTCACTCGGGAGGAGTTGGAAGCACTTCTGTGATCCTCGGCCCGACAGGCAGTCGCTGCGGGCACATGACATCCACCCATATTCTCATGATCGCCGTTGCAAGAGCTGCGGACTTCCCATGGAAGGTCTGATCGTCGGCACAAGCATCCTGGCCGTGCTCATCACCTGGGCAGGCGTGCACTGGTTCCGTAGCTGGGCTGAAAAGCGACGGATCATGGATCTGCCCAACGAACGGAGCTCCCACACCCGCCCCACGCCGCGGGGCGGCGGGCTGGTCATTGCCGCGGTCACCTTGGTGCTGGGCGCCGTCCCTGTCGTTCTCTACGGCGCAGCGGGATCGATCCGGATGTTCCTGGCCTATGCGGCCGGCGCCGCCGTGATCGTCACCATCAGCTGGTTTGACGACATCCGATCCGTGAACCGATGGCTCCGCCTCTCCGTCCACATCCTCGGCGCCGCCCTGGCCATGTGGGGGATCGCATTTTGGGGCTCCCTGACCCTGCCTTTTCTGGGGCCCGTCCATCTGGGCTGGATGGGCGCGTTGGTGACTCTGGTCTGGATCGTGGGACTGACGAACGCCTACAACTTCATGGACGGGATTGACGGCATCGCCGCCGGTCAGGCGGTGGTGGCCGGCCTGTTCTGGTGGATCATCGCCCGTCAGTACGGCCTGCCAATGAGTTCTCTCGGTCTCCTGGCGGCAGCGACCAGCCTTGGCTTCCTGCTTCACAACTGGCCCCCCGCGAGGATTTTCATGGGGGATGCAGGGAGTGCATTTTTGGGTTATACTCTGGCCGCTTTGCCGCTGACGGGGACAGCGATATGGACCCCGGGCGTGGGGCTGACTCTGGGTGTGTTGTGCGTATGGCCTTTTGTCTTCGATACGGTCTTTACCATCGCACGCCGCCTCCTGCGGCGGGAAAACGTGTTTGAAGCCCACCGGTCGCACCTGTACCAGCGGCTGGCGATCGTGGGTTGGAGCCACCGGGCGGTGACTCTGCTGTACCTTGGACTTGCAGCCGTCGGATGCGTGATCGCGGCCCTGTGGGGCTTCACGTCAACCGGCGGAGACTTGAGGCTGCCGTCTCTGGTCCTGATCCCGGCGGCACTTCTCTGGGCCCTGGTGGTCACGCAGGAACGAAAGTACGCTTCCCGCGTGCGCATGCAGTCATAGTACGGTGTTGCTCCTGTGCGAACGCAAATCCTGAAATACCGGAAAGCGATCATCATCCTGTCACAGGTCTGCCTGCTCGTTGCCGCCTATTACGGTAGTTTCCTGCTCCGGTTCGACTTCCAGGTGGCGGCGCCTTACGAAACGGTCTTCCTCAAAACGCTGCCGCTGGTTCTGCTGATCAAGCTGTCGCTTTTCGCATGTTTCGGCCTGTTCCGGGGCTGGTGGAGGTACGTCGGGATCAGCGACCTGCTGGATATTTTCAAGGCGACCACCTTGAGCGCGCCGCTCATCTACCTGGGAGTGCGCTTCACGTTCGGACTGGTCGGATATCCGCGCTCGGTCATCATCATCGACTTTGTCCTGACGATCCTCGTCATCGGCGGCCTGCGCTTTGCCGTCAGGGCTTACACCGAGTCTGCCCGCCTGCACCTGACCCACGCCAACAGCCTGATCGTGGGCGCGGGGAGGGCCGGCAGCGGCCTGCTGCGCGAGCTGCGCGCCAACGAGAAGCTGGAGTACAACGTCGCGGGCCTTGTCGATGACGACCCGACCAAGAAGGGAGTTCGGATCCAGGGCGTCAGAGTGCTCGGGAAAACGGACGACCTGCCGGCCCTGATCCAGAAGCACGATGTAGCCCGGATCCTGATCGCCATTCCGTCGGCGACGGGGACGCAGATACAGAGGATCATCGATAAGTGCAGGGAGTGCAGGGTGGACTTCAAGATCCTCCCGCGCATGGAGACCATCATCGACGGGTCTTCCTCACTGGCGCGGATTCGCAGCGTCAGCGTGGAAGACCTCCTCTTCCGGGAGCCGGTGCGCCTCGACTCGGGGATGATCCGCAAAAAGCTGCACGGGAAAGTCGTTCTCGTAACCGGCGCCGGAGGCTCGATCGGCTCGGAGCTGTGCCGCCAGGTGGCGAGGTTCGACCCGCAGAAACTGGTGCTGTTCGATCAGTCGGAGAATGACCTCCATGCGATCGAAATCGAGCTGAAGGACAGTTATCCGGGCTTGTGCTTTGTGCCGATCATGGGGGATATCCGGGACCTGATGCGCGTCGAGGCGGTCTTTTCCGACCACCGGCCGCATTCGGTGTTCCACGCGGCAGCCTACAAACACGTGCCCATGATGGAGAAGAACCCCCTCCAGGCCGTGGCCAACAATATCTTCGGCACGTACAACGTGGCGGCGATCTCCCGGTGCTACGGCGCGGGGGATTTCGTTCTGATCTCCACCGACAAGGCGGTCAATCCGGCAAGCGTCATGGGAGCGACCAAGCGGGTTGCGGAACTGCTCATCCTGGGATTCCAGGGCGAAGGCACTCGTTTCATGTCGGTCCGTTTTGGAAACGTGCTGGGGAGCAAGGGAAGCGTTCTCCCTCTGTTCGAGAGCCAGATCGCCCAGCGCAGGCCCGTCACCGTGACGCACCCGGACGCCCGCCGGTACTTCATGACGATCCCGGAAGCGGTGCAACTGGTGCTGCAGGCTTCGACCATGGGACAGGGCGGCGAGATTTTCGTCTTGGATATGGGCGACCCCGTCAGAGTTGTCAATCTGGCGAAAGGGCTGATCAAGCTCTCCGGATTGGAGCCGGAGGTAGATATTCCCTATGCGCGCAAAGGACGGTTGTGGCCTTAACCGGCTTTTTTCTAATACGTTGTGGTGATTGAACCTCTCTATTGATCAAGTATGCGGGATTCCCGGCGCGATTAGAATGCGAACTCCCATTCCCTTCCAGATGCAGGCTGCACTTCCAAGACCTTTCCCCACGCGTTGCGCTACCTTGCCAACAGATTGGTTATAAAGCGGTTATAGCCTAACCGGTCTTCTTGGCAGTGAACCGCCGCCTGCTGAGAGAATTCTTGTCATTGGTGCGCCCAGATGATAAAGTGTGCTTGATGTTGGTTGTTAGAACGCACACTTTATCACAAGGCGGTACCCATGAACGAACCTCTTCCTCCAGACCAGCTCTACCTGGTCAAAGTCTTCACCCTGATTCAACTCGTCGATACCCTGAGATGTTCCCCCATCACCGCAAGAAGACGTCTGCGCGATTGGCAGACCTATACCAGCATCAACCGGAACGGGATGTTCTACACGCTGCCGAGCGTGCCGGAGTTTGATCGGAACGGGTTGTGGCGCTTCCAGGACGTCTTCTTTTCCGCCCACGGCAACCTGAAACAGACGGCCATCCGTCTGGTTCAACGATCAGCGCGGGGTTTGGACAGCCACGAGATCAGCATGTTGGTGGGTTTGCCTGCCGGCAGCTCCTATCTATCCCGGTTGCGGGACATGCCGGAGATCAGCCGGGAATGGCGGGGCGGGAGATGGGTCTACCTGGCGGGAGATGATGCGACCCGCAAGAAACAGCTGGAAGAGCGCTCCGACTGGGCGGATCAGGCGGCCGGGCTTCCTTCCCCCGAGGAAGCGGTGGCCATTCTGGTCTGCTTCATCCGGCATCCGGAACTCGAACCCGAAGCATTGGCCGGGCAATTGGGAGGGCGAAGACGGGGCGTCACCGCCGCCAGGATCCGCAATCTGCTGGAACACCACGGCCTGGGTAAAAAAAAACGCCGGCTACCCGGCGATCCGATGCCTGACTGACTATGTCGGTCAGCTGCTTTCCGGCATCCGGCCCATGAACCTGTTCCCACAGGCGCCGGTGATCGATTTCTCGCCGGCCGCGGAGCACTGCCCGGTCTGCGGTGGGGCGCTGCATGTGTTTAAGACGCGGTGCAAGGGGCTGGTCACGCTGGCAATCGGGCCCTTCAAGGCCAGGGAAACCATCATGGTTTGCCCTCTCGACGGGACGGTGCTCACTTCTGAGGAACTCCGTTGTCTGAGCCCGGTCGGGTGCAAGTTCGGTTTTGATGTCCTGGTCTACGTCGGACAAGCACTCTTCGTGCAAAACCGGGGGGTGAAGGAAATCGTTCAGGATTTATCGGGGAAGCACGTCGCCATATCCAAGCGGGAAGTCGGCTACTTGGGAAGGAAGTTCATCATTTACCTGTCTCTGGCACATCTGGACAGCCAGGCACGCCTCAAGGCGGCCATGCAACGGAGAGGGGGCTACATCCTCCACATTGACGGCACCTGCGAAGGAGACAGCCCGATCCTTTTCTCCGGCTTGGACGAGCTGAGTGGAGTGGTCCTGGAAAGCGTCAAAATGCCTTCGGAACATGCCGACACCTTGATCCCATTCCTCACCGGAATCCGTGAACGTTACGGAGTTCCGCTCGGCCTGGTCCACGACATGGGCCGGGGGATACTCGCCGCCGTGGCCGTTGTGTTTCCGGGAGTGGCAGACTACATCTGCCATTTTCACTTTCTGCGCGACATCGGGAAAGACCTGTTGGAGAAGCAGTACAACGACCTCCGCAACGGACTGAAGAAGCACCGGGTCCGTGTGCTGCTCCGGCAGAAGCTGAAAGCGGCTGGTCAGAAGTCCGAGGGGGACGCCGTCAAACTGGGATTG